>ERZ824600.1069-NODE-1069-length-36270-cov-3.084799_pt1 | contig 36270 bp, 27 predicted proteins | sample MGYA00519933_ERZ824600 | MGnify/ENA primary metagenome ERZ824600 (study PRJEB31778, sample SAMEA3449178) | human gut metagenome | biome: human gut; feature: human-associated habitat; material: faeces | place: United Kingdom | collected 2010/2012 ... | reverse complement strand
GCGGACCGATGGGACTCGCAGAACTGACCTCCTACAAATACAAGGTTCGAGGAAGTGGACAGATTCGTGCATGATACACCGGAGGCCATTGTCTTTCCCGGGTGGGGCGTCCCGCGCGGCCTCTACTTCGACGCCCTGGAGCAGACCTCCTTCGCGTCGGTCGACATTGTCAACTACGGATTTTTCAAGGATGAGGAAAGCCCCCTTTACACACCCGTTTTCGATCAGGAGGAGGAGAATCTTCCTCCCGTCATTGCCGGGCATTCCATGGGGGCGCTCTTCGCCGTGCGTCTGGCGCTTCAGAACATTGAGGCCGTTCAGCGCCTGATCCTCATCAACCCGTTTCCGAAATTCGTCCGCGACGACACCTTCCCGTTCGGCTGGGAACGTTCCGCCGTCCGCGCCATGCGAAACGGACTGAAACGGAAACCCGACACCGTCATCCGCTCCTTCCTGCGCACCTGCGCCATGCCGGAGAAATATCCCGGAATGTTCCCCGAGACTTTCAACATTCAGGCACTGGACGAAGGACTCGCTTTTATTGAGGAAACCGATATCCGCCAGGAACTTACGCTGCTTGCGGAACGAATCCCGGTCTTCGTCATCGACGGCGGCGCGGACCAGATTGTCAATTCCGAAATGACCTCCGTTCTGGTCGACGCCTGCGGCGCCGTGCGCCACACCTTCCCGGAATGGGGACACCTGATGATTCTGGAACATCCGATGGAGTGTTCCGAACAACTGCGCGAAATGGCGGCTTTATGATCCCTGACAAGCGCTCCATCGAACAGAGCTTCTCCCGGGCGGCCAAAACGTATGATCAATCCGCACAGTTTCAGAGACAGTGCGCGGAGGATTTGGCCGCATGGCTCGCGGCACGGTCCAGAGGAACGCCCGACAGGATTCTGGAAGCGGGATGCGGAACCGGACAGCTGACGATCCGTCTGCACAACTTGTATCCGACAGCGGATTTTCTTGCAACCGATCTCTCCTCCGGGATGATCCGCCTCTGCTCGGAACGCTTTGCCGGGACACCGATCCGCTTCCGGATTCATGATTTTGATCTTCCATTCGAAATTTCCGACCGGGATCTGGCGGTCTCTTCGCTGAGTCTGCAATGGAGCCGGAATCTGCGGACGGCATTCGAACATTTTCATTCGGCACTCCGGAGCGGGGGTGAGCTTTTCGCCGCCATTCCTCTGGAAGAGAGTCTTTCGCAGATCCGGGGGTTCTTTCAGGAGGAGAATACGATCTTCCGGGGACCGCGTCTGCCGTCTCTGCCGGAGATTGAGCAGGCGCTGAACGGTCTGTTCTGCAATCTGTCGCTGGAAACTTTCCGTTATACGGAGGAGTATCCGGATCTTCACGCGCTGCTGCGCTCCATGCACCGGAACGGAACTTCCGGAGGAAATACGGGAACACCGGTTGCCGTCCTCAAAGAACTGATCCGGAAACACAGGGAACCGTGCCCGGCGGAGTATAAGGTGGTGTTCCTGAAAGGAATCCGGGCATGACAACTGCGGCGATACTGACACTCGGCTGCCGGTTGAATCAGGCCGATACGGCTCTGCTCTCGGGCCGCCTCCGGCGCATGGGGCTGACGGTGCGAAATTCCGCGGAAGGATGCGATGTCATTCTTGTAAACTCCTGCGCGGTAACGGCTACCGCCGCAAGAAAGAGCCGGCAGACTCTTCGTCATCTCCGTTCGCAGAACCCGGATTCCATTCTGATTCTGACCGGTTGCGCGGCGGAAAAGGCCTGCTGTACCTTCGGAGCGGATGATGGAATCGACCTGATTCTCGGCAATGAGGAGAAGAAAACGCTGGAGGAAAGACTCGCCCCTCTGCTGAAACAGCGGGGATTTACAATTTCTCCGTTCCCCGAATTTCATCCCGACGGACGGGAAGCGGTCTTCACGGAGCAGGTGTTTGCGGAGTATCCGGGCCGTTCCCGCGCCGCGCTGAAAATTCAGGAGGGATGCAACAACTTCTGCTCCTACTGCATTGTTCCGTACACCCGGGGACGGGAACGGTCACGCGATTTCCGGGAGACTCTCGATGAATTCAAGCGGCTTCTGGATGCCGGTTTTCAGGAAATTACGATCACCGGGATCAACACCTGCACCTACTCCTGCGGAGGGATGAGACTGCCGGATCTTCTGGAAAAGCTGATCGCCTTCCCGGGCGAGTTCCGGATCCGGATCGGATCGACGGAGCCGGGAGAGGTGCTTCTGCGCGTACTGGATGTGATGGCGGAATCCGAGGGGAAGATCTGCGCCTTTCTGCATCCGTCGCTTCAGCATGGATCGGACGAGATTCTGCGGAGCATGAACCGCCACTATCTGACGGGAATGTACCGGGAGTTTGTGGAAAGAGCCCGGGAGAAAATTCCGGATCTGCATATCGGGACCGACCTGATCGTCGGATTCCCGGGAGAAACAGAACGTCTGTTTGAAGAGTCCTGCGAGTTTGTCCGCTCCATCGGATTTTCCAATCTGCATGTTTTTCCGTTCTCGCCACGGGAGGGAACCCGGGCGTTTCAAATGCCGCACCGCGTCCCGGAAGGAATCATCGAAGAACGGGCGGCGCGCCTTCGCGCTCTCGGAGAAACAATGGCGGAAAACTACCGCCGCTCGCTGATCGGAACGGAACAGACGGTGATTCCGGAAGAGTGTTCCGAAGAATCCGGAGAGGGCTGGAGCGGCAACTATGTCCGGGTCCGCATTCTCCGGCACGGGCTGCGGGCGGGAAAACTCGTCCGCGCCAGAATCACCGGGATGGATTTCACGGGAATTCTGACCGGCGAATGATCCCGCCGCAAACCACCGGAATTCACGCCTTCCAGAAAAGACGGAAGTTGAAGTGATATGTTCCGGCCGGGATCCGGTACTCCGGAAGGGTGTCGGGTCCGCAGCTGTGGGTTCCGAGTCCGCGCTGGAGAAGATCAAGATGGAGGAAACAGCGTCCGGAGTCCTTCAGATCGTTCCAGTGGTGCGCCCGCTGCATCTCATGGGAATCGAAACGGCTGACGGAGAACTCCATGCACAGATCCGGGACAATCGCCAGACGGCGGGAGCCGTCGGAGAGAATCAGTTCCCGGACCTCCGTCCGGTTTCCATACTCCTGCGGGACGATATACGGCTCTTCCATCTCCCGGACCGTGGTCACATAGCGGCCGACCGGCGCTCCGGCGTTGCGGTCCCGGTAGTTCTCCCACGGCCCGCGCCCCCAGTATTCGACCTGAGAGAAGGTTCCCGGCAGTTCCAGTTCGAGTCCGACCCGCGGAAGATCCCGCAGTTCCGGGGAATAGACGATGGTGTTGCAGAATCGGAACGCGCCGTCCGCCTCCTGCCGGATGGTCATGGTGTGCTCGGCGAGAGTTCCATAGGTGGAAACGACAACCGTATCCGCACCCTCTTTCCGCACCTGCACTCCCGTGCGCTTCTGATCGAAGAGCCCTTCCGACCACCAGATGTTCCCGGCGAAATCCCCGACCGGGAGCGTGGCAAAATTGTGCCGCCGGCAGTCGTTGTCGGTCGTTGCCCGCCAGAGATTCAGCTTTGCGGCGGTCTCCACGACAACGCCGGAGGAGTCGGCAATATGGAGCACACCGTTGTCCGTCACTTCGACCGCACCCTTCCGGATCGGCTCCGGAGCCGGCGGAGTCAGGCTCCGGAACGGAAGGACAAACTCTTCCCAGCCGAGTTCATGTCCGGCCTCGGCCCACGCGCAGCGCTGTTTCAGACGCAGGGAGATCAGCAGACGGCACTCGTCGCCGATCTTCAGATTCTCCGGTTCCGCATACGGCAGAGTCAGCACAGCGGTGTTTCCCGGAGGCGTGATGAAGAGATTGCGCTGCAGTTTGTTGTCCAGATCCTGAATCGCGAATTCGCATCCGAGATGCGGTACGGCGCAGCGTCCGGAAGAGTGTTCCCGTCCGTTCACGGTCAGACGCCAGAGGATTTCGCAGTCGTCCAGCGACGTGAAGTAGCGGCGGTTCCGGATCCGGATCCGTCCGCAGTTGAGATCCACCGCCGAAAATTCCACCGGAGCCGCCAGTTTCTTGAATTCATACATCCCGGCATGCGGCACGCGGTCGGGCGAAACCATCCCGTCGCAGACAAAATTAAAATCATTGGGCTGATCGCCGAAATCTCCGCCATACGCGAAGAAATCCCGTCCCTCCGCATCCTTCCGGAGGATTCCATGGTCGCACCACTCCCAGATGAATCCGCCCTGGAGACCGTGATGCGTGCGGAACGCCTCGAAATATTCGCGGAGAGCGCCGTTGCTGTTGCCCATGGCGTGGGAGTATTCACAGCAGATCAGCGGCCGGTCATCCTCGGTCTGAGTCTCCGCCCAGTTGACGATCCACTGGACTTCCGGATACATCGGAGCGATGATGTCGGTCAGGGTCCGGTTGACATTCGGCGCCCACCCGCCCTGCCGCCGGGAGTAGGAGGCCCGTTCACAGAGCAACGGACGCGACGGATCGTAATAGCGAATCCACGCGGCGGCGGAGGCGTGGTTGACTCCGACTCCGGACTCATTGCCGAGGGACCAGACAATCACAGACGGATGATTCTTATCCCGTGTCACCAGATGGATCGCCCGGTCCAGATACGCCTGTCCCCAGGAGGGATTGGCACAGAGGTCGTAGAAGAACGCATGACACTCGATATTGGCCTCGTCGAAGACATACATTCCGAGTTCGTCGCAGAGATCGTAGAACTCCGGAGCGTCAGGATAGTGACAAGTCCGGATCGCATTGAAATTGAACTGTTTCATCAGAATCAGATCGCGGCGCATGGCCTCCGTCGAAACCGTCCGTCCGGTCTTCGGATCGTGCTCGTGGCGGTTGACGCCCTGAATGAGCACCGGTTTTCCGTTGATCAGCAGTTCACGGCGGCGGATTTCGACGCGGCGGAATCCGATTTTCAGCGCGGTGGACTCCACGACGCCGGAACTCTCATGCCGCAGTGTCACCGTCAGCGTATAGCGGTACGGATCCTCCGCGCTCCAGGGGTGGACATCCGGAATCTCCGCATCCAGGAATCCGTACATCCGGGCGGGATCCCGGACATCGTAGTATGCCGCGCCGACCTTCCGGGCGACCTCTGTCGTCTCCTTCCAGACCTCCACCCCCTCGGCGGAGAGCAGACGCAGATCGAAGAACCATCCCTCGTTCGGACGTTTTCTGTTGAACTCCACCGTACCGTCCTCCTTGCGCCGGAAGGATCCTTCCGGACAGCGGAACCCGGCGGTCAGCTCCAGTTTCAGGAGTCCGTTTTTCAACGACGGATCCAGCGTTGCGGCGGCGAAAACATCCTCAATCCGGCTTTGCGGCCGGGAGAGCAGATAGACTCCGCGAACAATTCCCGCATGCCACCACTGATCCTGATCCTCCGTATAAGCCGCATCGCTGAACTGGATCACGAACACGGCGATCTGGTTCTCCCCCTCCCTGAGCTTGTCCGTGATATCGAATTCGGACGCGCCGCGGGAGTCCTTGCTGAATCCGGCAAGCTCGCCGTTGAGAAACACATAGAACAGGTTTTCCACGCCGTCGAAATGCAGAATTGTTCTCCGTCCGCGCCAGGCATCCGGCAGAGTAAAGGTCCGGCGGTAGACTCCGCTCGGATTCCACTGCTTCGGCACTTCCGGCGGGAACTCCGGGAAGGGCATATTGACATTGGTATAATGCGGATATCCGTATCCCTGCATATCCCAGCATCCCGGAACGGCGATTTCCGCCCAGTCGGCGTCCGGAGTTTCCGGGCGGTATTCCGAGGTCATCCGATCCGGATTTTCAAACCATTTGAAGCGCCAGTTTCCGTTCAGGGAACAGTACCATTTTCCGCGGCCGCCCTCCAGCGCCTCCGCCTCCGTGGAGTGCGGAAAAAACACTGCGCGCGGAGCCAGACGGCCCGCGCCTACCGTTTCCGGCGACTGCCGGAGCAATCTGCTGAAATCCTGCATCATGACCAATCATCCCTTTTTCATATCCGGCCGCCTGTCTGCGAAAAGGCGGCACTTCGGAGAATACTATACCTCTCCAAAACAGATCCGGCAATCATCCATATCATCCGAAATCTTATCTTTTTCAATCATGAAAAGATTGTTTTTCTTTGAAATAATTGTATATTTAATCAAGCGGAGACTCCCGAATGAAAAGGAAAAATTGAAGAAATCCTCCCGTTGGAAATGTCGGGAACCCGAAAAACGGAACTATACTGAATGGAGAAAAGAATTGACGAAAGCAGCCAAAAGCTCCCGGAACTTTGTCCGCGGATTTGATGCCAGTGAGATCGTCTCTCTCCCCTTCTACGTCTGCTCCGTCGGCCGGAAGGTCCTTCCGGCGAACAGTTACAGCGTGACGGGAGAAATCAGCAACAACTTTGTGGAACTCTGCTGGAGCACATCCGGCATGGGAGAGATTGATTTTTACGGCCGGAAATTCAAACTGGCCCCGGGCGACGTCTTCTACTTCCTTCCGGGCGAGGCGCATGTGATGCGCGGTCTTTCCGACTGCTGGCACTCCCGGTGGCTCTGTTTTGAAGGACCTCTCGCCGTCGCGGTCTTCATGGCCTACGGCCTGAACCGGGCATCCCATGCGAACCACTTCCCGGACGAGCTGTTCTCCGAACTGGAAGAGAAAATTTACGACCGGGATCCCGTCCGGATCGCGCACCTCTCCGGCATTCTTCTGGAGATCCTCTCCGAACTTGCCCTCCCGGTCCGCTCAAACACGAAATCACTGTTTGAACAGTGCATCGACTACATCCGCACCAACGATTCCGATCCGCAGCTCTCGGTCAAAACACTCTGCGACAAATTCAACATTCCGCAGACCACCCTCACGCGGATGTTTCGACAGAATCACCTTCCCGCCCCCGGAGCCTATATCGCCGGCCAGCGGACCATTCATGCCAACAGCCTTCTGAAAGGCTCCGCCCTTCCGGTTGCGGAAATCGCCCGGCGCTGCGGCTTTCAGAATGCCTCCAGCTTCACCCGGTTCATCCGCCGCCGGACCCGGAAAAGTCCCCGTGAAATCCGGGAAGAGCCGCATACGGGGGACTCTTCACCGGAAAACACATCCGGGAAATAAAAGGAAAGAATCCGTCCGTCTTATTTCTTCCGGAAAGTCTTGCGGTCGAAGGGTTTCTTCCGGAAGTTTTTCCGATCGGCCCGATGGGATTCCAGATGACGGTCCCGGAACTCCGCCCGGCTTTCGATTCGGGATTTTGTCCGGAACTCCCGGCTTCCGATGCGACGGGAATCCGGTTTTTCCAGCCGTTTGCGACGGGCGAAACGCCGATCCCCTTTCCGGAAGAAATCCTCTTCTTCGGGTTCGGCAAGGGAGACTTCGAATGTCTCGTTCCGGCAGGCGTCCACGATCCGTTCCGCCGTCTCCGCATCGGCATTGACAAAGGTTTCCCGTGCGCAGCAGTCGATCCTTCCAAGACGGGAACTTTTGATTCCGGTCCGTTCGAAAATCAGCTCCAGAATTTCCGAAACGAACACGCCGTCCTCTTTCCCGATAGCGAAGCGGATCCGGGCAGAGCCCTTCTTTGCGCCGATCTTTTTTTTCCGTTCCGGCGAAAGATCGCTCCAGCTTTCCGGAAGGAGTTCCTTCCTGAAACGGATCCGCAACATGGCGGCGACCGCTTCGGCCGGATGGTCGCAGAGAGTCAGAAGTTCTTCCGCGAAACCAAGATACGGCGAATGTTCCTGTTCATCAATCACAGTGCGAAGCTGTGTGGCAAAGCGCTGTTTCTTTGCGGCAAGGAGTTGATCGACCGTCGGCAGAGCGGCCTTGCGGATCTCCGCGCCGGCCTCGCGGCGGATCCGTTCGAAACGGCGGGTCTCCCCCGGCGTGGCAAACGTGACGGCAATTCCGCGTCGACCGGCCCGCCCCGTTCGTCCGATCCGGTGGATATACGCCTCCGCACTCTGCGGGATGGAGTAGTTGATCACATGCGTCAGATCGTTCACATCGATTCCGCGCGCGGCGACATCGGTTGCGATCAGAATACGGAACTTCCTTGCTTTGAAGGAGTTAATTACTTTTGTCCGCTGAGTCTGCGCCAGATCTCCATGGAGGGGCGCAACCGAGAATCCGCGTCCGGCAAGGGCTTCCGCCAGCTCGTCCACATCTGTTTTCGTCTTGCAGAAAACCATGGCATAGATCTCCTCTTCCAGATCGATCAAGCGCGAGAGCGCCTCCAGCTTGTTCTCTCTTCGAACCTCGTAATAAAGCTGTTCCGTCAGCGGAGCGGTATTCTTTTCCGGGCGAACGCGGAGAATCTCGTAATCCGGCCGCATGAACTCTTCCGCAATGGTCCGGATCTCCTCCGGCATCGTGGCGGAAAACATCAGCATCCGTTTTTCCGCCGGCGTGGCGGAGAGGATGCGGCGGATATCCTCCACGAACCCCATGTCGAGCATCTCATCGGCTTCATCGAGAATTGCAAAGCGGAGAGCGTCAAGCGAAAGGGCTCCGCGCTCCATCAGGTCGATCACACGCCCGGGCGTTCCGATTGCAATATCAATTCCCTCCTCCAGCTTTTTCAGCTGGATCCCGATAAACTGTCCGCCGTAGAACGCCGCGATGCGGAGCGGAGAAGCGCCTTTGAGGGAGTTCAGTTCTTCGGCGATCTGAAGCGAGAGTTCCCGGGTCGGAGCCAGGATCAGAGCGCCCGGTCTTCCGTCTCCGCGGGTGATCGTGTCGATGACGGGGATTCCGAATGCGGCGGTTTTTCCGGTACCGGTCTGCGCCTGTCCGATCACATCCTTTTCCCCTTTGAGCAGCAGCGGGATCGTCTGTTTCTGAATCGGCGACGGCTCTTCGAACCCCTTCTGCTGGAGCGCCGCAAGAACGCATTCGGAAATTCCGAGTGCGCGAAATGCTTCAAGATGATTCATGGATTGCCTTTCCTCCTGCCGTATTTTCTGCTGATCTCGACGCGGTGAAGGAAAGTCAAAGCGATGGACCGCCGCACAAATCACATTCAAACCAGCGTTCCGCACGGCATGGGACGGAACGGACGCCGCACCGGTTGTGCGGCCGCTTCAGCCGGGAGAGGATCGACTCGTCGCGGTTCTTCCGCTGCGATGCGCTCAATTCCCGGCGGATACTATACACTCTTTTTCTGAAAATACCAGTTTCCGAGCGGAAGGAAACGCCATCCTTCATCCGGAAAGGTGTCGCTTTTTCCATGCGACAGGCGCATCGCCGCATCGGAGGCGGAACTGTTCCGAGAACGCGGAGCAGTCCGGATAGTTCAGATGGAGCGCCACTTCCGAGACCGGCATTCCTCCGAGCAGCAGTCGCCGGGCCTCCCGCATCCGGAGCTCCAGCAGAAACTGACGGGGCGAAACGGGGAACAGTTTTTTCCAGTACCGGAAGAACGTCCGGCGCGACAACCCGTGCTCCCGGATCACCCGATCCAGTTCAATCTTCTCCGCATAGTGACAGCGAAGAAACGATGCAACTCCTTGAATCCGTTCCATATAGAACGACTCTACCGTATTGTTTTCCCCCTCTCCGCGCGGTCTCTGCATCATCAGTTCCCGGAGCAGACAGAGCGCATATCCGTCGATCCGGTCGATATACCCGGGAAGCGACATCTTCTCACAGAGCGCATCCATCTTATGAATCAGTTCCCAGATCTCGTCATTCATTTTCAGCGGCCAGGCGCGGAGATCCAGCGGGAACCCCTCCTCCTGCAGTCTCCCGCAGAGCGACCCGTCGTACAACAGCGCAAATGCCACCCGCGGCGCGAACGGCGGCGAGTGAAAATCGCTTTCCGGATATTTCAGATAGACATGCGGAAAAGGGATCCTTGTCTCCACACCATCCTGAATATCAACGGAATATGGATCCGTTGACGCGATCCGGACCGCGAACTCGATCACATTTCCGCGGCGTCCGTTCCAGACTCCCATGGCATTGTCGTAGGAGACCAGAGCGGAAAGCGGCAGCACCCCCTCCAGGGCCCGCGGAAGATCGGCAAGATGAAGATGATAGTTTCTCATAGGAGAGAAGGTATCACTTTTTTCCCCGTTTTCAAGTTGTTTGGCACATTTTCCATGATTTATGGCACAAACAGACGAGCGAAGCGGCCCGTTCCGGACTATACTATTTCCGGAAACAAAAGGAGGTTTTCCATGATCCGACTTCAAAACGACGATGTCTCACTCACCCTCGAGGAGAACGGCACCCTTTCGGAATTGAGCAACCGGAAAAGCGGACGGATTCTGACCCTTCCCCATTCGCTGATCCGCCTGATTATCGGAGATCCACAATGTCTTGAACTGGAAGCAGTTCCATCTGGAAACCCAGAAATCCGGAAAGAGAACGACTCCCTGTATCTCCGCTATCCGGCCATCGAATGCGAACAGCGGGGCAGACTGGAAATCGGCGTGGAGCTGAGCATCCATCTGGAAGGCGACGAAGTCCAGTGGGGCATTTCGCTCGACAACCGGACAGCGGAAGAGGTCATCCGCGAAATTCATTATCCGATTCTGACTCTCCGGGATCCCGAACCCCCTGCTGCGGCGATCACCTCGGAACTGGTCAGCGAGCGGATTTCGAATCTCCCGGAACAGATCCGGGCGCGCTTTACCAACTACATGTCGCCGGATCAGAAGTACATCCGCCGCCGCTCCGTCTATCCGGGGCGCTCCAACTCCATGAACTGCTTCCTGATCGACTGGGGGGATGACGGCCTCTACTTTGCCTGTCACGACGACTCCTTTGAAATGACCGCCCATGTCTTTGAACTGGAGAAAAACACCTCCGTCAACCTGACGATGGCCCGCTATCCGTTTCTCAAACCGGGATGCAGATGGCACGAAAACAAAATCCGCACCTCCCCGTATTGCGGAAAATGGCTCGAAGGCGCGCGCAAGTATCGGAAATGGGCGGACAGCTGGTTCCGTGCACCCGCCCTTCCGGAGCATGTCGCCTTTTCAAGCGGATGGCAGCGGATCATCCTCCATCATCAGTATGGAGAATATCTCTTCCCCTACGACGCACTCGAGCAGGCGTATGACGACGCGGCGAAAGCCGGGATCCATACCCTCTTCCTGTTCGGCTGGACCGCGGAAGGCATGGATTCCGGCTATCCGGTCTACACCCCGGATCCGAGACAGGGCGGATTCGAAAATCTGAAGCGGAAGATCCGGAAGATTCAGGCAAAAGGCGGAAAGATCATCCTCTACTACAACGGCCAGCTGATTGATGCGGCCACCGACTACTACCGCTCCGGCGAGGGCCAGCAGGTCTCCATCAAGCGTGCGGACGGAACCGAACACCGGGAGTTCTACAACTTCAGCAATACGGGAACCTTTCTGGGAGAGTTCGGCAACAAGACCTTTGTCGTTGCCTGTCCCTCCTGCCGTTCATGGATCGAACGGCTCAAACGGCATATCGACTTTGCGGTGGAGCTCGGCGTCGACTCCGTCTTTTTCGATCAGCTCGGTCTGGCCTCCTATCCGTGCTGCGATCCGACACACGGGCATCCGGTTCCGTTCACCGGGCTGATGCGGAGCAAACGCGAGATGCTCCGGGAACTGTACGAGTATGCGAAATCCCGGAAAAGCGATCTCGGGTTCGGCATCGAATGCACCACCGATCAGACGCTCCAATATACCGATTTTGTCCATATTTTCGGCTATCCCGAAGGGACCTGGAATCCGAACTGGCGGAAGAACGGAGAGCTCCCGCAGCTGAAATCGGCAAGTTACCTGTTCAAGGCCGCATTTCCGGAAGCGGTCATATCGAACCGGAACATCCGGGATGATTCCGATGTGGAATTTCCCGTCAACCGGATGCTCCTTCTCGGCAGCCGCAGCGACGTGGAAATCTACCGCTGCCGTGCCTCGATTGCCGCAACGCCGCACTATCAGGCATATCTGGCAAAGGCGAATGCGCTGCGGGAACGCCACCGGAAAATTCTCTATCGGGGAACCTTCAGCGCGGACTGCTACCATTCTCTGGACAATCCGGGCATTCAGAGCAACTCGTTCCTTCTCGGCGATGAACTGGCCGTTCTGTTGACGCAGAGTGACCGCGACGTTCGGAAAACCCGTCTGACTGTTCCGGGCTATGAACGGATCCAGCTGGACTCCGTCTCCGGCGATGTCCGTCTGGAAGGGGAACGCATTGTTCTTCCGCGCAACGCGCTTGCCGTTCTGATCTACCGGAAGAAGAGCTCCGGGAACTGAACGGAGAGAAAACCCCCTCCCCCCTGCAGATGAAGGGACGGAGGGGGAAGGAGAAACTGTTACGCTTCCACAGTGATTTTCCGGCAGACGACGGTTTTTCGTTTGACGCCGTCCGCATCGGGGAAATAGAAATCGCTGTAAAAGATCAGGGCGCTGTGGTCATCGAGCGGAATCATTTCCGGGTTGCAGCAGCAGCCGTCCCAGTCGTGGAAGGTGGGGGGCACGACCGGATGGTTGGCCAGAGAGCTCCGGTCGGTGGGAGTCATCACGACAAGGGGATCGCTCCAGAGGGTTCCGCTGTCGTTCTCCGTCGCCTGGACAAAAATTCCGGGGCGGGCATAGCAGAGGAGAGTCACGCCGCACCCCAGTTTGCAGAGGCGGGGAAGAATTCCGGTCTCTGCGAATTTCCGGGGTTTGGACCAGGTTTTTCCGCCGTCGGTTGAGCGGGCCATGTACATGGGAGCGGCCTCTTCTCCGGTGCTGCAGTACCAGGCGGTGCGCAGGAACCAGACGATGGAACCGTCAGGCATGAATTCGATGTCGCTGTCGCTGAACCCTCCGCTTTTATACGGATAGACTTTTCCATCCGCCTCGGATTCCATGTGGCTGAGGAGCTGGAACGAGTGACCAAGATCCGTCGATCGGAACAGCTCCGCGGAATAGTACGGGGAATAGAGTCCGTTTTCAGGATTGAGATGGCCCTCTCCGGAAAAGGCGGTCACCCAGATTGCGCCATCCGGTCCGATCCGCGGATTCCCTCTCGGGAAAAGGGATTTCAGAGTCTGCACGCCCTGATGTTCATGGACCACGCGCGTCAGATACGGCCATTCGATCGCGACGCGTTCCTCCGTCAGTTCTGTCCTGCCCGCGACCACCCGCTGCGCGATCCACTCCTTTCGGGAGAGACTTTCCGGAAGACGATCCGCATTGTATGCGCGGATCACCGTCCCGTCGATCCAGCAGCAGATGCCGTCCGGGATCGGGAACACCCCCTCTTCCGCCCTCCGGGAGAAGTCGTATCCGGGCGTCAGAAGATTCTGCGGTGTAAACTGATACCCCTTCAGAATTGTCCCGGAAACCATCGGGAAATAGAGCAGATCCCCATTGGCGAGACGGAGTCCGCACTGGATCGAAACCGAGGCATCAACTTCGTTCCAAGTCCTTCCGCCATCGCGACTTTCGAACCATCTTTTCGGTTTTCCGAAGGACTGGATATTGTCTTCGCAGACATCCACGGAAACCACGAGTCTGTCTCCGAGATTATACGGTCTGGGGAACTGATACGCCCCCCAGAGCTGCTCTTCCGGCCGGATTCCCCGGACCACCACCTGTTCCTCCCCCAACGTCAGTTTCCGCATTCCAACCTCCCTGTTGTATGATCGGATCTTCTCTTTTCCACCGGCCGGATTTCCGGAATCGTTCCGCACCGCTGGAGGCAGTATAACGCTCCGGGACAAAAAAACCAAATCTCTTTTCCGTAAAAAAAAAGACATCAGAATCTTTTTTCGGACATTTCTCCGTCCAAAACATTGAAATCCCCCTCCCGAACGATATAGTAATCCGATAAACGAACCACCCGGAAGAAGTAAGAGAACAGCACATGGAAGAACGATTTTTGAAATTCAACCGGACCGCCGCCGGAATCATCGCGGACGGTCTCTTCCATTTCGGCTCCGGCGACCTCGACTTCTTCCTTCTCTCCTGCCAGTACAACGAACTTCCCCCGGATCTCCGAATCCCGGAGCACGAACATCCGCACTATGTGCTGACGTTTGTTGAAACTTCTTATATGGAAACGACTTGTGACGATCTTATTCTAAAAACATATCCCAATACGAACCGTTTATTTTTTATGCCTCCGGCCATTTCCCACCATTGTCGTTTCGGGGAAAGCGGTCCGCACCGGAACTTCACCATCAACTTTCAAATCGGCGGACCCCATGCCCTGGAAGTCAACGAACGGATCGCACACCGTTCCCGCGAACTTCGCTACGAAATTCCCCTTACTCCGGAAACCGATTCCCTTCTTCGAATGCTCCTCCATGCAGGAGAATCCGAGGCGCCGCTGACATCGGAACTTCTGAAACACCTTCTGGCCGCATTCCTGACAACACTGATGCGGCAGACCTTTCCCGATGCACTGGAAAATCTCTCCGACCGGGAAACACTCCGAATGGTTTTCCGTCATGACCGGGTCGACGCCATCAAGCGGGCCATGTGGGCAATGGTCCGGGATCCGAATCCGGTCACGATTCTCTCAAAATGTTTCGAGCTCAGCAGCCGCCATCTGAACCGGCTCTTCCGAAAAGAAACCGGCAGGAGCATCAAACAGTATCAGAACGAACTCCGGATCCGGAGCGCATGCAATCTGCTGCAGAACAGCAATCTGTCGATTTCGGCGGTCGGAGAAGCTCTTGGCTTCCACCGTCCCGGTCTCTTCGCCGCCTTCTTCCGGAAACATCTTGCCTGCACACCGCTGGAGTACCGGATCCGCTCCACGAGAAGCAAAATCACAACTCAATAATTATAAACATGTTAAAAACAAACCCGAAAGAAACCGGATATTAGGAAAGCCCCCAATGTGTCCCTTCCCCGGCTCAGTTCAACTCCCGGAAATCGAGTTGCCCGAGCATAAAAAATTTGACATGCGAAATCTTTCTTTTCCACCCGGACGATCCGAAAAGCGGACGCTTCCAACCGAAATCAGCAGCCATTCGACCGGAAGCGTTTCCGACGAGCAGAAAGTTTACATAAAACATTTAGAACAACATTATATGCAACGACTTGCGCACAATGTTATTCCCTCTGATCAGAGGAAATCCCTATCACTCCTCCACGTCACTTTTCTCTTTGGCGGGTGATCCAGTAAACCATGACACCGCCGGGAAGAGCTCCGGGATCCGCTCGGAAGGAGAGAACGCCATCGGAGAACGTCGAAGAGACACGCCCGCTGATCGAACCATCCAGACGAAGAGCCTCCACACGAACCGGAGTCGCCCCTTCCAGCTTGAGAACGATTTCAGCAGGACTCCGCCGCAGAAGATGCGGCAGTTTTCCCCACGCAGTCTGAAACTGCATCGGAGCGCCATCGAAGGCCGTTTCCGAGTCGATCACGTTGGTCAGGTGGAAGAGCAGAAGTTTTCGACTCCGGACGACCGGTTCTCCATCCAGCGAACAGAGGGTGATGCTCATCGGAGATTCCGCTCCGCGGACCGTCAGAATTCCGGCTTTCAAGTCGCCGGAAGCCAGAACGGCGCTGACTGTGCGCGAAGTCTCAATGGCAAGAGTCTTTCTTTTCGAATCAAGACGAATCTCACCGGTGGAGCTTTCCGCAATCCCTGTCTGGAGAAGTTTCCGGCGGAGAGCCTGAAGCGCGGAGTCCGGGAGAGCCTCTCTGCCGGAAGCCTGAGCGGGAGAGAGGATCCGGACCCCCTCGGGCGCTTTCCCGCCGACCACCGAACCGATCCGCGTCAGAAGACCAAGGCGGCTGAATGCCTGAGGATATTCAATCGGCTGATCGGTCTTCCAGAAATCTTCCGGGACATTCCATGCAAAGGAGCCGTCTGCCCCTTTCACATCGCCGCGCCGGAACAGGAACATCACAATCCGATCGGAGAGCTGTGCAAGCGGGTCGTTGACCATTTCAAAGGATTCCAGCGGACGATCGTTCCGGACAGAAAGCGGACTCTGCGCCCAGGCGAACTGATACAGGGCGTCCCACCCCTGCAACGCCGCGTACGCGCCGATCAGGGGACCGCCTTCCGAGCGGTAACGGTTCGGCGGACAGAACTTGTATTCCGTCACGCTGAACGGTTTTCCAAAAAGCCGCGGCGCAAACAGCTGCAGCGGCACCTCGTTGCCCAGCGATCCGATGCTGGAGATCTGACGGTAGACATACGGCAGTCCCCAGCGTTTGAAGGCGGAACGGCGGTGATCGTGATATTTGTGATCGTCCACCGTATCCAGACGATTCCGGATCAGGGCCAGAGGAATCCGGCCGGCCATGTTGACATCGGTCCGCAGCGCCTTCAGTCCGATCTCGTTGCGCAGAAACGACATCTGTTCCTGAATGGCATTCTGCTGGAGAGTATAGAGAAACTCCAGGAACCGGCGGCTCTCACCGAAGTTCTTCTCGCGGTCCGCCTCCCCCGGATACCGCTTCTTCAGGAATGCGGCATACCGTTTTCTGTACAGTTTCGCAAGTTCCGGCTCCTCCCGGTACTTGTAGTCAAGATTGTTCTCATTGATCAGACTGACACTGTACAGAGCCGGATCCTCCGCCCAGGTCAGCCCGGTATAAGGATTGCGGTGACAGAGCCAGCGGCGGGCAAACTCCTTCCAGTTTTCCATCGCCGCCCGGCTGATGGGAACCAGAGATTTCATCTGGTGATTGTGACCGTTGGGAATCCATTCCGGGATTTTGTCGCCGGCCTTCAGTTTCCGGCTGACATAAAGATCCGTCGTCACATAGATTCCGCGTTTCCTGCAGGCGGCGAACAGATAGTCCAGACGATCCATCATCTCCGGATCCATCGTCAGGGAATCGGGAGCATCTTTCCGGACCAGGAGATTGTCCTGATGGTGGATCCGGAGCGCATTGTATCCCATCCGGGCCAGACGATCCGCAAGACGATCGCTCTCCGCATGTGAAAGGAACTGTGCGCCGAAACAGAGGTTGACCCCGACAAACCGGATCCGTTTCTCCGGCGCTTTCTCAAAGGTAAAACCCCCTTCCGGAGCCGCAATCACGCGTCCATACTTTCCCGCCGGAGCATCCAGCATCCGCGAAAAGTCCAGCGGACTGCCGGGAATCACGGTCCGGGGCACATCCAGCCGGATCCACTCCTTCCCCTCCGCGATGAAAAACGGCCGGCGGACTCCCGGAAGAGGAACCGCATCGGAAGTAAGAGTCACCGCCGGAATCATCCAGATCTGCCGATGAACTCCGCGGAAAGTCAGCCGGACCGGATCCTCCCGCTTCAGAGGAAAACAGGATGCGTAAAGACCGATTTTGTAAACGGCGAAGTTCCGATGCCATTTCACCGTATCCGCCTCCCAGAAGACCACGCCGTTGGGGAAATCGGCCGGATTCCACCAGTTTCCGACATCCCGCGTGGAGAAAATATCGATTTTCTGACTGGAACCATCGGCGAAATGGACTTCCACTTCACCGGCTTTCTGCGGGACGGTCCAGCTCGTCGCGTGCAGAAGATAAAGATAGCGTCCCCAGGCGTGGACCGGAAGAGAAATCTCACGGGGGAAAAGATTGCCGAGAACCAGAGTGGCGCGCCCCTGATTCTTCTCCGGATCCAGAATCCGAAACGCGGCCTTCCCGAACGGAAGCGTTGTACAGCGGAACTCATGGAGATCGTTGCCGGGTCCCTGATCGGTCCATCCGCCTTTTCCATCGCCGGGGACCGAATCGCGGAATCCCATGTTCGCCGCCTGCGAAAGGTCCACGGCGGAATATGTGACGGGGCTCAGAGAGATCTTCCACTCCAGCAGCGGAGCTCCCGCATCAGAGGGAAGCGGACGGAGTGAAAACACAAACGAATCCTTTCCCGCGCGACGTTCGTCGGTCCAGTCAAGAATCATTCTTCCGGACAGGGAAAGACGGGATCCGGAATCCAGCGGGATGGAAAAACCCTCCGTCTCAATCGGGGAACTTCCCTTCCCCTCCCCGGAAGAAGGACGATCCGGAAGCACAACATCTTTTCCTTCAGCAAGTTGCAGAACACGTCCCACTCCGGAAATTCGGAAGCGCACGACCACATCTTCCCTTTTTTCCCCGTTGGAGGCCGATTGGACAACGAGAAAGAAGGAATCTGCGGAATCTGCCCGGAACACGGTCTGCGGCGCGGAAGGCTCGATCGGCTTTTCCATTTTTCCCGCCGCCGACGCTGAAGCAGAGACGGATACTTGAAACGGTGTCGCTTCGATTTGAAACGATCCGCTTTTTCCTGCATCCAGCCACGCGGGCAGCCCGACAGCCGCCAAAACCGGAAACAAAAACAGGGCCAGAAGAATCGAGAGCAGGGATTTCATCATATGCAAGTCCTTATCGTTAAGATTGTTTCATCGAGAGATCAGCCGTCTACGGCAGAGCTGAAAATTCCAGTCCAGAAGATTCCGCTGTAACCGCCAAGATAAAGTTTTGCCGCCGGAGAGGTCGCGGCATGACCGTCCAGGAAAAGGACGTTCAACACCTCTCCGCCATGACGGAGAGCCGATCCGACGCCGTCAACAACATCCGCACAGCGGGCCCGCCGCGCCGCGGGAAGACTCAGAAGTTTCACAATCCTTCCGCGGGTGGCATACTGCAGTTCTCCGGAATCGTCGATCGACAGAAAAGTCCGGGAGGGATATTTTGTAAAACTCGTCTTATGCCTCTCCTGATTCCCAATCGAAGGAGCGCTGTAAGTTCCCTTCTTCATGTTCACGTTCCAGTTGAAGGAATACCCGCTGTACAGAGCCGCATCTTCTGTCTGAAACGCGGGACAGGTGAAAATATTCTTTCCGCTCTGCAGTTTGAGAACCACTCTCTCCGCATTCGAAGGATCATTCGGATACGCGTAGGACCACAGCAGAGGAATCCAGCTCTGCGCCCACGGTGTCACGCCATCCAGATTCTTGTGCGCCGCCGGAATGTAGTCCTCAAAGTCCTGGGAATACATTGCGGCACACACTCCCTGCTGCTTCACATTGCTGAGACAGGAAACCGTCAAAGTCCGCACTCTCGCCTTGTTCAGCGCCGGGATCAGAAGACCCGCTAGGATCGCCAGAATCGCCACGACGACAAGGAGTTCTATCAAAGTAAATCTCGTTCTTCTCATTTTCTGATTCCTTTCCACATTCATCCGCATCTCCATCGGATATTATACACCAGAAATGTTTTTCAGGAATAACAAAAATGATCTTTTTGTATCTTTCTTAAGAAAAATATCAGTTTAAACCATTCATATTTTGTCGAAACAGACCGGGAGCAATCCGGTATTTCTTTTGAAACTCCCGGGAGAAGTAGGATGGATCATGAAAACCGCTTCGGAGCGCGATCTCGGTGATCTTCATTCCAGAGTTTCGGAGCAGAGTCTCCGCCGCCTCCAGACGCCTCTCCTTCAAGGCTTCTGAAATTGTTTTCCCCGTCTTTTTCCGGTATACGCGGTTGAGGTGCTCCGGCGACACCCCTGCCCGGAGAGCAAGCAAACGAAAATTCAGTTTTTCCGCAAAATTCGTCTCAATCGTATTCCGGATCAGCGCCACGATCTCTTCTGCCACGCCGGGGCGCTTCGATTCGGCTTCTAGCCGCTCCAGATGCAGAAACAGCAGACGCAGAAGAAGTCTCCCTGCCAGAGCGTGATGGAGGGAACCTTCCTCCGTTTCCCGGTACATCATCCGGATCAATTTCGGAACTTCTCTTCCCGCATTGAGGATCAATGTTCCATGCCCGTTTTCCGCGGCCCCCTTCCCGGACAGAAAAAAATTCCGGAATCCCTCCTCCATCAGTTCCCGGAAAGCGGATTCCCGGAAAATGACATCGTAAATTTCCAGGAACGGTGTTTCAATCGCATAGGAGGTCAGATCCTCGCAGGAGGAAAAAAACAGTTTTCCGGGAATCAGCGGGTAGGAACATTGATTGCAGAAAAGAGTGGCGCGTCCCTTTACAATCAGCGTGATCTTGTAAAAGTCGCGAATGTTGCGCTCCTCCTCCGGACGGGGATAGTGGTTGATCTCGTGCTTGAAGTGCAGGACGGAAACGTCACTGAGCGTATCAACATTCAGACACCGATTATAGGTAAACAGATTCTTGGGTTCCAGCATGGTCTTTTTCCGACTGTTTCTTCCGACGGCATTTTTCGGGAACGGATCCGGTCAATCCCCTCCTCGCTCTCCCGCCCGGACAACGATGACAAAGCAAAGCAGCCCCTGAACGGAACATTCTCAGAGATCCCCAAACAGGAACAAACGGAACAGAAACGGCAGAGTCTCTGTAAAGAAAATACGGAAATCCTGCACCATCGAAATCCGCGGGAAAAGCCAGACAATCAGAGGGATGGCGATCGCAAGTTTTATGCATCCCAGGAAAAATGCGCCGATCGAACAAGAAACTGCATTGTCATTTTGTTGATTGCAAGCCATTTCCACTCCTCCTTTTTTCCTTAATAATTTAACGCTTTGATCAAAGGAAGTCAAATACCTTTTTTCGGACGGCAAACCTTCCTGAAAGTGCTCTTTTCCTGCGAGAAAATTTGCTCCGTGAGAAAAAAAGCGTTCGCATAAATCTTTTTCCTGCGAGCGGACCTTTTATCTCAATTTGATAAAAACTGTTTATACAGCTGTTGAAAACCAAAACTACCGGCTGAACCGATGGTCTGCATCATGTCTTCAAGGCGATATGCCGGCAGCCCCTGCGAGCGCCGGAAAAATTCTCTAATTGCAATTTTTCACAAGCGGCTGCGAAAGCAGTCTCATCGTTTCTCCTTATAAAAACATTTACAGTCATCCTCCAGACTATCTGTTTCTGAAATTTTTTTCTGCAAATTCATCGGAAAATCTCCGTTTCCCCTCTTGACAAAATTTCATTTTCAGCGTATAATATAAAAAAACTAAAGGTTTAGTTCAAGAGTAAAAACAATGAGTCTTCCACAAAAACGGGTCACATTGAAAATGATTGCAGACCGAGCGGGATGCTCCGTTGCGGTGGTCAGCACCGTTCTGAACGCGGCCAAGGGACGAACCATCGTGCGCCAGGCTCTCCGCGACAAGGTCCAGGCGATCGCCCGTGAACTGGACTATGCCCCGAATTTTGCGAGCCGCTGTCTGAAGGCGAACCGTTCCCGGACATTGGGAATCTACGATTCGCCTAAGCAGTGGCACTCCTATTCCAATGCGTATGAAATGACCCTCCTTTCCGGAATCGAACGGGCCGTTTTTGAACGGAATTATGATCTGCTTCTGCTGAACTTTCATCAGAACAATCTTCCGGAAATTTGTGAAAACCGCCTGAAAGACCGACGGATCGACGGCATTCTGCTTCTGCAATGCAACGCACGTCAGAAATGGATTCGGGATCTCCTGAAGATCAGTCCGAATCTGATGGCAATCGGATTCAACGAGGAGTATCCGGGCCTGAACCGGGTCGCGTTCGACAACCGGGAAGCGGTCCGTCTTGCCGTCCGGAAACTTCTGGAAAGCGGACATCGGCGCATCGCGTTTGTCGGCTCCTGCATTGAACATCCCGAGCATGATGCACAGATTCGAGAGCAGACGTTTTTGGAAATCATTCGGGAACTGAATCTGCAGGATTCGTTCCTGTTCAATCGAAAGAATTGTCCGAACGGAATTTCCGAGCGCGAGCCCTACTGTCAGCGGGAGGGGCAGGAGGCGATCCGATGGCTTGCGATGCTGCCGGAAAAACCGGATGCGATTCTCTGCTACAATGCGCTTGTGGGGGGAAGTTTGTATTATGAAGCGCTGAAGATGGGCTGTCGGATTCCGGAGGATTTCAGTCTGGTAGTCATTGACAAGCCGGGACTTGAGGATCTGGGAGGTCCGCAGATTGCCTATATCGACCATCCGCTGGAGGAGATGGGATACACGGGAGCATCCCGTCTGATTGATCAACTGGAAAGCGAACGGGAATTTGAACCGTTTTTTCAGTTGTTTTCTCCGGTTTTCATAGAGAAGGAAACGTTTTGCAGACGCATTTGAATCAACAGTTCTTAACGAAAGGAAATGATCATGTTACGTGTACGAAGGAGCAGAGAGCAGAGATGGGGGAGGAAATTGTACTCTTTTCATTTTACTCTTATTGAACTTTTAATCGTCATTGCAATTATTGCAATTCTTGCATCCATGCTTCTTCCTGCGCTGAACAGTGCAAGGAGGAAAGCAAAAAGCATCAATTGTGTGTCTCATCTGAAGCAGCTCGGAGTGATTTTCCTGAATTACTCGGCCGATTATTCCGGATGGGTCATCACCAGGGGATACAATTACACATGGGCAAGAGAGTATCAGACGGATGTCTATAAGGATAAGATGTCGCAGGTTGCGACGGGAAAATTCGCCGCGACGTATTTCTGTCCTGCTTCTCTGGACTACATGAAGAACCCCACCTGGGATTCCATGACCTACGCAATGAAATATGAAGCGGCGCCTGGCGGATATCTCAATGGAGCAGGCTACGAAAAACGCCTTTCGGGAAAAGACAATCCCTACATCACCTCCGGAAATGCGACCTTTCTGAATGCGGTTTCGATTCTTCAGCCATCCAAATACTTTTTTGCGGTGGACTCTGTCCGTTATAACGAAGGAGATTCCTCGAAAGGGCGGCCTGCCTATTTTCTCAGCAGCACACAGCTGAACGGATTTCATTTTCTTCATTTCCGTCGCTGCAATATGCTGCTGGTCGACGGACATGTGGAGGCGCTCTCTCCTTCTGGAATGGTTCTCAATCATAAGACGAATTACTGGTATCCCGGATCCCATATGTTCCGGGATGAATTCAACAATCAAATTCTGTTTTAAGGAGTTATTATGAAATTCATAAAGCAGCTGCTGGTCCTCGGTCTGTTTTTCACGGTCCAGTTTCTTCTCGGCGCCGCCATGTCGGACGAACCGGTCGAACTGATGGGAAATGCCAGTCAGTGGGAAAAAATTCCCGGAATGGAAATTCTGGATGCTCACGGAAATCTGGATATTCTGATCCAGGGGAACAGCCATCAGGCAAGATGGATTGATCTGCCGGACGGAACGGTTCTCCTCCGACTGAAAATGACCATGCAGTGCTTCGATGTTGTCCCGGACAAACAAAGCTGGCAGAATGCACGGCTGGGAATGAGTTTCCATGACAGCACCGGAAAACGGGTCGGCAAATGGCCCAATATCTTCTGGGGAAGCGGAAATACGAAACAGATGACCTGTCTGCGGGATTTTCCTGTTCCGGAAACCGCCACCCGTCTTCTTCTCACTCCGGCCAACTACGGGGTCTCCGGCCGGGTGGAATTCCGCGGGGTTTCGCTTCTGGCATACACAAAATCAGCGCTCCAGGCGGAAAAGAAGGTTCGGGAATGGAGGAATCCGGATTTCTCCCACGGACTTTCCGACTGGAATCTTTTCAGGACGCAAAAAAATCTTTCCATCGAAAGCAACACCCTCATCTATACGCCAACAACGCAGGAGAGAAGCAGGATCGGCCAGAGGAGAGTGCTTGCCGCGGGAAAAGATTATTTTCTCCTTGCAGAGATCTCCGCGAAGAGTTCCGCATGTCTGAAGGCCACCAGTACATCAGTCCGCTATTCCCAGCCGTTGATCCGGGAAAATATTCTGAACGTGTCTCCGGGACGTCATCGCTACATTCTTCCATTGGAGGCCTTGCCGTTTACAATTTCAAAACCGGGAGATCTGGCAATTGAGATCACGTCGAACGGACGACTTCAAATTCATAAACTGGAGCTGAAAGCGTGCGATTTTACGAGGAAAGAGCTGCCGTTTTCAAAGAACTGGAACGTTTTTGTCGCGGTGAACGAAAAGCCGTTGATCACAGACCGGATCCCGGAATTCATACGCAATGAGAAAGGGGAAAAAATCTCTGCGCGGAAAATGATTCTTCCTGTCGGGCTCCGGGAGAAGGGGCGAACGGTTGATTTCAAATGGATCATGCGAAAAACTCCTGACGCCCGCGGAGTCGCCGTGATGTACAACGAATTTGAAAGTCCGGAAGATGCGGAAGTCCTTTTCGGCTGTTCGGCAGACTGGTACTATCAAATTTATCTGAACGGAATTCTCGTCTGCGACCGGATGTCGGACGGAAACCGCATCCAGGATTACACCCCCAATGCAAACCGACTCTATCTCCCGGTCCGAAAAGGACGGAATCTGTTTGTCGCAGTCATTCGGAGAGGGAGCAGAGGATGGAAGTTCAACTGGGGGGTTCCGCTGGAGCCGAAAGCTCCTCTGATCTTTCAGGAGAATCAGGTCTTCAGGAAGGTTGACCTCTCCGATCTGGAGGTCAGGAAGGGAAGTGCCCTGGACCTCTCCTTCCTGAATGCGGACAACGCTCCGGCCGGGAAATCCGGACGTCTGAAAGTCAACTCCGACGGCTCCACCGGATTCGAACGAACCTCCACCCCGTTTCGTTTTCAGGGTTATACCAGCGATCTGCAGAAACCCTACTGGACCGTCCGGGATCGAAAGACCTTCAACGAAAACGCCCGTCGGCTCGCGGAAGCTATGAACCGCCAGGGCTACAACCTTTTCCGGATGCACGGCATCGATCTCTGGGTCATGGAAGGGGCCCGGAAGGACCTGGAACCATCCGCCGAGTTCTTCGACCGCTGGGATCGCCTGCTTTATGAGATGAAACTGCGCGGCATCTACACTCAATACGTTGTTTTCTCCTTCAATCTCTATTCCGGGGAAAACGGCTGGAAAACACACTTCCCCCTTCGGAATATTCATAAACTGATGCTCTACTGCGGACGGGAATGGGAACGCGAACGCTTTCGACGCGGAGCGGAACTGATGCTGAATCACCGCAATCCCTATACGGGTCTCCGCTGGAAGGACGATCCGGCGATAGTCCTTGTCGAATTCTACAATGAACAGAGCAGCGGCTTTCTCCTCCAGGACCTGAAGAACGATCCGGAAGCCTGCGCCTATTTCCTCAACTGCTGGAAGAAATGGGTCAGGACATATCTGAACGATCAAAGTCGCTCCGCGCATGTTCAGGAAAAGACGCGTCAGGAAGGTCTGAACTCTCCTCCGGATCCACGGCGCCTGGAAACCGGAGAGTGGAGAAACATTTTTGCTCTGTTTCGGCAGGATCTTCAGAAAACCTGCCATGAATGGTGCGCGGGGGTTCTGCGCGACGCGGGGTATCGCGGGCTCTTCACCAACACGGGAACGCCGCTTGTAAACTGGCAGACCGTCCCCGTCTGCGACAGTCACACCTACTACAATCACCCGACTCAATGGGAGAACAAAGGTTCACGTGTCCGGGCAACCAGCAATGTCGCGGAGGAGGCTCCCTCCATTCGCGGGACAACGGCAAGACGTCTTGCAGGACGCCCCTATTTCATCGGTGAATACAATTTCTGTTTCTGGAACCCGTATCAGCGCGAATTGCCTCTGGCATTCAACGCCTATGCGGCATTTCAGGGCTATTCCAGTCTGGCCATTCACGATCAGGCGGTTGCCCTCGGAAGCGGACAGAACAGCCGGCTGACCTGCTTCCATGCCGGCATCTCTCCGATTCAGCGAGCAGGAGAGTTTCTCTCTGTTCTCTTTTTCCGTCGCCGGGATGTGAAGGAATCCCCGCACCGGGTTCAGCTCCAGATCGGCAGAAATTTTCTCCACCATCCCGTTGCAATGGGAAAAGCGGTTTCCGGAGAACAGAGCCGTCTTGCGCTGCTGACCGGGTTTTCGCTGGCCTTTCCCGACACACCGAAATATCCCGATCTTCCTCCGATCCCGAAACCGGACTGCATTCTCTCTCCGGACGGGGCGTCCGAGATCTACGAGGAAGGATGGTTCTCAACCGATATTGAGTCCGCGAAACGGCAGGATGTCCTGAAACGCCTCGTTGAAACGCTGCGGAAAAAAGGCATTCTCTCCCGAGAAAATCCGACCGATCCCGATGCAGGAATTTTTCAGACCGACACCGGAGAAATCACCCTTCGGAGCAAGGAATCGCTGATCAAAGTCGTAACCCCCCGCAGTGAAGCGGTCTCCCTCCGGGGCGGAGCAAAGCCGGAACGGCTCCATGCACTGACCATCCAGTCCGTCTCCACGGACGCTCTGGTCGGACTGGCAGCAGTCGACACGGCCGTCCTCCCCGACTCCAAACGCATGGTTCTGGTCTTTGCCACAGAAAATGTCAACACATCCATGATTCTGGAAGGTGACCGCGAAACACTGATCGAACCGGGTCATGCTCCCATCCTTCTGCGGACAGGAACTCTTTCCATTCGCTTTCGCAATTCCAACAAATCTCTGAAGCTCTACGCCCTGCGGCTGAACGGAACCCGCTCGGAAGAACTTCCCCTGAGCAAAAAGGATGGAGAGTGGAGCGCCGAAATTGACACGGCAAAACTGGCCGGAGGTCCGACGGTCTTCTTTGAAATTGTACAGGAGAAGCCGTAATCCCGGAAGGAGGAAGGCCGGACAAACACCTCCGGCCTCCTCCGGCCTTCATCGTTCCCCTCCCCTCCGGTCCGGACAGACAACTCTCCTGTTGAACGCCGTCCGGATCGGACAGCCACCTCCCAGAATCAGTGGTTCAGCTTGAAATATTTCAGAAGTGTTTTCTTCGCAGGAGTGTCCCGATCGGCCTTCCGAAACTTATACGGCGCCGCACGCTCATGTTCCACCGACCACGGCGGCCATTCCCGAAACGCGTGATAGGTCCAGTCCCAGCCGTATTCCTCAAAGAGTTCAATGCAGTCCTGAATGTAGCGGTCACGTCCTTCCGCCCAGGCGATGCAGCTGAATTCGCCGATGTAGATCCGGGCATTGTATTTCTGCTGGAAGTCGATGAACGGCTTCAATGTCACCCGGAGCTGCTCCTTGTCCCAGTAGACGCCATTGATGTAACCGGGATACTTCCACGCAACTCCCCGTTCGGCAACCCCCTGATGGGTCAGCGTGTGCGGCTGATAGATATGCGGGGAATATGCCATGTTCTCGCCCGGGAAAAAGCGGGTGACAAACGGGTTGATGACAAGCGTATCCGGATCCACCGTCCGAATCGCCTTCACCAGCTCTTCGGCAACCCGGTTCCAGTCGTCGGCATCAATTCCGGCGGGTTCATTGAGCAGGTCATAGCCGTAGATATTCGGATTCTTCCGGTAATGGGAGGCAACCTTCTTCCAGGCCTTTTCCAGAGCGCCGAAATCGGAACTGTTTTTCAGATTCACACTGGCATAATTTGTCCGCTTTGCTCCGGGAATCTTCGAAAAAGCGATCACAACCTTGATCCCGTTTCTTTCCAGATGGGGCATCAGAGAATCCAGGCGCGCAATGCGAGAATCCACCCAGCGCAAATACTCCTCTTCCGTTTTGACCGGCTCCCCGCCGGAAAACCCGAAGCGGATCAGATTGGCACCCCATTTGCCCAGATCGTCGATATCCTTCACGGTCAGACGGTTGGGATTGACCTGAAATCCACGGTAACGGGTGATCGGACCGGAATAATGGTTCCGGGAATCCGCCTTGAAAATATCCCGTCCGCGACGGATGGCGGCAGCCTCCTTGTTTTCCGGCGGAACGACCGCCTCATCAGGAATCTCTCGCCCTTCGCTGATCCGGACCCAGTCCACATAAAATTCTCCGCGCCCCTGGTGGTTGTTGATGTGGATCGCGATCTCCGTCACATCATTCGGCTGGAACTTCTCCACATAAAAATAGTGTGTCCAGTTCGGCGTGCCCAGCTGAATCTCCGCGCCTTTCCAGCGGGTCCGGTTCTTCAGCGAACGGGTCTTGTAGCAGAGGGTGATCGCGGGACCGAAATAGTGCCGTTCGCCCTTCTTCAGATCCTCGCCACGATATTTGGCCTCCAGAACGTAGTATCCGCCGGAAGAAAACATTGCGGGATCCAGAATGATCCGGTAGAGAGGATTGGATTTCTCCTTCGGATCCCGGATCCAGAGTGCGCCGTCGCCATTTTCCCCTCCGCGGGGAAGATGGACCTTCGAACGGGAGAGCTGTTTGGAATCCATCTCCCGTTCCGTAAATTGATTTTCATACAGAGTGCGTCCTGTCTGAAACGCGGCCGTCGCGCTCCAGGCGGCAAGCAGGACAAATGCGGAAATGGTCTTTTTCATTGAAAAACCTCCTGTTCAGTAATCTTTCGGGGAATACGAATCGGCCCAGTAGGTCCGCACCGGCCGTTTGTCCCAGTGCTTTCGGGCGACAACGTGCGAATCCAGATAAAGGATATTGGCGCAGTTGGCATGATTCGGTCCCATGGACTGCGAATCGTTAAAGTAGACCTCTCCGTTTGCAGCTGCATAATTGACATTCGGTGCGCTCCAGCCGGAGCTCGCCACCGGATTGCTGAAAAAGTTCCTGTAATCGAACTCGGAGATCAGATACTGGGAGGAGGGCTGTTTCTGTTTCGAAACTTTCCCGTTCCCATATTCCGAAGAGAGCCAGAAGCGATAGGTCGCATAGCTTCTCCCGCTGTACCCCTGCTTCGGATCGGAGGGACAGAGAAAGGTTTTCCACGCCTTCCCGGGATCGCTGAATGTCGGACACTGCCCCGACACGAGTTTCCCTTTCAGATACTGGCTCCCGTAATAAAACGGCCAGTGATAAAAATGAGCGTATGCGTGTCCCGGTTCTGTCGCTCCGGCTCCGGGAATCAGCGGAGGCATGATGTGATCGTCGAAATCCTGCCGATACAGATTTGCCGCCGTCCCGATCGTCTTCAGATTGTTCATGCAGGTGGATTTCCGCGCCGCCTCCCGTGCGCTGTTCAATCCGGGAAGAAGAAGCGATGTAAGAATGGCGATGATCGCTATCGTAATCAGCAATTCCAGAAGAGTAAAGCGCAAACGCATTGTGAAACTCCTTTCTTTGCTATAATTATACCACAAAACAATGGAAACAGGGAAACTCTTTCCACTAAAAACATGTGATAACAAATCAAAAAAATGTGATTTTAAACAAGTTGTACGGATTCGGCGGAATCCGGATGCTTCCGATTCTGTTTTCGATAGTCCCGGGGAGAAACACCCGCGCAGTGGCGGAAGGCGTTTGTGAAGTTGAACGGATCACGATAACCGCAGAGAGAAGCGATCTCCTTGACGGAAAGCGTACTTTGAAGAAGCAGGGTTTTCGCCTTCTCCATTCTCAGATTCCGGCAGTAGTCCTTCGGCGAGCAGTTCAGGTGAAGACGGAACAGGCGGTCCAGCGTGGATTTGCCGACATGGAGTTCTCCGGCCAGTTCCTCGAGAGTCATATTCGTCCCGATTCGGGAGTGCATCAACGTGATGGCCTGCGAGAGTTTTTCCGGATACGCCGGCTGAATCTGCGTCGCCAGTTCCAGCAGAAACTGAAGGGAAAGCGCACAGAGTTCCGGATGCGTGTTCCCGTCTTTCCGGAAAAGAAGTTTTTCAATCCGGTCAAACAGAGTGTAGAGAGTCTGGAAATTCCGGACGGGAAACACGACCTGTCCGGCCAGTCCGCTCTGGCAGACAATGGTGGAAAGGGCGGTCCCGGTGAACCCCAGCGAAAGTTTGCGGCAGAATCCGGATTTGCCCGTCTCCAGGAAATTGTCCTCGTGCTGATGAAGCAGGCCGACACTTCCGGGGGAGATCGTATACTCCCGGTCGCGCTGGATCAGGCAGAGATCCCCTTCCAGCGGAATTTCCACATACAGAAGAAACGGATTGACATGCCGAACCGAATCCCCCGGAGAAAAAAATCCCCGATTGACAAAATTGGTGCAGACCGGCAGAGCCGCCGCCTTCTCCCAGTCAATCCAGTGGTGGGAACGGGTCATGATATAACTGGATGTGAACTCCTCCGAGCCGGAGATCACAAACGATCTGGATCGCATCAGTTTTCTCATACCACCTCATCATTCTGTCTGCGCACGGCATCTCCGCCTCTCGTCCGGAATGGGGAACTGGCGGATCTTCTTCCCGCCTTACTATATCTTCCGGACGCCCGATTGCAAATTCAGCATCCCCCTTCCCGAAAAATTCCGCTTGCTTTTTACCAGTTCTGATTCTATACTACATCCCATGGAAAAGACCTCGAATATGAAAACATCCGGATCATAAACGGGAAAACGGGAAAAAGAGAAAATGAAATTTTCCATCTGCGGAATGCTGATCTCCCTCGCAATCGCACTTCTGCCGGAACGGGATGTGATTCCGGAATACCTCTTTCTCAAACTCCATGACCGGCATGTATCCGGCAGCAATTTCGAAAGTGTCTGGAGCGTCGAAGGAAGGGGATATCTGAGAGGAAAGGTGTTTCATGTCACATTCCGATCGGTTTTTCAGAGTTCCGCCCCCCTGGATCTGGTCATCCCGGATGCGGCGGAAACAATCCAGCTCTTCGGAATGGAGTTCGAGTTGCCGAAATCCTCCGAACAGGCTCATTTCCAGAGTTTTCTCCTGAAAGAGATCCGGCATCCATGGTATTCATTCGAACGATCGGAAACGCTCCGGGCCTTCTGCATGCTGATTGCGGAAGACAACGCAGAGGAGTGTACGGCCTTCCATGGAAAAATCGTGTCCCGGTGGGAATCGGGGAAGAACCGCAAGGACCACGCCTTTCCCTTCCGATGCATCGTTGCGCCGGATGGACAAATCTTTCACGATCTCTCAGGGAGGGAGATCCGGGACGGCAGTCCGGCACGGCCGTATCGGCTCGCATCCGAGTTTTCCAATACTCCCGGCGGACTGGCGCTCACACTCTGCGAGAGGCTTCAGTATCACAAGGGGATTGTTCAGAAGACCGTGCCGCTCTCTCTTCCCGTCCCCCTTCCGCCCTGTCGACCGCAGCTGATGACGGAAATCAAGCTGAATCTCCCGGCAATGAAGCAAACCCTGCAAAGGATGAACGGGGCTGCAGCCGGAAAATTCCATCTTCTGAAATCTCCGGGCGAGTTGCGGAACTTCGCAGAAAAACTGGAGAAGCTCCGGGTCGGAATGCCCCCGGAAGAGGTTCTTGCCGAAATGGGAAAACCGGACCGGTCTTTCTCTGCAGACACATGGGATCCGGAGCGAAAACGGCAGAAGGAAACAATCTTCCAATATGATTTCCTCAGGCGAAAAGAAAAGGCGGAAAGCCCGGACGATCTTTCCATCGTCCTCCGCTTCCGCCGGGAGGAAACGGACGGAAAAGATCGTCTCATCTCCGTCCGATAGGAATCCGGGAAAACGCGCGGGAGAAAAAGCAGACACACTCCGGGAGCACGGCAGAAACCTTGACAAACCGGGAGGGTGTGCTATTATTCCTTTAAGGAATCCCTGTTGCATCTTCATCCGGAAAAGGAGACGCCGGGGAAAAACAGGAACAGCGTCACGAAAATCTCTGTCCGCGAAACAAAAACAGAAGAGGAGCTTGAATGAAGAACGCAAAACGATGTCTGGCGGCGGCATTCTGCGGAATGGCAATTCTATTCTGCGGATGTCTTTCCACAACCGCGACGGAAAATCAGAGAACGGAAAGGAGCAGGAGCATGGAGGAGGTATATCAATTTCTGAAAGAGGCGGGAGTCTACTACATTGCAACGGTCGAAGGCGATCAGCCGCGGGTGCGTCCGTTCGGCACAATCCATATCTTCGACGGGAAACTCTACATTCAGACCGGGAAGAAGAAAAATGTCTCCAAACAGCTCGGAATCAACGGGAAAACCGAACTGTGCGCCATGAAGGGCGATGAGTGGATCCGCGTCTCCGGGACTCTGGTCAACGACGACCGCCGGGAAGCCAAAGTCTCCATGCTCGACGCCTATCCCTCCCTGAAGAAAATGTACAGCCCGGACGACGGCAACACGCAGGTTCTCTACTTCCGTGACGCCACCGCAACCATCTATTCCTTCACCCGTCCTCCGGTTGTCATTCACTTCTGAAACCGTTTTCCAACACCATCGGAAACGCGCGCCCCGGCCCGGCGGAAATCTCCGGGAACGGGGCGCACATTTCGTCACCTGCACACATTATCCTGATCTTCCCGCCCCCGTCCATGCGGAAAACAGGGAAAGTGGAACAAACAAGGAACCGGCAGGCATCCGTCCGGATCTGAAGAACGGTCAATCTTCCGGGCACGGATCCGGGATCCCGAGATACTTGAAATATTCATGGCCCCAGGCGCTCATCGCATTGACGATGGGGATCAGGGTTTTCCCCTGCTCCGTCAGAGAATACTCTGTCCGCGGAGGGACAACCGGATAGAGTTTCCGTTTGACAATTCCATCGTTTTCCAGCTCCTTGAGCTGCTGGCTGAGCATTTTTGCCGTCGCCTGCGGAATGGCCTTCTGAATCTCGTTGTACCGCATCACGCCCGAGACATTCAAATGCCAGAGAATGATCGCCTTGTATTTTCCCCCGAGAACCGCGATTGTCGCCTCCACCGAGCAATGGAGGGTCAACGCCTTCTTCTTATCCATTGAAAACTCCTGATTCCAAAAAAATCATTTTCTTTTTTAATATACATTCATCCGTAAAAAAAACAAGTTTTTCAACACAAAACAAGCACTTACAAAATAGATAGTATATCACAGAGTGCATAGTATAATACAAAATAGTGCATTCTTGACAAATTGTCATTTTAAAATATATTACTGTAAGAAACTCAAGGCTCTGTCGATTTCACACAGAACCGGGAAAGAAGAAAGGAGTCTGGTAAAATGGGGAAGAAAATTGTGATTCTGAACGGGAGTCCGCGTCTCAACGGCAACACGGCGGCACTGATCCGGGAGTTCGTCAAGGGGGCGGAGGAGGAAGGGAATTCCGTGGTCCGCTTCGACCTGGACCGGATGGCGATTCACGGCTGCAAGGGGTGTCTGGCCGGAGGAAAAAATCCGGACTCGCCCTGCGTGCAGAAAGACGATATGAGCCGGATCTATCCGGAATATCGCGCGGCGGATCTGATCGTCCTGGCATCCCCGATGTATTACTGGGGCTTTTCCGGACAGCTGAAATGCACGATTGACCGTCTGTTCGCCGTCACGGAGTCGGATCCGGAATGGAAAACACCGAAAAAGAGCGCAGTGCTGCTGATGGCATCCGAAGGAAGCGGAAAAGAGAATGATGAACCGGTGATCCGCTACTATCACTCGCTCCTGAACTTCCTTGAATGGGAAGACCGGGGCAGCCTGATCGCCGGCGGAGTCCTGCGCATCGGAGACATCGAAGGGAAACCTGAACTCCGGAAAGCCTATGAACTGGGAAAGAGCATTCACTGAAAAGGAGAATGGAACGATGAAGGTTTTATTACTCAATGGGAGTCCGCACCCGGACGGCTGCATTTTCACGTCGCTCTCCGAAGTGGGCGGAGCCTTGAAACGAAACGGGGTCGATTCGGAAATCTTCTGGATTGGCAACAGACCGGTTCAGGGATGCGTCGCCTGCTGGAAATGCCGGGAGACGGGAAACGGATGCGTCTTCAAGGATAAACTCTATACGGAGCTTGTGGAGAAACTCCGGGAATCCGACGGACTTGTGATCGGAGCACCAGTCTATTATGCGGGACCTCCGGGAGCTCTCTGCGCGATTCTCGACCGGGTCTTCTTTTCCGCATCGGAGTATCTGGAATACAAGCCGGCGGCCTGCGTGGTCAACTGCCGGCGCGGCGGCGCAAGCGCGACCTTCGACCGCCTGAACAAATATTTCACGATTCTGCAGATGCCCCTGGTTTCCAGCCAGTACTGGAATTCCACACACGGCTTCACTCCGGATGAGGTCCGCCGCGATCTCGAAGGAATGCAGACGATGCGTACGCTCGGCAACAATATGGCCCATCTGCTCCACTCGCTGAAAAAAGCGGATCTTCCTCTCCCGGAACAGGAACCGCGAGTTTCCACAAACTTCATCTCCTGAGCGGGAAAAAGAAAAAGAGCCGCTGCCGAAAAATTTCGGAATGATTTCCTCCGAATTTCGGCCGGGGCTCTTCTCTGTCGGAACAGCGCACAGAGAAGAATCTCACCTCTTCCAATCCATACGGTAAATTTTATTTCCAAATGAGTATTTGTAATTTGCCGATGGAAGGAATATAGTAGCCCAAAGTATCCGGTCTTTTTTTGTTTCTGAAAATCGTTCTTTTATTCGAGGATGAGGTTGCGCAATGCGAAAACAATGGGAGGTTTTTTCTGCATTTGTTCTTCTTCCGACCGATCTTGTGCATTCGTTCAGGCCGGAGACCGAAGAAAACTTCGTCTCTCATGCCATTTTCTGATACAGCAGCGGACAGGGAAAGGATGGAATATGGGAAAAATGAAAAAAAAGATTCTTCCGTTTCTTTTTCTGCTCACCGGTCTCCTTCACGCGGACTGGACCTGCCGCAACGGAGCGGACAAGCTGTTTGCAACGCCTCTTGGAGCCGTTTACAAACTGGAGCTGACACGCAACAGCAACGATGAACATGAACAGAGCTGTTTCTGCGTGGAATGTCAGGAGAAAAGTCCGGACATCAACGGTGGGTATTTGACCTTCTCCATTCCCAAAAAGAGTTCCGCCGGACGTTTCACCGTGATTGAATTCCGCGTTCGGGCGTTTCCCGCGCTGGAACAGGAAAAATCGACAAAATTCCGCTTTCAGTTCATTCTGGATCCGGAAAGTAAAATTTCCCGCCGCTACCCCTCTTCCGACCGGATTTTCCAGATCGGGGACTCCGGCGTCGAACTGACCAAAGGGTATCTCAAGGCGAAAAACGCCATGCCGGATTTCGAGCCGCTTTCCATTCGGCTGGTACTTGACCGGAAAGATAAAAAAGTCACCGTTTCGGTCAACGGAATAGAAGATCAATCCGATCTCGCCTACGGAAGAAGAAAGAAAAAGGAACTGGAACCGATTCGATCACTCGGCATCATGTCTTCGCTGAGAGAACCGGGTTCCGGAAGAGACAATGTACGGCGGATGTATTTTGAAATTTCCGATCCGGTCGTCCGCTCACTGGAAACCGAGGCGGAAGTGAAACGGCTGCCGCCGAACACCTTCTCCCCCTATCCTTACGATCGCTATTCTCTTCCGGAGATCCGGCGCGGCGATTCGGCGGTCCGCGTGCTCCGCCGGAACAGGAATTCCGATCTCATCTATGCCTGGGGATTGCGTTTCCTGTACGACCCGGCGTTCCGGGATCCTGCCGGAGCCGTGGAGCTTCTGGAAGAGGCGGCGGATGACCGTCATGTTCCCGCGATGCGCATGCTGGGCATCTGTTACCAGTTCGGACTCGGCGTGGAAGTGGATTTGAAAAAAGCGCGGAAAAAGTGGGAGGAGGCGGAACAATACGGATTCCAGACCGCAGTCGCCGATCAGTGGCTCGCGGAATGGAATGCGCAGGGGCGTCCGAATTACGAGACAAAAAAACTCCGGGAACTTGTCGAACGTCTGCTGCCCGGGAAACAGGGCGATTTGACGTTTGAATATGAGACCGGCTATGTCCTGATGCGGACCGTTGCACCGGTCGCCGGACAGTTTTTCTCCTTCAAGCATCTGATTTCCAAAGCGTTCCGCGACAATCAGGTCTCCAATCGGGATGGCACTCTTTTTCTGGATTCGGCGCTCTCTTCCGGTTTCGCTCCCGCATTCCGTCTGAAGGCGTATGACCGGATGCAGGAGGGGAACTGGAAAGAGGCCGAACAGCTGTTGTCGAATCCGGCCGCCGGCCGGAACAAGGCCGCGCTGCCGGAACATCTTCTGATGAAACATCTTGCGGGGACTCTTCAGATGAAGGATTTCACCGTGCCGGATGCCTGCTCACATTTCGAAGATCCCCTGTATGCAACGCTCTATCTTTCTCTGGCCGATCCCGCCGTCTCCGATGCGCTGAAATCGCTCTCCTGCAACGCCGCGTTCCAGGCCGCGATCATAACACCTGAAAAGTGGGAGAAGCAGAAGCGCGACCGGGCGCAATGGACGACCGCACAGAAGCTGGCCTTTTATCTGACGATCCGCAATGTCAGCCGCTACAATCCGATTTTTCAGCTGCCGGATTACATGGTCCGGGAAGCGTTTTTCTGTCTGCGGGACGCGGCCCGGCAGGGAGCTCATCCGGCGGCCCGCTATTTTCTCGGACTGCACTATTTTTACGACAATTTCCCGGACAAAGTCAAAACCTCAATGGGCCAGACCGCCTCCAATCGATATGACGAGGCGATCCGTCTGTTCTCCGAGGTGGAGAAGTCCGGCTTTCTTCCGGCAAAGCTCGCACGGATCCGGGTCGAGATGGAAAAATCCCATCCCTCCTATTATCGGATTCTGGAACTGCTGAACGATCCGAGATTCCAGACCGTTCCGGAAGCCGCTCTTCTGCGTCTCCGCTGCAATTACGAAATGAAACAGTACTCCGTTACGCTGACCACGGCTCT
>ERZ824600.1064-NODE-1064-length-36376-cov-4.136533_pt1 | contig 36376 bp, 36 predicted proteins | sample MGYA00519933_ERZ824600 | MGnify/ENA primary metagenome ERZ824600 (study PRJEB31778, sample SAMEA3449178) | human gut metagenome | biome: human gut; feature: human-associated habitat; material: faeces | place: United Kingdom | collected 2010/2012 ... | reverse complement strand
ATTCTACAACAATTTTAGTATAAGCTATTTTTTACATATTGGCAACAATATATTAATAACATTAGTCAAGGAAATTTAAAAATATTATTAAAACATTGAATGTATATAACAATAAAATTAATTAGTAATGTAAATTCAATAATTTAAACTATTGAACTTTAAAAAAAACTGTAGTTTAATAAAGTGTAATCAGTTACTTAGGAATAGTTGCTATGTTAGAAATTTCAAAAACTCAGGATGACGGCACACTAAAACATTTAAATTTGAATGAAGCTGTTTCCGGCTCATGGTTTAACCTTATAAATCCTACCAGAGAAGAAATTCAGCAGGTTTCTCTTGTTTTAGGTCTTGATGAAAGCTTTTTGAACAACTCACTGGACGCAGACGAATTATCCCGTATGGACTTTGAAGACGGGAATCTGTTAATCATTACAAACGTTCCGGTAATGGATGAAGAAGGGAACTTTGATACTTTGCCTTTAGGTATTATTTTTACTCCTGAAAGCATTATTACTGTTTGTTCTCACGAAAATAAAATAATTAATTCATTTAACGAAGATACAGCAAAATTCTTTGATACACGCCATAAAGCAAACTTTATGCTTAATATTTTGTTTAGAGCAGCAAAATTCTACTTAAGATACCTGAATATTATCAATAAACAAACAGAAAGCATTGAAGATTCATTAAGAAAAACTACTAATAACAAAGCTTTGTTTCAGTTAATGGAAATTCAGAAATCTCTTGTATATTTTACAACTGCTTTAAAAGACAATCAGCTTGTGCTTCAAAAACTTTTAAGAATGGTTAATACTGCAAACTTACAAAGAATCTTAAAATTCACAGAAGATGATATTGACATGCTTGAAGACGTAATTATTGAAAATAAACAGGCTTCAGAGATGGTAGAAATGCACAGAACAATCTTAGAAAGCATGATGGATTGCATGGCTTCAATTATCAATAATAATTTAAACCTTGTAATGAAATTTTTGGCTGCAATTACAATCATTATGTCAATACCAACAATGATAGGTAGTTTCTGGGGAATGAATGTACCTATGCCTTTTGGTCACAATCATTTTGGATTTTTAATTGTTATTTCCATATCAGTTATAGCAACCTGTATCGTTGCTGTATTTTTTAACCGTAAAGGCATGATGTAAAATCATGCTTACAACCATTATTGCTCTATGTTTGAGGATTACCTCTAATCCGGCAGCTAATGCTGTCCAAAAAGCACTTTCAAAAAAGCATTCAGCAACAATGATAAACCTTTACGTTTTTGGCTTTTTAAGTTTATTTTGTATAATTCCTGCAAGCTTAAACAATTGGAGCAGCTATACCTTAGAATACTGGAACTACGTTCTACTTGCCGGCTGTTTATGCACATTAGGTTCAATTTGCCTAATCAAAGCTTTGCAATATGGTGAGATGTCTATATTAGGGCCGATAAACTCATACAAATGCCTTGTCGGACTTCTGTTTGGCTATATCATGCTTGGGGAAATACCATCAATTAGAGGTATTATAGGCACATTACTAATCATTTTCGGGAGTTGGTTTATTTTTGATACCGTAAAAACTGATGGATTTTTCAAGATATTATTCAGAAAAGACATATTTTTAAGATTTTGCGCACTTTTTTTCACGGGCTGTGAAGCTGTTGTTTTGAAAAAGATAATTTTACTTTCTTCACCAAAAGAATCTTTAATATTATGGTGTTTTTCAGGATTTATATTTACACTATTATTAGCTATTCTATTTAAAGTGAAACTCAAAAAAATATCAAAGAAAGACACATTATTAACATTACTAATTGCGATTTGTCTTGGAATCATGCAATACTCGACAAACATAGTATTTGAAAAAATAAATGTAGGCTTATCCCTTGCACTGTTTCAGCTTTCCGGAATTATTTCAATACTCTTCGGATATTTTATATTTAAAGAAAATCAGCTTAGAAAAAAATTACTGGGAACAATAATAATGATTGTTGGAAGCTGTTTAATTTTATTATAGAACTCATTTTAAATAATCATCAAACTTTTTAATGTTAACTTTATATCCGCAGCCGTCATGCAATTTGCCCGGATATGAAATTCTTTTAGCCGGATATCTTCTGCACATTCGTGGTCTGTGCTTATAATCAGAACATAACCCATCAGGAGTAACCATTTTGCAAGCAAAAACAAGATTCCCGAATTCATCTCTACCTTTAATATAAAAACGTTTGTATGCCGGAAAAAGCGTCTGCATTATTTTAAACTCTTTTTCTGTATATGTATCCACACTATACATGTAATTACAGCATTTTCCGCATTTTTTACACTCGCCGGTGATTTCATAACTAATTTTTTCCGGCACAAAATACGACAAAAATTCATAAAATATTGATTTTATAAAATCTAACATTTTATAACAAAAATATGTAAAATAAAATAACATAATTTATAAAAAAGGACTTTTGTGTATAATAATAGGTATGAAGAAAATAGAAAACATACGGGTATATGCTTGGATTGAATTTGCAATTTGGCTGATTATAGTTGCCGTTTCTGTTTTGGGAATAAGATACTATCACTATCAAACACAAAAACAATATAAAAATTACCAGATATTCATGGAAGATGTAGACGGTTTGATAGTAGGTTCGCCGGTCAAATTTTTAGGTGTCCAGATAGGATATGTAAAAAAAATACAAATTATTTCATCAAATGTTTATATAAAATTTGTAATTACTCAAAAAGGTCTAGAACTGCCAATTGGTTCAATTGCAACAGTTGAAGGTTCAGGTCTTGGCGGCTCAAAAGCTCTGGAAATTTATCCGCCAATAAAAGGAAATCCTACAGATAAAATAATTATATCAAAAGATCCAACAAGATTAGGCAAGGTAATGAGTCTGTTTGATGATATATTTAGAGAGTTAAATGCCATATTTTCAACAGTTGACCATGCTGCCGGTAAATTTGGTATAGAAAATGGTATTCAGACAAATGTGATTGAACCTGCAGATGCAACAGAAAGTCTAATCAAAATTGAAAAAGTTATAGATACAGTAATGGACAGTAAAAATAACTTTATGAAGAACTTTAATGATAAAAATTAAAACAGGGGTAATGAAAATGAATTTAGACAATATAAGAGTAATAAATAATCCTGTAGTACTGCTTAATCTATGCACAATGCGTGATAAAAACACTGACAGTCAGGGTGTAAGAATTGCAACCAGAAAAATTACAAGATGCTTATTGTATGAAGCAGCAAAAAATCTTCCTCTTGTAGAAAAAGAAGTTACAACTCCACTAACAACATTTAGGGCAAAAACCGTTGACCCTGATATTAATCTTATTATATCTCCAATTCTCAGAGCTGGTTTAATCTTTACAGACGAAGCAATTGACATTTTGCCGCAGGCAACAATCCGCCATATTGGAATGTACAGAGACGAAAAAACTCTAAAACCGGTGTGGTATTACAATAAAGTTCCAATGGACGCTCCAAATCCTGAAAAATTCTATGTCTATATTACAGACCCTATGTTAGCAACAGGAAATTCTTTACTTGCAGCAATTGATTTATACGCCCAAAAAGGTATTCCAATAACAAATATCAAATGTCTTTGCATAATTGCAGCGCCACAGGGAATTGAAAATATTCAAAAACATTATCCTGATATCGAAATTATTACAGCAGCCATAGATGACCATCTTAACGAAAAGGGCTACATCGTCCCAGGAATGGGTGATGCCGGAGACAGAATTTTTAACACTTAAATTCAAAATTGTAAAGTTTATTAAGAAAGATAACGAAAATTCTAAAGATTAAATTTAAGAATACCGTTATCTTTTTTAGTGTGTAACTTATTGGAGAAACATAATGACGACGCAAGGTGTAGGTAATGTAAATTCTACAACCGATAAACAACAAAAAACAAATACCGGAAGACCTGTTCAAATCACAGTGAAAGCAGGAGAAAATATCTCTGTTATAGCAAAAAAATTCGGAATGACTCCTCAGGAATTTGCAAAATGGACAGGATTGAAGAAAAATACACTGACAACAGGACAAAAAATAAATCTGCCAAATTCTGAAGTCCCTGCAGGCAAAGGTATATTTGCCCTTGCAAAAAAATATAATATGACACTGGACGAATTCGGTAAACTAAATAAACTTCCTAAACCATACAATGAATATATGGCGAAAAAAGGTGAAAAATTTTATGTAAAATTCAACAGTCAAACTCCTGATAAGAAAAACGTAAATCCGCAAAATACAAATAAAAATAAATGGGGTTCACATTTTTCTCCAAAAGAAATAGCCGCAAAATTAGAAAAAGAAGCAAATGACCGCTGGGGTGCAGTCGGTAAAAAATCTTTTGATGACATGCTTGCTCAAATCAATCCTAAAAATGCCTCTGCTGTTATAAAAGCTTATAAAGATGCAGATTACGGACAATCATTAATAAACAGAATTACACATGAAGTTACCAGCAATCAGGATACAAGAAAACAAGCTGTTATGCATATTTATGATGCATTAGCCGCAGAAAAAAATCTTCCTGCATCAAAGCGGAATGAATTTCAACAAGAACTCAATGACCGATTTGATGACTGGGGAATGGTTGATACAGAAAAAATGGATAAAATGATTGATGAAATTCTATCCATGCCTGTAAAAAATACACGTACCACAACTACAAAACCTCAAAATGCCATTAATAATACAAAAGTTAAATTAGGCAACACAAACAACCATACAGTATCAGGGCTTCGAAAAGGAGCTATTCACTCCGCAAAAGAAGAGGCACTAGAAAAATTCAAAGATTACTGCAATGCTAACAACATACAATATAACAAAAACAAACTTGATATGGCACCTTTAGAACGAATACCCGCACCAACCGTAAAAAATGGTGAGATAATAACTAAAGAATCCGCGTTTCTTAAACCAACAACAAAACCAAATGGAAAAGTAATTATACTAAATCCGGGACACGGCGGTTACAATACTCAAAACGGATTTTTCGATCCCGGTTCCTACAGTTTTATTAAAAAAGCCAACGGTAAATATGCACCGTTACTGGAATTTGAAAAAATGAATATTTATGCTGAAAGTACAGCAGATAAACTCCGCAGTCAGGGATATGCCGTCGTAATAACGAACGGTCATATCAAAACAATATCTGAAGATAAGTCAATATCAAATCTGGTCAAAAGACTTAATTCTGGAGAAAAAGGCGGACAAAAATATAATAACAAAAATATTATGTTCATTTCTCTCCACGCAGATTCAGAACCCGGTCAATCCGGTTCGGGAATTTGTTACGACTCAAGATTTGACGAAGATACATCATTAGCAAATACCCTTATGGAACATTTAAATACTGATGATTGGATTAAATCAAAAACTTCCGAAAGAAATTGGACAGATAAAGGTAAAGGACTTCAAGTTCTTCACCAGACGGAAAATATTCCATCTGTTTTAGTTGAAGTTGAATATGTTAACGGTTCAAAAAGTAAAAATTTAGATTCTTCAGCTTATCAAAACAGATTTGAGAATAAGCTTATTGAAGGTGTTAATTCTTATTTTCAAGAATAAATTCAGCAGGTTTTAATTATGGATTTTTTAACAAGATTATGGAACTATATAAAAGTCAAATTTAGCGGAGAAGAAAAAACTGCTCCCCCTAAAAAGACTACAACCACCGCAAAACAACCTATTTTTAACTACAATAAAAATACGGCAAATCCAAATGAAATTCCTATGATGAGAGAAATTTCAGACGAACAGATTCAAGCAAATAATACCCGAGAAAAATATATCACGACAATAAAAAATCCAAACTATAAAGTAAAAAACGGAGATAATCCTGATAAAATTGCTGCAAAATTCGGAGTAGAAACAAATTCATTACTGGCACTCAACGGGCTGGATAAAAATTCAGCAAAAAAAATTAAAGCAGGACAAATTCTAAAAATTCCTCCAACACGAAAAATAAAAAATGTTAATAATCTGAACGACATAGCAAAATCTATGGGGGTAAGTTTAGAATTTATAAAAAAATTGAAAAAAATTGAAGACAGTTCTAATTTGCCAGAGACAAAATTCCACAATACTCCATATAAAGATAAAGCCGGTGTACTAACAATCGGAATTGGACATGTTTTAAAAAAAGGAGACCCGCGTGAACTTTCAAACCAGCAAGTTTGCGAATTATGTGCAAAAGACTTATTAAGAATGGAAGAAAATCTTAAAGTTTTGCTTGGCGGACAAAAGAATTATGACAGGCTGCCTCAAAGTATGAAAGAAGCATTGCTTGACATGACATTTAATAAAGGAACAGCAATTATAGAAAAAACTCCCGGACTTTTATACTGTCTAAGAAGCGGAAAATATGAAGCCGCAATCAATAAATTTACCGATAATAAATCTACAACAACAAAACAAGAAATGGCAGGACTCAGCAAACGCCGGCTTTTTGATATCTCACTTGCTACAAAAATGTATGGAGACAAAATTCCACAATCAAATATTAATACAGCCCAGCAGGTTTACAACAGAGGAGTTGAATTACTAAAAGCCGAATGCAAAAAAGAAAGTAAAAATTACCAATCACAACTTGCCGGATTCAATCAGGAAATCCAAAACTACTTTGGCAACAGGCTAAATTTAAAACTTATAACCAGGTAATAATATCACCGATTTTTTCATTATGATAAGTTTTAATATCATGACCGATTTTTATATCCGCCCAGTGCAAATTGTTAATCAAATCTACTGTTACAATTTCTCTTGCCTGTGAGTTTGAATCAGAAATTTTCACAACAAACCCTTCTTCTATTTCAGGATTTACAACAACACACAGTCCTGAAGCTCCAACTTTTGCAATTAGAGTTTTATTAGAATCAGAAATAATTTTTGTATCTGTTCTGTCTTCTCCCCCAATAATGTATGCATGATTCAAAAATGCATTTTTTATTTTTTGATATTTAGGATTACAAAATAAATTCAAATAACCTTTAACAATATTGCCTAAAGGCATAGAATGAATTGGCACCCCGCAGCCGTCTTTTGTAACCGGAAATTCCGTCTTTACCTCACACAATTCATAAATCTTCTTTTTAATTGCCTGCTGTAAGGGATGATGAATATTGTCATATTTTTCCATATCCCAATCATTAAGTTTGCACAGACCCAGCATCATGGCATGTTTGCCTGAACAATTGTTATGAAGAACTGTTGCCTGCTCGCCATTTAACAATAATTTATCATGTGCTGTTTTTGAAATAGGTTCGTGGTTGCCACATCTTAATCTGCTTACCGGAATATCAAATTTTGACAAAAGCTCCTTAACAATATCAACATGAATCTGTTCTCCGGCATGAGAAGCTGCACATATAGCAATTTCTTCTTCTGACATATCAAACTTTTCATCCAGACCATAATCAATTAACAATGCAGCTTGTAAAGGTTTAGCACAAGAACGCAGATAAAACGGATAATTTTTATCATCCCCGATTTTTTCAATGATTCTATCCTTGCCTGCTCGAACAATATATCCGAAATGTTCCTGTTCAATAAGACCATCTCTGTTAAATGTAATTAATTTTGCAGGTTCTGTATTAATATTTATCATTATTTTTCACCATATTTAAAAGTTGATTTAATTTTAACTTTAGCTGTTTATTTTCTTTTTTCAAGTCTTCAATCTGCTTTTCATATTCATCAGAGGTTTTCGCATATTCCTGTTTAATTTTTGGAATTTCATTGTGATCAAGAACAAAGCGTTTTTTCGCTTCTTCTTTTATAGTTAAAATAATATCTAACTGCTTTTGAGGAATCAAACCGGATTCAACAAGCCATTGCCCAAACTTTTTATTATCATTTTGCTGTTTATAATTATCAACAGCTTTGTCCAGTTGTTCTTCAGAAATCGCACCATCCTGAACAAAATATTCGCCGGTTCTGTATTTCCCAGCCAGGAACCCTGCAATATTCAATATTTGTGAATTATCCGGAATCTGTAAATACGCTTCATCAACGCAAAACAGAAAATAATTCGCAACTTCTTCCAGTGACATATAGGTATTTAACGCAATTTCAGAGATACTTGCATCATTATCACAGTATTCTAATATATTGTATATATTTTTATCAAAACAAGCCTTTTTATAATCAAGCTCACACTTGCCCTTATAAGTCAAAACCGGTTTGTATGATGCAAAAACATATGACAAATCATTGTCTTTGTCTATTTCTTCCGACAATCTTGCGTAAATAATTTCCTTAATCCATGTCGGGAAATTTGAAACTTTGTTCAAAAATTGATTTAAAAAATTTCTCTGCACTTTAGACCTCAATAAGTATCCTATATTCTAACATTAATTACCAATTTATTCAAGATATTGCAAATATATTTCAGATATTAAGCAGTTATATATCAGTTAGCGCAGAAAACAACTAAAACCGCCATCCCGAATTGACTAGAAAATCAGTTGAGTTTACGAAACATAATTTTCTGTTCCTACTTGGCATTTCAGTATCTTGTAAGATATAATGATTATATTTTGTGCATATTTAGTGAAAAATTATATATAAGTCCAATATTAAGTTAGTTGATTAATTTATAATGAAAAGGTAATATATAAATAAAAAAAGGGAGAACTATTAAAAATGGAAAATGAAAATTTTAAAAAATATATTAGTCCTACAATATTAAGTTTACTTGCAATAAGCACCGTACTTAGTTTTACATTTATACCAAGTTTAATTGTAAACATTGGTCTTATTCTTACTTTTATAGCAGTAATGTTGTTCCTTGTAAAAAACAAAACTGCAAGAATATTAATTCTGGTTTTACTTGGAGTAATGGTAACTATTGACCTTGCATATGTATATTATGAAGCTAATTTCAATCAATATGCACTGCCAAGTTTTTGTTCCGTAAGTGACTTTGTCGACTGTGATGGTGTTGCAAGAACTACAGAATCTCAATTCTTAGGAGTTCCTCTGGCATATTGGGGATTATTCTTATATTCATTTATAGTAATACTGCTTTGTGTAGATAAATTAAAAAAATTACCATTCTTAAAATTTTTAGAAGTATTTAAAAATAAATTCCATTATATAGCTTCACTTGGAATAATTGCATTTACAATTTCTATGATTTTACTATGTGTAAGTTTATTCGGAATACACAAACTATGTGTTATGTGTGTATTAACCTATGTCATTAATTTATTAATTGGGATTGTCGCAGCACAAGGAATCGAAGGCCATTTTGCAGGTGCAATTAAACAAAGCTGGATTGACTTTACAGAAGCCCTAAAACCGTTACCTTACAGAATAGCATTTGTTATTGTAATGCTTTGCGCCTGCGGCTTTTTAGGCTGGACATATACAAGTGCAAAATTCTCTCCTGCACTAAAATTTGCAAGAGAATACGGAGAATTTACCAATGCAAAATCAATGGATTACAAAACATTCGGAAATGTTTTAGGTTCTGAAGCAAAAGATGCTGTTGTCCTAAAAATATATTCCGATTATAAGTGCCCAATGTGCTATGCCTGCAACAATATGTTAAATAAAATTGCCTCAGAATTTAAAAATTTACGTATTGAAGCTCACAGTATGCCTTTAGATACAGCATGCAACAAATATTTAAAACAAGAATTCCACCACGGCTCGTGTATCATGGCTCAATATGCCGAAGCAGCAGCAAAACAGGGTAAATTCTGGGAAGTTAATAACTTATTCTTTGATAAAAAACCATCAACAGAGCAGGAAGTTCTGGATGTTTTAAAAGCTTCCGGATTTAAACTTGATATGTACAAAATAAAAAAAGATGCCCACAGTGAAGAAGTACTAAAACAAATTCAGGATGATATAGATTATGCAGTAGCAAACAAACAAATCGGTACACCTGCACTAAAACTCGGAAATGAATTTGAAATGGGTGTTAAAGGTTATCATGAACTTAAAAAATGGGTCATTAAACATGGAGCAGAACCAAAAGGATTATTCTAAAAAAATATTACTGCACGCATGTTGTGCAATATGTTCAGGGTATCCCATATCTTTATTACAAGATATGGGATATTCCGTCATAGTGTACTTTTATAATCCGAATATTTTCCCGCAGGAAGAATATCAAAAGCGGCTGGAAGCTCAAAAACAATTATGCAGCCACTTTGGTTGCGAACTCATTGAGGGAAAATACGAACCGGATAGATATTATAATTTTGTTCAAGGTCTGGAACAGGAGCCGGAAAAAGGCAAAAGATGCGACAAATGCTTTGAACTTCGACTTTCTGAGGCTGCGAAAAAAGCAAAATCATTAGGGATTAAAGAATTTACAACCTCAATGGTAATAAGCCCTCACAAAAATTATGAAAAATTAACAGCTATTGGGAAAAAAATTGCTCAACAAGAAAATTTAATTTACATTTCAACAAATTTTAGAAAACAAGATGGATTTCTAAAAACAAATCAGATTTCAAAATCTTTAAATTTGTACAGACAAAAATACTGCGGCTGTAAATTTGCAATGAGAAATTTATAATCTCATACATTTGGATTATGACGTATAATATTTAATATCATATAATAACCTTGAAGCAGAAGATATTTTTAATAAAAGGAATTCTAAAGAGGATAAAATAATGAAGAAGAAAATCGGGTTATTATTAGCAGCAGTAATGGTATTGAATACAGTATCATCAATGGCTTTTGGATTTACAAATCCATTGAAAAATTACAACTTATATGATGATACCCATCCTACAAACAGCAGCTCAGATAACAGTTCAACTGAAAGAGGAATGGAAGAATTCTACTCTAATTCTATGAGCGCTTCTTCATCCAATTCTTCAAATACCTCATCTTATAATGATTCTTCTTTTGCAGTTCCGAATTCAACAGAAACGCAAACGCCGCAAAGAAGAAATGAAGTGTTAAGAGAATCTTCAAGAGATATATTCTCTGATGGTACTACTCCATGGTTAGAAGGTCCTTCTTTTTATGAAAATCCAACGTTTGAAAGTATTAAAGAAAAATACAAACAAAGTAACTTTGCAGGCTGCTTACAAGAATGTATTTCTTATGTAAGACAAAATCCTAATGATACTCTTGGATTCTATTATCTTGCTATGTGCTACGCTAAAGTAAGCGATAAAGAAAATGCTATATCCGCTTATGAAAAAGTAATTGCGTTAAATGATAATCCTATGATTGTAAAATATGCAACAAATGGTAGAAATTGTGTTATGGACAGCAATGCAAAAAACTGCTATCAAAATGTTAACGAACCAGAATTACTATACCCTTATGCAAATGCAAATATGGGAACAAACTTAACTCCTGTAGATCCGCAAACATTGATTAACAGAAATCTTGTTGAATTACAAAATAAATTATCTCCAAAACCTAAAGAAGATGAACAAAATCAAAATAACAACAACAATGAAAAAGACAAAGATAAAAATAAAATTGTTCTGCCATTCGGTCAGCAAGATGAAAAACTTGATAAATTTATCAATGCGCCTTATGGAAACGGATTATCTCCTGATTTGAACAAACAATACAAACAGATTCAGTTGAAAAAGATTCAACAAAATATCAATAATGAAAAGAAAGATTCTGATGATGACACACAAAATTTAGAAAATATTCAAAATTTTGATGATCATAAAACAGATTCTGAAACAATAAAATTGGCATACAACACTCCATCAAATGATATGGAAAGTTTCTTAAAAGATCCGCAATACCAGCAGGCACAAAGAGAGATGGATGAATTAAGAATGCTTCTTGGAAGTGATAGTCAAAAAAATTCAAATGATGATTTAATGAATCTTGTTCCATATATTTCTGATAAAGACAAAAATATGTCTCCTGAAATGATTGAAGCAATGATGGTAAAATCAATGATGCCTGATTTTACATTTGTGAATAATGACAGCAAAAATCTTTTATAGTAGTAAAACTCTATGACAGCTGATTATGAACAGGTAAAAAATGAATTTTTATCAGGGAAAATAGAAAACTGCGAAACTTTTTTTGAAAAAAATAAATATTTTGTCGAAGCAGGATACTGTAATATTATTTCAGATAACCTTGCAAGGGCAAAATATTTGTTTGAACAGACAGCAGAGTCCGATACACGTGCAAAATGGGGATTGTTCTTAATAAGTCTGCTTACAGATCAAATTAATATATTTCCCACATATTTTGAAATAAGAAATTTTTTGGAAATAGATTTAAATATTCTTATTCAATATTACAAAGCTGACTATGTCGAAAAAATCATCAAATATTCAGATTTTATGGCGTATTACAACCCTGAATGCTATAAATTTATAGGCAGAACATTCTGGGCAAATAATCTCATGCCAGCCGCAATGTTTTTTTTAAGAAAAGCAAAAGACAAATTGTATAACGATCCGGAACTTCATTATCTTCTGGGCTATATTTATTATTACACTGAAAACAATACAGAAAAAACACAAAAAGCTCTTAATACTTGCCTGAATATACTCCCGGACTACTATCCTGCAAAAAATTTATTACAAATAATTGAAAATAATAAGAGATTATAAAACGAAGCTTTTGTAAAATAAATTTTCATGCTAGTATAATTTTATGAAAAGAAAACCGATAGTAGCAATAGTAGGAAGACCAAATGTAGGTAAATCAACCTTTGTTAATCGTCTTATGGGCGCCAGACATTCAATTGTAGATGATTTACCTGGAGTAACACGTGACAGAATTTATTTTGATGTTGAATGGCAGAATAAAGGTTTTACTGTTATTGATACAGGCGGTATTATTCCCGGCGACGAAGATGATATTATGGTTTCAATATTTGATCAAGCAAAACTTGCCTGTGAAGAAGCCGATAAAATTATTTTTATTGTAGACGGAAAAGATGGAATTAATCCTATAGATTATGACATTGCCAATGTTTTAAGACAATCCGAAAAACAGATATTTTTAGCAGTAAACAAGTGTGACAATCCCGAATCATTAATGATGACAAGCGATTTTTATGCACTGGCACTTGGTGAGCCGATTGGGATTTCAGCACTTCACGGCTCAGGCGGCGTTGGGGATTTACTTGACATTGTTACTGAAGATTTTGAAATATCTGAAGAGGAAGAAAAAGATAGCAGAATAAAAATTGCAATAGTTGGAAGACCTAATGCCGGCAAATCTTCTATTGTAAATGCTTTGTTAAATACAGACAGAGTAATAGTTTCAGATGTTTCAGGAACAACCCGAGACAGTATAGACAGTTATGTAAAATATCAAGATGAAGAATTTATTATTGTAGATACTGCAGGTATCAGAAAAAAATCAAAAGTAGATTACGGCGTTGAAAAATTTGCAGTAGACAGAGCAATCCGTTCAATTAGAGATTGTGATGTTGCCCTGCTGGTAATAGACGCAAAAGAAGGTATCTCTGATCAGGACAAAAAGATTTCATCTATTATTACAGAAGCCGGTAAAGGTATTATTGTTGCAATCAACAAATGGGATTTAATTGAAGATAAGAAAGCTAACACAATAAATAAATTTGAAAAAGAATTATCACAGGATATTCCATTTTTAAGTTATGCACCAAAAATCTTTATAAGTGCAGTAACAAAACAGAGACTGGGGCAAATTTTTGACGAATCGCTCAAAGTTTATGCCCAATGTACAAAACGTATATCCACAGGATTGTTAAATAAAGTTATAAATGAAGCATATGCATTAAACCCGCCAACAAGCTTCAAAGGCAAAAGATTAAAAATTTATTACATAACACAGGCTTCAATCCAGCCTCCAACATTTGTTCTTTTTGTGAACAGTGAAGAACTTTTGAAAGACAGTTACAAAAGATATTTAGAAAATAAATTACGTGAAGCATTCGGATTCTTTGGAACTCCGATAAGAATTTCTGTTCGAGAACGCAAAGATAAAAAATAAATCTATTACCTTTCGTAATTCATTAATGTCTCATTAATTTTATTTATCATTTTATCTCTTAGAGGCTTCGGTGAAATAATTTCACAACTGTATGAATACCTCATTAATCTATTTAATAATTTATCAAAAGGTTCATTTTTATTAATAACAACAAGATTGCCATCTTCATCATAACCGTCAGAATACTCATTTTCTTTTATCTTATAAGTTTTTGCCAGCCTGTTTTTAAGCTTGTACACAACAGTTGTTGTAAGCTCTGTAGGATTTGCAATTTGGGGGAGTTTTGCAATTGATAAAATATTTGATAACTGAATTTCTATATTTTCTCTTTTATTATAATCATAAACTCTAAAATATACATTTTTAGTATCATACACAATTTCTTTCGGAGAACACTTACATCTTTCCTCTTTGTTATTCTTCAAAAATAAAATATCTATGCTAAAATTTTCTTTACAAATTTGCTCGCACTGCTCTATTTGCTCTCTTAAATTTGTATAATAAAATGAAAAATCATAATTTTGATTCAAATAATTCAACTTATTTTTATCATAATTATCCATTCTCAGTAAAAGACTATGTAAAAAATCATTTATATCTTTTGTAATTTGTTCATCCGGAAAAGTTTTAACTGATTTAATTAAAATACTAATAGATTTTAAATCATCAAGAGTATAATTCATAGAATACAAACTACTCTGAAGCTTATATTTATTTTTGACTTTTTTTAATTTTATACCAAAAACTTTTAAGGCATTCATATATTTATTCAAAACAACTTGAATATTATTTGTAGACTGCTCATTCAAATCATCTTTAAAAATCTCAACAACACTGTTATAATCAGCCTTATCTTCATACAAAAGATTTAGCAGCCGAAAAATTTTCAAACATCCATCATTTAATTTTAAACTAGTTTTCTTTTTCAAAATAATTCTCTTTCATTTGTTTTAAACAAGTTACAATATCATTTCTGAAGCTCTCAGGAGATACAACAGTACATTTATTTGCATGGTACATAATTCTTTGCATTATATCAAATTTATTTCGCGAAATAATTTCTACAACTATTTTATTATCATAAGTCTCAATAATTTTTTCACAATCCAAAAGATCAATGTTCTCATTATTACCCTTTGAAAATTCATATCTTACAGTAATTTCAGGTGCTTTCAACTTTGATTCGTGAATATTTACACTCGAAATTTTTAATATTCCGGCAACAAGAAAACTTGAATAATTATTATATTCAGAATTCACCCCATATACGTATAATTTACCATTATTAATTGACAATTTATCTACAATAATGTCTATATATTTTTTCCCTGAATTCAAAGAATTATATAAAATAGTTATTTCAGTATTATTTTGTGCATAGATAATCAAATCTTTAATAATCTCCGGATTGATATTATTAAGAGGAGAAATATTTTTTAATTTATTTTTCAAATCTTCATTTGTAATATAATTTGCAAAATTTTCAAAAAATTTTTGCAAAGAAATTAAATCAGAAATATCAATAGATTTAAAAATAGCTTTATAAATTTTTAAAATACTTTTTGCCTGCGGTTCTGTAATTTTCAATTCAAAAGGGTGTGAATCTATTGAATAGCGTGTAATTCGGTTTTTAGTAGTTTTTGTAATATTACATCCGATTTCTCGTAAAGAATTAAAGTAAATCCTAAGCGTATCAATAGAAACAGACTCATGCAAATACTCATGATTAATTAAAAAATCCCTGATTTCTGCATAAGATTTCGGTCCCTCCAACAGGAGTGAAAATATGAGTATAGACTTAAATCCGGTAAAAGACATTAAATTATATGTAATGGTATTTGTTTTCATAAATTCTTTCATACTCTTAATTCCATATTCTTAAAATCCACTCTATCACAAACTTTCAGAAATTCTACCACCCGCACATAAACATGCCTGCAACTATCAATAGTAATTTTTAATTGTCAAATAAAATTTGCTAAAATTTTTACATGATTTCATTAAAATATCTTCATTAAGATTTAATAACACGAATTTTATCTTACGTATTCAAGGGGCATGGTCAAATGTAAAATTTTAATAATAATTTTTTACTTGTAATATCCAAGAATTAGGTCTAAAGTAATAGGTATAGAAAGAAAGCCGAATTAAAATCATAAGGCTGCCAGACAGGATGGAAGGAAAAATTAAATAAGTTACAAAAATTGTAACAACCAGGTTAAGAACAGATTGGACAGTAGAAGAAACAGAGGTGATGGCGAAGTAGTCCAGAAGGGAAAAAGAGATTATTGAGGTTCAGTTTATAGACTGTGAGATTAGGGATATTTTTTAGTTTACATCATATATTGGGATTAAAAATTTATTTATATATCTAGTTTATTTGGGGGTTAAAGCAAAAGCTTTAAGAGAGAGTATGGATAGTTGTAAACTTTTTAAATAGCTTGTACTTGAATAAGTGCAGGCTTTTTTATATGATAAAAATATGGAAGAGCTAGAAATAAAAAGAGTTATAGCACTAATGTCAGGAACATCCTGCGACAGCATAGATGCAGGATTATGCGAAGTTTTTCCTGACATGACAGTGAAACTAATACATGGAATAAATTATAAATATCCTGAACACATTCGTGCTAAAATTTTTCAAATATTTAGAGGTGAAACTTCAATAAAAGATATTTGCCAGATGAACTTTGCAATAGGAAAATGTTTTGCAAATGCTTGTAAAGTTATAATTGAAGAATTTGGAAAACCTGATTTTATATCAAGCCACGGACAAACAATTTATCATTACCCTTTTGATGAAAAAATTGATGAAATAAGTTTAAAAAGCACATTGCAGATTGGCGAAAGTTCAGTAATAGCACAAGAAACAGGATGTATGACAATATCAAACTTCCGAGAATCAGATATTGCTCAAAACGGACAGGGAGCTCCTTTGGTTTGTTTTGCTGATGAAAAATGGTTTAAAAATAAAAAGAAAAATTTTGCTATTCAAAATATTGGCGGGATATCAAATGTAACAGTTGTATCTCAAGACTTTGACACTTTTGGCTTTGATACAGGTCTTGGTAACATTATGATTGATTACTGCATGAACAAATTTTTCTCAAAACAATATGATAAAGATGGTGAAATTGCAGCAGAAGGAATAATTTCAGATACCTGGTTAGAATGTTTATTGCAGGACGAATATTATTTTTTGGAGCCTCCAAAATCAACAGGTCGGGAATATTTCTCCCCAAAATATATTGAAAACGCCTTGAAGTTTGCACCGGAAGAACCAAAAGATATCATCGCAACAGTAACCGCATTAACTGCAAAAACTATTGCGGATTCGTATGAAAGATTTATTTACCCGAACGTTGGAATACACGAAGCTGTTATTTGCGGCGGCGGAGCATATAATAAAACCTTAATGAAATTTATAAGAAAATACCTTCCGTCATATATTGATTTAAAAACTTGTGAAGATTACGATATTTCAAATAATTTCAAAGAAGTAATGGCATTTGCACTTTTAGGATACTGCACATATTACGGAATCCCTAACAATCTTCCTTGCTGTACCGGTGCGAAAAAACGTGTTGTTATGGGTAAAATTATACAAGGATAAAATTTACAAACAGCCCAAAGTTTTAAACATACACTGCTTGCAATATTTTACATATCAATTCTTTTGTAATAAAATAAAGACATAGATTACAATTATATTAAGAGGAAAATAATAAATGCAAGTATCTTTAAACTGGTTAAACGAATTCGTAGATTTATCAGATGTTGAAGCATCTCAAATTGCTCATGAACTTACAATGAGCGGTTTGGAAGTTGAAAGTGTTGAAGATGTTAAACCGAGTTTTACTAATATACAAACAGTTAAAATCGAAAAAATCGACGCTCACCCGAATTCTGAAAAATTACACCTTGTAACTGTTAATACAGGTTCAGGATTAAAAACAGTTGTTTGCGGAGCTCAAAATATACAAGAAGGACAAATTGTTCCATATGCAAGTGTAGGTTCTCAAGTTCTTGACAGAAAAACAGGTGAAATGTTCACATTAACTCCAGCAGTTATTCGTGGAGTTGAATCTCAAGGTATGCTATGTTCTGCTGACGAACTTGGAGTTTCTGAACGCGGCTATCAAGATGAAGATGGCATTCTGGTTTTAAATAGAATATTCCCGAATGTTCAAATCGGTCAGGATGTTAAAGATGTTTTAGGATTTGAAAAAGATACAGTAATAGATGTTGCTCCAACTGCAAACAGAGGAGACCAAATGTCTGTTATCGGTGTAGCCAGAGAATTAAGCTCACTATTTAACAAACCGCTAAAATTCAATAAAATCGAATGCACAAAAGATTTAACTACAGATAAATTCAAAGTTGAAATCAAAGATAAAGATGTCTGCAAATATTATTCAATTGCACTTTTAAAAAATATAAAAATAAAACCGTCTCCTGATTGGATGCAAAAAAGATTGTTAGCCTCAGGTGTTCGTGCTATCAATAACGTTGTAGATATCACAAACTACGTTATGCTTGAATACGGATGTCCTCTGCACGCTTTTGATGCTGATAAATTAGACGGATATCTTTGTGTAAGAAGAGCTCAAGAGGGTGAAAAACTTATTACACTTGACGAAGTTGAAAGAACATTAACAACTGACTCAGTTCTTATAGCAACAGAAAAAGAAGGAGTATGCTTAGGCGGTGTATTTGGAGGTGCAAATTCTGAAATCGACGATAATACAACGTCTCTAGCTTTAGAAGCTGCATACTTCACCCCTGTATCAAACAGAAAATCTTCTAGAAGTGCCGGCTACAGAAGTGAAGCAAGTGCAAGATTTGAACGCGGCATTGATATTGAAGCTGTAAAACCTGCTTTGATGCGTGCTATGCAGTTACTTGTTGAATATGCAGATGCCGAAGTTATTGGAATGGTTGAAGACGGTGAAAATAAATTAGAAACAATTGATATCACTTTAAGATACCCACAAGTAAAAAGAATTTTAGGATGCGAAATTTCCGCAGAAAGATGTGATAATATTTTAGAAAATTTAGGATTCAAAAAACTTGGCGGAAACGCAGCTGCTGCAAAATTTGCAGTACCTAGTTTCAGAGCTTATGATGTAACCAGAGAAATTGATTTAATTGAAGAAATTGCAAGAATTAATGGTTATGACAAAATCGCACCAACACTTACTAGCAAATCTCAAACTCCTGAAATTTCACTAGAAGAAAAAGTTTTGAAAAGAGTTCATGAACTTATGCTCTCTGCAGGCTTAAATGAAATTCAAACAAGTTCTTTAATCGGAAAATCATTGTTAGATAAATTTAAAATATCTTATGATGATGAAAATGCAGTAAAAGTTGCAAATGCCGCAAGTGAAGAATATTCAATGCTCAGACAAACTCTTGCAGCAAGTGTTATCAACTGCATGAAATATAATTTTGATAACGGTCAAAAAACTTTCTGGGCTTACGAAATTGGTAAAACATACTTAAAAACAGCAGAAGCTGATGAAAAAAATACAGGTGTAAAAGAAACAAGAGTTCTTGAAGGTATTTTAACAGGCGAAGTCCAAAATTCTAAATGGCAGGTAAAAACCACCACTGATTTCTATACAGTAAAAGGTATTTTAGAAAATATGTTTGAAGATTTGGAAGTGACAAGAAGAATAAAAATTGTTCCAATTGAAGAAACTCAATTAGCGCAAACTCATAAAATTCTTCATCCATACAGAACTGCAGTTATTCTGCTGCTTGGCAAAAGACCTCAACCTATAGGATATTTTGGTCAACTTCATCCGACATTACAGGACAAATTAAAATTAAATCAGGATGCGTTCTTATTTAAAGTTGATTTAACAGAATTAATCACTGCAATTAAAGAAACAACTCCAAAATTCAAACATTTGCCGCAATATCCGGAAGTTAGAAGAGATTTGGCATTCATAATAAATGACAACGTTTCATTTGACGAAATACAGAAAGTCATTAAGGGTGCTGTTAAGCAAAATATCTTCAAAGGTTCTGAAATTTTTGATGTATATCAAGGTGAGCATGTCGAAGATGGATTTAAAAGTGTAGCATTTAGAATTAAAATGCAGGATGAAAATGCAACACTTACAGATGAAATAATTGAACAACAAATAACATCTGTGAAAGAAAAATTACAAAAAACTTACGCACAAATTTCATTCAGGGAGTAATCCGTATGAAAAAAATATTCTTATTATTTACATTGGCACTAACATTTGTATTCGGCACAGGTTTTGTACAAAGTTCGTATGCAAAAGATGTAATACCGGTGAGACCTAATTTATCAAGCATAAATACAGTTGGGCTTTATCAGGTTGACAATGATATTACAATCTACAAAGAGCCAAATGATGATGCGCAAATATTATATCGAGTAAGGTGGAATCAGGATGAATTTTTCCCGACAAACATCGGCGCAGAAAAATTTTTTGTACTATTTTTACCGGAAAAAGAACTTGCCCTTGTCGGAGTAATAGATATTACAGATGACTGGGTAGAAATTGTATACAACAATCAAACTGGAAAAACAGGATGGATAAAAAAAGATGATCCGTACAAATTTATGACCTGGATAAACTTTTACAATACATACGGCAAAAAATACGGATTGAGACTGCTAAAAAGTGCTCCGGAGACCTGCAAAGATATGAAATCCTCTCCGGAAGACATGGCTAAAACTATATCAACAATGAATTACCCTCAAAAAATAAATCTAAATGCACTGAGAGGCAACTGGGCACTGGTTAGCGTAATGGATTTGGATAAAATGCCAAAAACCGGATACATAAGATGGCGTTCTGATGACGGAATCAGATATTTCTTCCCGGCAGTAAAATAATAAATAAAATAATAATAGAAAATAAAAAGCGGGAGTTAAAATCCCGCTTTTTATTCTTTAATCTTACTAAAATGGTTTTGTTTGATTTAATTTCAATCTTAACTCTCTGAACCTTGAAATATCTTCTTGAGTTTTACCGGAATCCTTAAACACTGCCTGCGTTGTAGGATGAACCATTAAAACATAATCCATATGAATCTCTAAAAAATTATATCTTCTTGGTGATTGATTTCCTGTTCTAGGATATATTTCAGCATTTGTTACAGCCAAAAATCTTCTTTCTCTATCATTCAAAAGATCTGTAAGTTCTCTATTGGTATTGGTATATTTCGATACATGCACAACCCCTTTAATATCGTGATCTGCTGTCAAAATTGTTACTTCTATTGGAACTGTATCACTGTGTTTTGCTGCCATTTTCTTCTCTTCCTTTTATATCTTCTTAAAATTTAGTATATTATATTTTGTAATAATTGTCCAGTTATTAAATTTTATCAATCTTTTTTCTAAATCTGCCGCCATAGACCTCATGCACATCAACAACAGATACAAAAGCTTTAGGGTCAATTTCTTGTATAATTTCAATCATTTTTGGTAATTCCAAACGCGAAATAACACAGTAAATCAAATCTTTATCCTGCCCTGTATAACCACCGATTCCCTGAAGATATGTTACACTTATATCAAGTCTTTCAATCAAAGCCTGTCCGATTGCTGAAGCCTCATCACTTATAATTCGTACTGATTTTGAGCTGTTAAAGCCCTCCATAACAATATCAATAACTTTTGAGACAATAAAATATGTCATAATGGAATACATTGCACTTTCCCAGCCAAACACGACACCTGCAACCAGATAGATGAATATATTTATTCCCATTATAAATTCGCCGACTGAAAAACCGAACTTTTTAGAAACCAGTAACGATAGAATCTCAGTACCGTCCAATGAACCCTCATTTTTTAGAATCAGCCCAACGCCAATACCTAAAATAATGCCTCCAAACACTGTTGCAAGAAGTAAATCCTGTGTTGCCCTAAAGTGATGAAAAAAATTCAAAGACAACGCCAGAATAATATTCGCATAGGCGGTTTGCAATACAAATTTTTTACCAAGCTTTTTAAATGCAAGAACAATAAACGGGGTATTCAAAAGTAAAACCAATAAACCTAAATTAAATTTTGAAACATGGCTCAAAATCATTGAAATACCAATGATACCGCCATCAATAATCTTATTCGGAACCAAAAAAGTTTCCAGGGCACAACCGGTAATTACAGCACCAAAAGTTAAAAATATTATATTTTTAATCCACTTTTTTATTTGATTTTTTTTTGAGACTTCCGCATTTTCTACCATTGTTACTTACCATTTTTCTTAATTGTAATCAATTTTTCCAATTTGAAAATAGGTTTTCTGGCGACATCCTCAGTTTTCTTATACCCTAAAATATTTTCTAAATCAGCTTTTAAAGTAGGAATGTCGTCATATTTCTTTAAAGAACCATCCAGAGTAACAGAAACATCACCAGTTTCTTCAGAAACAACCAGACAAGCAGCATTACTTGATTCAGTCATACCAATCGCAGCTCTGTGTCTGGTTCCATATTTCCAGCTTAACTTAGGATCATCTGTCAAAGGCAGCAGTACACCGGCTGAAATAATTTTGCAACCGCTAATTACAACCGCACCATCATGAAGAGGCGTATTTTCATGAAAAATTGTTAATATAAGTTCTGTTGAAACATCCGCATTTAATGTTGTACCGACATCATGATAAGTATTACTCAAATCTTTTTGAAAAACTATCAAAGCTCCGGTATGAGATTTTGATAAATATTTTACAGCTTCAATAATTTCTTTTATTACATCGACAGATTTATTTTTATCTTTATTTTTATCACCCTCGATGAGTCTTTTAAAAAAGTCAACCTGTCCAAGATATCCAAGGAATCTACGCAATTCCGGCTGAAAAATAACAATCAAACTTAATGCAATTAATGTAACAACTGAACGAATAAATACTCCGAGAATTGTTAAATCAACAGCAATCAAAATTTCGCTAAATATCCATAAAAATACCAGTACAAAAGCACCTTTAACAAACTTTTCAGAATGCGTATTTTTTATAAATTTCTGATAAAAAACAATAAGCACAGCAGCAATTACAAGTACTTCAAATATATTCTTCCAGCCAAAAGTATCATCAATATACAAATGCCAGTTATCTAAAATATTCTGAAGCAACATTAAAATATTTTCTTTCATCATTGTAACCTACCGGGAATTCTATCATGAGCAACCAAATCATCTAAAGATTCTCTTGTGATAATAATATCAGAATTTGAATTATTTACAAGTACCATTGCAGGCTTTTGCACTCTATTGTAATTTGAAGCCATTGAATAATTGTAAGCTCCGGTATTATAGACACAAAGGATATCTCCCTCTTGCGGCTCAGGTAGTTCAATTTCTTTAATTAAAATATCACCTGATTCACAAAATCTTCCGGCAACTGTAACTTTTTCTAACTCAGCATCGGTCTTATTATTTGCAATTTCTGCATAATATTCAGCCTGATACATTGATGGACGCGGATTATCCGCCATACCGCCATCAATAGCTATATACTTACGACCTTTCGGCACCTGCTTTGAACTGCCAATAGTGTATAAAGTTACACCGGATGTAGAAATTATACTTCTACCTGGTTCTAAAAATACCGTAGGAGGTTCAATATTGTATTTTTCAATAACCTTATAAAGTTTATTTACAATAATCTCGCCAATTTCATATGTTGATGGTGGAACGTCACTGTCAGTATATTTGACACCGAGTCCGCCGCCAATATTTATTTCGTCAAGAGTTAATGTATATTTTTCATCTAATCTTGCAATTTCTTTTACCAGAATTTCAATTTCATCAGCATAAATACTTGTTTCAAAAATTTGAGAACCAATATGTGCATGCAACCCATGTAGTTTAAGATTTTTATACTCATTTAAAATCAAATCAACGGCTTCATCAATCTGCGTCAAATCAAAACCAAATTTTGAATCAAGGTGCCCTGTCTGTATATATTCATGTGTATGACACTCAATACCCGGAGTTATTCTCAGCAAAATATCAACTGTTTTATTTTTACTTTTTGCAACTTCATTTAACAAAGCTAATTCAAAAAAATTATCAACAGAAATTCTGCCAACACCCAGCTCAAGAGCTAATGCCAACTCGTCATATGATTTGTTGCTGCCATTAAATAAAACATGGGACATATCAACGCCGGCTTTATAAACAGTATAAATTTCTCCGGCGGAAACTGTATCAAAACCAAAACCTTCACTATCCAGAATTTTGGCAACAGCTTCAGTACACAATGCTTTTGAAGCATACATCATACGAGTTTTAGGATATTTTTCAAAGGCTTTTTTATAATCTTTACAGATAGAACGAATAGTTTGTTCATCTAAAACATACAAAGGAGTCGAATATTTATCAACAAGATTAACTAAATCACATCCGCCAATTTCAATATTTCCGGCACTATTAACCACTGCGGTAACCGGTTTTTGAAATTGATTGGTACTTCTTGTCATTTACACTCCTTTTTTCTTATAATATCATATTTAATTTAAAATGCATACTACTTTTTGTATTTAATATGAAAAATATTTGTCAAAATCCACATCATCAAAGCTGCATAACAAATTGAAAATCTCATCATCCTCATTCATTCTTTGAAAATTATACTCATTAAATTTCCAATACTTTGGATTGATACCTTTAACTCTAACAATATCTTTATCTTTTAATATATTTAATTTCTTTTTTACAACATCAAGAGGAAGATTAACTAACTTTGCAAGTTCAACAGCAGTAATCCCATCATCAGACGAGCATTTTTCCGGAGTCAAAAACATCAACTCCAACCCTACCATTTTTAGAGCTTTATCTTCATCTTCAATTGAGGTGTATATGTCCATAATATAATGATACATAAAACATATCACAAGGATATCCTTTATTTATAGGAATCTCATCACTAAAAAGCTAAAGCGGCAATTTGAATATTCAAATTGCCGCTTTAGTTGTGTATATATAAACTATCTTCTATCTACAGTTTTTATAATATGCCAGCCAAATTTTGTACCGACAGGATCAGATATTTGCCCCGGCTTTAAATCAAATGCGATTTCAGAAAACTGTTGAACCATCTGCTGACGGGTAAAAAATCCTAAATCACCGCCATTTTGTCCGGATGGACATAAAGAATATTCTCTTGCAGCTTCTTCGAATGTTATTTCACCGTTTTCAATTTGTTTTTTTATTTTTACAGCCTCAGGTCTGGTTTTTACAAGAATATGGCTTGAACGAACTTCACGAACATCCAAATTCGGGTTCAAAAAACTATTCGCAAAAGAACTCATACCGGTAAATATTATTGCTAACGCCATAAATAATTTTATTATTGTTTTCATTTTTCCTCCTATTTTATTACATATAATATTACAATAAACTACAAAAATAAATACTACAACTGTATTGTACGCAATACAAAATAATAACGATAATTTCCCCAGTAAACTATAATTGAAACAAAATTATTATCAAGATCAGAAGTTTCTAAATACGTATCAGGAATTGGTTTTCTTTTTGAACTCTTAAAATTTTTACCTACAAATTTTAAAGCTTTTTCTCTAATAAGTTGAGGCATTGTTAATTTTATCTGCGGCAGATTATTTTTATAAAAATCTATCGGAACCATCTCTTTTTTATAACATGGAACAATATATTTTACTTTTCCTGCTTCTTTAAAAAGGATATACCATGCCCCTTTGTGTTCTCGAGGAGTTAACAGATAATAACCGGGCTCAATTGCGATAGATTTAAAAAACAAAGGTGCAGTTAACCTGAAAAGCGGATAAGGAGACCAGGTAGAATACATTGTATCCTGATATTCTCCCGGATCAATATTATGGACATATTTAAACTCGGGAACAGGCATATCTCTATACATTTGCTCAACATCAATATCTTCAGTGTATTCATCTTCCGAAATCTCCTGAGCATTAACATCCTCAGGATAAGAAACAGATTGCTGCTCAGCTGCGCTGAGCGCCGGACAGAAAATAGCAATTGATATAAAAAGCAAAAATATACCCGTAAAAAACTTTTTCATACCATAATTTTAATATTATTTACCAAAAAATCAATCATTCTTATAATGTATGAAATACAAATCAAATAAAAAGAACCGTTACAATAAATGTAACGGTCTAATTATCGATTTAAAATAGTTAGTTAACTAAATTATTCTTCCATTGCTTTGATATCAGCAACTTCTTCTTCTGCAGATTCTTCCAATACGTCAGTACGGATAGATTCTTTGCTTGAAGAAATGTTTTTATCTTTAAATTTTGTAATTTGTCTTGCAAGTTTATCAGCTAACAAATCAATACTTGCATACATAGATTCTGCTGCTTCTTCACAACGAATAACACCGGTATTCATTTTGCAAGTAACTTCAGCAATATGTTTACCTTCTGCAGCCGGGTTTTTAATTACAGTTAACACTACGTCAATACCCTGAATTTGGTCGTAACGAGTTGCCACTTTTCCAATTTTTTCTTTAACATAAGCTTTAATAGCTTCAGTAATCTCAATGTTTTTTCCATTAACGTGAATGTGCATTTAAAACCTCCAATTTTCTATACTGCTTAGTCAGTATAACACAAGTTTTATAATTTTTAAAGGGTAAATTGATTATTCGTCTGCTAAAAATTGAGGCAATTCCACATCCGGAGTACCGATAACCCTAACCAATTCCAATACAGATGCTTTCATCTGACACTTTTGAGACGAACCGCTAAAAAAATCTCTATAAAAACAACCTTCGCAATTACATCCTCTTTTATAACATTCTAACGCGGTTGTTGTCCAACGTCTAACTGCAACCGCTCTTCCCATATCCCTACTTCTAAACAATTTATGTAATCTCCACTTATCTGATTAACTAATCGGTACAAAATACATACCGACACATCTCCCCTAAAGCCGTAATATCAAGGTCTTTCGACTTCATATACTCATTATAGAAAATAAGAGTTTTTTTTCAAGGTCAGAACATGCTGTTATGAAGTTTTGTAACACAACCCTCTATTAGTGCGGTATTCAGCCTTTTGAACTTTCCAAAACCCTAAAACCATGCTATGACATGGTCTTAAGAACTTTTTACCATGCAAAACCATGCTGTATCATGGTTTTGCATGGTTTTGTCACTCATTAAGAATTGTAAAATATTTTTAAAATCATCCGGCTGGGCATGCCCGAAAGATTAGTTTTTATGAACAATCCGGCACATATCAACATGCCGGATTGCGATTTATCGGTTGTACTAAATACCGGTTCATGCTATTCCGGTAAACAACCGTTCCGTACCACGCCGCTTTTTTGCATGTCCGCACAGTCGCAGAATAACTCGGCGTCTGGTACAAAAATTAATCTTCTTTTGTATTAATTTTAAGTTTCTTAGGTTTAGAAGTTTCTATATTTTGTTTTGGAACTGTTATTGTTAAAATACCATCCTTATAAACTGCATTTGAATCTTCCGCTTTAATTGGCTGATCAAAAGAAATTGTTCTCTGAAATTTTCCATACCTGAATTCAGAAGTATGATATCTGGTATTATGTTCCTCTATATTTTTTTCTTCTTTTTCTTCCTGTAAAACAGCAGTTATTGTCATAAAATCATTATCCAATTCCACTTCTATATCGTCTTTTTTTACGCCGGGAAGCTGTACTTTTACTTTGTAATTTTCTTTACACTGAATCACTTCCACTGCCGGACGCCAGATAGAATTTTTAATTATATTCAAAGGGTGCCCAAAAGAATGTGTAAAAAATGTATCGCGTAAAAAATTATCTAATTCCTGATGCAAACTATCAAAAGATAATTCCGGCTCTCTTACTATTAAATCATGGTTCATACCTAAACTCCTTTCTTTTATAAGGTAATTGTTTTCTCTATCATTAACATTACCTTTTGTATCAATTTTTATTTAAAAGAACCTTACACTTTTGTACAATAGTAATTTTCACAAAAACAAGAAATATTAACTAATAATTAAAAAAGGAGAATTATATGGTTTGCAAGATGTTATTATTTGATTATAGAGACAGCGAAAAGAAATTCTTTGAAACAAATAAATACGAAAACTTTGATATAAAATTTTTTAAAGAAAGTTTAAATGAAGAAACTTTAAACAAATTAAATCAGGAAGACTTAGAAAAAACACTTGCTATAAGTGTTTTTACAACTTCATTAATAACTCCGGAAATAATCGACAAATTCAAAAATCTACGAATTATTTCAACCCGTTCTACAGGGTATAACCATATTGCGCTGGAACCTTGTGTTGAAAAAAATATTGCATTAATAAACGTTGAATCATATGGAAGTTCTTCAGTTGCAGAATTCACATTCACAATTATTTTAATGCTTATAAGACAAATTCTACCTGCAATTGAAGCAATAAAAAGCGGAACCTGTATTCAAAAAAACTTTACAGGAAGAAATTTGAATACTTTAACCCTTGGAGTAATAGGAACAGGAGCAATTGGAGCAAGAGTAGCTCAAATTGCAAACAATTTTGGGATGAAAATCTTAGCATATGACATTATCCCCAAAAAGGAACTCGAACAAAAATATAACGTACAATATGTGAAACTTGAAGAGCTTTTAAAAAAATCAGATATCATATCACTGCATGTTCCTGCAAATAAAGAAACTTATCATATGATAGGCGATAAACAATTGAAAATGATGAAAGACAATTCATACCTGATAAACGTTTCACGAGGTGAACTTATAAAACTTAATGACCTTTTAAAATTTGTAAAAAATGGGAAATTAAAAGGGGTTGGACTCGATGTTGTTGCCTGTGTAAATTCAGGATGTCTTGAGTATTCCGATAAATTAGAAAGAGACACTCTGTCCTGTTTAGAAGAATCCAGTGTAGTTAAAGAATTAAATAAATATCCGAATGTAATAATCACACCACACACAGCTTACGATACAGAAGAATCTGTAGACTATATTCTAAAAACAACTTTTGCCGGACTAACTGATTTTCTTTGCGGCGGAAATAAACATAGAGTCATATAATATTACTTTTGCATTATTTGTGCAGAAATTACACCGAACAAATAATCACATTTTTTAATACATTTATATCCGGAGGTTTCAAATTCTTTAATCAATAATTCAGGTGCAGGATACTGATTTTTAGATTCCAGCAGATATTTATAGTGATTGACATCTTTTTGCAATATTTTTGCAACAGCAAGGACTATAAAATCAAACATTTTACTAACAAAATTCTGCACCCCGAAGTCTAAATGCAAAAACTTCCCGCCCTTTTTTAAAACTCTATAAGATTCCCTAATTGCCTTGTCACGATGTTCAATATTTCTCAACCCAAACCCAATAGTTATATAGTCAAATTCTTCATCATGAAATGGTAAATTTATGCAATCACCTTTCACAAAAACTCCGTTTGGATTTTTAGATTTTGCCATTTTCAACATTTTTTCAGAAAAATCTAAACCAATAACTTTTGCTCTCGGGAAAAACTTTGAAATTATTGCCGTAAAATCCCCTGTCCCGCAGCATAAATCCAAAATCATACTCCTTGGATGGATATTTAATTCTTTTAAACTTAGGTACTTAACAATCCAGTGTGTGCCAAACGAAATAAAATTATTCATATTGTCATAATAAACAAAAATATCATCAAACATATCTTTTATTTTTTTAGGATTTTTCTCAACTGTCATACATTGCTCCATTTACTTCATATTTATTTTAACATACAATTATATTATGAAGATTGCTTTTATACCAATTGATAATAGACCTGTCTGCTACACACTGCCTAAACTTATCGCAGGAATAGATGAAAATATAGAATTTTTCATTCCTGATAGAAAATATCTTGGCGGCTTAAAAAAACAAGCTGACATTGAAAATCTTTTCACATGGTTATCCGCTCTACCAAAACTGGATGCAATAATTTTATCACTAGATACTCTGGCTTACGGAGGTCTAATTCCATCCAGAAGAAGTCCTGAAACTTTTGAAGAAATAAAAACAAGAATAAGCATCCTAAAAAAAATTCTTACAGAAAAAAAAGCAAAAATTTACGCTTTCTCAAGCATTATGAGAATCTCTAACAACAATTATAATGAAGAAGAGAAAGGATATTGGTCTGAATGGGGCAAAAAAATTTTTGAATACTCATACAATATTGACAAAAGCGGTGGGAAAAATATAAACTGCGAAATTCCACCAGAAATTTTAGACGATTATATCGAAACAAGACGCCGGAATTTTGAAATCAACAAAATATATTTAGAATGGCAAAAAGAAGGATTATTCGACACCCTGATTTTTTCAAAAGATGACTGCGCTAAATTTGGATTAAATGTTCAGGAAGGAAGGATTCTTGAAGAAATGGGAGGATTCACAAAAACAGGTGCAGATGAAATTCCATTAAGTCTTCTTGCAAGAGCCATCAAGAAGACTGTAAAAATTTGTCCGATATTTTTAGAACCTGAAAGTAAAGATTTGATTTCAAACTATGAGGATGTATCGGTTGAACAATCAGTCCTCGGACAGCTTGAACTCTGCGGCTGTCAAATTACCGATACAAAAAATGCTGACATTATACTGTACATTAACAATTTCAAAAAGCATCAGGGAGAAATTGTTATGAAAGTAGATACAGAAAATTTCAACAATAATTTTACAACACCGGACAAGCCATACATGATTGCAGACGTCAGATTTGCTAATGGTGCAGATAACCAATTTGTCAATGAACTATTAAAAAACAAAATTGCAGACGAAAACTTCTACGGTTATTCTGCATGGAATACTACAGCAAATACCCTGGGAAGCCTGATTTGCGGAGCAAAAATAAAATTTTTAGCCAAAAAATATAACAATGAAAATTTCAAAAACTTAGAAATTACAAGGTTTTTGGATGACTGGGCATATCAAGCTAATGTAAGGCAAAAATTATCATCACCTGATAACCATAAAATTATATCTGAAATGAAACCTTTTGAAAAAATATTAGAACAAGTTTTAAATACTCAGATAAATGTAAGTTATTCCTACCCATGGGAAAGATTGTTTGAGGTAGAAATTGAATTTAATTGATATAACATTACTCGCACTGGCATTAGGAATTGACTGCTTAATAGTATCATTTTCTCAAGGATTAATTTTCAATTGTAACAGGGCAAAAAACTCGCTAAATTTAGCACTTACAATGGGACTATTTCAAGGATTCATGCCTGTAATAGGATATATAGGAACAAATTCGCTATATAAAATTTTAGTACCGTATAGCAGATGGATAGTATTTGCAATATTTTTCACCCTCGGGGCAAGATTTATTATGGAATCCTTTCAAAAAAAAGAAGAAACTATACAATGTATAGGGTTTAAATGTCTTATGGGGCTCGGGCTTGCAACAAGTATAGACGCTTTAGTTTCCGGAGCCTCAATAAAGCTTACGCAAACAAATCTTACATTAGCAGCAACGCTCATCGGAATTGCATCATTTATTATGTCTATCATTGGTTTTTGGAGCGGAAACAAAATAAAAAAGATACCATCGAAATACCTTGAAATCACAGGTGGTATAATTTTAATTTTACTGGCAGTTAAGTCATTATTCTAGGTATTACGTACGTAGATTTGCTACCAGTTGTAACCTAAAGTAAAGCGGTATTGTATTACTTAGGCTATGCCGAAGTATCTTTTATACAAGAACGATAAATCATAGATTCTTCAGTCGCACACTCCCTCAGAATGACTATATGTCGCTCCCTCACCCATATCTATGGGAGAGGGCAAGGGTGAGGGCGTAAGTTTTACAAGATTCTCAGGTTACCCCTCTGCACTCGCATTAAACGGGACTCCACTACGTTCTCGCCCTCTGCTCGTGCAGGCTCAGAATGACGAATTATCCGTCATTGCGAGGAGGCATTTGCCGACGTGGCAATCCATTAACCAACCGCGTCTGTCACCCTGAACTTGTTTCAGGGTCTCAATATAACAGATTCCGAAATAAATTCGGAATGACTGAACAATAGGTTGGCTTTTTCAATCCGGCAAAAAGTTTTATTGACGGATTAGTAAATCCGACCTACTTAAAAATACAGAGGGTATTCGCCGGAGTATCTTTTGTCTTTTAGCCTCACCCCACCCCTCAACGCAGTTTCACCCAACTCATTCCTCGTTGGTTCAGCTAGTGTCCCAATTATGGGTGAAGGTTCTCGACCGCACGGGTACTTTGCCACCAATTATTTATTCAAAAAACATGCACTACAATGAGTATTTGAGATATTTTTCAAATGTGGAACATTTTTTGTGCAAATTTCCATACAAAAATCACATCTAGGATGAAATTTACATCCGTCAATTTGTTGAGACAATGTAGGCGGCTGACCTTTTATAGTTTCAAGTTTTTCTCCTCTGTTTGACGGTATTGAATTTAGTAAAGCTTTTGAGTATGGATGGTTAGTATTATTAAAAAATTCTTCATTAGGGGCTTTTTCAACGATTCTGCCTGCATACATAACTGCAATATCATCGGCGTTTTCTCTTACTAGTGCAAGATCATGTGTGATTAAAAGGATTGAAGTTTGATTATATACTTTTATTTCTTTTAAAATACTCATGATTTGTGCTTGAATCGTGACATCCAAGGCGGTTGTTGGTTCGTCAGCTATAAGAATTTCTGCATTACAAGCTAATGCCATTGCTATAATTGCACGCTGTTTCATGCCTCCTGAAAATTCATGCGGATAATTTTTTAATCTTGATTTTGCACCTGGAATTTGAACGGCTTCAAAAGCCTCAATTGCTTTTTTTTCTGCTTGAGTTCCGTCTAGTCCCTGATGAATTTTTATAATTTCAAGAAGTTGTTCGCCAACAGTGAATAGAGGATTTAGGGATGTCATTGGGTCTTGCGGGATAAGTGCGATTTTAGCCCCTCTTATATGCTGCATTTCTGATTTTGTTTTGGTTAAAAGGTTTTCTCCGTTGAATAAAATTTTGCCGCCTGTTATTCTTGCAGTTTTGGGTATTAGACCAAGAATGCTCATGGCTGTCATGGATTTACCACAGCCAGATTCTCCCACAACTGAGAGCATTTTCCCTTTTTCCAATGTCAGAGAAACATCAAAAAGTGCCTGACGAAATTTATCCTCATTTTGAAAGCCTAAATTTAAATTTTTTACTTCTAATACAGACATCTCAATAATTATATATTTATTATACAGGCAAGTAAATAGCCTGCAAGGTAAAACTTCTTGTTATTTAACCATTATACTCTTTTATAAATATATCTGCCCATTTTATTAAAGTAGGAATTTCATATGGCTTTGGTAAATATAAATCGGCTCCGGTGTTTAGAACTAATTCTTTGTCATGTATAATTGAAGTTGCAATAATTTTTGTATTTTTTAATTTTTCGTTTTGTTTTATTTTGTAACACAAATTTAAGCCGTTCTTCTTTTCTAAATCTCCGGCATCAATAATAACCAAAGCCGGTATATCTGTAGTTTCAGGCATTGTATATTCTGAAACTATTGAGGTTTCATACCCTTGAAGTTTTAGGATGGTATTTAATAAAATTCCAAGAGCTTCATCGGTCTCAAATATCAGTATTCTATTATTAAATTCTCGTTCAAGTACACAATTTTCTCCGGAGAGTTTAGGTCTTTCAATTAAATAATTTGAACGACAAGCGACATCGGCCATATCATGAACTTGTACTAATGTATTCAATATATGAGTAGTATCTCTATAGTTAATAAATTCGTTGGTAATAACGCCTATTGTTGAGTGTACAAAATTTGCTCTTCGACCGGCAAATTCATCACCCTGTAAAATCATATATCCTCTGTCTAAATCGTGTTCTGCATAAAACTTGTTTGCAACAGAGTCAAATGCAAAAATTAGAAATCGTGCCAATTTTTCAGATTTTAATGGGTTTGTGATAACGAAAAATACGTTTTCAGTCAGTTGTCCAAGATAATCGTTTTCATCCAATGATGCTTTAATTATAGCGCCATAAGTTTGTAATAATTTGTCAGAAGCAAGTTCTGTATAACCCTGCTTGTAGTTGTCAAAGTTTTCGATACTTATATACAACATTGCCCATTTATCGTCTTCTGATAATTTTCTTTTTATTGCACGCATTGTATAGTTTTTGTTTGGGAGTAATTGTTTTGTATCCAAATTTGATTCAAATTCGCGTCTTAGGTGTGCACGCATTCGAACTTTAAATTCATCAGGATTTACCGGTTCAGACAAAAAATCATCAGCTCCGCTATCTAAAACTTTAATTCTATCATTGAAATCTGCAGATTTTGACATCGCAACAATAATTGGGCGCATATTATATGTTAGTGCCCTGACTTGTTTGCAAAAATCAGATAAATCATTATCGAAACTATCAGAGATAATAATTAAATCAGGTTCTTTATCCTGAATAATTTTTATCGCAGTAATCAAATCTTTAGATATCATTACATAATTTGAATCGGTTTCTAATAATTTTTTATACTTTGTAGATAATTCTAATCTTTTATCAATAATGAGTGTTACTGATTGCATTTTATCCTCGCTTGTTCTTCTATAGTTAATATCGGCATGCTCACTTTAAAAGTTATTTTACTTAGATTGGAACCGTCGTTTAACTCTTTTGACGAAACTGAAATTTTTCCATGCATTTTTTCAACTAAATTTTTGGTAATATATAATCCCAAACCGCTGCCTTGAACTTTTCTGGTTAATGGATTATCTATTCTTGAAAATTTAGTAAAAATTTTTTCATAATCAGTTTGATTAATACCTAATCCTGTATTTGAAATACTTATTACAACATAACTGTTTTCAATTGTTGTAATAATTTTTATTCTATAATCTCCCAAAGAATATTTTGCACTATTTTCAATTAAATTAGTAAGTATTTGTTGAAATTTATCTTTATCTACAAAGATATCGGGAAGATTTTGCTTATGTTGAAAATCAAATTTGCAATGCGGGTACTGATTTTTTACAATTGATATAATTTGTTCAATAGGTTGTTGTACAGATATTTCACTATAGCAAATTAGACTATTGTTTGATTTTAATTTTGTTACTGATAACATATTTTCAACCATATTTATCAAACGATTAGACTGCTCTTCAATAATTTTAATAAATTTTTTCTTACTATCTTCATCTAATCTATCCCAAGATGCGAGCATTGTTTGAGAAAATCCACGAATAGAAGTCAATGGGGTTCGCAGTTCGTGACTCACTGTAGATATAAAATCTTCATAATTTTGTTCAATCTCATTCATAAATCTATTATAACAAATTTTTTGCAGAAAACCTGTTATATTAACAATATTTTAACTAACAAAGTTAAGTACGATGTAATTTACTTGCGGAGTTTTGGTATTGCAGATAAAGAGTTAATGATGTATCTACGTGCGTAGCACACTGAAATGATAGCCTCACGAATTAAACATTATACAACTAAATGCAGACTAAAACATATAACAACAGACAAGTAAACAAAATAAAAAGACGGTTATATAACCGTCTTTTTATTTTGTTAAAATTTCTAATTATTCTTAAAAAGTACCTGCAGGTTTTTTCTGAGCTGTAGCTCCAGGAATTGACTGCCAATTTGCTGCCATAATTTTTTTGAATGATTTTAAAGCTGTATCTTCTAATTCGCCTAATTCTTCAGCTTCCATAATCAATTCTCTCAATGGCATCAATGCTCTTGGGTCTCTTAAGACACCAAGTGCTGCAGCAGCACCAGCTCTAACCAATTCATTTTCAGAATGATTTTTCATAACATCAATCAACGCAGGAACAGCTTTTGTATCATTCAATTTACCTAATGAAGTTACTGCATAAATTCTTACGTTTACCCATTCGTCATATAACATATTAATAATTTTATCAACAGCTTTTTTATTGCCAATTTCGCCTAAAGCTCTTGTAGCATCACATCTTACATTAACTTTTTCGTGATCTAAAGATGCAATCAAAGCATCAGTTGCAACATCACCAATTTCAATCAAAGCATCAGTTGCAGTAATACAAACTTGAGGGTTTTCATCATTTAAAGATTCAACCAGCGGTTCAACAACAATAGCACCGCCTAAACGACCCAATGCACGAGCTGCACGAACACGAACATCAACGTTTCTATCTTCACGTAAAGATTCAATCAAGTGAGTTGTTGCAGCTGAATCACCCAGTTCACCTAAAGCTCTTGCTGCATATAAACGTACTGAACCGTTTTTATCATGCTTTAATACATCAATCAAAGGTTCAACAGCTTTAGAATCACCCATTTCGCCTAAGATACGAGCTGCATTGTATCTTACTTTTTCTGAATTACTTGTTCTTAAATCGTTTAGTAATTCATCGAATGATTTTTTCAC
>ERZ824600.1057-NODE-1057-length-36516-cov-41.226735_pt1 | contig 36516 bp, 35 predicted proteins | sample MGYA00519933_ERZ824600 | MGnify/ENA primary metagenome ERZ824600 (study PRJEB31778, sample SAMEA3449178) | human gut metagenome | biome: human gut; feature: human-associated habitat; material: faeces | place: United Kingdom | collected 2010/2012 ... | reverse complement strand
TAACTCTGGACGGCTATCTTTTTATGGCCTACCTGCCATCGCGGACGGTTGTACTAAAGCTCTGCTTCGGCAGGGCTTTTTTGTTATGAGACGTTACAACCGGCTATGATTGCTTATGAGTGGTAGTGAGCTACCACCGGTTTACCACTCAAAAAATCTGCTACCACCCTGTCATTTTCGTCTAATTTCGGCTTTAATTCGCTGAAAAACAGATATTGTTTTCGACATGAAATTTTTTTGTTTTTGACCGTATTTTTCAAATTTTTACCACTCGGATACCACTCAAATCGGGTATTAACTTTGCATTGTCGAGGAACACTTCCAGATGCCTTTTTTCGGAGCAATCCGACTGAAGGGAATGTCAAACATAAACTGATTTGCGTATGGAGTTATCCAGCATTTTAGGCCTGCCTCTGGGCCTTATGACAGGGGCACAGTTTCTAACTCTTATGGCCGAGGCTCTCAAAGACCGCCGTCAGCCAGAGGCACAGGCGGCAACGGTCAACGACTTTTCCGACGGGCAAAGATACGCCTATGGCATTTCGGGTATCTGTGAGATATTCGGATGCAGCAAGCCCACTGCCCAGCGTCTCAAGAAAAGCGGTGTCATTGACGGGGCTATAATTCAGAATGAGCGCACCATTGTCATTGACAGGCAGAAGGCTCTCGCGCTCGTACAGGAACACAACGCCCAAAGAAAAGGAGGTCGCCGATGCAAGAAGTGAAAGAGGACATCCTCCGACTTTGGGAGGAAAAGCAGTTGAGAATCACTGATGAGATTCAGACTGCGCCGGAAGTGCTGTATGCCAACGGCAGCGTTATTGGAACACTCGGCAACTTCTCGGCATCGACAGGCAAAGCCAAGAGCAAAAAGACCTTCAATGTCGCCGCCATTGTCGGGGCTTCGCTTGTCAACGGCAAAGTATTGGGCTACACCGCAGAGTTCCCCGATGACAAGCGCACAATCCTTTATTTCGACACCGAACAAAGCCCGTATCATTGTCAGAAGGTTATGGAGCGAGCGTTGCGACTGGCAAAGTTACCGACGGACACCCACCCGGAGCATCTGAAATTCGCGGCGTTGCGCCAGCTTACACCCTCCTTGCGCCTTGAAGTCATCGAGCAGGCTATAATCAACACTCCCGGCGTAGGATTGGTAGTAATAGACGGTGTGCGCGACCTGATGTATGACATCAACTGCGCCAAGGAGTCAACCGACCTTATCGGCAAGCTTATGGAATGGACGGACAAGTTCCAGATACATATCCATACAGTCCTGCATCTCAACAAGAGCGATGACAATGCCCGTGGTCATGTAGGCACCGAGCTGAACAACAAAGCAGAAACCGTCCTTCAGGTGAGCCGCAGTAAAACCGATGATACCGTGTCGGAGGTATGTGCTGCCATGATACGCGCCGCCGAGTTCGACCCGTTTGCCTTCCGTGTCAATGATTACGGACTGCCGGAGATCGCCAGCGGATATGTGTTCTCAGAGCCGGGCAAGAAAACCAAAGACCCTTATCCTTACAAGGAGTTGACCGAGGAACAGCACCGCGAGGCATTAGGTGTTGTGTTCGCCAACGGGCCGATAAAAGGATGTCGCAACTTCGAGGCGGCATTGAAGGCCGGATATGCCGCCTGTGGGTACCCATATTCCAACAATAAAATCAAGGGCTTAAAGACATTTCTTGACAACAAAGGCATGATTCGCTACGAGAACCGAGAGTATATCTACAATCCGGATTTCTACTATTGATAACCACCAAATTGGTTTGGTTTAGAAAAGGGCATATATAATAGGAGCTAAACCAAGAACCATCTCACCTAAACATTTTAGCACCCATGATAAAAGAGATTAAATCAATCCCTTTAGCCTCCTTCTTGTCCCGAATCGGACATGAACCGGCGGCGAGAAAGGGAACGAGGCTCTGGTATAAGTCGCCTTTGCGACAGGAACATACGCCGTCATTCAAGGTCGATACCACGCTCAACTGCTGGTATGATTTCGGACTTGGCAGAGGCGGTAACATCATTGACCTTGCAGCCGAGCTGTATCAGTCAACAGACCTGCGCTATCTCATGCGTTGCATCGCGGACAGTTGCCCGGTGCCATCGGTGCAGACAGTCGTTTTCTCTTTTGCTCCGCGACACTCTGCACCGAGTATGGAACGGTTTGAGGTCGTGCCACTGGAACACCGCGCACTTGTCGCATACCTCCAAGAGCGTGGTATTCCGGCGCACATCGCCAAGGCGAACTGCAAGGAGGCTCATTACAGAGTCAACGGTAAATCATATTTTGCCGTGGCATTTGAGAATGTCAGCGGAGGCTGGGAACTGCGCAACCGATATTTCAAAGGTTGCCGGGGACGCAAGGACAACTCATATCTTCCGTGGGCGAGAGATGGCCCGTCAGCAGAGTGTGCCGTGTTCGAGGGATTTATAGATTATCTCTCGGCACTCACACTCGGCATCATCAGTGGAGCCGACACAATCATACTCAACTCGGTTGTCAATGTCAACAAGGCTGTGCCTTTTCTCAGAGGTTACAAAACAATCAACTGCTATCTTGACAACGACACTGCCGGAAAAACAGCACTCGCCGAGTTGACAGCCATATATGGCTCAACAGTAATTGACCGCTCCATACTCTACTTAGGTTGCAATGACCTGAATGAGTATCTCACAACTCAAAGTTTCACCAAAAACACACTTTCCAATGAAAACAAATAAATCCACGGCATCCAAGTCAACCGAGTTGACCGATGCACCCGAATCCATAGTATCAACCATCAAACCACAAATTATTATGCAACCAGATAATTCCATCAACTCAACTCCCACTATCAATGCTGTAAACAGTGACAACGCTGACAACAGCACTTCTCCTGCCAATACAGACAATCTGTTTGGCAACGAACAGACGGCAACGGAGGCAACAGCCGTAACCGACACTACCGAGCCACCGAAGCAACAGCGCGTTGGCAAGCAGCAGCGCAAATCTGATTACGCCGATTTCAAGGCTACCTATCTCACGCCGTCAAAGCTGATGAAGCGTCACCCGGTCAACATAGAGGACAGCGTATGGGCGAAGCTCGAACGCATCGCCCGCATCCTCGGTGACCGTGACACCACCGTTGGCAGCTATATCAACGCCGTCCTTGTCGAGCATCTGAATCGCTATGCCGACGACATCGAAATCTGGCGCAAGCTCTGAGTGCTTGATTGCAACTACATTTTGACCGCTAAATAGTCCTCGTAGTTTCGTGCACCTCGAAACTATCGCAGGGGTTCGGAAGTGGGTGGAGCGAGTTTATGTTTTCGTATTACAAGTAATCCTCAAACGACTCGCTCCCCTCCGCTCCCGATGGTCACAAACCTCAAACAGAATTTCCAATGAAGAAATCCAATTTACGTCCCTCTAAAGGACGTCCCAAACTCCCGGCTGATGAACGAAAGTCCATCATGGTGCCGGTGAAATTCGACATCGACCAGTATCAGGAAATGATGGACAAAGCTCTAATGGCAGGGCTCAACCGCTCGGAATATATACGGCAGTCGGTACTGCATTGCAAAGTCGTGGAAAGGCTCACGCCAAGAGATGTAAAGGTAATCCGCGAACTTCAGGGAATCGCCGAAAATCTCAACCGCACGGCAAAATTTGTTGGTGCTATTCTAAAGGGTGGTACCTCAGATGACCAGATTGTCCGTACATACAGAGAGATAATTCAGTGCAAGGATTTTGTTCTTTCACTAATAAAAATATATCGAAATACACCCGACAGCGTATGATGGGCAAGATAACAAAAGGCGGCAGTTTCGGCGGTTGTGTCGATTACGTCACTCGCCGAAAGAAGGATAATCCCGACGGTTCTCCAAGCAAAGAATGGCGTCTTATCGACTATAACGATGTATCTACTATTGAGGGGCGGAGTGGAATTATCGCTTCTTTTGAGGATAATCTCGCCTTGAATCCGGGCTTGAAAAATCCGGTAGGACATATTTCTCTGAACTTCCATGCCAACGACAAGGATAAGGTTGATGACGTAATAATGGTAGAGATTGCCCAGAAATATATGGATAAAATGGGCATCGTAGATACTCCATACATCATTGTCCGTCATCTCGACAAGGATTACCCCCACTGCCATATCGTGTTCAGTCGAATAGATAATCATGCCGAAACCATTTCTGATAAAAATGATTTCAACCGAAACAGGACTGTCTGTCTTGACTTGTCAAAGGAATATGGACTGCATATTTCCGAAGGCAAGCGACAGACCAATGTCAATAAACTGCGTGGCACGGAAAAGATACGATATGAGATTTTCAACGCCGTTGACTCAGTATGGAATGATAAATCCGTCCATACTTTCGAGCAATTCGAGGCCCGCTTAAAGGCGGCTGGTGTCGGCATAGAATACAAATATAAGCGCGGCACCGGCGAATTGCAGGGTCTATGTTACACCCGAAAAGGCAAGCGTTTCGCCGCATCAAAGATTGACCGGCGATTCAGTCTGGGCAATATATCCAAGCATCTTGCCAATAACAAACCGTTACATCCTCAGTCTCAATGGATGTATGTAGATGGCTCCATCGTGCCTATCGCATCATACAAAGGTGTGCGGATTTCGACACAACAGATTAATGATTACGTTGCGGGGAAAGCTATCCGAGTTGACGGGTGTCAGGGAGCTATGCCTACTGTGTGGATAAAATTCAACCCACAGCGTATGACTCCGGGAGTCTATTCATCGAATCCGGATTTAGCCGGACAAGCCGCATCTCAGTCGCAAAACTACGGCACCCGGTTATCCCAAGTTCCATCCTCAGGAACCTCGCAGATGCAAGAAGGTTTTGCTAATGGAGGCGCTTTACCCGATGATTTCAAACTGTGGCTGAGCCGCCATCCCGGACTTACCTTTGAAGAGGCCCTTCATCGCTATCGTAAAGAACAAAAAGCCAAACGCCGCCGACAAGAGCCCAAATTACACTAAACCCAACGCCACCGAGAAAAACAAAAGCCTCCCTCGGTGGCGTTTTGTCAAGTTCCCGAATCACTGCTGAGGATTTGACTATTAGTATGATTAAGCTGTTTCTTACTTACTGGATGGCCACAAACCAGCCGATTTGACCCTATCAGTAAGTTCTGTCATTTCGGTATCCGTCAGTTGTCGCTGGATGTATCACGCTTTACTGAATTTGTATTGTGCTCTTTCCTTACACTTTTCCAAGAAGAACGGCGTTATTTTAATTTTAGGGATACTTTGCACAAAACAAGACAAGGTCTTTGCAAAGAATCATCTCCGCTTCTCTTTAGGTGTTAGACAGATGTTACTACAGTCATCTTTCTAGATGATTAGCTTTTTAAGGCGGCGATTACTTTCTCGTAGTCATCTCCTAATATGTCTTTGGTAAATCTTTGGCCTAAATAATCTTTCGACACGATGAATCTGTCACTATTATTAGTCCACATTGTGCCGAGAAAGTTCTGCCAAGTCTTCACATTGCGAGGAACGATGAATATCGTTTCAGGATTGTTGTGCAGAATATACTGAATAAGTTGCTTGGTATATTTCTGCGAAGGCAAGAGTGTACCGCCTTTAAATGCCTTATGTTTTTCGGACGAATATCCAAGATATTCTATTACGGCAAAACAATCGAGCACTTTATCTATCGTTAAGCCGGTTTTGTCGTTGACAAATGCCTTTTCAAGCCTATCTATCCAATACCAGCTTTGATGCAGATTGGCAAGGTCGCGATAAGTTACATCAGGCTTCCCTATGTCGTCCGGCAAGAAACTATGGCAATCGAAAGTAAGCATAGAACGTAGATGAATGGCGTAGCCCTCCACTAAACCTGCCGGTAAACGCATCAGGATTTTGCCAATAATTGATTCCCGTTCTACATAGCCTGGATTGAGGCTAAGCACAATGACTTTTGCCTCCAGCGGATTGCCATACCATGGATATGCCGGGACTTTTAGACAATATTTATGCTCCTGTTTGGCAGTGCGATTGAATGTTTCAATCATTTCTTTGTCATCCTTGCAAACGTATTCTTCTGTTTCGTTATATAGAAAACCGTTGCCAACATATTGGTCGGCTACTGCTTTCCATGGATTTGTTCTGCGAATATCCTCTTCTGTCATATCGAGTGGATCTTTAAGATAATGGGGTTGATAGTTACATGTCGGTTTGTGATAATATCTTGCTACGGCAGTAAACAGCTCATCAATTAAGCCATCAAGAGATTTATTCCGAAACATCTGCTCTACGTATTCCGTTCTGCCACCCCATAATTCGGCAAGCAGAATATAGATGGAATATCGAACATCGTTCTTTGAAACTGACGGATGATTCAGATATGTATTGTGTATGTCAGCGCGGATATCGTATCCCTGCATAAGTAAGTAACCGATGTCGAGCAATTTCTGATGATTGGATATGTCACCAAATTCGTGCGCAATCCAATCGAAGTACACTCGTTCAGCATGAGGAAAGCCAAGTTCTCCATACGCTCGGTATCGTCTGTCGTAGTCAATATATTCCATGTTTGTTCCTTTAACGATGCAAAATTAGTGATTTATTGTTCCATAACATGGTACATTGACGAAATAATTATAACTTTGCAGAATAAGACAGATCACAGCTTATTTATATGGCCACCAACACTGCTCAATTAAGAGATCGGATAGAGTATCTTGCTTGCCTGCAAGATAAGAACGAAATATTAACTGAGTTCAAAGAAGCAGCAGAGCTTCTTATGAATTTGTGTTCCATTCAAAAAGGTGAAAAGGAATATGAAATTGTTGATATCGAGTTCTACATGTATAATTCCCAACACCCGGATGTCATAACCTATCCTCGGGTTATGGACATGGGACGATGGTTCTTTCATTCCAGTGGCGTAGACCTTACGTTCCATAGCACTCCCAATAGATTCGGTGGCATATTGATTCGTGGCATTCGTAATGTCAATGATGACAATGATCAGATACTTGGTCCACAGAAGTGCGTGGATGCATTGTGGGATAACTTTAATGCTTTTGACAATCAATATGACACGGAATACCCTATCATCTCAAGTGCCGCTAATACAAGATCTGAAGAAATAATACAATGTCCTCGATGGATTTCCGTGCCTAAAGGAAGAACAGAAATAGATAGAATAAAAGAGTGGAAAGAACGGATCAATAAAATTACACGTGTTCCTGATGTGTCTGATGAGGCATTGGCATATCTTGTATTCCGTTCTCCATATAGATTCGTAAAAATCAATTCAATTGATCGAACATTGGATAGCTGGAAAAAATATACAGGGAAGCCCAAACTTTAACACGGTCGTTTTATGCTTCACACAGATATTCCTTTTTGATGTTCCATGAAATGCAGTTGAGCGCACCTCCTTTTTTTACAATCTGTGGACATGACACCGGTATTATCTCCTTGTCGGGTATCAAGCTACGGAATTGTTCTAAAGCTTGGGCATCTTCCTCTATTACTTTGCCTGTGACCGTCCGTGCTATGCCGTCAATGATTATAGATTTGGTTACATCCAAGGGTGTCGTAGCCTCGCAGTAAGCCGTCAGTTGTGGTATAAAAATTTTATTGCCCACTTGAAGGAAATTGATATAGCACCAATTATGTGGATGTTGGTTTTCAACTTTATAATCAAGTATTTCAATATCGAAACAAGGAGATAATACTTTCAAGAACGAATCTGCGAAGCGACGAGAAAAGCGATGATAGTTTGTCATTAGGAGTTTGCCGGGAGCGATTTCTCTTACTACTCCATCGGCATGACCATAGATTTCTGATTTATCCCAAGGGATAAAGATAACTTCCGTCTCAAGCATCTTTTCAAGTCGGTTGATGAGACCAATCCGCGAGTATTGAGGATTTTCGGCAAACACTTTCTCTGTCATTATCGCCCCTTTGCATGTCTTGACTATATTACCTCCGTCAATGATGAGTTCGGACGATTTCGGTTCAATTTCAAGTTCATGACATACTCTTACTTGCTGGGTGATAGTACTGATATACCGTTCATCGTAATACAGATAGTCTGGTGCGAATTCATAACCGGCATACCTATCCGAATCTAGTTGTATTGGCATATAGTCTCTTGCCCAAATGTCTTTGGTATCCTTAAGCAACGAACAGTAAACGCCATGTCGCATTATCTTATCGATTATCTCCTTGCCTCCGGGAGTGTTTTCCCATAAAAGTTCTGAGAAATAAACGAAATTTGTGTCTTGGTCGAGTATCATAGTTTTTGTATTTGATTGCAAAATTAGCGAGGCATTGCCCCAATTTATGGTACACTCGGAGAAATAATTGTTATCTTTGCGATGAGAAATGTTCTCAACGAATGTGCGAGCACTTCGCTATTCTATCATAAACCTATATGCACCATGCGACATAAGGAACTATTCAAAACATATGTCTGGCTCATTGAAACAATACATCGTCAAGGACCGTTAAGCCTTGAAGAGATTGGCAATCTATGGCTTAATTCTTCGTTGTCTGAGGGACAATCAATGCCCCGTACCTCCTTTAATCGTCATCGGGAAGAGATTGAGGATTTATTCGGCATTAAGATTGTCTGTGACCGGAGCATTGGGTGGAAATACAGCATTGAGAACGCCGATGATCTGGATAAGCCGTCGGTGGAAAATTGGATGGCAAATACAATTTCTCTAAATAATATCATAGTAGAGAACCGCTCGGTTAGCGACCGGATCCTGCTTGAAAACATTCCATCGGAAGGGGTAAATCTACAACGAGTCATAGAAGCGATGAAAATCTCCAAGATGATTGAATTTGACTATCTTAAATATCATTCCACCGAGACAAAGCGCTATCTTGTCGAGCCATACTGCGTAAAGCTATATCACCGCCGCTGGTATATGCTTGCCAGATACCCCAACATCCCCAGGGAGTTCCGGGTCTTTGCCTTTGACCGAATTGTCGATACTACAATATCAATCAAGAAATTCAAGATTGATAAGGATTTTGATGCTGCTTCTTATTTCAACGAATGCTTCGGAGTTGCTCCGAACTTTGATGTTCCACTCCAAAAGGTGGTTTTAAGAGCGTATGATACTGAGCAATATTATATGCGGGATCTTCCGGTACATCCTACCCAAAGGTTGATAGCGGAAGGTGACGGGTATTGCGATTACGAAGTTACGTTACGCCCTACCGAGGACTTTCTTGGCTATCTTCTTTCCAGAGCGCATTGGGTTGAAATTATATCTCCACAAGAGGTTAGAGACCATATCAACAGAATGGTAGACAACATTAAAAATCGCTATATAGGCATAATTTAACCCAACCTCACATCCGTTTGGTTTGGTTCGGGCACTATATATGCCCGACTAAACCTAAACCAATATGGACGAGGCTGGGCAAAAGAAAAAGTTTGCTTGGGTGCAGAGTTGGGTGTAACTATACACTCTCCACTGCAACGCGCCCCTATGAAGAGTTGGGTCGGCAATGCCCGACATCTCCTTTACAGGCGCGCAGAGAGCCGGAACGCCACCACGCGGCGTTAAGAATATATAAAAACACCCAACTTTACACGATTTGGGTGTAAAATTGGGTGTAGATACAATAAAAGCCTGATAATCAGGCTTTATTGCGGAGAGGACGAGATTCGAACTCGTGGTAGGATTGCTCCTACGTCAGTTTAGCAAACTGGTGGTTTCAGCCACTCACCCACCTCTCCATGGTGGCTCATTGCCTAATTGTGGTGCAAATTTAGATGTTTTTTTTGATTGGTGCAAATGTTTTTTGCAGTAATTTTGGCTGTTGTGCGTAATGCTTTGGTAGTTAGGGAAGTGCAATTGCGATTTGGTTTTAATGTTTCTATTTTCTATTTTTGTGATATGGCTAATAAGGTTAAAACAAAAAAATCCGGTCGCAGGGGCGGCAAGTCGAAGAAGCATCGTTTTGGGCTTGGCTGGCTTATTGCGGGTCTGTCGGTGCTCGCGCTCGCGGGCGTTGTGGCCGGTTTCTGCATTCAGAGTCACCGAGGTGATGATGCATGGGTGTATGTGCCCAAGGGCAGTGATGCTGATGCTATTCACGATTCGCTTGCGGTGAAGCTCGGTGATGCGGAGGCAAACAGGGTGATGATGCTGTGGCGGCTGCAGGGTGGCGTGGCGGACAAGGCGCACGGGGCTTATTTTGTGCGCCACGGCGATTTGTCGATTTCAACTGCGAGAAGGCTCAAAACGGGGCGGCAGAGTGCGGTGAAGGTGTCGTGGCATGATGTGCGCACTTTCCCGGAGCTTTGCAGGGCTGTGACGCGCAACACGGAGTGCAGTCCGGAGGAGTTTGCCGCTGCGTGTGAAAGGGTGCTGCCGGGATGCGGGTTCAATGCCAATGAATGGGTTGCGGCATTTTTGCCCGACAGTTATGAGGTGTATTGGACGGCATCGGGTGACAAGATTGTGGAGAAGCTGCTCGCTCACCGCAATGAATGGTGGAAGGGGGAGCGTACTGCCAAGGCGCATGCTCTGGGTCTTACGCCGGTGGAGGTGGCAACGGTGGCGTCGATAACGGAGGAGGAGACTGCGAGGGGTGACGAGCGGGGAAAGGTGGCGCGTCTGTATCTCAACCGCCTGAAAAGGGGGATGAAACTGCAGGCAGATCCGACGGTGAAGTTTGCGGCGCAGCGGTTTGACCTGCGGCGTATAGGCGGCGATGTGCTTAAAACGGATTCGCCTTATAATACCTATCGTGTGAACGGTTTGCCTCCGGGACCGATACGAGTGGCTTCAAAGGCCGCGATAGAGGATGTGCTGAATGCTCCGGAGCATACGTATTTGTATATGTGCGCGAAGAGCGATTTTTCGGGCTATCATGATTTTGCCGAGGATTATGCGACTCACATGAGCAATGCGCGTCGTTATCAGGCAGAACTTAACAAACGTAATATACACTAATTGTGAGGATATGAATAAGGAGAAGAACGAGGGTAATCTGGTGAGGATATATGTGTTTGACAACGATATAGACGCTCATATGGCGCATGATGTGCTTGCCAACAACGGTGTGGAGTCATCGTTGAGCAATCAGCTGATGAGCAGTCTGCTGCCGCTTGACTGGTCGTCGGTGAGCGGAGTGGGGCTGTGGGTGTTTGAGTGCGATGCTTCGCGTGCGGCGCATATTTTGCGTGAGCACGGGTGGGGCAGGGTGCTGTATTAAGAATGTGTTATGACGGTAATCCAATGATTGCATGGCGGTTGTAATTGAGACGGAACGGCTTGTGCTGCGGCCTTGGAAGATTGAGGATGCGGAGGCGCTGCTGAAATACGCATCGGACAGGCGTGTGGCGGATGCGGGCTTATGGCCGGTGCACAAATCAATAGAGGACAGCCTCATGGTGCTGGAGAAGATGTTTATTCCATGCCCAATGATTTATGCTATAGTGCTGAAAGAGACCGGCGAACCTGTGGGAAGCATCGGGTTGGTGCCTATGGGTAAAGAGAACTATAAGGCAAGTGCTTCGGACCGCGAAGTGGGATACTGGATAGGGCATGCATATTGGGGCAGGGGACTGATGACGGAGGCTCTGAAGGCATTTGTGGGGTGTTGTAAGGAGGACGGGACGATTGAGTCGCTTGTCATAACGACTACGCAAACCAATGCCGGTTCGCAGGGCGTGGCTGAAAAATGCGGCTTTGAGAAGGTGGGGGATTGCTGTTGTGACGATGTTCCGTCGTTTGCCTACAGAATGGTGCTGTGGTGAGATGGGGGTCGGGTCTATTTGAGCTCGGTGATGAGATGGCGTATGGCGGAGATAGGATGATAGAAAATCATGCGAGGCCCGACATAACGCATCACGGTCTGTATTTTGTGCCGGTAGAGGGGTGAGTAGCAGTGTATCGTGCATTTGCGGCAACTGGTTTTAAGGTTGCCTTTGGGGCAATGCGACAGCCTCTGAAGCGCGTAGTCCAGCAATTCCTGACACTCAGGACACAGAGTGTCTCCGGCAGTAGCGTGCTGACGGTGACAATATATGGCAATCATTTGACCGACAACTGTTTTTTCTCTTTCAATACGTTGCATATAATTCTGATGTGCTGCTATTTGGAGTAGTAGTATGTTGCGGTTATTATGAGAAGAGTCAAAGCCTCGGATGCAGGGATGGCTGCCCATATGCCCCATGATGGAAACAGAACCGGCATGATGCAGAACAGCGGAACAAGGAATACGACACCACGCATCAATGTGAAAATCATGGCCTTAAAAGCTTTTTCTATGCTCTGGTAGTAACCAATGAAAGAGATGTTGATTGAGAAGAATATGGCGCATGTGGCATAAATGGGCAGTCCGGCACAAGCGAGACGGCCCGCGTCACATTCGGGGTCAATAAATAGCTGCACTATCTGTTCGGCACCGAAAGCAAGAGCGCAAAATGCTATTATGCCGCAAATAAACGCAACCCGGATGCTTAATGCAAAAGCCTGTTTCACTCTTGATGTGGCTCCGGCACCGTAATTGTAGCTGATGATGGGTTGAGCCGACTGTGCCACGGCATTGCTCATCATGAACATCAGCGGGAAAAGATAGCAGGCTATGCTGAATGCTGCCACACCGGAATTGCCGTAGTATTTCATGAACATATAATTGCCGGTGAGCATCATGACCGACATGGCTACTTCGGTGATGAAAGCCGAGGAACCAATCTGAATTTGTCGCCAGATGTTGACGGCAAAGTTTTTGGGGCTCCACTTGAATTTTATCACATAGGAAAACCGGATGAAATAAACAAATACCATTAGTGCGCCTACTGCTATGCTCAGTGAGGTGGCTATGGCCGCTCCTTTTACTCCCATACCGCATGGGAATATAAGGTAATAGTCAAGGAAAATGTTGATTACAGCCGGAATAATGTTGCAGTACATGGCAAATTTGGGCGATCCGTCCAAGCGGATAACCATCATGCCTATGCACTCAAAGATTAGGAGAAATATGCCCGGAATAAGCCATGTGAGATAGTCAAGCGCACCGGGCAACAGTTCGTCGGAGCTGCCGAGCAGCAGGGCGATTTCTTTTCTGAAAAACAGCAAGACAATGGCGAGCAAAGAGATGAACACGGCGCAGAAAACATAGGCCTGAGTGGTGTTGATGCTTGCTCTGCTGTTGTCGTTGCGTGATATGGCGATACCGGCAATGACGGAAGATCCGATACCAAACATCAGTCCGGTGCCGGTGGCTACCATAAAGAGCGGCGCTATGATATTGACCGCCGCAATGCCTTCAGGCCCTACTCCTTGGCCTACAAATATACCATCAATGATGGTAAGCAGGGCGTTGAATATAAGTCCGAGCAATGTGGGGAAAAACATCTTTGAGAAGAGGCGTGTGATTTTCCCGTTGGCATAATCAAGTCCGGTTGTAGATTTTTGGTTCATGACAATTCAACAATGCATAAAAAATAAGACCGAATAAGTACCCGGGCGCACCCGACATCTTATCCAGTCAAATAGTTGCGACTATCGACCCTCCGATTAGTGCCGCAAAGTTAGCGATTATAATTGTGAAATACAAACATTATGCATCCGACGCGCTGCGTTCGGCGGCGCGATCATGGGCATGGATGATGTAATGGTTGTAGTACGACAGAAGCAAAGTGGTGAGGGGCAATGCTATAATCATGCCTATGATGCCCAGCAGGGTGCCCCAAACTGACAGCGATAGCAAAATCAATGCCGGGTTGAGTCCCATAGCCTTTCCCATTATTTTGGGGGTAAGGATGAGGTCCTGTATGGCCTGTACTATGCAATAAACAGCAGTGGTATAGGCGGCAATGGTCCAGAAATCGCCCTGACCGGAGGCGGTGTAAACCAGACATAGAATGGCGGCCGGCACAATGGATATGAGCTGAAGGTAAGGTACCATATTAAGGAGACCGATAAATAACCCGAGCACTATGGCCATGGGCAACCCTATGATCCAGAACCCGATGCAGAACAGAATACCGACTATGAACGATATGAGGGCCTGCCCACGGAAATAATGGTTCATGCTGTGCTGTATGTCGTTGCCGACCTTATATGCTATGGGACGGTATTTCGGAGGCACCATGTTTTTGAAACCGGCAGAGAGACGGTCATAGTCAATCATGATGAACACCACGTAAAGGATGACTATAAACCAGCTTATGGCTCCGAGAATCAGTGAGATACTGCTGGAGATTATGACCCATGAGGTGGAAATGGATTCTTTGATGACCGAGAGCCATTGTTGCTTGGTAAGGAGGTTGGAAAGAGCATGGAGGTCAATATTACGGCGCACGAACCGCTGTATTTCCTGCGGCAGTATGTTTATGCTGAGCTCCTCGGTGGCGTATTTGTGGAGCACGGCACCTACCTGCTCCATCTCCTGAATAATAATAGGTACAAAGAAATAGCAGAGCATCGTGACAAAAAATGTCAGCTCAAACAAAGTGACGAAAATGGCAACCACACGTCCCTTTAGGTGCAGAAGCCGCCGGTTGTACTGTACAAAGGGCTCGCACATATAGGCCAGCAGACATGCTACACAAAACGGCAGGAGCACCGCCTTGAGAGTGTTGATAAGCCACAGCGCACCAAGAAACAGGCATATTGCAATAACAAGGCGCACTACGCGGTCAAGAGTGAAAGGAGTGTGTGAAGGCATTTTTGCAAGAAAATTTACAGTTTATGCGCACGAAAGTACAAAATTATATTTATCTCCAAGCTATTTTGTGTAAATTTGTGCCCAAATTAATCATAGAAATAACAAAACCTCATTATGACAAAACAACTCCAAGTTGCTCTCAACGACAAGGCGTGGGCAAGATGGCTGGCATTGTTTCTGATTGCCTCCATGATGTTTTTCGCCTACATGTTCGTTGACGTGATGTCGCCGCTCCAGGCGCTTGTGGAAACCACCCGCGGGTGGAGCCCTGATGCATTCGGCTACTATGCCGGTGCAGAGTATATATTAAATGTGTTTGGCTTCCTGATAGTGGCCGGAATCATTCTTGACAAGATGGGAGTGCGGTTTACGGGCACACTTAGCGCAGGACTGATGGTGATCGGCGCAAGCATCAAGTTCTATGCCGTCAGCCCGTGGTTTATGGGCACCGGTGTGGAAGAATGGCTGGGGTCATGGTGGACCGCAATGCCCGGTTCGGCCAAGCTGGCAGCATTTGGTTTCATGATATTCGGATGCGGATGTGAAATGGCCGGTATCACTGTAAGTAAGGCAATAGCCAAATGGTTTGAAGGCAAGGAGATGGCGCTTGCCATGGGCCTTGAGATGGCTATAGCGCGTCTTGGCGTGTTTGCCATATTCTCCATGTCGCCGCGCTTGTCCACGAGCGGATGGTTTGGTCTGGTGGACCCCAATGTGGTAGTGCCTGTGGGCTTTTGTGCCGCGTTGCTTGTAATCGGTTTGCTGAATTATCTGGTATTCTGCGTGTTTGATACCCGTCTTGACCATGACCTTGCCAAAAACAGAGCTGCAGGAAACGAACCGGCAGAAGAGGAGTTCAAGATGAGCGATGTAGGCATAATATTCCGCAGCCGTCTGTTCTGGATTGTGGCATTGCTGTGTGTATTATATTATTCAGCCATATTCCCGTTCCAGCGCTATGCTGCCAATATGCTTCAGTGCACACTTCATATCGACGCCACTACAGCGAGCGATATATTCCGCTGGTTCCCGATGGGAGCCATGGTTCTTACCCCGTTCTTAGGGTATTTCCTTGACAGAGTTGGCAAAGGAGCTACAATGCTGATTGTCGGAGCGATATTGATGATAGTATGTCACCTCACATTTGCACTTGTGCTTCCATTGGCGCCGTCCATGGCGCTGGCATTCTCGGCCATAGTGGTGCTCGGCGTAAGTTTCTCTCTTGTGCCTGCGGCTCTCTGGCCTTCGGTGCCCAAAATCATGGATGCCCGCTATCTTGGGTCAGCGTATTCGCTTATATTCTGGATTCAGAATATCGGTTTGGCCTTGTTCCCGATTCTGATAGGCAACGTGCTTACCGCTACCAACAAGGGCGTGACCGACCCGATGGATTACAATTACACATGGCCGATGCTGCTGTTTGCTTGCCTTGGTGTGTTGGCATTGCTGATGGCACTGTATCTAAAGGTGCTTGATTCCAAAAAACATTATGGTCTTGAGGAACCAAACATCAAACCTACAGCTGCAGAAGAAGATGCTGAGGTACAAAGCAATTTCTAATCAGTATATCCTATAAATATTATATGTGCGCCCGCATTTGCAATACGATGCGGGCGCATAATTTTTTCATAAATCTGCATGTGAAAATGAACGAAATCGCAGATTAATTGTAATTATATTAACAAGATGTACGGAAAATTTAATAAAAAGCATTATCTTTGCGCCTAAATGTAAATATTAACTAAAAAATCTCAAATGAAAAAGTTGATTCTTATTGCGGCAGCAGTATTCGGAATGATGTCTGCTCAGGCACAGCAAGTTTTGGAAGCTCCTTCGTTTGGTTCCAATTGGTCAGTAGGTGTTGACGGCGGTGCCACCACACCTCTTACCGGTCATGCATTCTTCGGATCAATGCGAGGCATGTTTGGCTTGCATGTACAGAAGCAAGTGTCTCCTGCATTTGCAGTCGGAGCCGAAGGCATGCTGATGGTAAATACCTCATCATGGAATGATCCCATGTCAGCAACCGACGGTGATATCGTGTTCTACGCTAACGGACACAGCAACACAGCCATAGACCGTTCTTATATCGGTGTTTACGGAGCTTTGAACCTGTTCAATCTCATCGGTGGTTACAAATGCGACGGACGCTTCTTTGATATGGAAGTAGTGGCCGGAGCCGGTTGGGGACATGACTACTATTCCAAGAATACATGGATGCCTTTCAGCTACACCGCACTTGACGAGAACTATTTCGTTACCAAAGTTGGTTTGAACTTCAACTTCAATGTGTGCCGCAACCTCACAGTTGCCCTGAAACCGTACGTTGCATGGAACATGACCGGCACTCAGTCACATCCTCTGGAAGTGTCAAAGACATCTGCCGCATATGATTCACGTCACGCTACTTTCAACATCGCCGCATCTGTAAGCTATAACTTCGGCCCCGGTTTCCAGTGCATCACCCCTGCAGATCCCGCACAGGTGGCTGCTCTTAACGATCAGATCAATGCACTCCGCGCCCAGATCGGCAGTACTGTAGCAGCCGGTGAAGCAGCAGTAAGCCGTGCACAGAGCCTCGGTCAGGAACTTGCAGCCTGCAAGAACAAAAAACCTGAAATCATCAAGGAAGTGAACAACTCACTCACCTCAGTTCGCTACATATTCTACCGCATCGGCAGCTCAAAGATCACAGCTGACCAGCAGCCTAATGTAGAGATGGTGGCTGAATACCTCAAGAATAACCCCAAATCAAAGGTTGTTGTGAAAGGTTATGCTTCACCTGACGGTAATCTTGAATTCAACAAGAAACTTGCTGCAGCACGCGCAGAATCAGTTAAGACCATGCTCGTTAACAAGTACAAGATCAACGCCGACCGCGTAGTGGCCGAAGGCGAAGGTATTGGCGAAATGTTCAGCGAAAATGACTGGAACCGCGTTTCAATCTGCACACTCGAAGACTAATATTCAAAAATTCCCTTATACGAAGGAGGATGCGCATGTCGTGTCCTCCTTCATTGTTTTTTGTTAACTGACAAAGAATGACTATCTTTGTTGCAAAATCAAATAAATACGTGTTATGCCATTAGTGTCGGTTGTGGTTCCGAATTATAATTATGCCCGTTATTTGCCGGAGCGTATGGAATCAATCTTTTCGCAGACATTTCAGGATTATGAGGTAATACTGCTTGACGATTGCTCTACGGACAATTCAAAAGAGATAATCGAGCAATACAGAAACCACCCCAAAGTATCGGCTATAGTGTATAATGACCAGAACTCGGGTTCTCCTTTCAAGCAATGGAGAAAAGGAGTGGAGATGGCAAAAGGGAAATATGTGTGGATAGCCGAATCGGATGACAGTGCCAAACCGGAGTTTCTGGCTACAGGAGTCAATTTACTTGAGGAAAATCCTGAGGCGGTGCTTGCGTTTATGGGTGCGGATATTATGGATGGTGACGGAAAAAAGCTTGATGAGGACTTTGACCGCTGGAGCCGTAAACAGTCATCTTCAAAGGGTTATAGAGTGCTTGACGGCAACAAATATATTAAGCACAATATGTATTGGCGTCCGTATGTGTATAATGCGAGCGGTACGGTGTTCAGACGCGAATGGGCAACTCCCGACAAATTTGAGATTTGCGGTAAGATGCGCAATGCAGGCGATTGGCTTTTCTGGACAATGATGCTTAAGGATCATAAGACGATAGAAGTGTATAAAAAGCTGAATATCTACCGTATGCATAACAATAATGCCACCCGCAAAGGGATGATAAGCGGTAATGTGAAGCTTGAGGATATCAAGGTGATGCAGTATATTGAGCAGCACTTCAGAATCGGAGCATACCGCAAGGCTATGCGTCACGGGCTGTTCATGAAGCAAGTACGCCGATGGGATTATTCTCCGGAATTAAAAGCTGAAATATTCGGGTCAATGAAAGAAAGACTCGGTGCTACTGAAAGAGAATATAAGCTGCAGCGCATAAACAAGTTTTTCTGGCATATATTCCCGTTTCTGCTCACTGAGAAGAATGACCGTATATAGAGGATATGGAAAAGATAGAAAAACCGTTAGTGTCGGTTATTGTGCCTGTACACAATGTAGAGTCATATTTGACCCGATGCGTTGAGTCGCTTCTGCAACAAACCATTGCTGACAAGATGGAAGTGATTTTGGTGGAGAACGGCAGCAGCGACGGCTCGTTGGCTCTGTGTGAAAAATTCAGCGAAAATCACGAGAATGTGCGTGTGGTGGTGAATGAAAAATGCGGTCTTCCCGAGGCCAGGAATTTTGGGAAGCGTTTTGTCCGTGGAAAATACATCGGGTTTGTGGACAGCGACGATTATGTTGATCCTCATATGTTTGAGAGTCTTGTATATGCAGTGACAACAACCGGAGCTTCCACCGCGTTTTGTGATTTTGAACTGGTATATGACAATGGCGAACGCAAAACAGATTCCACTCGGACAAAAGAAGTGACTTTGAGTGATGGCAAAGAGGTGTCGTACGGTATATTGATGGGTAAACTGACATCTTCATCTTGCGTGCGCTTGTTTGAAACATCGTTTCTGTCAGACAAAAATTTCCCCGAAGGGCAATTTTATGAGGACCATGCCATTGTTTATAAATGGATGACCCAATGCGACAGAGTGGCGCATGTTCATTTTCCATATTACTATTATTGCTTGCGTACCGGAAGCATAACGCAATCGGGGTGCAAGTTCAAAAACAAGATGGATCTGATGGGTGCGGAACTTGGCCGTATAAAATTTGTGCAGGGGTTTGCCGGATTTACAGCCAAGCAGAAGCAGGAATTATACAAGCGAATAATGCGTGATGCTATTTTTGTGCTCAAGAACTATGTGTATTATCACGGTGGTGACCCCAAGGAATATGAGCATGTGATGCAGTTGCGCGACAGATTGCTGAGCGATGTAACAGTGTCGGTGCGGCAAGTAGGGTTCAGCACATGGTTACGCCTGAAAAGAATCAAATACACATGGGGCAATTATTATCGGCATTTGGTAAGTAAGAGCCGATAATATTGAACCGCGATACATGAACCTATGAAAAACATTCTGTTTGTTCTAAACATCTATCCCGGAAAGGGTGGGATAGAGTCTGTTACCAATACGCTCGTGGAATATCTGTGCAGATATTTCCGGATTTATACACTGTCGTTATCGGAGATTCCGGAGGTGACAAAACCTAATGGCATAGAACAATCGTTTGTGTTTCCGGGGGAAGATTATGACAAAAATATTGCGTTTTTCAATGAACTTGTGGCGCGGTTGAATATCGGCGTGATAATCAATCAGGGGATGTTCCTGCATATATCTGATATAATATTCAATGCTGAAAGGAACAGAAAGGTGCCCGTAATTTCATGCCTGCACGGTATGCCGATGTATGAAAAACATATATTCTGGAACATGCCGGCTGTAAAGGCAGCTTCACGCTCCGTTAAGCGGAAATGGCGCATAAAAATGATGTTCAACCGGTGCAAGGAGTATAACAACTTATTGGATACATTCAAAAAAGGGCATCAGCGGATTTCAGCTGAGAGTGCCCGCACGGTGCTGTTGTGCGATGAATATGTGTCGTCGTACAATAAATATTATGACATAGTCAACAAGGTATATGTGATAGCTGTGTCAAATCCATTGCCACAAAAATATGAGTCGGTGAAACCACTTAAGTGGGATGAGAGAAAAGATGAGATACTTTTTGTGGGCAGAGTATGCGAGGAGAAAAGAGTGGATTTGCTGCTCAATCTGTGGCGCAGGGTTAAAAACAAAAACGGCTGGAAACTGGTGATTGTGGGCGATGGAGAATCTCTGGATGAATTGAAAGAGCTTGTATCAAGACACAAGATAGAAAATGTGGATTTTCGCGGATATACCGAGACGCCTGAAACATACTATAAAGACGCAAAATTTTTGGCTCTGACATCAAAATTTGAGGGGCTGGGAATGTGTCTTATTGAAGCTATGCGATATGGGGTGGTTCCTGTGGCATTTAATGTGTCGGATGGGGTGAAGAGTGTGATTGAAGAATCGGGAGGAATATTGGTTAAGATGGATGACAACAGGAAGTTTGTCAAGATATTAAAGGCCATTACGAAAGGAGAGATAGGGGATGAAAGAATGTCGGAAATGGCATACGCCAAATCTATGCGATACTCAATCAATACGATAGGCCCGAGGTGGGTGAAAATTATAAATGAAGTTGTTGAAGATTGAGTGGTGAGGTTGGTTAGCAATTGAGGGAAAATTGCTAACTTTGGGGGTGATTTAAGCGATGAGGCTATGGCAAAGAAGATTGTTGAAACACCTTTGATGAAACAGTATATCGAGATGAAAGGAAAACATCCCGATGCTATATTGCTGTTTCGTGTAGGTGATTTCTATGAAACATTTTCGGATGATGCCATAACAGCTTCTGAAATACTGGGTATCACACTTACCCGGCGAGCCAATGGCGCCGCATCAAGCGTGGAACTCGCAGGATTTCCGCATCATGCTCTTGACACGTATCTGCCCAAACTGGTGCGTGCCGGCAAGCGGGTGGCGATATGCGAGCAACTTGAAGACCCCAAGACGGTAAAGAACAAGCTCGTGAAGCGCGGAATCACGGAACTGGTGACTCCCGGTGTGTCAATCAACGACAATATACTTCAGCACAAGGAGAATAATTTTCTTGCAGCCGTACACTCGGCAGCGCGAGGCAAGGTGGGTGTGGCATTTCTTGACATATCCACCGGCGAATTTCTTGCCGCTGAGGGGAGCATGGATTATGTTGACAAGCTGCTTGCCAATTTTGCTCCGAAGGAACTGCTTGTGGAGCATGGCAAAAAACGCGACCTTGAGGGAGAGCTGACCAACCGCTACCTGATGTTTGAGCTTGACGACTGGGTGTTTACCCCGGAGTCGGCCAAAGACAGGCTTCTGAAACAGTTTCAGACCAATTCGCTGAAAGGGTTCGGCGTACACAATATGCCCGGTGCCATAGTGGCAGCCGGGGCAATACTTCATTATCTTGACATTACCCAGCATACCCAAACTTCGCATATAGCATCGCTAAGCCGCATAGAGGAGCAGCGTTATGTGAGGCTTGACCGGTTCACGGTGCGCAATCTTGAGCTTGTGGATGCCATGAGCGACGAGGGGCGCAGCCTGCTGGATGTGATAGACCGCACTGTAACCCCGATGGGAGCGCGCATGCTCAGACGGTGGATGCTTTTCCCGCTCAAAGATGTGGCCGCCATCAATGCGCGTCTGAATGTGGTGGAGTATTTTTTCCGTCATCCTGACAGCCGGGAGGAGCTGAAATCGCTGCTTGAACAGATAGGCGACCTTGAGCGACTTATAGGAAAGGTGGCTGTGGGTCGAGTGACACCGCGTGAGCTTGTGACATTGCGCAGCGCACTGGCTGCGATAGAGCCAGTCAAGAGCATTTGCATGGAGAGTGGGGAATCGGCTATTGTGGCTATCGGTGAGCAACTTGCGCCATGCGTGGCCATACGCGAACGCATAGAGCAAGAATTGGAGCCTGATGCGCCGTCCGCACTCAACCGCGGACCGGTGATAAGAAACGGCGTGGATGCAGAACTGGACGAATTGCGTGCCATAGCCTACAGCGGCAAGGACTATCTCATGAAGATTCAGGTGCGCGAAAGCGAGGCCACAGGCATATCAAGTCTTAAAATCGGATACAACAATGTGTTCGGTTACTATATCGAGGTTACAAATACTCACCGCTCAAAGGTGCCTGAAAGCTGGATAAGGAAACAGACACTTGTAAATGCGGAACGATATATCACCCCTGAACTAAAGGAGTATGAGGAAAAGATACTCGGAGCGCAGGAAAGAATTGCAATCATAGAGACACGGCTATACAATGAGCTTGTGGCTGCGGTGGCGGAGTACATCCATGCCATTCAGCTCAATGCCAATCTGCTGGCCCGTCTCGACTGCCTGACTGCCTTGACCCGCGTGGCTCTTGAGAACAAGTACAACCGTCCGGTAGTGGATGACTCGCTTGAGGTGAGCATTACTGAAGGGAGGCATCCGGTGATAGAAAGGCAGTTGCCTCCGGGAGAGCCGTATATCACCAATTCGGTGCGTCTTGCCAATGACTCCACCCAGATAATGATGATCACCGGCCCAAACATGTCGGGTAAATCGGCACTTCTGCGCCAAACAGCCCTGATAGTGCTTCTGGCGCAGATAGGGAGCTTCGTGCCGGCAGAGAGCGCGCACGTAGGTGTGGTGGACAAGATATTCACCCGCGTGGGGGCGAGCGACAACATATCGCTCGGTGAATCCACGTTTATGGTGGAGATGAATGAGGCGGCATCGATACTCAACAACATGAGCGAGCGGTCGCTCATATTGTTTGACGAGCTTGGCCGCGGCACTTCCACATACGACGGCATATCCATAGCATGGGCCATAGTGGAGTATATACACGAGCACGGCAGCATGCATCCCAAAACGCTTTTTGCAACCCACTATCACGAGCTTAACGAAATGGCTTCGACCTACAAGCGTATTGCCAACTATAATGTGGCCGTGAAAGAAATTGAGGGCAAGGTGGTGTTCCTGCGCAAGCTCGTGAGCGGCGGGTGCGAACACTCGTTCGGTATTCATGTGGCAAAACTCGCGGGTATGCCCCGGGCAATTGTGGACCGTGCTTCGCAGGTGCTGAAGCATCTTGAAACAATCAACTCGCAGCAGAGCGGCGGCGAGAGCGCACCCAAACTGGCGGCTATGGGCGAAGGAGGCAGCGGAGTGCAACTGTCGTTTTTTCAGCTTGATGATCCGGTATTGTCCCAAATACGTGACGAGATACTCAGTACCGACATCAATAATCTCACCCCTATGGCGGCCCTGAACAAACTGAATGACATAAAAACCATACTAACAGGACATAACTAAAAATAACAACACATAGTAATATACAATATAATATGCAAGCCATTAATCTCTCAGACAGAATCAAGGCGCTTTCGCCTTCTAAAACTCTTGCCATGTCGCAGAAAAGTGCCGAGCTGCGTGCTGCCGGCGTGGATGTGATCAATCTATCGGTAGGCGAACCTGATTTCAATACTCCCGATCATATAAAGGAGGCGGCAAAAAAGGCGATTGATGATAACTTCTCGTTTTATTCTCCTGTGCCGGGGTATATGTCGCTGCGCAAGGCTATTGCCGAAAATATCCGTGTTACGGAGGGCGTGGCTGTGGCTCCGGAGCAGATTGTGGTGTCGAACGGAGCCAAGCAGGCCTTATGCAATGTGATACTGTGTGCCATAAATCCCGGAGATGAGGTGATAATACCCACTCCGGCATGGGTGAGCTATGTGGAGATGGTGAAATTGGCCGAGGGTGTGACAGTGGAAGTGCCTGCAAGCATAGAACAGGATTTCAAAATCACGCCGCAACAGCTGCGTGATGCCATTACACCGCGCACACGCATGGTGATGCTGTGCTCGCCATCCAATCCTACCGGCAGCGTTTATTCCAAATCGGAGCTTCAGGATCTTGTGGATGTGCTCAAGGATTATCCTGAAATACTGGTGCTCAGCGATGAGATTTATCGCCATATCAACTTCACGGGTAACTATACATCCATGGCTACATTTCCTGAACTCGCAGGCCGTGTAGTGGTGATAAACGGAGTGTCAAAGGCTTATGCCATGACCGGATGGCGCATAGGTTACTGCTGTGCTCCGGTAGAGCTTGCAAAGGCAGTTACCAAGCTTCAGAGCCAGTACACAAGCGGACCGTCGTCAATAGCCCAGAAAGCGGCTGAAGCGGCCTATAGCGGGCCTCAGGAATGCGTTGAGGAGATGCGTCAGGCTTTTGAGCGCCGGCGCAATCTGGTTGTCAAGCTTGCTTCGGAGATACCCGGACTGAAAGTGAACAATCCGCAAGGAGCATTCTATCTGTTCCCGGAGGTGTCATCTCTCTTTGGCAAACGATACGGGGAGCGGGTGATAAACAATGCTTCGGATCTGGCTTTGTATCTTCTGGAAGTAGGACATGTGGCAACTGTTGACGGAGAGGCGTTTGGTCTTCCCGGATATATAAGACTGAGCTATGCCACATCTGATGACAATATACGAGAGGCGATGAAGCGCATTGCCGCAGCTCTTGCCCAGCTCAGCTGATAAGGCAGAAAACAACCAAGCATAAAGTAAACCGTCGGGATCAGCGATTGATTCCGACGGTTTTCTTAGAAAGTGTTTTTCATATTTTGAATCGCATGCAATGGTTAGAGGAGATAGATGCCGGCGGCATTGAGGGTATCTAAATGGTCATCGGGCCATATAGAGGCCTGTACTTCCCCGATATGGGCTTTCTGGAGAAGAAACATGCAGAGACGGCTCTGGCCTATTCCACCGCCGATGGAGGGTGGAAGCTCACCATTGAGAAGCATGCGGTGGAAGTTGAGATTCTTGCGGTTTTCGGCGTTGCGTGCCTTGAGCTGGTATCGCATGCTTTCTGTGCTGACCCTAATGCCCATTGATGAGAGTTCCACACCTCGGTCAAGCACAGAATCCCATACTATAATGTCTCCGTTGAGTCCTTTGTAGCCATCGCTGTTGGGCGTGGACCAATCGTCGTAGTCGGGCGCTCGTCCGTCGTGGGGCTCGCCGTTGCTAAGCTCGGCTCCTATGCCGATAAGGAATATGGCACCGTGCTCCTTTGCTGCCTGTGACTCCCGTTCGGAAGGGGAGAGGTTGGGGTAACGGTCAAGAAGCTCCTGGGCGTGGATAAAGGTGATTTCCTGCGGAAGGCGCGGCGTGATGTGGGGAAACATCCGGTAAATCATCAGCTCCATTTCCTTGATTACGGAGTAGATGGACCTGACAGTTTGTTTGAGGTAATCAAGAGTGCGGTTTTCGGGGAGAATGGTTTTTTCCCAGTCCCATTGGTCAACATACAGAGAGTGAAGATTGTCAAGGTCTTCGTCTGCACGAATGGCGTTCATGTCAGTATAAAGTCCGTAACCGGGGGCAATGTCATAAGCGGCAAGTTTTACTCTTTTCCACTTGGCAAGAGAATGTACGACTTCGGCTTTGCGGTCGTTGAGGTGCTTTACCGGAAAGCTTACGGCACGTTCCACGCCGTTGAGGTCGTCATTAAGCCCGGTGCCCGACATAACAAATAGCGGTGCTGTGACACGGCGCAGGTTAAGCTCCTCGGCGAGGCGGCGTTGAAAAGTGTCCTTGATGGTTTTTATGGCTGTTTCGGTAGTCTCCGACAGCAGTTTCTGTTTATAATGTGTTGGAATAATAAGTGCCATGCTTAATGGATTTGTCATGCAAATATGCAACAAAATTATGCTATTTGCAAGCAAAATGGTTTGGAAGAGGATTTTTTTGTTGCAAAGCATCATTAAAAGTGCCCAATGTCATCATGCTTGTCTTAGGGGCTGTATTTATTACCGTTGTGGCCTGTTGGCTTTTCAATTTAATGTTGTTAAGCGTTGTTTTTTGTTCCCGGAAGTGAGATGTGCGGACTGACATAAGTTAACACTCTATTGCATGTATAATTCTGTTTAATGCTGCTTGCCTGTCTGTAAAGCGAAGATTTCCTTTTGACGCTCTATTTCTGCTATTCAATTCATCGTACATACGAATATACATATCCATTTGTCCGACATCCTCATATGTTATCTGAGCGCTTTTGTCTTCCTACAAGCAAATTGCTGACAACCTGATAAATGTCAGTGGCTTGATATGCTTTTTGCTGGCGATATATAAATCGCCTTTATATCACTGATAAATTGAGTTTCATCAGAGTTGATTATGTCGTATTTCGTATGTTCAAAATTCATATTGCAAAAATATCACAAAATCCTGATATTCATAAGCTTTAATTATATCCATAAGAACGATTGGGAATAGATAGTGCATATACAATGCCGAGGACGGGATAGAACGTGAGCAGCAGGTTGGGATAGCCGCCACATCATGTCTCAGCAAGATTACGAAAGCAGGCCGAAGAAAATTTAATATACTTTGGAGCTTGCCAGTTGAGAATTTTAATGTACTTTTTTGACTTGCTGACATATTGAGAAATTTTTGAATTCAGAGATATTTAGAGAAAATTAAGGGGGACGCGGTTACGTTTGGCGTTTTTTTTCGTATCTATAATGTAAGCAATGAAAACAGACAATCTGACATCCTCATTTTTGGCACTTCGTGACAAGCTTCACAGAAGCGCTTTGGGATTCCTCAAGAACGATGAGGATGCCAAAGATGCCTTGCAGGACACATTCTTCAACCTGTGGAGAAACGGAGGTGCCGAAACGGGAACCGAGGTACGCAGCAAACTGTTTGCCGTACTCAGGAATATCTGTATTGACAAACTCCGCAAACCAAAGACTTACCCGCTGGACGAAACCGATACGGACAGTCTGGAAGTCAAGCCTTTCTCGTTTGAGGACATGGATAGGTATGAATCGTTGCTTACCGCCGGACTCACCAATGTTCAGAGACGCATATACTCTCTCGTCACGCATGGCGGTATGGAGTACGATGCAATCGCCGAAAACCTCGGCATGTCGGTTGAAGCCGTAAGAATGAATATGAGCCGCGCAAGAAGAAAGATACGTGATAATTACAAACTACTCGACAGATGAAAGAGCATGATGTTAAGCTGACATTACAGGAGACCGAGCAACTCTGCCGTTTGTATATGGACTGCCAACTGACGGTTCTTGAGGAAACCGAACTGCAATATGTGCTTGGAAAAATGCCTTATTCCTCGCCTTGCATAGATGAGGTAAAAATGCTGATGGGTATTTCCATTCCGGTGGATTCACAAAAATCTACCAACAGAAGATTCGGCTGGTTAAATCGTAGTGTCACGGTTGGCATAGCGGCATCCGTAACCATATTGTTTGCCGTAGGTATAGCTCTTTTCAATAACAGTACTGTCAATGATAACTCATCCGGAATTTATATCGCTTATGCCAATGGGCAAAAAGTTGATAAGGAACTTTCAGTGCAGCAAGTTAAATCCGACATGGAACTGGCAGATGAATTCCTGAGACATGTCGCAAAACTGGAAATCCGGGAACAGGAATAGGTCGAAAATTTTATAAACCACATTGAACAATGAAACATCTTTTAGTCATTCTGATATTCTTATTGTCATCCATAGCAGCTATGGCGAAGCCGCCACACCTCGCGGTAGAGCAATTGTTTGACGGACGATACAACAAAGAGAAAACTGTCAGAACTTCAATTTCAAGAGCTGACGGCATATATTATCGCAGTCTGCATATAACAAATAATCCGGGAATCATAAAGATTATTGAAAACGCTTTGTGCGAGGATAATCCGCGAGCCGCAAAATCTTTTGAACAAGAGGGAGAGGGCGGTCGATATACTTCCCTGAAGATAGTCAATAACGGAGAAACTATTGACATTGGACTCCAACAGTATAAAGGAAACGCATTCTTCTTCATAAAGGGCAAGGAAAAAGCCTTCAAATAATACTATAGCAATTTCTCATTATGAATATACTCCGTATGCTGCTCTTAGGAACAGCAGCACTCTCTATGTGCCTTTCCGCCCAGGAAACAAATGATTCCGTACCCGCAAATTGGGAACGCGAATTTGAACTTAATGAGGTTGTCGTTGTGGCGAGTCGTCCTGTTCTTAAACAAGCTCCTGACCGCATAATCTATCTCACAAAGGACGACCCTTACGCTCTTGGTTTGAACGCTGTGCAGATACTTGACAGAATCCCCCGCGTGTCTGTGACTAACGATCTGGTCAGTGTTGCCGGCAAAACATCCGTGAAATACATCGTCGACGGATATCTTCTTGAAATGCCCGGCGAGGCAATCGCCCTGCGTTTGAAAAATCTTCAGGCTTCCGGCATCGAGAAGATAGAACTCCTTACAACACCTCCTGCCAAATATGCCGCCGCCACGAATGTAGCCTACATCAGCATAACCACCCGAAATGAAGCTCTCGGCACACGTGGCAACCTGTGGGGTAACGGAACGGTACGCGAGGATTTCAGCTACCTTCTCGGAGGTAACGTCAGTCATTCCACCCGAAAGGTAGAGCTTTCGGCTGATGTGAGCTGGCAGGATATGAAAGGGATAAACGATCTCGACAGAACATATACATTCTCCGACTATGTGCGCACATCCGACCGCACCAATCATTTCACAAACCGTTCCCTCGGTGCAAATGGACTGTTCAAATACAAGTTCAATGACCGTATCAGCGCAGGAGCAATCGTCAACTTCAGCACCATGAGGTTCAAAAGCAATATGTTGGATGAAACAATAGATAACGGTGTGGCTTATTACTCTCATAATCTCTCACCGGCTAAACCGAACAATGCGATCACGCTTACAGCTTTCGGCGATTGGTCTATCGACTCCAAAGGCAAGTTGCTGAGCCTTACTTATAATTTCTTCAATCGACATACCCGGTCTTTTTCAGATGTCACGACATGGCAGGATGAGAACGACCCTACAAGGCTTACAGATGACGGTACAAACAAATACCGTATCCATTCAGTAAAACTTGATGCCGCTCTGCCGTTTTCCGCGTTCAGATTAGATGCCGGAGCTGCATATACGGGTGTCAATAACAATACAGACCTTCAAGTCTCCGATTTACTGGATGGAAACCGGGTCACCAATACATTGCAAAGCAATACCTTCAAATATGACGAAAAGACTGCTGCCGTCTATGTCAGCGCGGAAAAGAGTTTTTCCAATTCATTCTTCGGTAAATTCGGATTACGTTATGAGCATACCGATGTCAAGGGAATACAGTTGATTGACAATTTGCGTCATGATAAAAGTTACGGTTATCTGTTCCCCTCACTCAACCTGAGCTGGAACTCGCAGAAAGCGGGCCGTTTCTCTCTTTCCTATTCCATGGGCATAACTCGTCCTAATTTCGGAGACCTCAATCCCTTCAGATACTATACCACTGTAAGCGACTGGTTCTCCGGTAACCCGGATCTTGACCCGAGCATCTCTCATAACGCAGAGATCAACTATAGTTTCAAAGGCATTTATGCAGTGCTTTACAACTCATACAACCATAATGCCATAGGCAACATAACGAGATTCAATGCCGATGGAAGCCAGTACACACTTCCCGAGAATTGCCTCAACACCAACAAGACAGGTCTGTATGCTTCCTACAGCCGCTCGCTGTTCTCATGGTGGAACTTCAAGGTTGGCGGCGAAGTATTCTATTCGGTCGCAAAATCCAAAGTGCCAGATTTCAAGGAGGCAAACGATCATGGTTGGAGCGGCAAGCTTGAACTGAATACATCATGGATGCTGAACAGGCAGAAGACACTGATATTCAATCTCCGATTCAGCCATTATTTCCCATGGAAAGACCGGATGATACGTTATTCGTCAATCTCGCTTATTGGCTGCGATATCAGATACTCTCTTCTCAACAACCGTCTGAATCTCGCACTCGCAGTAAACGATCCTTTCGGTTGGAATATCACAAAATCGAAAGCATCCTATAACAATTATGTCGTGAATACCCGTAATGACGTACATTCTCATGCGTTCACATTCAGAATATCATGGTCTTTCGGACGCAATAAAGTAAGCAATGTTTATAGGAACTCCAAAGAGCGTGAATCTCAACGATCTTACTAATAGCCGGCTCTAAGCAATGAAATGTTAGTTCTTGGGGTGTGATGAAAGAATATCTTTGTATTTTATTTGTGTAAAATGTTTATTGTAACTTTGGGCTATGGCGGGGAGCATAACTTCGGCATCGCAACATTTGTGATGCTATCAACATTATTCGGGAATCTCATAGCCAATGTCATCATGTTTGTCTTGGGGGCATCGGGCCGGTTGATTTAATAAGTGTTTTTGCTGAGCCCGGCAAAGCTATTATTTCAATGACGGCACAAAAAACATTGAATTTCAACATTAATTTCGGAATAAGACTTACCTTTGGGAAATAAATTGATTAATATGAAGCTGAAATTATTACTTTTTATCGGAATCGCCGTGTTATACGGAGTGTTCTTAGGTGGATGCCGAACATCAAAAGACAAAACGGACAATACAATCCCGTATCAGGTGGCAGAACATTATTTCGTCAAGAACAATGTGGAAGGCTTGCCCCCTACTACTATTACTTCTGCCAAAGAATTTGAAAAATATTTTGGTATGGCGGCTGTAATGGGGCCAAATGGTACACCCACAGAAATAGATTTCAATAAAAGCTTTGTCATCTGCCTTACGGTTGCACCTACTGATATAGATACAGAAATCTCAGTTATATCATTGACTAAAACAAATACAGATCAACTTGCATTGAGCTACAAGATTGAACGCGGCGAAAAGATGTCATACATATCCCGCCCTCTGTTATTATTGGTCGTAGATAAAAAATACGAACTGCCGGTAGTGTTGGATGCTATTTAATTCCTGCGTAGTATTTGCACAGGAATGGAGTACGCCCGACTATTTATTCATAGCTGATAGTTAAAAATAACACCGGTGTGGAAGGCACCGGTGTTATTGTAATATGGTCAAATGACGGATTGTTTATTTGTTGACGCGGAAGCGGTCAATGCCGTCGCGGAGGTATGCCACGACCTGACGGGCAGCGGCTATTCCGGCATTGATGTTGGCTTCGGCGGTTTGTGCGCCCATTTTCTTAGGGGTGAAGAAAACTCGTGCACCGTATTTGGCGGAAAGCTCTTCGGCAATGTCAGGCTTGATGTCGGCCACATATTTAAGGTCGGGGCGTTCGGCAAGGGCTTTATCCAATCCGGCCTCATCTATCACCTCTTTGCGGGCGGTGTTGATCAGCAGGCCGCCTTTGGGCATTAGCATGAGCTGAGAATAGCCAACGGAACCTTTTGTTTCGGGTGTGGCGGGTATGTGAAGTGACACTATATCGTTGTTGCTGTACAGCTCCTCAACGGAGTGTACGGGAGTGACGCCGGCTTCAATCATTACATTGTCGGGGCAGTAGGGGTCAAGAGCGGAGACTTCCATGCCAAACCCTTTGGCTATTCGTGCCACATTCCGGCCAACCTGACCGAAAGCATGGATGCCGAGGCGTTTGCCTTTGAGCTCGGTGCCGGAAGTGCCGGCATACATGTTGCGGACAGCCATAACAGCGAGACCGAACACGAGTTCGGCCACGGCGTTGGAGTTCTGGCCGGGAGTGTTCTCCACGCACACATTGTGAGCGGTGGCGGCGGCAAGATCCACATTGTCGTAGCCTGCACCTGCGCGGACAACGATTTTGAGCTGTTTTGCGGCATCGAGCACTTCTGCATCAACCTTGTCGCTGCGAATTATCAGCGCGTCGGCATCGGCTACGGCAGTCAGCAGCTGATGTTTGTCGGTGTATTTTTCAAGCAGTTCCAGCTCATAGCTGTTTTGCTCTATTTCTTTACGGATACCATCCACGGCAACGGCCGCAAACGGTTTCTCGGTAGCTACAAGTACTTTCATAGGTAATGGTGCTGCTGATTAATGTTTTGCTTCAAATTCTTTCATCGCATTGACAAGCACATCCACGCTTTCCATGGGGAGTGCATTGTAGAGAGAAGCACGGAATCCGCCAACAGAGCGGTGTCCCTTGATGCCTACTATGCCTTTAGTGCCGGCGAATGTAACGAAGTCGGCTTCGAGTTCCTTGTATTCGGGTTTCATGACGAAGCATACATTCATGATAGAGCGGTCCTCAGGAGCCACTGTGCCCACAAACATGCGGCTTGCGTCAATGGCCTCATAAAGTTTTTCGGCTTTGGCAAGATCCATTTTCTCAATAGCCTTTATGCCGCCGAGCTGCTTGTAGTAGCGGAGAGTCTGGAGCGCAGAGAAAATCGGGAGCACGGGAGGAGTGTTGAACATGGACCCTTTTTTGATGTGTGTGCGATAGTCAAGCATTGTGGGTATGGGGCGGTCAACATGGCCGAGAGCGTCATCGCGCACAATGACGATTGTGACACCGGCAGGAGCGAGGTTTTTCTGGGCACCGGCATAGATGATGTCGTATTTGCTGACATCCACGGGACGGGAGAAAATGTCGCTGGACATGTCGGCAACCAGACGGACCGGAAGCTCGGGGTCGTAACGCATTTCTGTGCCATAGATAGTGTTGTTGGAAGTGAAGTGGAAGTAATCCACATCAGCAGGCACAGTATAGTTCTTGGGAATATAGGTGAAGTTTTTGTCTTGGGATGAAGCCACAACATCCACATCGCCAAACAAACGGGCTTCTTTTATGGCGTTAGTGGCCCATGTGCCTGTTTGCAGATAGGCGGCTTTTTTAGCCAGAAGGTTGTAGGGCACCATGCAGAACTGCATGCTTGCGCCGCCACCCAGGAACAGCACTGAATAGCCCTCCGGCACTTCAAGAAGTTCCTTGACAAGGGCCATGGCCTCGTCAATCACAGCCTGAAACTCTTTGCTGCGGTGAGACACTTCAAGCACCGACAAACCGGTGTCTGCAAAATTGAGAATGGCATCCGCCGTGTTGCGAATGGTGTATTCGCTCAAAATAGACGGACCGGCGTAGAAATTATGCTTTTTCATCTCGGAAAAATTTGGAGTAAAAATTTACACTTACAAAATTACATATTTTTATGACTATGCGAAATCCGGAGCGCTATTTTTGCATAAGGTGTTAATGAATTTATAGTGTTAACAAATATTAACCACGCCAATTAATTAAAGGCGGCTGTTTTGCATTAAATTTGTACAAAATGCCTTTGTATGGCTTGTGCCGTAGAGGTGTCTCGGACCATGAATCAACTAATCAATATCAATACGAGTATGACCATTACCATGAAATCGTTGCTTACGGTGCTGGCGTGTGCATCTTCGGTATGTTCGCTGGCGCAGGGGCTTCCCCTGAAGCCACAACAGCTGGAGTATCCTGACAATGAGCCTGCACCATGTTTCCCACTTCCAACCGACCGCCAGCTTAAATGGCATGATCTGGAATTTTATGCGTTTTTTCATTACGGCATGAACACCTATACAGACAAGGAGTGGGGATTCGGCGATGAACAACCTTCAACATTTGCCCCTACCAAGGCCCCCAATCCCAAACAATGGCTTGAGGCTTGCAAGGCTGCCGGCATGAAAGGCGGAATTGCGGTAGTAAAGCATCACGACGGTTTTTGTCTATGGCCTACAGCTACTACGGAGCATAACTGCACAAACAGTTCCAACAAATACGCCAAAGCCACCAACATACCGCGCGATTTTGCCAAGGCAGCACGTGAACTGGATATGAAATATGGATTTTATGTGTCGCCTTGGGACCGCAACAGTGCGCTGTACGGAACAGACAAATATGTTACGGATGTGTTCATGAAGCAGTGTGACGAATTGGCAAAATTCGGATCGGACCAGTTTGAGATGTGGTTTGACGGGGCCAATGGCGGTGACGGCTATTACGGTGGCGCCAACTGCACCCGGAGTGTGGATGCGTCCACTTATTATGATATTCCCAATCTGCGCGATTATGTACATTCCATAGCTCCCGACTGTGTGATGTGGGGCGTGGGTGAGGAAGCACGCTGGATTGGCAATGAATCGGGATTTGCCGGCGAAACGGACTGGTGCATGATGGACCGCGGCCATATGTCGGAAGAGTCATCGCGCAACTGCGGTCAGGAAAACGGCTGGGTATGGCTGCCGGGTGAAAGTGATGCCAAGGCCACGGATTCAGGCTGGTTCTGGCACCCGACGCAGAAGGAGCTGAGTGCGGAGCGTTTGTTTCAGATGTATCTTGAGACAGTGGGCCGCAATGCCAACCTGATACTCAACGTGCCGCCTGACCGCAGCGGCGAACTTCCCGCATCGTCGGTAAAGATGCTCAAGGATATGGGCAAACTGCTTAATGACCGATTGGGCAAGGATCTGGCATTAAAGGCCGGCTCAATCGTGGCCTCAGATACCCGCGCCAACGGAGCACGGCGCACTTATGATGCCAAAAACATGATAGATGCCAATCCCGACACATATTGGGCGCCGAACGATGATGTTACTGCTGCCTCTGTGGTAATGAGCTGGGACAAACCGCAGGATATGCGTTATGTCACGCTTCAGGAATATATAGCCAAAGGGCAGCGTGTGAAAGGGTTCAAAATCGAGACATCTATGGACGGGGAGAACTGGACCGTTCAGGCACCTGAAATTGCCCAGACTACCGTGGGCTACAAGCGCATCATTCCCCTGAATGGCAGCACCGCCCAAAGCTATACCGAACCGGTAAAAGCCAAATATCTTCGCGTGAGCATTACCGATAGCCGCGCATGTCCGTTAATCAACAATATCTCAGTATTCTAATGAAACGCTATATTCTGACAGCAGCGGCAGCGGTGGCATGCAGCACCGTTTTTGCCCAAACAATAACTTTTGACACCCCGGACTACAAAGGAGTGGGTGTATATGACACATGGGAGAAGTCGCCATTCCGCACCGGTGCTCTGGAACCGAATGTGGCTGTGGTGGAAAATCATCTGAAAGATTCTGTCAACACATCATCGCACATACTGGGAGTGCAGCGTTCGCGCTACGGCTCCAATACGATGGGCGTGGAGGTGAAGCTTAATGAACCGTGGCGCATAGGTACAGAATCGCAATATGTGCATGTGCTTATTCACAAGCCTGTGGAGAGCCGTGTGATGCTTATAGGTCTCGGCAACCGTGCGGACCGCCCGGGCCAATCGCAGCGCGTAGAGCAATTTTGGGTATATCCGACAAATGATGTGGATGCAGGCGAATGGGCAGATGCCGTGTTCAGCGTGAAAGCCAACAACGGAGTTGACATATATTCGCTTGTGCTTGCGCCTGATGTGCGTTCTGACTGCAAGGAAGATTTCGTGGCTTATATCGATAACATAGAGATCAGCAATGACCTGACTCCACGCACCGGGGTGGGTGATTATCCTATCAATCTTCCCTCGCAGACCATGATTATGCGTTATGACCGCCGTTTGCATGATGTGAGTCTGAACGGAGATACAATCAAGACGAACTTGGCCAGCGACATTCATGTGCCCCTTTATATGGCATTGCTTGAAAAGCCATTTCAGGCGGCTCCGGGTCAGGTTGTGAAGCCCGGAGTGGGATATAATGCAAAGTGGATGCATTCGTATGTGTATCTGGATAAGAACAATGACGGCAAGTTTACAACCGATGAGCTTGTGGCCTTTACTCCGAAAGTGAACAATGCAGATGATCCATGCGCCCTGCCATCGTTTACCGTGCCGTCCGATCTCGCTCCCGGCATTTACCGTATGCGTTATAAAGTTGACTGGGACAATAATGACCCCGGAGGAGATTTGCAGACCATAGTGAGCAACGGGGGCTCTATTGTGGATGTGCTTCTTAATGTACACGCACCGGAAGTGACCGTAAACAATGATAACCGCAACGGTGAGGTGCTCACAGCCGATGGCAAGAGCCTTGACAATCTGCGTGTGCCTTTCGGCAAGAATCTGAAGGTTAAGATGGTTCCGAGCAACGGATTCACCTACTCCGGTATTAAAGTGCGTCACGGATACAACCTTACAGGTGATCCATTGAAACATTCCAACCCGCAATATCGCGAAGAGGTGATTGATGCATCGGAGTTTGCACCCGATCACACTGTAACGATACCGGGTGCAATGGTTGACGGCAATCTTTTGATTGAGGGATTGTTTGTAAGCTCCACCAAGTAAACAGACAAATTACAACAAGAGATACGAGAGTTCCGCGCGTTGGTGCGGGACTCTTTTTGTATATTATTGCTGTCCGATAAAAATCGGGGAAGGCACAAAAGTATGGCTCAATTGC
>ERZ824600.1056-NODE-1056-length-36570-cov-2.998138_pt1 | contig 36570 bp, 26 predicted proteins | sample MGYA00519933_ERZ824600 | MGnify/ENA primary metagenome ERZ824600 (study PRJEB31778, sample SAMEA3449178) | human gut metagenome | biome: human gut; feature: human-associated habitat; material: faeces | place: United Kingdom | collected 2010/2012 ... | reverse complement strand
TTAGCCACCACTGAAACGGGAACTCTTAAAATCATTTCTGGTGCAAGTAATACGGTAACTTCCACTTTGAATACCGCAGTAGCATTAAACGAATGGACCTACCTCACCCTCGTCTATGATAACAGTAATTTTGATGTTTGTGTATACAAAGATGGAGTTCTCGTAACGACAAAAAATAACACCAAACAATTGGAACTTTTTGGAGACGATCCCTGCATCTTTTTCTTAGGAGGATTCGGGTTTTCGGGTCTCTGCGATGAATTCCAATTCTTCAACAAAGCCTTGACGGCTCAGGAAGTTGCACAAGCCTACGAAAATCCCCAAAACCTGTCGAGTTTAACCGTATGGTATGACTTCAACGAAGTTACCCCGGGTACAACTGGACAATTCTCCAACAAAGTCGTCGATTCTGCCCAATCTTCTACAACCGCCAAATATACTAAATTAGGTGGAGGACAAACAAGTTCCGACGGAGGATATATCTCGCAAACCTCTTTTACGGAATATGCCCCCACATTAGCCGAAGGACGTACAATTACCGGTAGCTATACAGTTACATTACCCACAGAAGTACAAAACGGGACACTGAGCGTGACCAACGGCGAGACTCCTCTTTCGGCAGGAGAAAATACCGTAGCATCGGGGACTACTTTAACCATAACGGCGACACCTGCCGATAATTATCGTTTGGAATCCTTGAATATCAACGGTCAACCGATTGAAAACGGTGGGACATATACTGTAACGGAAGATGCAACTATTACTGTTTCATTTGTCGAAATCGTTATGCATAAAGTAACAATTACCGTCGACGAAGGAGTAGATTATCAAATTACAGCAGGAGAAGAAGTTATCGAGAACTTAGAATCGATAGCCTCTGGCACAGAATTAACCATAACATTCAATTCATTGCCAGAAAACAAGAAGATAGAATCCGTACTGATTAACGAGCAACCAGCCGAAGCAGAAGAAAACGGATCATACATTTTCACGGTAACAGAAAACACGACTATCGTTGTCAACTTGACCGATATTACTTATTACACAGTTACGCTACCGACTCTGGTAGAAAATGGACAACTAAGCGTAATGAACGGTTCCGACCCCCTTACCACAGGAGAGAACACCGGTATAAAAGAAGGTACGGTATTGACAATTACGGCTACTGCCGATCCCGGTTATGAAATTCTCTCCCTCCAAGTAAACGGATCCGATTTCACCAACGGAGATAATTACACGGTGAACGAAAATACGACCGTCACAGTCTCATTCCAAGTCGAAGGTCCCAAAGCCGTACTAGTCCCTGCAATAAGTGGTAATAATAAATACCAATTCCGTTTTGATGATAAAGTATTAGGCGAACACACAAATGGAGAGAATAACTCATGGAATAATGGTAATATAACAGGTTCAGACCATCGTGCCCGCAATTTCACAATGTCCGCTTGGGTGAAAACCGTTAGTACAAACGGGCAAGTAATGGGACACGGACAAGCACCTTACTATGGAGCCGTAGGAACATTTGGCGTTGTACTCGAAAACGGAGTCCTGAAAATGAAAGCTCGCGCATGGAAAGACAAAGGCAACTGCCCGGGAATAGCCGAAGTGACCACCAACGCTACGCTCACTGCCGATGAATGGGCTTTTATTACCGTAACAGTCGATGACACCAATAAAGAAATCAAACTATACAAAAACGGGAAATTATTAGGAACTGGCGATTTAGGGACAATCGTAGAAGGAGGAACACAAGAAGGTCATGGTATTGGTCTATTGCAAGACGAGTGTGTGTTCTTCGTGGGGAACGGCGGATTCTCTTGCTATGTGGACGAAGTTCAGGTATGGACAAAAACATTGACCGAAAAAGAAGTAAAGGAATCCATTCGCGGCGGTTACGCCCAAGAGAATATGCCCGAAGAATTAGTGGCCTATTACAAAATCGAAAATGATTCGGAAGCCGAATTGGAAAACAAAGGAACATTCGGTAGCTGTCCCGCCGGTGTAGTAGAAGGTACAACCGAGGTACATACTGGTGCTCCCCACTGGGGCGCAGAAGTTTATACTTGCGACTTTATTCAAGTACAAATCGTAGCCGGTCATACATTCCCAACCAATAATCTCACCATCACTCAACCCACCGAAGGGGGAACATTCAAAGTAGTTAATGCTAAAAATGAAGAAGTAACAAGTGGAGCGGTAGACCAGTTCAGCGCATTGACAGTCATAGCCGAACCGGAAGAAGGATATGTATTATCGCAAGTATTGGTAAATGGCGAAGTAAATAGCGGAACGACTTTTGTCATCGAAGATGACACAGAAGTAACAGTGGTATTCTCCAATAAAGTAATCGTAACCAATACGACCGCAACCGGTGGTAACGTCGAAATGTTCGTTAATGATGCCGAAGAAGCGACCGCATTCGGTTCTGAAATTATACGAGGATCAAAACTAACTTTCAAAGTAACCGTAAACGAAGGATATGAATTAACGTCATTCCTCGTGAACGAAGAAGAAAAGATAGGCGAACTTGCAGAAAACATATATACAGTAAACGCAGTTTCCGATAATATGACAATATGTGCTGTGTTCTCGAAAATACCGACATGGAGAGTTACTTGCAATGTTACCGGGAATGGTTCTGTCACCATCTCCGACGACGAAAGTAATGTATATGCCAGTGGTTCCGAAATTCTAAACAACACATTTGTCAAACTAACTTTTATCCCCGAAGAAAATTATAAGATAGAAACTTTCACTTCTTCCAATGGAGAATCGCTGTTAGACCAAATTAGTAACAATATTTACGAAATAGGAGCCATAGACAGCAACCATACTTATAACGTAACATTCGGGACGATTGTAGGCATAGACAAAGAAAACATAAAGTCCATATCGCTCTACTACCAAGACGGAATACTTTATGTAAACGGTATCGACGCAAATACTACCATTGCCATATATAATTTGACAGGCAAATTGGTTAAAGTTACGGAAGAAACCCCTGTAAATGTCGCCGATTTGACGAAAGGCTGTTATATCGTTAAAATAACGATGGGTAATACAGACAAAGCCATGAAATTTATCAAGAAATAAAAATCTATAAGAGAAATAAACCACATAAAGAGAGGTGATGCTGCAAATCATGCATTACCTCTCTTGTTTTTTAACCCCAAAAAAGAACAAGACAAAACTAAAAAGAATACTTCACTACTTCGATTTATGACATATTCCTGCCCATATCTCCCCTACCTCAAACATAAAGAGTAGGAATAAAGGCTTTTGCCGATTCATGAAAATTTTGTAGATTCGTGCACACATTAATATATTATATCATGAAAAAAATATCATTACTCACTTTCCTTCTGGGTTCATTTTTTCTTCTACAAGCCCAACCATACACCAAACACATCGCACCCATCGATAATGAAAAATGGTGGGGCTGCTTCGTGGGAATAGGTAACGAAATGCCCTTTGCATCGAATACCCCCCTCTATGATTTGGCAAAAGTCAATTTTAATAACGAAACCTCTCCCCTGCTCCTATCTTCGCAAGGACGTTATGTATGGAGTGACGAACCTTTCCGTTTCCGCTTGGTAAACGACACACTCGTTATCGAATCAGATCACGAATCCCCACAAGTGACAACCGCTGGGAAAAACCTTCGCGATGCCTATCTTCATGCCTCAAAAACACATTTCCCGGCAAACGGAAAAACTCCGCCAGCACTCTTTTTTAAAGAACCACAATACAATACATGGATAGAACTCATGTATAATCAAAATCAAGAAGACATTCTGAACTACGCTCATAACATCATCGAGAACGGATTCCCCAAAGGAATCTTGATGATCGACGACAACTGGCAACGCTATTATGGAAACTTCGAATTTAAAGCAGAAAAATTCCCCGATGCCCGTGCCATGACAGACGAATTGCACCGGCTCGGATTCAAAGTCATGCTTTGGATTTCACCCTTTGTATCGGCCGATTCTCCCGAGTTCAGAGATTTGGCAGACAAAGGATTTCTCCTGAAAAACAAAAATGGAACACCTGCCGTTGTAAATTGGTGGAACGGATATAGTGCATGCTACGACATGACCAATCCGGCAGCTGTCGAATCACTAAAACAAACCCTAAACGAATGTATGGGAAAATACGGGATCGACGGGTTCAAATTCGACGCAGGCGATATAGCCATCTTGGCTAACGGAGAGTACGACTACTACGACAAGAACGCCGACCAAAACATTTTCTCCCAACGATGGGCCGAACTGGGACTTTCCTACCCTTTCAATGAATTTCGAGCCGCTTGGAAAACCGGAGGCCTGCCATTAGTGCAACGCATAGGAGACAAAGACTATTCGTGGTATGCCGTATCCATGCTTATACCCAACATGGCAATTTGCGGTATGCTCGGTTATCCCTATGCCTGTCCCGATATGATCGGAGGCGGACAATTTTCCTCTTTTCTCGATATTAAAGAAGACGAATTTAACCAAGAACTCATTGTACGATCATGCCAAGTCCATGCCCTCATGCCCATGATGCAATTTTCAGTTGCCCCGTGGAGAATCCTCAATCGTGAGAATATGGAAATCTGTGTACGATACGCACAGCTACATCACACGATGGGCAACTACATTTATGAATGTGCCCGTCATGCCGCCGAGACCGGAGAGCCTATCTTGCGCCACATGGAATACAGTTTTCCACATAGCGGATTCACCGAATGCAAAGATCAGTTCATGCTCGGTGACAAATATATGATAGCCCCCATGATTACCGAAGGCACTCATCGTACCGTTAATCTTCCCAAAGGCACATGGCGCGACGATCAAGGAAAAACATTCAAGGGTCCGAAAAAAATAGAGATAGATGTCCCCCTCGATCGTCTCCCCTATTATGAACGAGTGAAATAAGAATTGGAATAATGTAAAAAAGAATCCATATACATATATGGATTCTTTTTTTATAGTAAACTTATCGGCTATCCACTACAATAACTAACCTCAATGCTTTTTCCTTTGAACTTCGAAATTCGATGAATATATGGCTTTTACCGTCAACTGTGGCCGAACGACCTCTTTACACCGAGAACACAAATACAAATAGGTATCCTCCTCCAATTTATATCTCCACCCCTCCCCATAAGAACTTCCACAGACAACACAGAAGAAACGCTCTTCAATCCTCCTACCTCTTTTCCCATAAAGTAAAGTCCTGACTTTTTGAGGTGTTTTTCTTTTAATGACTCGTTGCGCCTCTCGATTTATACGACGGTTTTTCTCAAACATATTAGCAAAAGACACTACGGCTTTTTGTACACCCGAAAGATGTGGGTGCACCTGTTTCTTGTTTGCTTTTTTACCAGCCATCGCTCTTTTATTTTTCACAATATTAAAAGACTTCTCAACAACGATATGAAAGAAAGACTTTAAAAACACTCAACAGATACAACAAACGGACAGAACCTTTTCAATTCAGTACTATCCGTTAGCATTCACTGTCTCTTAATGCTTATCGTGGAGCTGGAGGGATTCGAACCCTCGTCCAAACGAGGAACTAATGAGCTTTCTACATGCTTATCTTCGCTTTGATTGTCGGGTACAGACAAGACCGAAGCCACCAATCTGCACCTTAGTTTCTAAATTTTCATCATCAGCTCGAAACTGGCCTCTGACTATTTCCGATATTATTGCACCACCGTTTCGGAACGCTTCGGAACAACAGCAACCGGGTGATGTCTTGTCTCCACAACTGTTGCGGAGATTAAGCTAATCTACTGTACTTCGATTAAGCAGCAAGAGCGTAGTTATTTTCGCCAGTTAAATTTTTGTTGTCTGATATTATAGAGCGGGGCAACAACGCTCTGCATGCTTACCCACCACTTCTACCCGCTGTCAAAACCGGTCAGCCCCAGTGGTAGTTTCCCAGTGTTTTCTATCTGGGACGGCAAAGATAATATTTTTTCAATAGAAAAAGACCTGTTTTTTCAAAAAAATAGACATATTCCTCTATAATAGTCTTTCCCGCTCCTTACGATTCAAACACTTGACAACCATATCATAAGATTTCTTCACCAACTTCCTGACCATCTCGTCCGAAACATCTCGATTAAAGTAAACGCTAATCCAATGCCTTTTATTCATATGCCACCCCGGCTTTACTCCCATATAACAAGCCTGCAATTCGCCCGATTCCACTGGGTCGCATTTAATACAACAAAAATCGAACACCTCGACATTCACAAAACAAAACCATTTATCGCCCACATAGAAACACAAAACATCACGGCTATATCGGTCGGCAACATTCACGAAAGGCATCTTCTCTTCCACACCCTTCAACGAAAGACAATATTCCCTAAATTCTTCTACATTCATTTCACATCACGACTCCTCATCAGCTTTTCAACAGCATAATAAGTTTTATAGATAGATCGAAAAGAACAATCTTGGCATTAGCATTCTGCCCGACATCATTTTCGGCATCGCTCAAATGTTTCATGATAGCCTGTACATTACGTTCATGAATAAACGGAGCGAAACGCGAAGAAAATTGAGCCTCTTCCCGATTCATATAGGTTAATGCAGGAACATGCAAATTATAGATGTAATTCTCACGTATCATTCGTTGGGCATAGGAAAGAAATCGGCGTAAACGCTCGCGCCCCAAATCGGCCACTTCTTCGCTCCATATCTTCAAGTCCTTTATTTTCCGAGCATAGGCCAAACGCATGACCTGTACAAAATAATCGAAAAATAATTTATTCTCCTCATTCAATTGAAGAGACTCGCAAGCCTTCAAATAATTACCCTCTGCGACATGGGCCACCGAAACAGCATCCTGCTCCGTTATCCCATACCGGCGTTGCAACGCCTCGGCTATAACCGATGTGGACAAAGAGCGAATCTCGATAAGCTGCGAACGCGAACGTATAGTCCCCAGCACTCTATCGGGATTATTGCTGACTAACAAAAACACACTACCGGGATAAGGCTCTTCCAGCAATTTCAACAATTTATTGGAGCAAGTGTCGTTCATGCGTTCCGGCAGCCATATAATCATTATTTTATACGGAGATTCATAGCTCTTTAAAGACATCTTCCGCAAAATACTTTCACTCTCTTCTCCATAAATTACGGCCTGCTTGTTATCGGCATTAATATACCTCAACCATGAATCAATCCCGAAATAGGTATTCTCCTTCAAAAACTCAGTCCATTCGGGCAAATAATCGTCGCATATCCGTTTCTTCTTATCCACTTTGACCATCGGGAATACAAAATGCAAATCCGGGTGAGTCAAAGCCGTATGTTGCCGGCAAGACGGACATACACCGCAAGCATCCCCATTCTGACGATTCGTGCAATGTATATACCGGGCATAAGCCATAGCCATAGCAAATTTACCGACACCCTCCGGTCCACAAAGCAACTGGGCATGAGCCACATGATCATTGTCAACCGAACGTAAAAGTCTTCGCTTTACCTCCTCCTGTCCGATAACGTCTTTAAAAAACATCGCGCGATCCCTCCGTTAATAAACCGACTTCGCCACTTGATAAACACTATCGACCGCCATAAGTGAATAATAGTGAATACTGGGTACTCCCTTCGCTTTCAATTCGAGCGATTGAGCTGTACACCAATCTATCCCTACCTGCTTAACCTGCGAATCGTCTTTACACTTAACAATCTCCCGAACCAGCATATCGGGTATATCTACGTGAAATACACGAGGTAACAATGTCAATTGCGAAGCCTTCGAGATAGGTTTCAATCCCGGGACAATGGGTACGGTAATCCCTGCTGCCCGACAACGGTCTACAAACGAGAAAAACTTTTCGTTATCGAAAAACATCTGGGTAACTATATAGTCGGCTCCCGCATCCACCTTTGCCTTCAACCACTTCATATCCTCGTCGGGATTAGGAGATTCGTCATGTTTCTCGGGATAACCCGCCACTCCGTATGAAAATTGCCTTGTACTGACCAAATCCATTCGAGTGCCATCTATGAAATAACCCTCATTAAAACGATTCACCTGCTGCTCCAATTCAATAGCATGTTCATATCCACCGGAAGCAGCGATAAATCGATTCTCATGCTTAGCCTTATCACCTCTCAAAATAAGCAAATCGCATATCCCCAAAAAATTCAAATCTATTAAAGCATATTCTGTTTCGAGAGCTGTAAAGCCACTGCATATGAGATGAGGAACAGTGGGTATCTGATATTTATTTTTTATAGCTGCCGCTACCGCTACTGTACCGGGACGACTACGTTCCGAGACCCGGCGAAACAACCCATCGGGGGTATCCTTATAAACCAATTCACTGCGATGTGTGGTTATATTAATATATAACGGCGCAAATTCCCGTAGCGTGTCTATCGCTTTAAAAGATTTCTCGATACTGCTACCCTTTAATGGAGGCAATATTTCAAATGAAAATCCTGTACTCCCGCTATTCTTTATCAAATCGGCAACCTTCATTTATTTTTCATTTAATCGGGTATTAATCTAATACCTATTTTAATTCTTACCATTCGTACAACAATAGACAAAGATAGTGAAAGGTGAGCGCAGAGGCAAACGGGGATCTCATTTCCGAATTAGCTATGTCGAACCACATCCTATCTTCGTTATGACAAAGATAATGTAAACCAAGTGCAGAAACAAATTTATTTGGATATACCGAATACAGTCCATCTTTAACAAACTCGTCCGATACCACAAACGAAAAATGTGAAAAGGATAAAACAAACAAATCCTTTTCCCCTTTTTGAATTATTTCTATCTCATTCTAATATAAGGAAATATCCGGGAACAGCGAATATTTGTTTACAGTCTCGCCAAAATGTTAAAGACCGTATACATTTACGACCAAATCGATTTACATTAGTTAAAACAAATTAAATCCAAGAAAATTATTGTCTAAATATTATGTTTGAGAACATATTTACCCCTATATTTGCAATGTGTTTTTCATGGTATTAGATTTAAGGTTAACAAAGATTGGTTGTCGTGAGACAATCAATTTTTTTTGTTTATAGGGAGGGCCTTTGCCAAAAATATCTTTGCTGATTTTAATTCAGTTCTTTCAACGGCAGTAACAGCAACGGGTGATTCATAAACGGATTTTTCAGATTTTCAAGTTCGATAAGTAATTCATCTCCGATAATTTTCAGAAAGAAAAGCATCCGGTATTCGTTATTGGGAAATACCAGAGTGTAGGCTTTCACTTCTTGTGTGTTTTCGTCGAGTTTACACAGGAGAATCTCCTGCCCATATCCAAGGGAGAAAAATATGGTATCGCCTGCCGATTGGAAATACCGGGCCCAGTAGGCATATTCTTTGTCTTTATTCTCGTTGATAAAACGCGACTTTTCAATGAACGTTTCCTCCTTTAAGGAAGAAGGAATAGCCTTCTCTCCATAATCAAAGGCGTAGAGTGGCCGTATCTCGTCGGCTTCAATGCAGAACAGCGTATCTTTCATGGCCTCCCAGTATAACATTCTGTTGTGTGTATGGTCGGTAAAGCAGACGTCGGGGAAGACGTAAGAACTTTGCACATAACGCCCTGTAACCGTTTCTTGCCAGGTCAGGTTTTTGTTCCATCGTGAGAAAAGAGCGACGTTTCTGTCTCCGCCATAGCTGTTGGCACTCAAAAATGAGGAGTCGGGAGCGGGAAAAAGATTGATAGGCCCTGTCTCGCTTTTGAATTTTCCTAATTTGTCGCTTCTCAAATATTTGCCGTCGGGAGAGAAGTGCATAATCTTTTGAGCTGTTTTGTCGAAGAGACACAGATTTTCGTCTTCTACCCACAAGTTGCTCACGCTGAGATACTCTGTGGGGCCTTGACCTTTGCCCGAGAGGTCAAACAGGTATTCTCCCTTTTCGTTGAAGGCGCGAATGAAACTTCGGGAATTAATAAAATATCTGTTGTCGGTTTTTTCCACCAGGCACACGTCATAGAGCAGCGAACTGTCGTTTGTCTCGATGTGAATAATTCGGGTCGTGTCGACGGGTAGCTCTATAATGTTTTCTAAGTCTACTTTTAAAGAGGGTGTTGCCGGATGCTTCTGTCCGGTGCAACATAGACAGAACATGATGCACGATAAGCATAGAAAAGCGATGTGATTGATTGTCAGTATATTATGAGGTAAAATGGTGATCGGTGTAAAGATATGAAAATAATTTGATATTAAGTAAAAATGCCATAGAAATAGTGTCCGCTTCTTATTCATGGAAAGTGAATTGGAATACGCTGTCGTTATGATATGTATAGTGGCGGTTTTGGTTGCAAATTGAAATATGTGCAGGCTTGAAAATATTGATTGTATCGGAAAGCAGAAACTATTCAATATTTATTATATCTTTGCTGCCTTAGTTGAAAAGGTGTTTGGGTGAACAACGAAGGTTTCATACAGCGAATCAATGCACGGGAGTTAGATGCTTTCAAGGAACTCTATGACCGTTATTACCGTACACTTGTCGTGTATGCCGCCAATTTTATTGACGACGAAGATGTCGGCGAAGATTTGGTGCAGGTGGTTATCATCAACATTTGGGAACACCGGCTTTCGTTCTCTTCTTATGCCGCCTTCACCACCTATCTTTACAACGCCGTGCGCAATGCCTCTCTCAATTATCTTAAACACCAGGGCGTTACCCAGAAGTATATGGAATATCTGTCGCAGACTTATTCGCCTGTTGATGAGGAGGCGGTCAACGACGAAGAGATTTACCGTCATCTGTTTAAACTTATCGATGAATTGCCGCCCCGTTGTCGGGAGATATTTCTTTTGCATATGGAAGGAAAGAAAAACGAAGAGATTGCCGCTATGCTGCAACTCTCGGTCGAGACGGTCAAGACCCAGAAAAAGCGGGCGATGGCCTATATACGCGACAATCTCGACAAAGCAGTGCTGTTGGCTATGGCAATAAATGGCGGGAAAGCCTGTTTTTTTGAAATATTAAACGGCTGTTAAGACTTCTTTGCTGCTCTATTTTATGACATTTTGTCAAAAATGAATATTCCGCAATATTTTTTTTAAATATTTGTACCCCGATTTGTTTCATTTGTTGTCTTTATAGTGAAAGAAGATAGCACATGAGCTTATGAAGTGTATCGAGCAGTTAATTGCAAAATATTTAACAAAAAATCTCTCCGAAGAGGAGACAGAGTACCTGCGTCGCTGGGTCGAAGAGTTGCCCGGACGGGAAGAGTACCTACGCCGACTGGCCGAGCGCAATGATTTCTCGGTCAAATATCGCCGTTATGAGGCGGTCGATGCCGAAGGGGCCAAGCGTCGTTTCCTGAGAAAGATTCGCCGTCGTCAGATTTTCGATACAACCCATTGGGCATGGTATTCGGCCGCAGCCGTAGCCGCATTGATTGTGGTGTCGGTATGGTTTTCACGCACGAGTGAGCCCGAAGCGCCGGCATTTCTCCTTACCGAGGTAGCTCCCGGAACGACGCAGGCCGTACTGGTGTTGGAGAACGGCTCCGAGTTTTCGCTCACCCGAGGTGGAGAGACCATTGCATTTGACGATTCCCTTTCAGCCCGCACCGAAGACGGAGCCATTACATACAATCCCGGTTACGCCGTCAAGTCGCCCGAATACCATACTCTTGTTGTCCCGCGCGGTGGAGAGTACCGCATTACGCTCTCCGACGGTACACGGGTACATATCAACGCCGACTCCAAGTTGCGATTCCCCGTTGCTTTTTCCGGTTCCGAACGGCGGGTACAGCTATCGGGCGAAGCCTATTTTGAGGTGGCAAAAGAGGCCGCGAGGCCGTTTGTTGTCGAAGCTGGGGCAGCACGCGTGCGCCAGTATGGTACAATATTCAATATCAATACCTACAACGATGCGGCCGAGGTGGTGCTGGTGAGCGGCGCCATCGGCGTATCCCGTGAGAACGGGGCAGAGGTTTCACTTGCTCCCGGTCAGTTGGCCGTGTGTGATGAAGGTATCGAGGTGCGCGATGTCGATGTCCTTCCCTATATCGCGTGGACAAAAGGCCGCTTTACGTTCGACGACGAACGGTTGGCCGATATTGCCGAAGACCTCATGCGATGGTATGATGTGGAGATTGAGATTCTCGACCCGGAGATTGCCGATATGCGTTTTACAGGCAGCGTCGGCCGCGACCAGTCGATAGAACGCATCATGAATGCCATTTCCTATACGCAGAATGTGCGTGTCGAAGTAAAAGAAAATAAGATAGAGATATTCAAATAAAGTGCTATGAGATTTTTATTCTGCCCGACAGCCTCCTTGAAAAAACTTGTGTGGCTGGTCGTTTTGTTAATGATTCCCTTGACGGGATACGCCCAGGATGCTCGCGGTAAATTGGTTACGTTGAAGCTCGAAAGGGTTACATTAAAGCAGTTCTTTGATGAAATACATGCGCAGACGGGTGTGGATTTCTTTTATACGGTGCAGCAGGCCCGTTCGGTCGAGCCGGTGACTGTCCGGGCCGAAAAAGAGCCGTTGGGCCAGGTGCTTGACCGTGTGCTCGGGAACAGCCGTCTCGAATACACCACCGAAGGCAACATCATTACGTTGCGTTATAAGCAGAATACCACCCGTCAGCTTGTCTCGTCGTCGGCGAGTGATGAGCCCAAGATTGAGATATCGGGATATGTCATTGACGAGTCGGGCGAGCCCGTTGCCGGAGCAGCCGTGTGGGTGATGAACACCAAGATAGGTGTGATGACTGCGGCCGACGGTAGCTATAACGTCTCGGTACCCGCCAGTCAGTCCGACATTACATTGCGGTTTACCTGCATCGGTATGGAACCCGTCGAGAAAAAGTACGAGGGGAATCAACGCATCAACGTCAAGATGTTGGCATCAGCCCATACGCTGGAAGCTACCGAAGTGGTGGCGACCGGTATGTTTGTGCGTAAAGCCGAGAGTTTTACCGGTTCGGTGTCGACATTCAACCAGGACCAGCTCAAACGCATGGGTACGCAGAATGTGTTGGCCAGTTTGAAAAACATAGACCCTTCGTTTGTCATTAACGAGAGTGTCGACTTCGGTAGCGACCCGAACCGTATGCCCGATATACAGATGCGTGGACAGAACAATATTCCCGATCTCAAAGGGGAATATCAGACGGCGCCCAATCAGCCATTGTTTATTCTTGATGGTTTCGAGGCTACGATAGAAAAGGTATATGACCTTGACATGAATCTCGTGCAGAGCGTTACGTTGCTCAAAGATGCTGCCGCCAAAGCCATATACGGTTCCAAGGCTGCTAACGGAGTGGTGGTCATTGAAACTATTCAGCCCGAAGCCGGACGTTTGCGTGTTACCTACACCGGATCGGTCGATGTTACGATACCCGATCTTACCTCCTACAACCTGACCAACTCGGCCGAAAAACTGCAAGCCGAAGTATTGGCCGGAAAATACACCAGTAACAATGCCTTTACACAAGCCGAGCTCAATGAGCAGTACAATGCCCTCTTCCAGGAGGTGCAGCGTGGGGTCAATACCTACTGGATGTCGCAACCTTTGCGCACCGGTATCGGCAACAAGCACACGGCCTATCTCGACGGCGGTAGCGAAGACATGCGCTACGCCGCCAGTCTGGGCTACAACCATATAGCCGGTGTGATGAAAGGCTCCGACCGTCGCACGATTTCGGGAAACATTACCCTCTCTTATCGTTACAAGACATTGAGTTTCCGTAACCAGTTGTCGATCGACGACAACAATGCCTCCAATTCTCCTTACGGCGATTTTGCTGACTATTCCAAGATGAATCCCTATTGGAGAATGTATCGCGAAGACGGTACGCTGATCAAACAGTACGGCATAGATGCGTACAACCCCTTGTACAATGCCGGGTTGAACAGCAAGGACGAGTCGCGCTATACGACTATTACCGAGAATTTCTATGCCGAGTGGGAGGCGATAAAGAATCTGCGTTTCCGGGTGCGTTTCGGATTGACCAAGCAACACAACAGTTCCGATATATTCAAGCCGGCTTCGCACACCGATTATGCACTCATATCACCCAGCTCGTCGGAGTATCTGCAACGGGGCGAGTATGCACAGACCAGCGGCAACACCCTCTCTCTCAGTTCCGATGTCAGTGTTGCCTATGCGCTGGAACGGGGCAATCACCTGCTCTATTCCAACCTCGCGTATACGATAGAGGAGAGTACGACCGAGAACGTATCGTTGAGCGCGGTGGGTTTTCCCTCCGACCGAATGGATTACATCTCTTTCGGTAATTCCTATCCTACCGGTGGAAAGCCCGGCGGAGATGAAAGCACCACCCGCAGTTTGGGTGTTGTGCTCTCGCTCAACTACTCCTACGACAACCGTTATCTGCTCGACGCATCGTATCGTCTCAACGGTTCGTCCCAATTTGGAGCCAAGGAGCGGTGGGGACACTTCTGGTCGGCCGGTATCGGTTGGAACCTTCATCAGGAGGCTTTTTTGAAAGATGTCGACTGGCTCGACTTCTGGAAGATACGTGCCTCTATCGGATATACCGGTTCTCAGAATTTCAGTGCCTATCAGGCTATTGCCACCTATGAATACATTACCGACAAGACTTATAACGGCGACCTCGGTGCTATCTTGAAAGGCATTGCCAACGACAGATTGCAGTGGCAGCAGCAGTACGACCGCAACATTGGTGTCGACTTTGCCATACTGGGTAACCTCTCGTTGCGTACCGACCTTTACTGGGCCACGACGACCAATCTGCTTACCGACATCTCTCTGGCTCCCTCTGCCGGATTCTCTACCTACAAGGAGAATATGGGTGAGACCATAAACAAAGGTATCGAGGTAGGCCTCAACTATCGGGTGTTTTCACATACACCGTCACGCAGTTATGTCAATCTGTTTGTAAACCTGGCTCATAACAAGAACAGCATATCCAAGATTTCCGATGCGTTGAAAGAGGTGAACAACCAGCAGGATGCCGACAAGAATGCCAACGATTCGTCGGAAGAGGCCAAAGAAAAGATGCGTACCCCTTCGACCCGTTTTGAGGAGGGACAGAGCCTCACGGCCATTTGGGCCGTGCGTTCGGCCGGAATTGACCCCATCACCGGTAAAGAGGTCTTTATTAAAAAAGACGGCACAACCACCTATGAGTGGAGCACCGACGATCAGGTCGTGTGCGGAGATACCCAGCCCAAGGTGAACGGTAATATCGGCACCAGTGCTTCGTGTTACGGTTTTGAAATCAACCTCACGTTTACATATAAACTGGGAGGGCAGACCTACAACAGCACCCTGGTCGACAAGGTAGAGAATGTCGATGTGCTGAACTGGAACGTCGACAAGCGTGTCTTGACCGACCGCTGGAATACCCCCGGCGTACCGGCCAAGTTCAAGAGTATCGCCGATGTCTCCACCACCAAACCCACCTCTCGTTTTGTCGAAAACTACAACGAACTGATGTTGTCGGCCGTGAGCGTGGGATACGACTTCTCATCGCTGAAATTTGTACGCCGCAGTTTCCTGGAATATCTCAAACTGACGTTCAACATGAACGATGTTTTCTGGCTCAGCACGGTAAAAAAGGAGCAAGGTCTTTCCTATCCCCGCGCTCGCGTATTGTCTTTCTCTTTACAAGCACGTTTTTAACACCGAAAAAGTATGAAACATCTATTGATATATATGGCAGCACTTGTGGGCCTGACGGGGATAACCTCATGCAGCGACTGGTTAGACGTCAGCCCGCGTACGGAAATCAAAGCCGACGACAACTTCGAGAGCGAGCAGGGATTTAAAGATGCCCTCACCGGAGTCTATCTGCTCATGACCGGCACCAATGTCTACGGCAAGGAGTTTACCTATGGCATGACCGATGTCCTGGCACAGTACTACACCGGCATTACGCAGACCAGTCATGCCTATTACAACGACTCTAAGTATGCTTACGATGAGGCATCGTGTGAGACACGCATCAACTCGATGTGGAGCAGCAGCTATAATGTCATAGCCAACATCAACGAGCTGATTGGCTACATCGACGAAGCCAATCCCGGGATGTTTACCGGCCGCAACTATCACCTTATCCGTGGAGAGGCCTACGGATTGCGGGCCATGCTGCATTTCGATATTCTGCGTCTTTTTGCCCTTTCTTACAAGGCGGGTGCCTCGACCAAGGCCATTCCCTATGTAACGGTGGCTGGGAAAGATGTTACGCCGCTTTCTACTGTCGAAGAGGTCCTGCTCAAAGCCCTTGACGACTTGAAGATAGCCGAGGCCGAGTTGGCAGTCGACCCGGTTGTCGATGCAGCCGTGTATGAAACTGACGACGAAACCTACCAGCGCGACCGTACCTTCAAGTTCAACTACTACGCCGTGAAACTGTTGCAGGCCCGTATCTATCTCTACATGGGAAATTATGTCGAAGCCGACAAAGCTGCTCAATCGGTTATCGGACAGACGACCTTTACTTGGGTACCCGAGTCGGAAATTTCGACAAACGATCCCTTGAAAAAGAATTATGTCTTTTCCGAAGAGCTGCTCTTCTGCCTGTATGAGAGCAATCTGCGAGACTTGTATACCGCCTCGTTCACCTCAACATCGGGACTTTACATGACCGAGGAGACCTATGAGGCACTGTATGAAATGAGTACATACGGCGCTTATACCGACTATCGGTACACCTACCAGACCGAAGCTCTCACCGATATTCGGGTCTGCACCAAACTGAAACAACCTGAGTCGGGCAATTCACTCTACCATTTCCGCCTTCCGCTGATGCGTATCAGCGAAGCCTATTATATCGCTGCCGAGTGTGCCTTGCAGCAAAACGGCGATGCTGAGTCGGCTGCCGGTTATCTCAACACCGTCCGTCTGCATCGTGGTCTTACCGTCGAACTGGTGGGCTCGATGCTTACATCCGATGAGATGCAGAACGAGATTTACAAGGAGTATGCCAAGGAATTCTGCTGCGAAGGACAACTCTTCTTCTACTTCAAGCGCCGCAACATGCCACAGATACCCGTTACGTCGGCCGTCGGCTCCAATGTGGTAACCACATATGTAACGCCCGATTATGTGTTGCCGTTGCCCGACGATGAAATAGAATATGGTGATAGAAACAACGAATAAGATAAAATACCTGTCAGTATGAAAAACGTATGTAGATTATTGATTCTTCCCCTCTGTATCTGGCTCTGTGCCTGTCAGCAGAACGAGATGATGGATTATAATATCTCCGACCGGATATATTTCAACGAAACGACGTCTAATGGAGCGATTCTGGTCAAGGTTTATGAAAAAAACTACTCCTTCGCCTTGCAACATTCGGCTCTGATGGAAGATACCATAAAACTTAAAACCAAGCTTATGGGCTATCTTTCCGATCGTGACCGTGTGTTCCGTGCCGAAGTCCTCTCCGAAGGAACGACGGCTGTGGAGGGAGTGCATTATACTTTGCTCGACGGCGTGCTGGAAGCCGGACAATACGAGTCCTACCTTCCGGTGGTTCTCTACCGTACGGCCGATACCAAAGAGGCTCCTGTCTCTTTGAGTCTGCGTCTTATCTCAACAGACGATCTCGACCCCGGCCACCCCGATGACATATCGTTTTCTCTCAGTTGGGGCGATATCTTGATGAAACCCGAGCATTGGCCCGAATATTTTTTCGGCGCATATAGCGTGAACAAGTATCGTTTTGCCATCGATGTTACCGGACATACCGACTGGCCGCAGGCCGATAGGGTAACTTCGGGAAAGGAAGAAGGAATATATACCATAACCGATATTCAACGAGAAGCTAACAAACTCAATGATGCCTATGAAGAATATCGTAAGGTTTATGGCCCGATATACGAAGACGACAATGCCGACCCAAAGGTCGAAATATATTTTGGATCGAATTAGCAGAGAGGAGGCTAAATGATGAAAAAAGAGACTAAAATAGTAGGGTTGCTTGTCGCAGCCTGCTTTGTAACAGCCTGTTACGATGATAAAGGAAACTACGACTATGTAGCCTTGAATGAAATATCGGTCGATACTGTCGGTATTTCTACCACTTATACTCTCGAACAGTACGATTCGCTTCATATAGTACCGGAACTTTGTTTTACGCAGGGGCCGATACCCGAGGAGAAACTGGCATACAAGTGGGTTATTTATACCGATAATTTTTCCAATTCCGAGTCGGATATGGAGGTGCTGTCTACTGAGAAAGAACTGCACATGCAGGTAACCCAGCAATCCAAGACCGAAAATTATGCCATTATGTATTATATCACCAATCTCGAAGATAATACAGTGTGGCAACAGAAATATACCCTCATTGTGCAACCCAGTGTTGTGTCTGGTATTGTGGCATTACATACGCTTAATGGTCAAAGTGATATAGATTATATTGCGACGACTAATGCAGTGCCCGGAGTGGTGGAGAACAAATGGTTGAAAAACATATTGTATTCAACCGTAGAACGAAAACTTTCGGGAAATCCCGTTTCGGTGTCGACTGTGCGTCAGTCGGGACAGACAGGGTCAAGTGTTAACGCTGTATATGTAGCAACCGACGAGGAGTTTGTAAAACTGTCGGGCAAGGATTTCTCTTGGGTGTGCGATGTCAACGAACTCTTTTACCAACGTCCCGATGTGTTGAAGCCATACCGAGTACTGCGCGATGGCCAGATAGCCCATACGACAGTGCTGATAAATGACGACGATGTACACAACATCAATAACCAGTCGTCGCAGTATTGGAACAATACTTTCTCCGATGCCCTGCGTGCCGAGTCGTCTTTGGGCGAAGTTTCCGTCGCTCCGTTTATTTATATGCCCGATAGTTATTGGACACCCAATTTGGCGGTCTTTTACGATACCAAAGGCAAACGTTTTGTTCGACTACCGTCTTCCTTTAACGAAACGGCCAAGTTGGCACCTTTTGTTACCCAGATATCGACGGCATTCGATGTCAACAATATCGGTAAAGATCTCATTTGGTTTGGTATCGGATACAATGCCCACGGTTTTGCACTGATGACCGATTATACGTTGTATAGAGCCAATTTCAATACCGATGAGTTTATCCTTAATCCCGACGGATCCAGTGAAATAAATGAGGATATCAATGACTTGGCTGTGAGAATCTATGACTTGAGTGGCGAACCAGAAATACAGAATGCCAAGTTCTTCGACTGTGGCGAGTTTGCCACCCTCTTTATGTATGCCACCGAGCGCGATATATATGTAACCTCAATACGGAGTACGACACTGCGCACGGTGAAAATCAACAATGATTTCCCCGCCGATGAGAAAATCACCGCTCTGATGATTTATAATCAGAATGTCAACCAGATGAGCGAATTGGCTTCGGTTACCGGCAACTATCTCTATGTGGCTACTTGGAACGGTACTGAGGGTAAGATCTATGAATTTGCCATTGCCCGCAACACCTGCGAGATGAACAACACGCAGGGTGAAGACAAGAAAGCTCCGCTCAATGTCTTTACAGGCATGGGAAAAGTGGTAGATATGGCTGTAAAAGTTCAAGGTTGGGGCGATGATGCACAATGATAATTTATGATGAAAAAGGGAAAAAACGTGTAACCATAAATATACAGCAAGATGAAGAAAACAGTAGGATTGAGTCTTTCCTGCATATGTATGTCGTTGGCATTACAGGCAGGGACTCCAGATAAAAATTGGGAGGTGATAGATGGAGAGTTTCGGGCCGGTAAAAAGACAACGACCCTTTACCGGCCCGAAAACACTCCGTTGCAAGGCGCCACAGATATCGAGGCATCTGTTTACTATTGGCAGGATTACGGTTGGCGAGGCGAAGACTTACAACTCCAAAAGACCGATAGTGGCTGGGTAAGCACCGTGCAGGTACCCAAGAATGCAGCCTTGGTAGTTTATAAATACTCTGCCGATGGCAAAAGCGACAATGGCGGCAAGAACATGTATGCCTATTTTACTGTCGACAAGAAGGGACGGCAACTCCCTTCGTCGTATACCGGATGGGCCCTGTTGCGGAATAAGAATACGCAGATGTATTCCGTACCCGATTTGATGAAAGACTCGACCGATATGTGGATCGACGACGAGGTGCTTCGTTTTTGGCTTAATCAGGAGGTAGCATATAATCCTGAGGAGCGGAAAAATATCTTTACATATGCTGTCGGTATGTTGAATAGACTCAATCCCGAGGCTGGGAAAGAGCGCATCCGTCAGGAAATAGATTATATACGGCAGCTCGACGATCAGAAACCTTTGCCCGAAATATATCTCTACCGCTGCCGTACAGCCGCTGAGAAGATACTTTACGATGATTCTCTCACCCAGGTGTTGGATACCGAGATTCTCAAACGTTTCCCCGATGGCATATTGGCTCGTGACAAGGAAATTATGCGTTTGTATGCCATCAGAGATATGGCTCAGTTGGAGGTAGAACTCGATAAGTTTCTGAAACGTTTCCCTGCAAAAAAATTCAATATTTTCGAGTCAGATATTGATAATAACTTTTATGGGCATTTGTTCCGTGCGGTTGTATATACCTATGTCATAGAGAATAAAAACTATGACAAGATGTATAAGTATCTGCACGAAGTGCCTGTAAATATGTTGGCTACGTTCTATTGGCATTTGGTACAGATACCCTATAATCAGAAACAGATGTCGGCCGAGGAGTTGCTGCCTCACGCACGGGCCATCATGAATGAAATGCAAGATCGTCCGCGTTACGGTTATTTAGCGGGTTATACTCCTAAGGAGTGGATACAGGAATTGTACCGTTCAAGAGACGATGCCTATTTGGTATATGCCAAAATATTGAAAGAAAATAATCTGTTGGAAGAGTCATACGCTTTGTCTCAGCAGTTATTGAAATATTTCGGAAGCAAAGAAGCCGATTTCAACGACTTTTATGTAAGCCTGTTACAGGCGACAGGACATACCGAGCAGATAATACCTTTCATTGAAGCAGGCGTAAAGGAAAATGCCGCTTCGCCGGAAATGCTTGCTCTGCTTAAAGACGATTATATAGCTAAGAATGGTTCGGAAAAGGGATTCGCTATGTACATCGAGGAGATGAAATCCGATGAGGTACAGAAGGCTTTGAAAGCACGTGTCATGAAAGATATGTGTAACGAGCCGATACCCTTGTATGAGGTGGAGACGCTCGAAGGCGGTCGTATCGATATGGCTGGGTTGAAAGGAAAAATCATCGTGCTCGATTTCTGGGCTACCTGGTGCGGTCCCTGCAAGGCGGCTATGCCGGGTATGCAGATGGCGGTCGACAAGTATAAAGACGATGATAATGTAAAATTCTTCTTTGTTTCGACCCAGGAGTTTGATCCCAATTTCAAGCAGAAGATAGAAGAGTTTATTAAAGAGAAAGGATATACCTTCCAGGTTGTCTTTGATGAGCCCAATCCGCAGAACGAAAATAAGCGCGACCTTATTTATGAGACCTATGCCAAGACATTCCACTTCTCGGGCATACCTCAAAAGATGATTATCGACGGGAATGGAAATCTTCGCTGGCGTTCGACTGGATATTACGGCAGCCCGTCGGCACTGGTCGATGAAATAAGTTTCATCGTAGAATATCTGAAAAGCGAGGCTGAATATGAAAAATAAGAAACTACATAATTTATTCTTACCAATTAAAAACAAAAAGCTATGAAAAGACTGATTACACTGTCTGTGGCATGCCTGCTGGCAATGCCGTTTTATGCCCAAATCGAGGCAGAAGGTTATAGCGTGAAAGAAACGTATTCTTACAGCGAGGGAGAGTCTAAACCTGCCACACCTTCTTCTACACAGTATAACCTGTTTGATTCGAACAACAATCTCTATTTAGAATTGAGCTCTTCGGCAGTAATTAATACTTATGACGCCAATGGGCTTAAAACGAAATCGCAGACATATAGCTCCGATTTTAATACAGGAGAATATATGCCCGGTTCATATACGGAGTATTTTTACGATGAAAACAAGCAGTTGATAAAAACAGTTTCGTATAATGCCAATGGTGAGGTCTCGGGATATGTCGAATATGAAAATTATATTAACGGCATGTACCAGGACATGAAGTCGATAAACAAAGATGGTGTTACCATCACCTATTGGCGTTCGTCCGATCATGTGTTTGAGAATGGTACACTTATCTATACCGTTAATTCTTTCCGCCCCAGTGCCGATGTAAAGACCCGTTTGGATAGTACGGTTTATATCTATAATAACGGTATATGCACAGGTATGAATCAATATCAGTTTGATAGTAATACAGGTACATATGTTGCAGATCCTGTCATGACCGAAACCTATACCTATACCGATGGTAAATTGACAAATATTCGTTCGGTTTCTTCATCGAGATGGGGAGTTTATGTGACTGAAGAAGATTATAAATATTCTTCATTGAGTGCTTCGTATGTGCCTCAGAACTTGTCTGTAAAAGAAAATGCAAGCATCAAGAACGTTTTAGACATTACATGGAGCGCACCTCAGGCCGGTGCTACCGGTTATCGGGTTATTATAGATGGTGTTATGCAGGATGAAGTTTCGTCTACTTCGTTTGTTTCTGATACACTGGTAAACGGTATGCACATGGTGGCCGTGGCCGCTGTGGCAGGAGGGGAGATAAAGAATATAACAGAGTTTGTAACGACAACACTGAACGATGAAGGCGTGAAACCTGTTACCAACTTTACTGTGAACGAGATTAAACCTTCTGATGGAAGCAACTATCCCGTTGTTGTCTCTTGGACAGCTCCTGAAACGACCAGTGAAATAACGGAATATCGTGTATATTATAGCGAATATAGCTATGTTTCTGTCGCTGCCGATCAGACTTCGAGTGAGGTACTGTTACCTACTTGGGCTTGTGAAGTGAATGGTGAAGATGGTATTGAAGGAGTTGATCTCACCATGTGGGTGATAACAAAATATAAAACCGGTACGTCGGAGAAATCCAACGAGATGATTGTCAATCCCTTCAACGGAACGTTTGAGGCATCTGTGGCCGAAATAGAAAGCACAGAGGCATCTGTCGTGGCTTATCCTACGCCGGCTACCGACTGTCTGTATCTTTCGGCTCCTGCTGCCGTGAAACTCTATAATGCTTCGGGAGTATTGGTTCTCGATGCACCCATGGCCACCTCGGTCAATATCTCTTCACTGGTTGCCGGTTACTACTTCCTGCAAGGTGTCGATACCGAAGGAAATAGCTTCGCCCAGAAAGTCGTGATTAAGTAATTCCCGGTATAAACCTTAACTTTGATGTGGAGTGGGGAAAGAGAAGTAACACTCTTTTCCCACTTCCTTTTTTACGATGAAAAAAGTCAGTCTGTTTATTTTCTGTTTTGTTTCCGCCGTTTCAATCTTTGCCGACGGTTGGCAGGGGCAGCACGGAAGTTGCCGTTTCTTCTTGAAAACAGATTATACGGTCGGAGGTACCACCGTAACCGTGCCCGAATATTGGATAGAACAGGCGCCTTGCGATTCACTGAGCCTCTCGGGCGATTCGCTTTTTCTCCGTTTCAATAATGGCCAGTTGGTGATGAGAGGGCGTTTGATTTCATCGCCTTCGCCTCGAATGAGTGCGAGTGTAACCCTTTACCAGAAAGATTATTCTATCGACTTTGTGAAGGCCGATACGCTCCAACCGCACTATTGGGCACAAAACCCTGTACCTCCATACCCTTATATCGAGGAGAAGATAGCCGTACCTGTTAACGATTCTATTGTTCTGTCGGGAACCCTGACCCGTCCCCGTACCCGCAGGAGGGTACCGGCAGTGGTAATACTCTCTGGCACCGGCAAGCAGGACCGCGATGCCTCTTTTACCGGCCATCGGCCTTTTGCCCGGATAGCCGATTATCTCACCCGTCGTGGTGTGGCTGTGCTGCGACTCGACGACCGGGGGGTAGGAGAGTCTACCGGTCGATACGAAGAGGCTACGACAGCCGATTTTGCCTCCGACGCTTTACGGGCCGTAGAGGTATTGAAACAACATCGACATATCCGCACCTCGAAAATAGGCCTGATGGGGCACAGCGAGGGTGGTGCTGCTGCCATGATGGCAGCAGCTTCTTCCGACGATGTGGCTTTTGTCGTTACATTGGCCGGACTTATGACCGATGGACTGACCAGCCTCGCTTTGCAGAACGATGCCATTATCGACTCCTATCCCGGTTATTCCGACGAGTGGCGACAGACCAACAAGGATTTCCTGCGACTTCTTTTCCGCTGGGTGTACGAGGTGCCGCTGACGCAACCTTTGGCCGAGCCTCTGCGCGAACGTTTTATGGCATGGACTTCCATGCAGAACGATACGGTATTGCAGGCAACCGGCCTGAAAGGTCGTGAAGAGATGTATTTGGCACGTTATCTGCGCACCGCCGATACCCAGTGGTATCGCCGTCTGATGCATTACGACCCGGCCGACTATCTGCCGCGGGTTGAGGTGCCGGTACTGTTACTCAACGGCGATTGCGACATTCTGGTGCCGGCCGAGCCCAATCTCTCGACCGCCGACTCTCTGTTGCGACTTGGCGGGAATACCCGCTATGAAACGGTGCTGTTGCCGGGGCTCAACCACATGTTCCAGCACTGTGAGACTTGTCGGCAGGAGGAGATTCCCGATTTGCCCGACGTCTTTGCCGAAGAGGCCCTTGATGAGATTTACCGTTTTCTGAAAAAGTATATCTTGTAATTCATATTCAAGGTAAAAGATTGAGCAGGAGGATAGAAAATAATCTCTATTCTCCTGCTTTTTATTTTTTAGAATAATTATTGATATTCCGATTCTATATGGCATTAAAATATTTATCTTTGACTAATCGTATGGAAAACTTTTAACGTCTGTAAGAAAGTGTTTCCATTTCTCATGGTTAAATCTGATTAATAAATTAAGAGATGATTGCAACCCTTGTTATTTTAGCCTTGTCGGCCATATTTTTCATGGCGGGAAAAATCCGCTCCGATCTGATTGCGCTGTGTTCGCTCATTTTGCTGGTGCTGTGTGGCATACTTACGCCAACCGAAGCGTTGAGCGGATTTTCCAATAGTGTCGTCATCATGATGGTTGGACTTTTTGTCGTGGGAGGAGCCATATTCCAGACCGGTCTGGCCAAGATGGTGAGCGGAAAGATTATGCGGGCTGCCGGGAAAAACCAGTTCCGGCTCTTCCTGCTGGTCATGCTGGTAACCTCTTTCGTCGGTGCCTTTGTCAGTAATACCGGTACGGTGGCACTGATGCTGCCGATTGTTGTGAGCCTGGCCAAAGGGGCCGATATGTCGCCTTCGCGTCTGCTCATGCCTCTGGCCTTTGCCAGCAGTATGGGGGGGATGCTTACCCTCATAGGTACACCGCCCAACCTTGTGATACAGGAGACGTTGGAAAATGCCGGCATGGAGGCATTGTCGTTCTTCTCATTCACGCCGGTGGGCATAGTCTGCATTGCAGTGGGCATACTGGTGCTTATACCCATGTCGAAATGGTTCCTCTCCGGCAAACGAAAGGGTGGAGATGAGGAGAAGAAAACCCACCGTACGACCGAGGAGCTCTTGCGCGAATATCAACTCGAACAGCGTATGTTCCGTGTGCAGGTGCCGACCTCTGCTGCCTATTGCGGAAAGACGGTGCAGGAACTCAATATCTCCGAGACATACGGTGTGGGAATATTGGAAATACGGCGGAAGGTTTCGACACGCCGCCATTTTTTCAATAACATCTATGAACATATAACCGCAGGTCCGCATACCGAGATTCTGGCCGACGATATACTCTATCTCTCGGGCGATGCCGCTCAGGTGGCCCGTATGGTCGAGGAGAATGGCTTGTGGCAGCTCGATACGATATACAATGCCTCCGAATCTGAAACGATGAACCAGACGGGTATTGCCGAGGTGGTGTTGCTGCACAACTCCTCTTTGCAGAATGTGGCTGTGCGCGATTGTGGATTCAGAGAAAAATTCAAAGTCAATATTCTCGGCATACAGCGCAACGACACCTATTATGTACACGACTTGCGCGATTTCCGTATGCATAGTGGCGATGCACTGCTGGTGCAGGGTGAGTGGAGCGACATTGCACGCATGAGCAAGGAACAGAACGACTGGGTGGTGCTGGGGCAACCTGTCGAGCAGGTGGCGAAAGTTACGCTCGACCGTAAGGCACCTGTGGCCGCAGCCATCATGTTGCTGATGATACTGGCCATGGTCCTGGAATGGGTTCCTGCGGTGATGGCTGTCATTATAGCGGCGGTGCTGATGGTCTTTACCGGCTGTCTGCGTAGTGTCGAAGATGCCTATCGTACCATAAACTGGGAGAGTATCGTGCTGATTGCCGCCATGATGCCCATGTCGTTGGCTTTGGAGAAGACCGGCGCTTCGGCCGGAATTTCTACCGCTCTGGTTTCGGGGTTGGGCGATTATGGGCCGCTGGCGTTGTTGGCCGGAATCTATTTTACCACGTCATTGATGACGATGTTTATCAGCAATACCGCCACGGCGGTGCTGTTGGCACCCATTGCCATGCAGTCGGCCATCAGCCTCGGCGTGAGTCCCTATCCCTATTTGTTTGCGGTGACGGTCGCCGCCAGTATGTGCTTTGCGTCGCCATTCTCCACGCCGCCCAATGCTTTGGTGATGTCGGCCGGTAAATACACCTTCATGGACTATGTCAAGGTGGGATTGCCTTTGCAGTTGATTATGGGTATCGTCATGATATTTATATTGCCATTGCTTTTCCCGTTTTGAGCCAATGAAAAGCAACAGGCTGTGAGAAACAGACAAGCCGCACCGATTGCTCGGTGCGGCTTGTCTTGTTGTACGGGGAGGTATACTGATTTCGGCCGTTCTATTTTTTGTCTTTGACCTCTTCAAAATCGACATATTCGCCGACCGAGTCGTCGAAAATCTTTTTCTTCCTTCTCTGTCTTTGCGGCTCGTTCTCTGAGTCGGCATAGCGGTTGCTCGTTTCGTTGGGCGTTTCTCTCGTACCGGCATTGAACGGACGGCGGTTGCGGCCGCCGAATACACTCAGGATACGGAACACAAATCCAAGAGCAGCCAGAATCAGTATGAAACCGATGAAAATTATGAATTGAAAGATAAACATATGCAACTACAAGTTAAAGGTGAGTATGATGTTGTAAATATACAACAACAATCCTGCCGCTTTTTCTAAAACGAAGATAAAAAAACTTTTTATTTCCGAAACAGCGCGATGAGTGAGAGTAGTATGTAGGCGATGATGGCACCGGCCAGTCCCGTTAGTCCGAGCCAGATGACGAGCAGCAGCGATATGACCACGAGGATATAGCGCAGTTGATTCTTTTTCCACGACAGGTTCGATGTCTTCAACGAGAACATGGGCAGATTCGATACCATGAGGAACGAGAATACAACAATGAGTATCAAGATGATGGCGGGATTCCAGTTGCGTGTGTCGGCAAAGCAGATGCCTATCCAGAACAGGGCATTAGCGGGAATGGGCAGCCCGATGAACGAGGTGCTTTGGCGGTCGTCGACATTAAACTTGGCCAGACGCAGCCCTCCGGCAATGGGTATCAGCAGGGCCATATAAGCCACGTAGGAGAGATTTCCGTAGGGGAGGAGCAGATAGTCGCTGAGCAGCGTGTAGACCATGACACCCGGTGCCAGACCGAAACTTACGAGGTCGGAGAGTGAGTCGAGCTCTTTTCCCATGGGGGAGTAGGCGTGGAGCAATCGGGCCGACAGTCCGTCGAGGAAGTCGCACACGGCGGCGATGAGTATGAGTATGGCGGCTTGTTCGAAGGTGCCACGCAGTGCCATAATGACAGCCAGACTTCCTGCTGCCAGGTTACAGCAGGTAATGAAATTGGGAATATATGAAGAAAGCCGTTTCATAGGGTAGGGGTGTTTGTATTTTATTACATGGCCGCAGAGCCGTCCCGTGTTACGGGCGCAGACGGGCTACCTGAGTCAGGTTGCCCACGGTCTTTTCGTTGAGTTTTACCATAATCTCGGCATCGAGCGGGAGGAAGAGGTCGACCCGTGAACCGAATTTGATAAAGCCTATGTGTTCGTCGATTTGGCAACTCTCGCCCGGTTCGGCATAAGTAACGATGCGGCGGGCAAGGGCTCCGGCAATCTGTCGCATGAGAATTTCCTGTCCGTTCTCGGCTTTTATCACGATGGTCGAACGTTCGTTCTCGGTGCTTGATTTGGGAAGCCATGCGGCCATATAACGGCCGTCTTGGTGGCTGACGTGGGTAACCGTTCCGTTTACCGGAGTCCAGTTGGCATGAACGTTTACCAGGTTCATGAATATCGATACCTGTAAACGTTTGTCGTGGAAATATTCATTCTCGACAACTTCCTCGGTAACGACCACCACACCATCGGCTGGTGCGACTACGGCGTTGCGCTGTTCGCCCGGAAAATGCCGGCGCGGCGAACGGAAGAAGTTGAGCACCAGCAGAAAAAACAGGGCAGATGCGATATGGAGAATTATGATGAGAACGTGTATAGGACAAAAACGATAGAGTAACCCATTTATAATGAGCAGGGCGAGGAATAGCACGGTAAGAATGTTTCTCCCTTCTCTATGTATTTTGACTTTCATGATGTTTTTCAGGAAATATGAGTTCGGTATATATTTTTTACAAAGGTAGAGAGATTTTGTGTAACGGCAAAACAACTTTTTTAAAATCTTATAATTTCATTTCCCAGGTGGTTGAAGAATTGTTCTTTTCGCAGAAATCGTGGTTGTTTTGTATATTATGGAGGCCTTGTGGCTGTTGTCAGCGCTTTTTACTATCTTTGTCGCCGATAGGCAGAACCTTAGTAGTACTGTCATTGAATGGATAAAATTTTGTAAGGCTTAGATATGGAGAAAAAGAAAGGACGGGGCCGTCGAGGACCCGACAGAATTGAGGTGTTCAAGGTAGAAAAGAATATCACGTTGTTGCCCTTTTTGCAGGAGATATTTTCAGACCGTAGCAAAACGACGATCAAGTCTTATCTGACCCATCGGCAGATTGCTGTAAACAACACCCCCATGACCCAATTCGATACCCCGTTGCACCCCGGCGATGAGGTGTCGGTCAACTACACCCGTGGGTATAAGGAGTTCCGTCACCCGCGTCTCCGCATCGTTTACGAAGACGAGTTCCTGATTGTCGTTGACAAGGGGTATGGGTTGCTTTCCATTTCGACAGACCGTGTAAAGGCCAATACCGCCTATCACATACTCAGCGACTATGTGCGTCAGGACAATCCCGCCAACCGCATCTTTGTGTTGCACCGTCTCGACCGCGATACTTCCGGGCTGATGATGTTTGCCAAAAGCCAGGGCATACAGGAGAAGATGCAGCGTTCGTGGAACGATATGGTACTCGATCGCCGCTACGTGGCTGTCGTTGAGGGAGAGCCTTCGCCGTCGAAAGGCGAGGTGTCGTCTTATCTCAAAGAGAATGCCGCCTTTCATGTCTATTCGACTGACGACAAGGAGAACGGCCAATATGCCCTCACCCGATACGAAGTACTGGCTACCAACGGCAGCTATTCGCTGGTGGAACTGCAACTGGCCACCGGCCGCAAGAATCAGATACGCGTGCATATGCAGGACATCGGACACAGCATTGCCGGAGACCGCAAGTACGGGGCCCATACCAATCCGCTCGGGCGCCTTTCGCTTCACGCCAGCCGGTTACGCTTCGTACATCCGATAACCCGTCGCGACATGCTTTTCGAGACTCCGGTACCGGCCGCTTTTCAGCGGATTGTGCGCTAAAAAGGGCGTAAAAAAACTTCGAGAAACAAATAAAACTTATTATCTTTGCAAGCCTGAATGAATTGTGGGAAAAGTTGTGCGAACTCGCACAGAATCTCGGTAGAAGCAAAGCGGTACAGCCGTCGATTCTCTGGCTCTGGCGTTTCATTTAGGTACAATGCAATGAAAAACAATATACGATATGAATATCTCTTATAATTGGTTGAAAGATTACCTCGACTTGCCTTTGACACCCGAAGAGGTAGCTGCGGCCCTCACTTCGATAGGGCTTGAAACCGGAGGAATAGAAGAAGTGCAAGCCGTAAAAGGCGGCCTTGAAGGACTGGTAATAGGCAAGGTGCTCACTTGTGAGGCGCACCCCAACTCCGACCACCTGCACATCACCACGGTCGACCTTGGCGATGGACAGCCCACCCAGATAGTATGCGGTGCCCCCAATGTGGCAGCCGGCCAGCATGTCGTGGTAGCGACCATAGGTACTGTCCTTTATGCCGGAGATGAAAGTTTTACCATCAAGAAATCAAAAATACGCGGTGTCGAGAGCAACGGCATGATATGTGCCGAAGATGAAATCGGCATCGGCACGTCGCACGACGGCATCATCGTCTTGCCCGAGAGTGCCATACCCGGTACTCCGGCCAAAACCTATTACAACCTCGAAAGCGACTATGTATTGGAGGTAGATATCACCCCCAACCGCATTGATGCCGCTTCGCACTATGGCGTAGCCCGCGATTTGGCGGCTTGGCTTAAACAAAATGGCTATGTCTATTCGCTGAAACGCCCCTCGGTTGATGCTTTCAAAATTGACAATCCCGCGGGAAAAGCCGTTTCGCTAACGGTCGAGAACAGCGAAGCCTGTCCTCGATACAGCGGCCTTACCATACGCAACGTGAAGGTGGCCGAGAGCCCCGAGTGGTTGAAAAAACACCTCCTGGCCATAGGCTTGCGCCCCATCAACAATGTGGTCGACATTACCAATTATCTCCTGCATGAGACCGGTCAGCCCATGCACTGTTTCGATGTGGCACAGATAGCCGGAGAAAAAATCGTTGTCAAGACTCTGCCCGAGGGAACTCCCTTTGTTACCCTCGACGAGGTGGAACGGAAACTCTCCGAGCGTGACCTCATGATATGCAACGAGAACGAAGGTATGTGCATTGCCGGCGTATTCGGCGGTTTGCAGTCGGGCGTGACGATGCAGACAACCGATGTCTTCCTCGAATCGGCCTATTTCAACCCCATGTGGGTGCGGAAAACGGCACGTCGTCATGGATTGAATACCGACTCGTCGTTCCGTTTCGAGCGGGGAGCCGATCCCAACAACACCCTCTATGTGTTAAAACGTGCCGCCCTGCTGGTTAAGGAGTTGGCCGGTGGCGAAATCGTGGGCGATATCGTCGACGTATATCCGGCACCCATATCCAACTACCCCGTAACGCTCAGCTATGAGCATATCAATGCTCTGGTAGGTAAAGAGATACCCTGCGATACGGTCAAGAGTATATTGGCTTCGCTTGAAATAGAGATTACGGCCGAGAAAGATGGCGTGTTGTCGTTGCTGGTGCCTACTTACCGGGTCGATGTGCGTCGCGATGTCGACGTCATCGAAGACATTCTGCGCATATACGGATACAACAATGTAGAGTTTACCGACACGGTACACTCCAATCTCTCATACAAGACCGCAACCGACAACAGTTTCAAACTGCAAAACCTGGTAGCCGAGCAGCTCGTGGGCTGTGGTTTCAACGAGATAATGAACAACTCGCTCACCAAATCGTCTTATTACGCTTCGCTCCAATCCTATCCTGAGAGCAACTGCGTAAAATTGATGAACCCGTTGAGCGCCGACCTCAGTGTGTTGCGTCAGACGTTGCTTTTCGGCGGACTGGAAAGTATTGCACACAACATCAATCGTCGTCGTCCCGATTTGCACTTCTTTGAGTTTGGAAACTGTTACTCTTTCTCACCCGAGGCCGATGCTACGGAGAAGGTACTCAACCCTTACAGCGAATCGCTGCATCTCGGTTTGTGGATTACGGGACATCGCGTGTCGGGCAACTGGGCACATGCCGATGAGAAGAGCAACGTGTATGAACTCAAAGCCTATGTCGAGAATATCTTTACCCGTCTTGGTGTGGAGCGAGGCCGACTGCTCATGACGCAGACGAGCGACGACCTCTTTTCGGCGGCACTTTCTATCACCACCCGCGATGGAAAAGAGGTCGGCCGATTGGGTATTGTTTCGACCAAAATATTGAAGATATTCGATATCGATGCCGAAGTATGTTATGCCGACCTCCACTGGTCGCAGCTCCTGCGACTGGCCGGGAAGACGGTAACCTTTACCGATATACCCAAATTCCCCAGCGTGAAACGCGACCTGGCTCTCTTGCTCGACAAGAACATCACCTTTGCACAGGTCGAGAAAACAGCACTCGAAGCCGACAAGAAACTTATCAGAGAGGTAACCCTCTTCGATGTGTACGAGGGAAAGAACCTGCCCGGAGGCAAGAAGTCTTATGCCATATCACTTGTGCTGCAAGATGAGAGCAAGACTCTTAACGATAAGCAGATAGAACATATCATGGGTAAAGTCGTTGCCAATTTGCAGAATAAGTTGGGCGCATCATTGAGATAATCAAGTTTATTACATCATACAATAAGTAAAAATACCAATATGGGAAGAGCATTTGAATATAGAAAAGCCCGTAAGCTCAAACGTTGGGGCAATATGGCACGCACCTTTACCAAACTCGGAAAAGAAATCTCCATCGCCGTGAAGGCCGGTGGCCCCGATCCCGATGCCAACCCCCGTTTGCGTGTGCTCATGCAGAATGCCAAGGCTGCCAATATGCCTAAGGAAAACGTAGAGCGCGCTATCAAGAAAGCCACATCAAAAGAAGAAGGCGATTACAAGGAAGTTCTTTTCGAAGGATACGGTCCTTACGGCATTGCCATTGTTGTGGAGACTGCTACCGACAACAACAACCGCACGGTTGCCAACATTCGCAGCTACTTCAACAAGTTTGGCGGTTCGCTGGGTACATCGGGCAGCCTCTCGTTTCTTTTCGATCACAAGAGCGTATTTCATATTAAACCCAAAGATGGCATTTCGCTCGAAGATTTGGAACTTGAACTGATTGACTTCGGCGTAGACGAGCTCGATGCAGACGAAGAAGAAATTGTAATCTATGGCGAATTCGAGTCGTTCAATGCCATTCAGAAGTATCTCGAAGACAATGGCTACGAAATCACCAGCGCTGAGTTTGAACGTATACCCAACGACACCAAAGAGCTCACCGAAGAGCAACGTGCCCAAATCGAGAAACTCATTGAGCGCATCGAAGAAGACGAAGATGTACAGAACGTCTTCCATAATATGAAAGAGATTGACGATGAGGAATAACCCCCTCGCGTTTTTCTGAAAAAATGATATTGACACCGGGGACATATGCTTCCCGGCGTTATCTTTACATTGAATCCATGAAACGAGTTACAATTCTGTGTGCATGCCTTGTGTTGTTATTGTCGGCATGCAGCGAATCATCGGCAGAGGGGGATACCGTTGGCCGGCCGGCTTATGCGGTCGATACAGCCGTGGTGCAGAAATATCTGCGCGAGAATGTCTATATCGACGTCGATATGAAAACCCTTGCCCGAGCAGTAGTTGCCGGCGACAAGGTCGATGCTGTTGATATGGCGCGGGTTCGGGTAGCCTTGTATCGTTATTTTTCTCATGTGGAGATAATGGCGGGGCATTACCGTTGCACGTTACGCTCAGGCGAGGAGATTGCCGTTTCGTCGCGAGTGTTCGATGCCATGCAGGAAAATCTCCGTGAGACGAATAAGGCTGCTGATGAAATGCGGAGTCGCGATACGACGTTTCAATTACCGCCTGTTGATTCGGCTTATCGGGCCTCACTGCTAAAATAAAGCCAAATAAAAAGCCTCTGTTATTGCAGAGGCTTTTTGTTGTTTTTTAGAGACGGATGTCGTCTTATTCTTTTATAAAGCGGGCAGCCACCCAGTTGTTCTTTTCCTTATGGCTTTGGTATTTAAGCCCGAACTTTTCGGCGCAGGCTTCCAGCACCGGGAGGTCTTGTGTGTAGAAGCCGCTCATGTATATCGTGCTTCCGGGGTGCATTACCGAAGCATAAGCCTCCATGTTGTCGATGTGAATGTTGCGGTTGATATTGGCCAGTACAGTATCGTAGGGAACTTCGCCGTTGAGTTGCTGTTTGTCGCCCAGTCGCACGTCGATGCCGTCGACTTGATTGAGGCGAATATTTTCCAGCGCATTGTGGTAGGCCCATTCGTCGATATCGACAGCCGTTACCTCGGCAGCGCCGCGCATGCGCGCCAATATGGCGAGAATGGCTGTTCCACAGCCCATGTCGAGTACCCGTTCGTGGTCGAAGTCGTGGCTCAGAATCCATTCGAGCATAAGCGACGTCGTTTCGTGGTGGCCGGTTCCAAAAGCCATTTTGGGGTCGATGACAATCTTATAGTGGGTATCGGGTATGTCGGTGTGGAACGTGCTGTGTATGACACATTCGTTGCCTACGACAATGGGTTGGAAGTAATGTTTTTCCCACTCTTCGTTCCAGTTCTGGTCGGCATAATGTCGGCACGACCATTCGATTTCGGCCTCGACAGGCAGTTGTCCGATGATTTGTTGCAGAGCCGGTTCGTCGTATTGGCTCTCGGGAATGTAGGCGCTCATGCCTTCGGCTTCGGGTACAAAGCTGTCGTAGCCGGCATCGGCCAGGAGTGCAGCCAGAATATCGGTAACAAGGGTGATGTCGTCGGCTTTGACGTGAAAGTGTATTTCGATATATTTCATGTCGGTTTAAAGATTAAGATTCTCCCAGTTCGTTCAGAATTCGGGGGTAGAGAACATTTTTCAGGTGTGGGTACTCCGGGTAGAGCGCCATGGCCTTGCTGAAATATTCGTGCGCCTTTTGGTAGTTTTCGCTTTTCTCCTCGACCAGCCCGAGTGTAATGATGAGTTGCAGGTACATCCAGTTGTCGGTGCGCAGCGACTCGTCTTTGTCATACAGTTGTAGAGCCTTGCAATAATATTCTTTCGATTGCTTGGTGTTTCCGCCGAAAGCGTCGGGCATATAGAAGAGAATGTTGGCACTCCAAATGTTTACCTCGGGAGCTTCGGGAGCCATTTCTTCGGCATTACGGGCATACCGCAGCATACTGCGGGCCAGTGTCGTCGCTTTGAGTGGAGAGAGGGCTATCTGGTATCCCTGGAAGTTGGCCATGAGACCTGCCAGCCGTCCGTTTTGGGGATTTTGTTGTACCAATGGTGTGATAATCGTCAGAGCCTCGTCGAGTATTTCGCGGGCGTGCTTCTTCTCTTTGATGTCGATAAGATGTCCCACCAGACCGTAATAGTAGGAGAGTAGCTCTTCTTTGTTTTCCAGGCTTTGGAAGTCGGGGTCGGTTTTCATCTGGTCGATGAGACCTTCCCATTGCAGAATGTTGCCGGAGACAAAAAGGTCGAAAGTTTTCTCCCGGTAGTTACTTTCAGCCTGAGTCGAGGCGATACATACCGAGAAGAGGAGAAGCAATGTGAAGATTTTTTTCATGACAGGGCGTTTTTTTGAAGTGGGCCGGCGTTATGCCGTGTAGAAAGTCTGGCCGGGATTTCCTGGCACAGACATCGACCACATGTTTGGCTGCAAAGATACCACTTTTATATCGGATTTTTTGGGCAATGTCTCTCTTTCATTGTGTGAAAAGACGTTTATACTATTCTGTTACTCTTTTTAAGAGAGTTGTTTATATACTTTGAAGTGGCAGGTAAAAGCTTTTTGTTGTGTATGGGAGGCTTCGGAAATGTAAGTTTTGCACATTCATTGCTTTTTTGTTTCTTATTCGCTATCTTTATGGAATATATCAGTGGGTGTAACAATGCAGTCAGATGGGATTGTTATTTTGTCTCTGCATTCTTGTTTACTGTTTTTGTCAGACATATAATACGTTATGAGTAAAATTGCTAAAAGCCTTACCGAACTTATCGGCAATACGCCGATGCTCGAACTCTCGGGTGTGGCCCGTCGGTACGGTACCGTTGCCCGTATCGTGGCCAAGTTGGAGTCGTTCAATCCCGGAGGCAGTGTGAAAGACCGCACCGCTCTCTCTATGATAGAAGATGCCGAGGCTCGGGGAGTGTTGTCGCCCGGAGCCACGATTGTAGAACCTACCAGCGGTAACACCGGGGTGGGCCTTGCCTGGATTGCCCGCACCCGAGGATACAAGACGATACTCACCATGCCCGAGACAATGAGTGTCGAGCGGCAGCGGCTGTTGAAGGCCATGGGGGCAGAACTTGTGCTGACCCCCGGCTCTGCGGGAATGGCCGGCGCCATAGCCCGGGCCGAGGCACTGTTGAAGGAGATTCCGCAGTCGGTCATGATGCGCCAGTTTGAAAATTCGGCCAATCCGGCTGTTCATCGGGCGACGACCGCCGAAGAGATATGGCGCGACACCGATGGCGCAGTCGATGTTTTTGTGGCCGGTGTGGGTACCGGCGGCACCCTTACAGGTGTGTCCCAGGGCTTGAAGGCGCATAACCCCGCTGTCGTGGCGGTTGCCGTTGAGCCGACTTCTTCGCCGGTACTCTCGGGGGGGGAGCCCGGCGCCCATCGGTTGCAAGGTATTGGGGCCGGCTTTGTACCCGGCATTTATGATGGAAGATGGGTCGATGCGGTGATGACGATTACCGACGAAGACGCGATGTGCATGGGACGTGAACTTGTGGCTTGTGACGGCGTTTTTACCGGCGTATCGTCGGG
>ERZ824600.1054-NODE-1054-length-36627-cov-5.674970_pt1 | contig 36627 bp, 30 predicted proteins | sample MGYA00519933_ERZ824600 | MGnify/ENA primary metagenome ERZ824600 (study PRJEB31778, sample SAMEA3449178) | human gut metagenome | biome: human gut; feature: human-associated habitat; material: faeces | place: United Kingdom | collected 2010/2012 ... | reverse complement strand
GCCACTTCAACCTGTCGCTCGGCGAGAATACCTCTACCGGCTACTATTTTGAATTGCATGGAAACAGTAAACTGACAGTCAATTATATCAAATGTGATTGGGCTGTAAATTTTGTTTACATGGGTGAGCTGTCCGTTAAAACCGAAGTATATAATGGAGTATTTAATGAATATGAAGAGATCTTTCGCATATCAGACGATATTATTAATTTAGAAGCAGAAATTTCCGAAGAAACGGTAAGATTCAAAATATATGGCGGAGAATTTCCATCGAATCCGTTACAGGTAAAGATCAACGAAACAGACAAGGTTATCAACTGCCTCGCACCTGGATATACATTTACTCTTAACGGCGGTATTTATACGGTCATTAAAAATACCGGGTAGATCGGTCGATTGCTCCGTTTATTCATTTTCAGCCGGCGTAAGCTACGGAAAATATGTTATCTTAACCAATTCCAGCCTTGACATAATATCGGAAATCAGTTATAATGATATGAAAATCTGCGCATCTTGATCCGTAGTTAGGCGGATGATTAACCCCAATATACCCGGTATATTTTACTGTCAGGGGCAGAGAAGGAATTTTGATATCATAACATCGGGAGCATTAAAAAGAAAAATATTTGATTGCAGAGGTGATATTTATGAACTTGGAGGACTATCTGGTGTCCCACCAAATAGTAGGAGTTAAAACAGAAAAGAAAGATATAATTGTCGATAATCCATTTGAATTTGTAAATGAAATAAGGAACATGAATTATTGCATAACTAAAATATTTTGGTGGGAGCATCTGGAGGTATCAAACTCTGTAAATTCGATCGGACACGGCGGTCCGCAAGACCCGCGCAACCGTAAATATTATTTTTCGGAAATAGGTTTGAGTAAAAAATTCTCTTGCGATTGTTCTTCTGACCAAATTAAAGATTATTTAAGATCTGTTTATCAGGAATATTCCAAATATTGCTTGTACCCGTCTTTTTCGGTGAGAGAAATCAGAGTAAAATAAATGAAATTTAGGCTGTGGGTATGATACTAAAGTATGTTAAAATAAAGAATGGGCTAATGCCATGATCATAACTATGTATTTGAATATGATGTTCAAAACCTTGAGCCGAGGGACATATTTCAGACATTTTTACAATTATTAACTTACTAAACCAGTCATTTAAAAGCAAAACAAAAAGTCGGGAGATGTTGTCACAAATCCCGACTTTTGTTTATATAAAGCAGTCCGAAATAATCGAAAGGTCAGATATCCGAATGCTTTCTTTTCTTTCTGATTATAATTAATGCAGCAGGCATCATCATTAATACGAAAATTGCAGGTTCTATTGCTGAAGCGCAGCCGCTCTTTTCCGGTTCTTCGGTTATACTGCCGGACGAGGTCTCGGCTGGAACGGTTGTTATAGGAGCTGTTTCATCCGGTATCGTATCGACCGGCGGTGTTTCAACAGGCTCGGTTTCGGTTGTAGAGGTATCGGTTGACTCCGATGCTTTTACGGATACAGGCTCCGTGCAGAGATAGTAGGTCGAGCCCGAGCCTGTGCGGCAGGCAAGCCTGAAGAAGACCGTTGCCGTTCCGTTTCCGCTCGAATAAAGCTTTCCGTCGGAATAGCTGATGCCCGCACCGTTGTCTTCAATAATCACCATTTGCGCATTTGTAATATCAGTGCGCACGCGTCCGTAGGTAAGACGTGAGATCTTAAATTCAACGCCGTCAGCGGTTATGTCGATTTCGGATGCAGGTGCATCAATGCGGCGTGTATAATTTGTTACCCATTGCGAGTAGTTTGTAGTGATTCCGTTAGTGCCGAGCAGCAGATATTTGTCAAATTCACTCATAGAGTTTACCGTCCACGGCCATATAGTAATTCCGCGCTCGGATACACGACGCAAAAGCTTCTGACCGAGAGCGCCCGAAGCATATGAAGGATTATAGGTCGTTCCCATGCTCTCGACCTTGTTAAGAATAGCTTCAAGTGCTTCGTCGGCGGCACTTTCCGACGGCGTAATGGAAGAGGTCAGATATCCTACCGAAATTCCCGGCAGCAGTCTTCGCATTTCGAAAATAAAAGATTCGCTGAAGGTAATAACATTGACCTGATCGGCAATGTCATATTGCTTGATAAGCTTTGCAAGCGCAACAACAAGTGCGGTGCTTGCATCCTTTTTGATCTCAATAACGAGCTGAACATCCTTGCCCTTGAATTCCTTGAAATAATCTTCAAGTGTGGGAATTGGCTCGGGGGCTGCCGATTGATTGACATTGACCGAAAATTGCTTCAGCTGTTCATATGTAAAGCCCTCAACCTTTCCGGTCCCGTTTGTGGTACGGTCTATTGTGGAATCGTGCATGACGACTATCACATTATCGCGTGTTAGATAAATGTCATTTTCAATCATGGTCGCACCTTTATTATACGCAATTATACTGCTTGCAATAGTGTTTTCCTGCGAAAGCGTAGGCGAGCCGCGATGCGCGATAACATTGACAAGACGTGTTAATGTGTTTTTATCGAAATACTTTGTCAGAACCGCTTCATATGCTTCACGGTCAGCGACAATTATGCCGTTTGCACCGGAGGTGATCGCTTTGATATAGCCAACCGTATTATCCGCCGATGTGCTCCAGACCGTCATAAAAAGCCTTTGAAGATATTCAACATTATCTCTGGTTGCCGCACTGTCTGACAGCATTATGACACGGGCATATGAGGAATTTGCTTTTTCGCGAAGCGCATAAAGCTCTTTTTCTGTTTTCGAAGAAGCTTCCGTGCAGTCAAGTACGCCCTGAGACGCAGGGTATGCCGTGCGCGCACTCTTAAGCAGTTTATTGTCAGCAGATACGAATATAACGTCATTTATCCCCATACTTTTTAACTTGTTGCAAAGAGGTGTAATTACGTCGCTGTCCTTAAGATAAAATGCCGGAATAATTCCTTTACCGGTCTTTTCCAAAGCTTGCGCGAGTGTGCAGATTTCATTACCGTCCGCTGATATGACCTTCAATGACGAATCAACATTCATCATGGCAACCGTCGGTGAGCTTTTCGACAACCCGTCAAGCTGTTCTGTCGAAGTGATACGGGATATCATTGCCGGAGTAAGCGCAAGATTTGATGATTGCTCACGGGTTGTGTGAACATTTGCTTCGGGAGGAACAATGCTTTCGGTCGGAACCGTAATTTTTATGCTGTCAACAAGTAATTTAATACCTCGTGTCTGAATACCCATGCGCCCGGATTTCTGATTGACCGTTGATGAATAAAGCATAGGACTGCCGTTGATAGTGGTTACAGCCATGTTGTCCTGAAGCTCAAAACCGAATGTGTATTTCTTGGAAGCGGAAATGCTTTCTTTGTAAGCCGCGGTATGCGTTACATTCCATTTGTTGGCTGAGGTGCGTTCGGCAATCTCCATACCGTTTGAGGCGGTAGCGGACTGACGGAGACAAGCCTGCCAATACGGAGAATTGTTGTTTTGTACACGCGCCATAAGGCTTATCCAGTTGCTTGACGAAGCTGCTTTTGCCATAGTAATATCTGCGGTTATCTTGCAGTTGCCAAACACACTTAACCATGACGGCAATAAAATGCGGATATAATTGGAGGACGATGATGAGGCATCAAGTACCAGCTGACCGTTTTCAACCGCAACGGTTGCACCCGTTGACTGCTGAACGACAGTGAGATCCGAGATGTCCATGTCTGAAAAATCATTGTAGTATAATACATATTCCGTATCCCCGACATTTTTGACAACAAGATATACGGTTCGGACCTTTGTACCTGCGGTAGCGGTCAGTTCAAAGACACCCGGAGCGGCGGCTGTTATACTGCCGTCGGAGCCTATATTCAGATCTTTTGAAGTCCAGGTGATATCGCTTGCGGATGTTGATATACCGTTTGAAAATTCGACTGCATAGTTGCCGAGCAGTATTTTTTGACCCGCATCAGCGGTAATGGCAGGGCAGGAATACCTGACCGTTCCGCTTTCGGCGGTAGCGTTAAGTACCGTAAGTACAATTATGAGTATCAATACTGAAGCGATGCAGATGATTCTCAGTAGTTTCTTTTTCATAACAAGGTTTCCTCCAAAAAGAATTGTTATCGAAAATACATCGAACGTCCGAAAAGCGTGGCAGTCGGACTTTATCAGGAACAGTGTGGCTGAATGGCTTGGCGTTAGAATTCTGAATCTCTGTCAACTCTTCAGTCTCAAAGTCTGTTATATATACAGTATATCATACGCATACAACTGTGTCAACCACCGCAGTATAAGTCGGTACGAAAGCCGTGAAAAAGGCGGTGTAAAAAAACTCAAAACGAGCTTTTTTACAGCCCTGTTTTTTCTTGGTGTAACATAGCTGTTGTAATCTGCATAAAAGGGTTGAAAAAAAGGCAAATCTGTGTTATACTGAATATCGGTACGATACAGCAATATATATGTTTGGTGAACAGTCGTAATATCAATGTCGGAGGAGAGATTTCGGATGGCAGGCAGAGAAAAACTAAAATATCTTGAATGCGGAAAAATAATAAATACTCATGGGGTAAAAGGCACCGTAAAAGTCGAATCGTGGTGCGACTCGCCGGAGATTCTGGCGAAAATGAAAACTCTGTATTTTAAAACGGGAAAGGATTCCTTCGACGCGAGAAATGTCGAGAGCGCTTCTGTCAATAAATCGACAGTACTTTTAAAGCTTTCCGGAATCAACAGTGTTGAAGAGGCAATAATGTATAAAGGAAAATTGCTTTTTGCAAAAAGAGAGGACTTCGAATTGCCGGACGGTGAGTATTTTATCGCCGAGCTTATCGGATGTGAGATAGTAGATGCGACCGACGGTGAAAAATACGGTGAGCTTAAGGATATAATCAACTACGGCGCTTCGGATATATATGTTATTGATACCGCAGACGGCGAAAAAATGATGCCGGCAGTAGATGAGTTTGTCAAAGAAATAGATTATGATAACGGGCGCATATATGTCAGCGTTATCCCGGGTATGTTTGACTGAAAGTGAATGGTGAAAATAAAATATGATTTTTAACGTTATGACGCTTTTCCCGGAGCTTGTAAGTACAGTGCTCGGAGAAAGCATTATAGGTCGTGCTCAAAAGAACGGGATAATAGATATCAACGTTTATAATATAAGGGATTATTCAGAGGACAAGCACAAACGGGTCGATGATACCCCGTACGGCGGCGGCAAAGGGATGCTTATGATGGCACCGCCCATATATAATTGCTACCGTGCAATAGCCGACAGGACCGTACAGGGGACTGAAACAGAAAAAAACAGCGACGGGGAATATCCGCCGCATAAACGCAGAACAATATATATGTCACCTACCGGAAAGGTGCTGACGCAGCAAAAGGCAAAAGAGCTGTCGGAATATGACGAGCTTATAATCCTTTGCGGGCATTACGAAGGAGTCGACCAGAGAATCATCGACGAAATAATCGACGAGGAAATTTCTATCGGCGACTATGTACTGACCGGCGGAGAAATTCCCGCGTGCATACTTGTTGACTGCGTGGCAAGACTTTGCGAGGGCGTTCTCGCAGATCCCGAATGCTACGAAAAAGAAAGCTTTTCAGACGGTACACTTGAGTATCCGCAATATACGAGACCATACGAATTTCACGGCGTTAAGGTACCCGATGTTCTTATATCCGGACATCATGCAAATATTGATAAGTGGCGCGATCTTGCATCAATCGAAAGAACACGAAAGAACCGCCCGGACTTGCTCAAAAAAGAGGACTAGGACGAGCCTTAAAAACGCAAAACGGTACTTTGAGCATAAAATTTATATAATTGTTATGCAATATCAACATATCTGGGACTTAAAAAGTGTCAAAAATCTATAAGTTACCTATTGATTTTAAAGCTTGAATTTGATATACTTATATTTAAGATAGCTTATTGTGATTTTTTTATCCATTAAATCAGAAACGGAGATTAAAGATGGTTACACGCGATGTCGTAATTGTAAATTCCGTCGGGCTTCATTCAAGACCGGCTTCTCACTTTGTGCGTGAGGCTCAGCTCTATAAAAGCAATATTTCAATTGAGGTTGAGGATCGCAGAGTAAATGCCAAGAGCATACTTGGAGTATTATCGCTCGGAATTGCTCAGGGGATGACAATAACTCTGAAGGCTGAAGGACCTGATGAGGATGTAGCTGTCGAAAGACTTGCCGCATATGTTGCTTCCGGCCTTGAGGAATAATTTTTATTTTTATTTCAGAATATGAGCGGCGTGTGTGCCTCTGCGCCTTGCTGTTAAAGTCAAAGTGGCGGGGTAATGCTCCGCCATTTTATTTTTTACAGGAGTTTGGAATATGCCGACAGACGCAAAACGTATTCAATACCTGCTTGAAAAAGCCAATGCACTTCCGCTTTGCCCGGGAGTCTATATCATGCGCTCAAAATCCGGCAAGGTCATATATGTCGGAAAATCCAAAAAGCTCAAAAATCGTGTTTCACAATATTTTCAGAACGGAAGCAAAAATATCAAGACCGCAAAGATGGTATCGGCGGTAAATGACTTCGACTATTTTGTCTGTAACACCGAAATAGAGGCACTGTCGCTTGAAAATACATTGATAAAGCAATATACACCGCGGTATAATATCCGTCTTAAGGATGATAAATCCTACCCTTATATCAAGGTGACTTCCGGAGAATATCCGTCTGTGATATGCACCCGCAAGCGGGACGCTGATAAGGCAAGATATTTCGGACCTTATACCGGAACGGCAACGGCTTATTCGGTTATAGACCTTTTAAAAAAGAATCTCGGTCTTCCGTCCTGTAAAAGAAAATTTCCCGAGGAAATCGGGAAGGAAAGACCTTGTATTTATTATCAGATGGGCGCCTGTTGCGGTGTTTGTACCGGAAAGGTAAGCCCCGAGGAATATGCAGGTCTTGTAAAGTGTGCCTGCGATATACTTCGCGGTAACACATATTCGGCAAAGCAAAAGCTGAAAGCGCAGATGTTTGAATATTCCGAAAATGAGCAGTACGAGGCTGCGGCAAAATGCCGCGATACGATAGCGGCTCTCGATAAATTAAGACAAAAGCAAAAGGTCGTCGCATCTCCCGATACCGAGCAGGATGTCATAGGCCTTTATAACGGTGAGACCTGTTCATGCGTTGTTGTGCTTAATATACGCGAGGGTGCACTAAGCGATAAATCCGAGTTTACCTTCGGAGTTGATGAGATTGCCGATGAGGGCGCAATGTCATCCTTTATATGCGAGTATTACAGAAAGCGCGAATATATTCCTGCAAAGATACTTTTGTCGTTTGTGCCTCCCGAGGGTGACCTTGAGCTGATAGGCGATTTCCTTACAGAATACGCAAAAAGGAAAATTACGGTCAGGGTTCCCGAAAAAGGAGAGCTAAAGGAGCTTTGCAATATGGCAGTCCAAAATGCAGCCGAAAAGGCAAGAGCATTTTCCGATGAATTGCAGAAAAGTAACAGTACATTGATAAGACTTGCCGAATTGCTCGGACTTGAGACGATCCCCGAAAGGATCGAGGCTTATGATATATCAAATTTCGGTGCAGATAATCTGACAGCCGGAATGATAGTTATGGTCGACGGTAAATTCAAAAAATCCGATTACAGACAGTTTTCAATAAAAAGCGTAGATGGAACCGACGACTACGCCTCAATGCGGGAGGCGCTTACAAGGCGCTTTACACATCTTGGAGACGCGCACGGCTCATTCTCGGAAATGCCTGACCTAATACTTCTTGACGGCGGCAAGGGACACGTTTTGACGGTCAAGGCGGCTCTTTCGGAAATGAATATAGATGTACCCATATTCGGCATGGTAAAGGACGATTTTCATAAAACGCGGACGCTTTGCGACCAATCAAACGAAATATCGATCGCAAATGAAAAAGAAGTATTTACCTTGATTTATCGGATACAGGAGGAGGTACACAGATTCTCAGTTTCAAGAATGCATAAAGCCAAAAGAAGCACTATGAAGCATTCTTCGCTTGAAAAAATACGCGGTATCGGACCGGAAAAGGCAAAGGCGCTTCTTTTATACTTCGGCGAATATGCGGCAATAAAGAACGCTGATGCGGAGGAGCTTTTGCACGCAAAGGGAATAAGCAAAACAGACGCCATGGAGATATACCGCTATTTTCATAAGAGCAACGACGGCAATTAAGGCAAAGCAAACCGATTAAAAACAAACCGATTGTTATAAATATAAACCATACAGAGAGGAAGCTTTTGAATCACGAAAGCTACGGTTAAAAAATGAGAATTATTACAGGAAAAGCAAGAGGCACCAAGCTGTTTGCACTTGAAGGTGAGGCAACAAGACCAACCTCCGAACGCGCAAAAGAAGCGATTTTTTCAATGATAAATTTTGATCTTGAGGGCAGGGAGGTGCTTGATCTTTTTGCCGGAAGCGGTCAGCTCGGACTTGAAGCAGCAAGCCGCGACGCAAAGCACGTCACAATGGTGGATAACTCAAAGGCGGCAGTAGAAATAATAAACCGTAATGTTGAAAAAACAAAGCTCGGCGAATTCTGCACCGTTATCAGAAGCGATTATAACGACTTTCTCCGCGGAAGAAGAACCAAGGTTCAATATGATATCGTGCTTCTGGATCCTCCGTATGCGCAAAAACTCGTTCCGTCGGCGCTTGAAGGACTTTTAAACGGCGGGTTTTTGAAGCCCACTACCATAATCGTTTGCGAGACCGCAGAGGGCGATGATGTGTTCGGCAGCCGCAGTGCTTTGAAGAATTCATTCAAGGTAATAAAGAACACCCATTACGGAATAGCTCACGTTACACTTCTTATGCCGAAAGACAGCGAGGAAGCCGAATCGGAAGCAGAGGACGGCGAGTAATTATGAGATCCGAACACGATTTTTTGTCGCAGAAAATCAAACGTATTGCTATAATTCCCGGCAGCTTTGACCCGATGACAAAAGGGCATACCGACATTGTGAAAAGAGCTGCGGCAATATTTGATTATGTTGTGGTGGCTGTAATGGTCAATCCGGCTAAGAGTTTAACGCAGATGTTTACATATGATGAGCGCAAAAGGATAGCCGAAGCGTCCTGTAAAGATATCCCGAATGTTAAAGTTATCGTTTCAGATGGTATGCTTTGGGAGCTTGCCCGTAATCTCGGGGCTTGCGCCATTGTCAAAGGTGTGAGAAACACATCGGATTTTGAATATGAGCAGGAAATGGCAAAATTCAACCACGAGCATAATCCGGATGCCGAGACGGTATATCTTCCGGCGTACGACGTTTTTTGCAATATAAGCTCAACCGCCGTAAGAGAAATGCTGTGGCATACGGATACCGAAGCTGTTACCGAAAAGCTTTCCGGACTGATTGAGCCGTGTGCTGTTGATACCGTAAAAGAAATATTTGCGGATAAATGTCGTAAAAAATCAATTAACTGAAAAAACAATATACTTGTCCGACCGAAAATAAAACAAGCACGTTCTAAAAAGTAAAAACCTCCAATATACTTTTAGCGAAAGCATATATTTGTAATAACGCAAAGCTAAGTGAAAGTATAATGGAGGTTTTTTAATGGAAGAATATTCAATTTACAGGGATATAGCGGCGAGGACGGGCGGCGATATATATATTGGCGTTGTCGGTCCGGTAAGGACCGGAAAATCCACCTTTATCAAACGCTTTATGGAAGCACTCGTAATACCGAATATAACCGAGGGCTACGGACGCGACAGAGCCAGAGATGAGATGCCGCAGAGTGCGGCGGGAAAAACCGTAATGACGACCGAACCCAAATTCATTCCCGACGAGGCGGTAAATATAACGGTCGATGAATGTGCAAATCTCAGAGTAAGAATGATAGACTGCGTCGGCTATATAGTGCCCGAAGCACTCGGAACGATCGAAAACGGTCAGCCGCGTATGGTGCGTACCCCCTGGCAGGAGGAGCCGATGCCGTTTATCCAAGCCGCGGAAATGGGGACACATAAGGTTATTACCGAGCATTCTACTATCGGTATGCTCGTTACGACGGACGGCACTATTGGGGATATTCCGCGGGAGAGCTATGTTGAGGCTGAAGAACGCGTAGTTAGAGAGCTTCGGCAGATCGGCAAGCCCTTTGCGGTGATACTCAATTCTGCAAAACCCGGCTCAGAGGCGGCTGTGGCGCTTGCTTATGAACTTGAATCAAAATATAAGGCACCTGTGGCGCTTGTAAGCTGTATAGATCTTGATGCCGAGGATATAAGGCATATACTTGAGCTTGTATTGCACGAATTTCCTGTAAGCGAGATAAGAGTGTCGATGCCTGCCTGGACGAACGCGCTTGACGATACCCACAAAATAAAACAATCGGTCATGAATTCGGTTAAGGATTGCGCAGGAATCGTTACAAAGGCGGGAGACGTCAAGGAAGCCTTCAAAGGACTCGCGGATAATGAATATATCAAAACCGCTGCAGTAAAAAATCTTGATCTCGGAACCGGACGCGCACAGATAGGAATTGAACTTAATGACGGACTTTATTATGATGTTATGAGTGAGCTGACGGGATTTGAGATCAGAGACGAGAGCGGACTTATAGAGCTTATGAAACAGCTGTCAGTGGTAAAAAAAGAATACGATAAGGTTTCCGAAGCGCTTGAAGCGGCGAATACCTCCGGGTACGGTATAGTAATGCCTTCGATATCAGATCTGCATCTTGAAGAACCCGAGATAGTAAAGCAGAACGGAAGCTACGGCGTCAGACTGCGTGCATCGGCACAATCCATTCATATGATACGCGCAAATATAGAGACCGAAATCAGCCCGATAGTCGGAACCGAACAGCAATCCGAGGATCTTGTCAGATATATGCTCAACGAATTTGAGGAGGATCCTGTAAAAATCTGGGAATCCAACATGTTCGGAAAAACGCTTTATGAGCTTGTAAACGAGGGACTTCATACAAAACTTGAGCATATGCCCGACGAGTCGCGTGAAAAGCTCTCTGAAACTCTTGAACGTATCATAAACGAGGGAAGCAACGGACTTATCTGTATTATTCTTTGATCCACTGAGCTTGGGCACTTTTGCCTTGCTTTTCTTTACGCTAAAATGAAAGCGGTGTAAAAACTCATTTTGAGTCTTTACATCGCCTTTTTTGATATCATTTATTGAAGATGGTATGTCGTACCTTTTTTGCGTATTCCGGCAGTATTTTTTCAAGTTTGGAGCAATAGCCGTCGATCCTTGCTTTTTCCTTCTGAGACAGATCTGTTTTATCAGCCGCAATGGCAAGAGCGGCAATAGCATAGGTCTCCGGAGGAAATCCGTTAAAGCTCATGGCATTTTCTGCGTATTCAAGCGCTTGTACGTTCATTCCGAGCTTAAGACAGCAAAGCGCCATACCGTAAAGAATATACGGATCTTCTTTATAATGCTCGTATCCGCGTTTGAATATATCAAGTGCTTTGTCGTGTTTCTCCGATCTTATATACACAAGTCCGAGATTTGAATATACTGTGGATGGGCAATCGTAGCCCTTGAACTCAATACATTTTTCAAATTCATCGGCAGCGTCGTCGTTAAATTTCAATTGAAAGCAACACATTCCCGTCCAAAAGGCAATGGCAAATGCGTCGTCTTTATTGTTTTGCGCCGTGGCGTAAAGTTTGTCAAGCCTTTTGAGTGCACGCGCAAATTGATTGTTGTGATATAACCGTACTATCCGCGCAAGCTTTCGCAATCCCGTACGGCTCTGCGAGAACGCATCTTGATTTATTTGCCTGCACACATCGTCGATATTTTTTAATTCCGATCTTTTCATGCGTGAATAGGGCAAAATAATCCGTAGTATCATAACAGGCAATACTCCGCATATCATCGAAAAAACATACCATGGCATTGCTATATCAACCGTTATTTCCGACAGAATGAAAAATACGATCGCACCGCATATAAAACAGAAAGCAAATACCGATAAATTTATTATAGTATCGATGTTTGAACGTCTGTTTTGCGCTTTTGATTTTGCAGTGGTGTTTTTTTTCATGTTGTATACTCCCGCATTGATTGACATATCGGATTTTTTGTTGTATAATTCAGATATCTTTACAAAATTACAAAAGAAGAAAGGCTGTGCTAATATGCAATATTATATCGGAATAGACGGCGGCGGCACAAAAACCGAGGCGGTCATGGCAGATGAAGACTGCAATATCATAAGGCATATTACGGTTGGTCCGAGCAATCCGAACGACATCGGTACGGAAAAAGCCGCGAACATTTTGGTCGGATTGCTGAAGCAGGCTTGTACCGGAATCGTCACAGAGCGTGACCGTGTGTTTATCTGCGCAGGAATAGCCGGAGCCGGGAATCAAGGAAAAGAGCTTGAAAAGGCTATCAAGTTGGAGCTTCCGATTTTTGATATCGAGATTGTTACCGACGCAATGCTTACCATTTATTCCGCGCTTGCGGACAATGACGGAGCCTGTATTATATGCGGCACTGGCAGTATATGTTATGTTCAATATAAAGGTCAGATATACCGGATCGGCGGTTGGGGATATCTTATTGACAGCGGCGGAAACGGCTACAGCATCGGCAGGGACGTGATCGAATCGGCACTCCGGTATTATGACGGAAGGGAAGGCTCAAAGCTTTTGTATGATCTGATAAATAAAGAAATCGGAACGCAGCCCGAAAAGCTTATCTCGGATATATATTCCGGCGGCAAGCCGTATATTGCCTCATTTGCACATTTTGCTTTTGAGGCTGCCGCGATGGGAGACAGATACGCCGTGTCAATAGTTGACAGCTGCATATCGGTTATATACGAATACCTTGAACGCGCATATGAAATTATAGGTGAAAAATTCAACGCATGGCTGAGCGGCGGAATAGCCGTAAGCTATTCCGAAATAGCCGAGCGCTTGTCGGAACGCGCCGAGGGACGCTGGACTGTATCCGTTTCAAGGTCAAAGCCGGTAATCGGCGCACTTATCAGAGCATATTCCGGTCATTTCCCGAAAAAGACAAGACCGGACTTTTTTGACAAATTGTATGGATTTACTGAATATAATTTTATTCAATGAAAAACAGCGTTCCGTAATCGTACAACGGCTCATCGGAAAGAGATACGACATTTATTTCAGCCTTAAAACAAAATTCCGAAATGGCAGCCCAATCGGTATGGCGCGTTATATCGCCGCAGAAGAACAGCGTGCGGGCTTTTGCGTCATATCCCGATGCTCCGCCGATAAATCCGTAATCAAAGCCTTTTAATTTTACGCTCCCGGAGGATATCCGCAGGGCGTTTATTTTTTTATCCTTCAGCGAATTGTAAATTCCCTCATCGGCGGTTATTACCGAATCCTCAAATAAACATGATGAGCATTTTGCATATCCCTGACGTACGTTGAGGAGCTTAAGACCGCAGGAAAGCGCATACTGTTTTGCGCTTTCGGCTATGCTGTCGGTCTTTCCTATGAGATATTCGCCGCAGATAAAGAAATTCATAAGTATATCATTCGGATATCGGTTGCTTATCACGTCATCGCAAATACATAGGTCATTCAGTCTGTCGGATAAGCTCATAATACTCTCGATCTCTTGCTGCGCAATTTTGTAATATCCGGAATGAACATGCATTCTGTCCGCGACGAATCCGAGAAGCATATCCGGATGTGCTGCTACCGGCTCGCCGAGAGCGTGGAACGGCGGCAGCTCAATTATATTATATCCGGAGCTTTCGAGGCTGTTTTTACACTTTGCTGAAATTTCTTGACCTGTTATACATATTTGCGATCTGTCCATACTTATCTCCGTTTCACGTTGCATGCAGAAAATAGCTTAAAAATGAAATATGGCAGAGCAAGTTAAGCTTGTCTGCCATAATTATTCAATCATACGTTCGCCTTTTTCATAGTACGCAGGCAACGAGCACACATATAAACTGTTTTAACTGCGCCGTTTTCCTCTACCTTAACCTTGCGGATATTAGGCTTCCATGTTCTGTTTGTCTTACGGTTGGAGTGGGAAACGTTATGACCGAATACAACACCCTTGCCGCAAACGCAACACTTAGACATCCTTTGACACCTCCTCAGCACGCCGTCAAGCGTATCATTGCTTTATTTATAATTACTATTCAAAACAACATCGGCAATTATATCATAATTGATAGAAAAAAGCAATAGCAAAACCAAATATTTTTTCTTTTTTTTCAAAAAATTAATATATTTTTATTGCAATCACTCGCCTTTTTCGTTATTGCCGTATATTTTACCTACAAATGTACCCAAAATAGGAGAATCGGATTCGACAACAAATACAAGGTCGCGGTTATTTTCCGAACCTCTCGGCGTATAACCTGAGGCGTATTCAAGCCTGCCTTTGTACCGTTCTGAAATGAAATGCCCGATATCTGCTCCTCCCAGATAATAAGCTCTGACAGTCGGATTTTCCTTTACGGTATCGCTTATATATTTCAAAAGTCCGCGCAACTCTTCAAAATCCGGGATACCGTCATCGTCAATTGTAACATCAAGCAAATACACACCTTTGACCGCAGAATACAGTTTTTCGTAATCATCATTATCGCTATAATTATCATCGCTTTTCTTATCCGTGACCGAATATCCCAAAGCATCTACGGAAGGACAATTGGCCGCTTCGTCAAAGCTTGTAATGCTGCCTCCGCGCAACGCAAGCTCGGCGCGCGCCCGATATATGCCTGCTGTCAGCGCAATATAGGCAGAAACCGATTCGTAATTTTCCGTGGGGACAGAGGAAGTCCCAAAGCCTGCCGTGCCGTCCGAAAACGGGAACGTCAGATGCGTACATATTTCCGTATTTTCGTAAAAAAGTCCCTTTGCCGCAAGTCGGCATACCGTATCGACTATTGTATATACGCCGTCAAGATAGCCGTTACTTGCCGCGGCTTTCTGCGAACGGGTGAATATCGCACGTCTGTTTCCGATGTTGCAGTCGCTTGTTTCGGTTGACATTACATTTGCACGGCGTTTAAGCTTTTGCGGCGAGTAGGGAAGCCTGTTCATTCTCATGTCAGTATATTTTACTGCCGTAAGAGAACGCAAAAATCCTCCGTCAAACGAGAGACGTATGCCGCCCGAGTTATCCTTGAATACAAATCTGCTGCCGCGTATTGCTTCACCGGCGATTATGTGCTTTATATCTGGAAATTCGCTTCTGAGTCTCGCAATAATATATTGAAGCGATGCTCTGTCTGCTCTGACAAGCACGGCAGGAAAGGGAAGCTCCGAATACATACATTGAGACATATCCGTGGGAGGGACCTCCGACGTGCCAATGTCAAAGCTCTTTGTTCCTTCGTTGGCTTGACTGTCAACATTGTTGCTGTCGTCCGTGTCATCGGAACCCTTGCGGGAATTAGTAAAAAATATGCTTTCAATGTTGTGTGTCCATATTGATATTCCCGAGGCAATGCGCAAAGCGGCACCGGTTATGCCGCCTTTTCCGACCTGCGCCGAGAATATAAAGAGTCCTTCGGCGTCGAAACGTCTCACACAGTCCGACAGAATATTGATGTCATTGCCTGAATTTTCCGCAGAAAGCAATAAGTAAACATCGCTGTTCTTCGGAGTCGATCCGATGCGCTTTTTTTCATTGCTTTTCTGTGTTATATACCATCCGCCATTTTCGGAGGACGCCTTGAAAATTTCGGTATTTCTTGCAAAGGATTCACAGAAAATATTCCCCTCCGGAACATACGAAATTTCCGTACTCTTCGGAAATATTCGTTTTTTTCCTGCACGTTCAAGATATATATCTGCAATTGCGGGATAAATTGACAGCGGCGGCGGTAGCTTCGGATGGTGATAGATCTCCATAATTTTTTCCATCATATCGGAATATGTGCGGTATATATATTCATCGTCACAGAAAAAGCTTTTGATGGCGAACGCATAACGGCTTTCGGGAAAAGCATATGCAAAGCCGTCAATAAAGTATATTTCGTCAAGGCTTGGGTCTCTGTGCTCGTATTTTCCGTAATATACGGCACAGCTCTGCAGCTGTCCGGCTGTCAGCGAAAGCCCAAGCTCCTTTGACATCGTTTCATACTGCTCATGAGTGTACGCGGCAAAATTATATACGATTCCACGCGGACGTTGCATGTGTATCCGAGCGTCAAGCGTATTGGTAGCATTGTCTGAGCCCTGAAAGTTCATCTTATATTTTCCTCATGTATTTTTTATTTGCATATGCGCCCGATAAGAAGCTCGCCGTTTCTTTCGAGCGGCTCAACCTCAAATATATCCGAGTGCAAAGGCTTGTCAGAGACAACGGCAACTTCGATAAACGATGCCGTGTGACCGTATGCCATACCGTTTTTATATGTTTCAAACAGAACGGGAATACTTCCGCTGTGCGAGGAAATAAAACTGTCTATTACGGCTTCGGTTATGCCTTTTTGGAACGCTATCAGCTCGGATGTCCTTTCGTGTCTTAAATGAACCGGAACCTTGTCAGGCATTGTTGCGGCGGGAGTGCCTTCGCGCTCGGAATATGGAAAGATATGTGCATTCAGAAAACGTGCTCTTGACATGAACTCTTTTGTGAGAGCAAAATCTTCTTCGGCTTCTCCCGGAAATCCCGTGATTATATCAGTTGTAAACATCGCTTCCGGAATTTTCTTTCTTATATATTCAATGGAAGACATTGCCATATCAGCGTTGTACCTGCGTTTCATCAATGCAAGTATTCTGCTGCTTCCGCTCTGAAGCGAAAGATGAAAGTGCGGCGCCAAAGACTTTACCGTGCTCAGTCTGTCGACAAAGCCTTTTTTCATTATAGCCGGATCAAGCGAGCCTGTTCGTATCCTGACTATCCCGTCGATCTTGTCGAGTTCGCAAAGCAGATCTGCAAGATCATACCCAAGCTCTTTTCCGTATGAACCTGTTTCGATTCCTGTCAGAACAACCTCCCGGCAACCGTTTTCCGTGAGGTTTTTGACCTCTGCTACCACAGCTTCCATAGGTTTTGAACGTATTGAGCCACGCGCGGAGGGAATTATACAGTAAGTGCATTTGCTCTCGCAGCCGTCCTCAATCTTGACATACGCGCGGGTACGGTCAAAATGTGAAATACTCATTGATTCAAACGGACACGACGAAATGTCATCAATCTCCTCTTGCGGAAGCGTATTCTTTTTGCCGCTGTTTATCAGCTCGATTGCCTTATCTGCCGCAGACATTTTTTGCGTATTTCCGCATATGTAGTCAACTCCCTCGATAGCGGCAATGCTTTCGGGATCGGTCTGCGAAAGGCATCCGCAGACGATTATATATGCGTCAGGATTCTGTGCTATTGCGCGGCGGATCATCTGGCGGCATTTTCTCTCGGATTCGGCAGTTACCGTGCAGGTGTTTATTATGTAAACATCGCACTTTGACTGCGGTGTAAGTATCCGGAAACCGTATTTCGCAAGCTTTTCGGCAATCGCTTCGGATTCGTATTGATTTACTTTGCAGCCGAGCGTAATAAGCGCGGCGGTCGGTGATGACATTTTATCTTTCCTCCGGAATGGTATAATATTTGAATTTATAAAACCGAAAGGCTTTATTTTCGGTTCTGCTTTAGGATCTCAAAGGCAAATACCGAGACCGCGGATGCGGTAGGAAGCGACCCTTTAAATTCACGCCCGTAGTCGATCCGTACGATCTGATCCGAGGCGTCAAGCAACGTGCGTGATATCCCTCTTTTTTCTCCTCCGACAGCAAGCAGTAAAGGTCGGCGCAGATCGGCTTCGTACAAGGACACCGAGTCGCGGATACCTGCGGATATTATGCGGTACCCCTTTTTGCGAAACAGCTTTGCCACATCGGACACCTCGGAATAATACATAGGTATCAGCTCCGATGTGCCTGCCGAGCTTTTGGCAACGGTTCCTGCCGCGCTCATCCAGTTTCGCGGGGTAAGAATTATCCCGTCGGCTCCGGATGCATACAGTGAGCGCACCGAATAACCGAAATTGAACGGATCTTCAATGCCCTCGATTATAGCGTAATATCCGCTATCCGATATATTATCAACCGTCAGTTGCTTTATGGTCCTTTCGGTGCAGAGTGCCGCGATCCCGCCGTGCGAATTGCCCGTACAGAGTGTTTCAAGCAGAGAACTGTCGCAAAGCTCGATCTCAAAGCCGTATTCTTTTGCGGATTTTTTCAGAAAGCCAAGCTCGCCGGATTTTGATGATGATTTATCTCTGTCGAAATATACTTTGACTATTTTTCTGTCATAATCATAAATTGCCCCGGCATTTTTTATTGCGTTGATTACCGCCGAGACGGATGTCATGCCTTCAAAGATACAGCAGCCTTCGTTTTGTATATTTTCCTTGCCTTTACGGTTGATATTTTCCATGCGGGATATTGCTCCAATAAACAATTATATTATTTTTATCATTACATTTCATGATATCATAAAAATGTATCAAAATGTGCCTTAAAACGTAAATATTATTTCATATCCCAAGTACCGTACACATATATTGTAGCAAGGACTATCCGGAGGCATAAAAGATGATGTATATTGCGACAGGCAAAGAAAGATGTGAAATGCTTGCAACTTATATGATAGAAAACGACCTGACGGTAAGAGCGGTCGCGGCAAGATTCGGAATCAGTAAAAGTACGGTACATAAGGACATAACGCAAAATCTGCGAAAGATAAACCTGCCTTTATACAGACGTGTAAAGAGGATCCTTGATAAAAATAAAAGTGAAAGACATCTTCGCGGCGGAGAAGCCACAAGGATCAAATATATGAATATAAGACATTCCGATCGGAAAAAAGACGGTCAAGGATGAAAAGGTAAAAAATAAATATTTATACGCATTTGCTGTTGATTTCTGATCATCTTATGATATAATGATATAGAAGTACAGGTTATATGTGAGGTAATCCATGTCCCAGATAACAAAAAGAGCGCTTGAAGAATCTCTCAAGCACCTTCTCCTGCAAAAACCGTTGAACAAAATCACCATTAATGATATTGCTGAGGATTGCGGAATCAACCGTATGACCTTTTATTATCATTTTAAGGATATCTATGACCTAATAGAATGGTCCTGTCTTGAGGATGCGCAGAAGGCTTTGGCAGGGAAGAAAACGTACGATACCTGGCAGGAGGGATTTCTTCATATATTTGAAGCGGTTAAGGAAAACAAACCCTTTGTTATGAATGTGTATCGTTCGGTGAGCCGTGAGCAGATAGAAAATTATCTTTTCAGTCTTACATACGATCTTTTGCTGGGCGTTGTAAATGAGCAGGCAGATGGAATGTCAGTTCGTGATGAAGATAAAGCCTTTATTGCAAATGTCTATAAATATACGTTTGTAGGACTTATGCTTGAATGGATAAAAGGCGATATGAAGGAGGATCCGAAGCGTATTATCGATCGGCTTACGCTTGTCATACATGGAAGCGTTCGCAATGCACTTGAACGTTTAAGAGCTGATTCATCTTTATCAAAACTATGAGAATGATAAAATTTTATACACTTAAGAGCCCGTGATTGATTTTTGTTCACGGGACTTTTTTTGTCTATTGAAAATGTTTTCGCAAAGGAATAAAATAAAAGCACAAAAGAAAACATAATAAATGTTGATTGCTTGATATCGGAAAAATATTATAAAACGGAGGTAAATACCATGTATTATTCAAGCGGAAATTATGAAGCATTTGCAAGACCTAAGAAACCGGAAGGTGTCGATAACAAATCGGCGTATATAGTCGGCAGCGGCTTGGCTGCTCTTACCGCCGCTTGCTACCTTGTTCGTGATGCTCAGATGAAAGGCGAACACATCCATATCCTTGAAAAAGACAGCATACCCGGCGGTGCGTGCGACGGTTACAAATTCGAGAACGTCGGCTACGTTATGCGCGGCGGCCGTGAGATGGATAACCATTTTGAGGTTATGTGGGATCTGTTCCATTCCATTCCGTCAATTGAGACCGATGGCGTCAGCGTTCTGGACGAATACTATTGGCTCAATAAAGAGGATCCGAACTATTCGCTTTGCCGCGCAACCGTAAACCGCGGCGAGGACGCTCACACAGACGGAAAATTCGATATATCAGACAAAGGCGCGATGGAGATAATGAAGCTTTTCTTCACTCCGAATGAAGAACTTCAGGATAAGAGAATTACGGATGTCTTTGATGACGAAGTGTTCAATTCCAACTTCTGGCTGTATTGGCGCACAATGTTTGCATTTGAGAATTGGCACAGTGCACTTGAAATGAAGCTCTATATACAGCGCTTTATTCACCATATAGGAGGACTTCCGGATTTCAAAGCACTTCGCTTTACCAAATATAATCAGTATGAATCCATGATCCTTCCCATGATAAAATATCTTGAAAGCTTCGGCGTAAGCTTTCATTACGGCGTCAAGGTCGTCAATGTTGAATTTGACTGCACGGAAGATAAAAAGGTTGCAAAACGTATAGATATAATCAAAGACGGCAAGGAAGATACAATTGACCTTACAGAAAACGATTATGTATTTATCACAAACGGCGGTTGCGTTGAAAATTCTTCAAAGGGCGACCAGAATACACCCGCACCCTTCAACACCGAAATAAAGCCCGGCGGCGGTTGGGATATGTGGCGTAAAATTGCCGCTCAGGATCCGTCGTTTGGTCATCCGGATAAATTCTGCTATGATCCGGAACAGACGAATTGGATGAGCGCAACGGTTGAAACACTTGACGAACGTATCATTCCTTATATAAAGAATATATGTAAGCGCGATCCGTTCACGGGCAAAGTAGTAACGGGCGGTATAGTTACCGTTAAAGATTCCTCATGGCTTATGAGTTGGACGATCAACCGCCAGCCGCAGTTCCGCACGCAACCTAAAGGACATTGCCTTGTATGGGTATATTCGTTGTTTACCGATAAGCCCGGTGATTATGTAAAGAAGCCCATGCGCGATTGTACCGGTAAAGAGATCTGCATGGAATGGCTCTATCATATCGGAGTACCGGAAAATGAAATTGAGGATATGGCTGAACACAGCGCGAATACCGTGCCCGTAATGATGCCGTATATAGACGCATTCTTTATGCCCAGAGCATACGGTGACCGTCCGAAGGTTGTTCCCGATGGTGCTGTAAACTTTGCATTCCTCGGCCAGTTTGCCGAAACACCCCGCGATACCATATTCACGACAGAATATTCAATGCGTACCGGCATGGAAGCCGTATATACGCTACTTAACGTCGACCGCGGCGTTCCGGAGGTGTGGGGAAGTGTTTATGATGTTCGTTGCCTGCTTGATTCCGCAGTTCAACTTCGCGACGGTAAGAAGCCCATCGATATGAACTTCAATCTTATGGAAAAAATGGCGATAAAGAAGGTACTCTCAAAGATCGAGGGTACTGATATTGAAAAGATTCTCAAGGAGCACAATATCATCTAAATAAGCCGATCTGAATAAGTACGGTTAAAAATTGCCGGAGCGGATACAAAGGTATCGGGCTCCGGCTTATTTTGTTATTGTCTTTTTTTGTATGTTGCATATCTGCTTTCAAGCTCTGCCAATATTTTCCCGGATTCTGTGAGCGTAAGCTTCAGATATGCGTCACAGCTCTCTCTGATGCTTTCGCTTATGCGTCCCCTTTGCGGTGCGGAGAGCTCTTTTCCGTCGCAAATATGGTAGCGTACATTCCTTGCCGTCGACTTCAAGCCACCCGTTTGCCGCGTGACACATACTGACGATCCCGTGACTGCATTGCATGGGCAGAACCGAAAACGGTCCCATAATGTCATATTTCAAAGGCGTGATGCCACTGTATTTTAAAACGCCGCGGATTCCCGGCATACCAAACCTGCGCGTCCCGTAGCTGTCGATAACCTGAATAAACGCCCCACTTTGTTTAAAGTACGGAATGTATATAAGCGGATCCGTACAGACTGCATAAATTGGTTGATTTTAATAAATATAAGAGGCATTATTTTACCGAAATGTAGAAAATATGTTCGATTGCTATTTTCTTGGCAAAATCTCTTGCGGTTTAATAAAATTATGATATAATGTAATCGTAGGTTCCGAAATTTTTGGCACCTATGAGGGAAATAAGTAACATATATGCTTCGGATAAAGATTAAAAGGAGGTATAGTATTTTCAATTCCGGGCATCGGTATGCAAAAAAACAAGCTCAACAAAAACTACGTAAATGTTAAATCAGATGGTGCACATAGTTTTAGCTGCATCGGAAAGGAACTGTTATGAAAAAGAATTTTACTCATTTGCGCATATTCTCATTTTTGCTCGTTTTTATTTTTTTGGTCTCGTCAATCCCTAATCATACACTTCCTCGGAACACCATTGGATAAAATATCGTAATGTAATATTATAATATAAGGAGAGCTATTATGAAAAAATCAATTTTAACATTTGCTTGCTTGGCATTGATCGCGTTATTATGTATAAATATTTCAGCTTCAATAATGGGTAACGATTCATTACATATTACAAAATTGGAGACCCGTATGCTCGGGGCGCAGGATAAAGCCGTTATAAAGATATATCGTGACCAATATTCCGGAAGATCAGGCAAAGAAATTAATTTTGAAAAAATAATTTACGATGATTATTCGTATTATATTGTTTCGCAATTGTTGGAATCGGAAAGTTTTGAAGCCGTCAAGTTTGCACAGGGAGAGAAGGAAAAATATAAGCTTATTGAGTATTATCCGGATAAGGCTATACAGTATATACGCCAAAACTGTACAAAGGGAAGCGAGATAATAAGATCTCTTGGTATTAACGCATCGGTGGAGGAGGTCTATTGCTTTGATGCCGGTGATTACAATTTGGGTTTATATCTGTATTATGTAACCGACAAGGGCGATTTTGTGACATTCCGCAGAGATAAATATAAAGAAAAAGCTTATGTAATGCCGGTAGAAGAATTCAATAAATTGTCTGCTGCATATTATAATGAGCTTGAAAAGCTTCCGAAAGATACATACGGCGATTCAATTGACGATCTTACAGCGTTTTATGATCTGAAAAAATATGAAGTCATACCTGGCGCTGTCGTTGAGCCTGACATGACTTTGCCTATGATAATAGGTGCGGCAGCGGGAATTGCCATAATGGCTGTTGTATGTATAATAATCGTTATAGTTGTTAAGTCAAAGAAAAATAAGCGTAGTTCAGAGAAGAATTGAATGAAAACCTGATTTCAGTCAACGATATAATGCTCGTCGGAATATAATATATGATCTTCACTAAATAAACCATTGATTGAAATTGTGATGCAAATAAATGGCTTTATAATTCTCAATCAGAACATTCGGCGGAACAAGCGGCTATAGCTGCGTCAAAAAATATATTCCCGGGTGATGGTTCTGAGGAAGCATATAAAAATTATGTGTTTATTGTAACCTCTGAAAATGTTCATGAATATATACCGTAAATGTGGAGGGTTAATTAATGAATAAAATGAAGAAACGGCTTTTTATAATAATATCAATCTCTTTACTGGTGACCTTATTGCTTGCTACACTTATATTTTTCGCCGTAAAAAAATATACGATCGGCGAATCGTACTCCCTCTTCGAAAATGACTCATATGTAGAAAATCTCAAAGAAGAAGAGAAAGAAATTGAAGTAGAATTCAACGGTACAAAAAATAAGCTTAAATACTATCAAACCTTTGTCGGCTGGCAATATCGTACGGTTAGAAGAGAATATTTGAATGATTCTAAGACCGCAGACGGATATGTGAGCGGCTGCAAAGTAGATGCGTATACAGGTAAAATAATAGGTGTTGATTATACTTTTCCTGCAAACTATGAGGAAAATATTGAGAATCGTAAAATCAGCGCCGAAGAACGAAAAAAAATAGCTGTTGATTACTTTAAAAGCATAGGTGTCGATGCTTCGCTGTACAGCTTAACCGAAAAATGTTATGATGATGACATTCGTCATTTCCCGTATTATCACTATATATTATCTAAAAAAATTAAAACAGACTATTATGCTGATGAGTTGAGTGTCTCGGGGGCATTTATATCCGTATCCGTGACTGAGGCTGGCGATATAAAAGCGTATTTCATCGGAGGCAGGGATCTTTTGGAGGGAAAACTGAATTTTATAATGCCTTCCGCAAGCACAATGAAACGAATGAACGAAGATCTGATAGATAGAGCGTTAAAAAATATTGACCGGCGTAAACAAGTAGATAAAGAATATAATTATGGTACAAGAACATACACGTATGAAATATCCGATCCGGTAATAGTAAGATTGAAAAACGGCAGATATGCGTTTGTATACTCGACAACGGTGTATATGGGTACCATGTGCGTAGACAAAATTCGATATGCTATGATGTTTTACTATTAAAAACTTTTAAAATATGATGTTCACTAAATAAACCATTGATTGATAATTAAATCAAAAACAGAGTGATAACGCAATGCATTGCAACGCGGGTTCACTCTGTTTTTGATTTTTATAGGCTATAAGATATTATTTTTGATTTCGAATACAGATGTTCAACCTCTTTCGGACAGAACGTCCTTTTCATAGCTGCATACTTCCTCAAACCATTCAGGACCCGAAACAATACCGCATCTTTCGCAAAGCTCGTCCCAAACCTCGCCGAACGGCTGCATTTTCATTTCCTCCTGAAGCATGAGAAGCTCGGTATTCTTTCCTTCATTCTGAAGCGTGCAAAGCTTTTCGTGTGGCAAAAGAAGTGCGTAGAGAAGCGCTTTACGGACATTGCGTACACCGATAACCCATGCCGCAATACGGTTTATGCTCGCGTCAAAGAAGTCTGTTGCAATAAATACACGCCCGAGAGCATTGTTTTTGACTATCTCTTTCATGATCTCTTTTAATTCGTCATCATATGCAACAACGTGGTCACTGTCCCAGCGAACGCCTCTTGTGACGTGAAGCGCGACCATTTCGTTGAACAAAAGCATCGATGACACCTTGTCCGATACGACCTCGGTCGGATGATAGTGACCGTTGTCAAGAAGGGATAGGATTCCGTGCTTTGCCGCATAATTCATGCAGAATTCCGCAGAGCCCACTGTGTAGGATTCAAGACCGATACCGAATACCTTGGATTCAAGCGATATGTAAACAAGCTTTTTGTCATAATCACAGGCAAGTATTTTGTCGAGTGAATCCGCAAATCTTTCACGCGGAGAATATCTGTCGGCGGGAACGTCTTTCATTCCGTCGGGAATCCAGATGTTCATAAGACAGGGAACACCGGTTTCTTTTGCAAAATATTCGGAAATCTTAATGCAGGCAATACAATGACGTATCCAGAAATCGCGGACCTCCTTGTCAGGGCTTGAAAGCGTCAGACCGTTCTTTACCATCGGATGTGAAAAGCAGGTCGGATTGAAATCTATGCCGAGACCGCGCGCCTTTGCAAATTCAACCCATTTTGCAAAGTGCTCGGGCTTTATAGCGTCACGATCGACTCTTTCGCCGTTTTCTAATATAGCATACGAAGCATGAAGATTGATTTTGTGTTTTCCGGGTAAAAGCGAAAGCGCCTTGTCCATATCCGCCATGAGTTCTGCAGGTGTTCTTGCGGAGCCGGGATAATTTCCCGTGGTCTGGATACCGCCTTCAAGCTTGGCCGAGCCGTCAAAGCCTCTGACATCATCGCCCTGCCAGCAATGGATTGATATCGGTGTTTTAAGTACACAGTCTATTGCTTTTTCGGTATCAACGCCGAACGAGGCATATTTTTTTCTGGCATATTCGTAGTTGTTATTCATAGCACCAGTATTTCCCCTTACAAATAATATATTTTTGTGTGCTTTTCTGAAATTGCCTGCATGAACAAAAATTTACATTTTTGTACTGAAATTCTGTTATATAAATGATATAATCTTTTATAATATTGAAAAGTTGCAGGCAGACAGGCACATAATTATTATATATTATTGAAGCTTTTATTTCAAGCGTTTGAAATAAATTGTTTGAAATTAATTTATACCTGCGATAATTATGAAAGGCATTGGTTATGAAAGACATAAGCAGAAACCTTACCATGCTGTTTGACTTTTACGAGTTGACCATGGGAAACGGATATTTTAAAAGCGGGATGAAGGATAAGATAGTATATTTCGACGTGTTCTACCGCGACAATCCCGATAACGGCGGATATGCTATCGCGGCGGGACTTGAACAGATCATCGAATATATTGAAAATCTTCATTTTGATTCGGACGATATAGAATATCTTCGCTCGAAGAAATGCTTCTCGGAGGATTTTCTCGAATACCTCAAGGACTTTTCTTTTCACGGAGATATGTGGGCAGTTCCGGAGGGAACGGTTGTTTTCCCCGGCGAACCGCTTATAACCGTCAGGGCAACGGCGATCGAAGCACAGTTTATAGAAACTTATATTCTCCTTATGATAAACCATCAGTCGTTAATAGCAACAAAGGGTTCAAGAATAACCCGCGCTGCTGCCGGCAGAGTAATAAGCGAGTTCGGCTCGCGTCGTGCGCAGGGAGCCGACGCTGCTATCCTCGGAGCGAGAGCCGCTTACATCGGCGGTGTTCATGCGACCGCGTGTGCTATTTCCGATGAGGTCTACGGCGTTCCCGCAACAGGCACAATGGCGCATTCGTGGGTCCAGATGTTCGATGATGAATACAAAGCCTTCGAAACTTATTGCAGACTGTATCCCGAAAACGCAACACTGCTCGTCGACACATATAATGTTCTTGAACGCGGCGTTCCGAACGCTATAAAGGCTTTTGAAGCAGTCCTGAAACCGCTCGGAATAAAAAAGTGCGGGATACGTATAGATTCGGGAGATATAACCTATCTTTCAAAAAAAGCAAGAAAAATGCTTGACGATGCCGGCTGGACTGAATGTAAGATAATCGCTTCAAACTCTCTTGATGAATATATAATCAAAGAATTGATATATCAGGGTGCAAAGATCGACGGCTTCGGTGTCGGCGAAAGACTTATAACATCAAAGACCTCCCCCGTATTCGGCGCCGTATATAAGCTTTGCGCAGTCGAAAACGCAGACGGTGTGATCGAACCTAAAATAAAGATAAGCGAGAATGTCGCAAAGGTTACGACACCGCATTTCAAGAAAGTATATCGCCTTTATGATAATGAGACAGGAATGGCTGAAGCCGACCTTATCTGCGTTTACGATGAAAAGATCGAGGACGGCCCCGAAGCCGAGCTTGAAATATTCGATCCTCATGCCGTTTGGAAACGTAAGGTCATGACGGATTTCACAGCACGCGAGCTGCTTGTCCGCATTTATGAAGACGGTAAGCTTGTTTATAAGCTTCCTAAGCTGAACGATATCAGAAAATACTGTGCCGATGAAATATCTCATATGTGGGAATCGGTCCTCAGATTCGAAAATCCGCATAACTACTATGTTGACCTTTCGCAAGAGCTGTGGGATATAAAGCATAATATGATAAACAATTTTAAGAATTCCGACTCAAAGGCTTCCAAAAAGAAATAATCAAAAAATCAAGTTTCCATGCGGCAACTGCCGCATGGAAACTTATTTTGTCATCTTTAGGCGTGTGTCACGATCCACCATAATTTTAAACCTTTGGTTTAATTGATTAAAAACTTATCAAAACAATCTTGATATCCCGACGCACTGACCGTAGATGAAGTGGTTTCCATCCTCCGTGTCAGCCGAAAAACGGTGTACGAACAGATCAAAACCGGGCGAATCAAAGCGGTCAAGGTCGGGCGCAGTCACCGCATTGCCAAAGAAAATCTGATCGAACTTTTAGCCCCCGGAGCGGCACATTCGAACCCCGATTATGTTCTTTCTGATAACAATCGGGAGAAAGTCTGGACTTGCGAACATTCGTGTGATATGTTGTGTGCTACGCAGACAGCGTAAATCACAAACGCAAGGAGAGAAAAACACAATGCCACAGGACAAAAATCATCTGACCGCCAGTACGCAAGCCAAAAACGGAAGCCTCTATGCGGTCATCCAGTACAAGGACGAAACCGGGAAGCGGAAAAACAAGTGGAAGTCGCTCGGACTGAAAGAGGGTGCTTCCAAGGCAAAGATCAACACCGCCATGCGGGAAGCGGTCAACGACTTTGAAAAAGAACTGACCGAAATTCTGACACGCTCACAGAACCCCGATGCGGATATGCCGGTCTTCGAGTACATGGTCAAGTGGCTCGGCAGCGTCCAGCCGAGCCTGCAAATCAACACCTATCGCAGTTACCACAACATGATCTACGGCAGAATCAAACGCTACTTCAGTCCGAAATCCATCACTATCGCAAGCCTGCGCCCGAATCAGATCGACGAATTTTATCAGTCCATCTTCGATGAAGGCATGGTCGCCAACACGGTCATTCACTATCACGCAGTCATGCGCCGCGCGTTCCAGCAGGCGTACAAGAAAGAAATCCTCTCCGCCAATCCCTTTGACCGCGTGGAACGCCCCAAGAAAAACAAATTCTTCGGTCAGAATCTCTCGGAAGAAGAACTGCTGACGCTGCTCAGTCTCGCAAGATCGGAAGCCATCTATCCGGCAATCATCCTCGCGGGATGCATGGGACTGCGACGGAGTGAAGCACTCGGAATGCGTTGGTCGCGCATTGACATGGAGAAGCGCGAGGTTCTGCTCGACACCAAGGTTGTTGAAGTCGAGATTGACGGCGAAAAAATCCTCAAACCGATTGAGGAAATGAAGAACTCCAGCAGCCGCAGAAGCCTGCCGATCCCCGCGCCGGTCTATGAAATGCTGGTCGAACAAAAGGCACAACAGGATCTCTACCGCCGGATGTTCCGGGACAGTTACAATCGGGAATATGACGATTATGTCTGCACGGACAAGCTGGGCAACCTGCTAACCCCGCGGTATGTCACTCTCCGCTTCTCACAAGTCCTTGAAAAGCACGGAATGCGGCACATCCGCTTTCACGACCTGCGGCATACCTTCGCCAGCATCCTCATCAACAAAGACATCCCGCTGTTCAATGTGTCAAAGTATCTCGGACATTCTGACATCGGAACCACGGCAAATATTTATGCGCATCTGGACAAGAGCGGAAAAGACATCAGTGCGGAGACCATCAGCGCACTCTTCCATGATGATCGGCATCACGACTAAACGTGGTGCCGATTTTTGATGGGAGGGCATATGGAACAGATCATCAGCGCAGATGCGGCAAGGGCGTACCTGCATATTTCCAAGCGAAAATTCCTGTATATGCTGCAAAACGGCTATATCGGCTACGAGGATAACGGCAACAAAACACATCGGTATTCCTTGCGGATGTGCGATGTGGAAGCCCTGCGGCAGGAGATGATCGACCATCCCGAACGCTTTGCCGACCTGAACGGGCGGTTTACGGCGCAAAGGAACAAACCGCCGACACCGACCGTCATGCTGTCACAGGACGAGGCAAAGATACTGCGCGAATACATAGCAAAATGTTGGAGCAAACATCCCGATGCCTTGCCGAGCAAGCTGGCGGCAGAACTGACCGGCTTGACGGTGGGAACACTCAATCGCCATGTATCAAGAGGCAACATCTTCGGCGCGGTAGTCGGTGGAAAGGTGCTCATCAGCAAAAAAAGTCTGATCGGACATCTCTCCTCGCCGGAGACGGTGTGCAAGGTCGGGACAGAACAACTGAAAAAACTGATTGAAGGATATAAAAGGTCGGAAAAATAAAGGGCAAAGAAATGGCCTTGAGATGTTCTCAGGGTTGTTCCTTTGCTTTTTGTAAAGAAAAAGGCACCTGATTCCAAGTGCCTTTCAAATGTAAAAATTCAATTTATATCAGATAAACCTTCCCGTGACGCTCTCTGTACAGCCACGGATATCGTCCTGTGAACCGCAGGCGACGATCCTGCCGCCGTCTTCGCCACCCTCTGGTCCCATATCGATGAGATAGTCGGCGCTGCGGATGACGTCCAAATCATGCTCTATAACAATGACCGTCGCACCGTTGCCGATCAGGGTATCGAACACCTTAAGAAGTGTTTCCACATCCTTTGGGTGCAGACCGATAGTCGGCTCGTCGAACACAAAAACAGAATCCGTTTGCTTTCTGCCCATCTCGTTTGCCAGCTTCAGTCGCTGTGCCTCGCCGCCGGAGAGAGAAGGCGTTTCCTCTCCCAGTGTCAGATAACCAAGCCCCAGATCGCGCAGGATTTCCAGCTTCGGTCTGACCGAACTCATGTGACGGCAGTAATGCAGCGCGGTGTTTACATCCATGTTCATCAGCTCCGGCAGGGAACGTTCCTCGCCGTCCTTGTTGGCATAACGGAGCAGATTTGCCTGTTTTCCATAGCGCGACCCACGGCACTCCGGGCAGGGAATGTCCACATCGGGGAGAAACTGAACATCAAGAGAGATTGTTCCCGTTCCGTCGCAGACCGGGCAACGAAGACTGCCTGTGTTGTAGGAAAAATCCCCCGCCTTGCAGCCAAGTCGCTTTGCTTCCGCCGTTCTGCCGTATATCTTTCGCAGCTCGTCATGCACATTCGCATAGGTAGCGACCGTGGAGCGCACATTTACGCCGATGGGCGTTGCGTCGATCAGCTTGACCTGATGGATGCCATTCGCTTCGATCTTTCTGACATGGTCTGGCATCCTCTTGTCATAGCAGAGGGCTTCCAGCGCGGGAACAAGGCTTTCCAGCACCATGGTGGTTTTCCCGGAACCGGACACACCGGTGATCACGGTCAGCCGATGCTTGGGAATATCCACCGTCAGCGGCTTTACTGTATGAATGGAGCCGGTTTCCATGTGGATAGCGCCATCGGAAAAGTCAGGCTTTCGCTCCGGTTTGCTTCTGCCGACGGCTGCGCCGGACAGATACGGTCCGATTACAGAGCCCTTGTTTTCCGCAACATCATGTATTGTCCCCTCGGCAATCACCGCACCGCCGTCCGCTCCCGCGCCACGCCCCATTTCGATGAGCCAGTCGGATTCTTTCAATATCTGCGTATCGTGATCAACCAGAATAACGGAGTTGCCGTCCCGGATAAGATCGTGCATCACACCGTTTAGTCCCACGATGTTCGCCGGGTGCAAACCGATGGAAGGCTCGTCCAGAACATACAAAACGCCGGTCGTCCGGTTGCGCACCGCTCTTGCAAGCTGCATCCGCTGCCGCTCGCCGGTGGAGAGCGTGGAGGACGCTCTGTCCAGCGTCAGATAGCCCAGCCCCAAATCCATCAGTCTCGCCGCAACCTCCAGATAGGACTCGCAGATATTTCTCGCCATGTTCCGCATTTCTTCCGGCAGAGACTCCGGCACGTGCTTCACCCATACGATGGAGTCTTTCAGAGTCATCCGGCAGGCATCCGCCAGCGAAATCCCCATCAGCCTCGGCGCTCTGGCTTCCTCCGAAAGCCGTGTGCCATGACACTCCGGGCAGACAACCTCTTTCAAAAACTTCTCGACCCGCTTCATGCCCTTTTCGTCCTTCACTTTCGCAAGGGCGTTTTCTACGGTATAGACGGCATTGAAATAGGTAAAATCCAGTTCTCCCGCTTGATTAGAGCCTTTGGGATGATAAAAAATATGCTTTTTCTCCGCGGGACCGTGATAAACAATTTCTTTTTCGCGCTCGGTCAGATCACGGAACGGTACATCGGTACGCACCCCCATCGCACGGCAGACCTCGGTCATCAATGACCACATCAGGCTGTTCCATGGGGCGACTGCACCCTCATCAATGGTAAGCGAATCATTGGGAACAAGGGAATCCATATCAACCGTCCGGACTATTCCAGTACCGCCGCAGCACTTACAAGCTCCGGTGGAATTAAACGCAAGATCCTCCGCTCCCGGCGCATAGAAATGCTCACCGCACTCCGGACAGATCAGTTCACCGTTCATTGCCGCTACATTGATACTCGGCTTTACATAGTGTCCGTTTGGACAGCGATGGCTGGACAGGCGGGAGAACATCAGCCGAAGACTATTCAGCAGCTCCGTCCCCGTTCCGAAGGTGGAGCGAATACCGGGAACGGCAGGGCGTTGGTGCAGGGCAAGGGCGGCGGGAACATACAGTACCTCATCCACATCGGCACGCTACGCCTGTGTCATGCGCCGCCTTGTGTATGTGGACAGGGATTCCAGATACCGCCGCGACCCTTCGGCGTACAGTACGCCAAGCGCAAGCGAGCTTTTCCCGGAGCCGGACACGCCCGCAATGCCGACGATCCCATTTAAGGGAATATCCACATCAATGTTTTTCAGGTTGTGGACTCTGGCTCCTCTGACTTCAATTTTTGCTGGTTTATCTTTCAAATTCATGCCACTACCTCCGCCTTGCAATTTGAAAAACAGACAAGGCATACTGAGAGAAAATACATTTCAAAAGGGTAATATCGTTCATAACAGTGCTTGCATACGGGGCGGGCATCCCTCTGAAAAAACTTACTCTTCGGGGATACAAGAAGTTTGACTGCCTCTTAGCCTAAAAACAAAAACCGCAAGGAAATCCTTGCGGCTTTTGCTGCGGCTTAACCGCGCTTTGGCGGAGAGGAAGGGATTCGAACCCTTGTGCGCTTTCGCGCAAACTGATTTCGAGGGTCGTGAAACAGCCAAAACCGCCCTGTATTTCCGCATATCTTCTTATAGGTTATCTGCGAAAAGCCTTGTAAACAAAGGCTTTTCTTGTATCTTGTGATTGTGGCGGTTTTTCTTTTTACAACCCTGTTTTTCACGTCCGGGCACCATTTGGGCACCACGGGCACCATTGAAGAAAAGGAGAATCCGATGAAAAACACTCTACTTGACAAAGGTATTATAACCCCGTCCGGCGAAATCAACAAGGACAAAATCAACCTTGTCGCCGGAGCAATCACGCAGCCGTTCACAGAAATGGTCTGGGTGACGACAGGCGGCGATATGGAAACCATCAACCGCCTTACCGATGTTCTCGTTTCCATGAACACCCCCGCAGACCGGGGCAAGCTGTTCAAAATCATCAAAATGCTGTATGGGCTTATGGGCTTACCGTTTTCCGAGGAAGCCGAGCCGATGGACGCCGCCCCCGACGTATTGGAATACTTCATCTTTTCCTTTACGGCAGATTTTGGCGAAATCATCAAAGACTATATCGCGGAAGCACAATAGAATACACGCACAGGCGGCGTTTCTCAATCCCACACAGGGAGAACAGAAACGCCGCTTTTTTCATACCCTTATGTTACGCAGTAGAGCCGGAAAAAGCCTTGCAGCAAGCGGCTTTTGGGGCGCGGCTTTGACGGGGTAAGGTGTTTATACCTTTTCCCTTAAAAACGCGCTTCTACTGCGTAACAAAACCACAGCAAAGGAGTGATGAACAATGGCAGTTTTCCGTGTGGAACGAAACCGCGGCTATACCGTAATGAGCAACCACCATCTACGCAACAGGGGCTTGACCTTGAAAGCAAAGGGGCTGCTTTCGCAAATGCTGTCCCTGCCGGACAACTGGGACTATACCCTTGCGGGGCTGTCCCACATCAACCGGGAGAAAATCGACGCGATACGCGAAGCGGTACGAGAGCTTGAAAAAGCCGGGTATATCGTCCGCAGCCGCGAACGCGACGAGAAAGGACGCTTGCGGGGCGCAGACTATATCATTTACGAGCAGCCGCAGACGCCTGTATCGGATTTACCTACATTGGAAAATCCAACATTGGATAATCCAACGTTGGAAAACCCTACGTTGGAAAATCCAACGCAATTAAATAAAGATATATCAAGAACTGATTTATCAAAAAAAGAGAAATCAAATACGGATATATCAAATACCCATTCCATTCCTATCCTTTCCCCTTACCCCTCACCTTTCACAGAGGACGCGGCAGAGCCGGAACGGAAAGGAACGGAAGCGAAAACGCAGAGCGCAATAGAGATTTACCGGGACATCATCAAGGACAATATCGAGTATGACATTCTCATACAGGATCCGCACATGGATAAAGACCGACTGGACGAAATCGTTGACCTCATACTGGAAACGGTATGCACAGCGAGAAAGACGCTCCGCATCGCCGGGGACGACTATCCGGCAGAGCTTGTCAAAAGCAAGTTTTTGAAGCTGACGAGCAGCCATATTGAATTTGTCCTTGACTGTATGCGGGAGAACACCACGAAGATCCGCAATATCAAGCAGTATCTACGGGCGGTGCTGTTCAACGCCCCGTCTACCATCGACAGCTACTATACCGCCCTTGTCGCCCACGACATGGCAAGCGGCGCATGGGCAAAGCCAAAAGGCGGCATACCCGATTACACCTGCAACGAGGGCGAAAGCCTGTAAAACCAAAGGAGGACAAGACTATGAAGCAGGGCGCATTGTTTTTTGACGAAACCGCTGACCGCTACGACATCCGCTTTGACCTTGCCGATTACTACGGCGGGCTGCATTGCGGCGAGTGCTTGGAGGTATTCACAGGCGGCAAGTGGAAGCCGACCCGTATGGAGTACGGCGACAACTGGTATCTTGCGGGTGTCCGCGCCGAGGACTTGAACGGCTTACTGGTGCGGATTTAACAGGGGCGACGCAGGCAGCGGACACCCATTTCTTGCGCCAAAAAGCGGCGCAGCATATAACACCGCGAAAGGAGGACGGTAAATGCAAGATGAAATCAACGAAAAAGTCATTGCCTTATCCATAAGGACGACCAAGCTCACCGCCGAAATGCTGCAAAAATCCATTCGCTTCATGCTTTCACAAATCAAAAAGCAGTTGGATAAGCCGGTGCAGCACCACGGCAAGCAGACCCTAAAACAGCTTATGAAGCAGAACGCAGGCGTAAGCAGCATCGAAATCACTGACAGCAATATCAAAGCCTTTGAGAGTACGGCAAAGAAATACGGCGTTGACTTTGCGCTGAAAAAGGACGCGACGGAAAGCCCGCCCCGCTACCTTGTGTTTTTCAAGGGGCGCGACGCGGACGTTTTGACCGCAGCCTTTCAGGAGTTTTCCGCAAGGAAGCTGACGCAGGAACAAAAACCCTCGATCCGCAAGGCGTTAGCCGCCTTTAAGGACAAAGCAAAGCAGCTTAACGCTGACCGCCAAAAGGTGAAAAATCAGACAAGAGGGGGCATTGAGCGATGAAAAGCATAAATCTGAAAAAGCTGATACTTCCCAATCTCCCGTATCTGCTCTTTGTCTTTCTCTTTGATAAAGTGGGACAGGCGGCGCGGCTTGCGCCGGGGGCTGACCTCTCCGGCAAGCTGCTTTCCATTGGTGACGGCTTTGCCGTCGCCTTTTCCTCACTCTTGCCGAGCCTGCACCCCGCAGATTTACTTGTGGGCGTTTTGGGCGCGGCACTGATCCGGCTTATTGTTTACGTCAAAGGCAAAAATGCGAAGAAATATCGCCGTGGCGCAGAGTACGGCAGCGCGAGATGGGGCAGCGCCGACGATATACGCCCGTACATCGACCCGGTGTTTGAAAACAATGTGCTGCTCACACAGACGGAACGGCTGATGATGAACAGCCGCCCGAAGCAGCCGAAGTACGCACGGAACAAAAACGTGCTGGTAGTGGGCGGCAGCGGAAGCGGCAAAACCCGCTTTTTCGTCAAACCCAACCTGATGCAGATGCACAGCAGCTATCTCGTGTCTGACCCGAAAGGTACTCTCCTGCTTGAGTGCGGCAAGCTCTTGGAGCGCGGCAGTCCGAAGCTGGGCGAGGACGGAAAGCCCGTTAGAAAAAACGGAAAGATCGTCTATGAGCCGTACCGTATTAAGGTGCTGAATACCATTAACTTCAAAAAGAGCATGAAATACAACCCTTTCGCCTATCTCCGCGACGAAAAGGATATTTTGAAGCTGGTAAACACACTGATTGCCAACACCAAGGGCAGCGGCGAAAAGTCCGGCGAGGATTTTTGGGTGAAAGCCGAGCGGCTGCTGTACTGTGCGTTAATCGGCTACATTCACTACGAAGCCCCGGACGCAGAGCGAAACTTTACGACGCTGCTTGAAATGATCAACGCAAGCGAAGCCCGCGAGGATGACAGCGATTTTCAAAGCCCCGTTGACCTCATGTTTGAACGCTTGGAGGAAAAAGACCCGGAGCATTTTGCGGTCAAGCAGTACAAAAAGTTTCTGCTGTCTGCGGGCAAGACCCGTTCCTCGATCCTCATTTCCTGCGGTGCGAGGCTTGCGCCCTTTGACATTCGGGAGCTGCGGGAGCTGATGGAGAGCGACGAATTGGAGCTTGACACCTTGGGCGACAGAAAAACGGCGCTCTTTATCATCACCAGCGACACCGACCCCACCTTTGACTTTGTAACGGCGATGATCGTATCGCAGCTTTTCAATCTGCTCTGCACCAAAGCCGACGACGAATACGGCGGCAGACTTCCTATCCACGTTCGCTGTCTGCTGGACGAGGTAGCCAACATCACGATCCCCAATCTGGAACGGCTAATCAGCGTCCTGCGAAGCCGGGAAATCTCCGCTTGCCTTGTGGTGCAGGCGCAGAGCCAGCTAAAAGCCATATACAAGGAACACGCCGACACCATCATAGGGAATTGCGACACAACCCTTTTCCTCGGCGGCAAGGAGAAAACGACGCTGAAAGAAATCTCCGAGGTTTTGGG
>ERZ824600.1049-NODE-1049-length-36855-cov-3.339158_pt1 | contig 36855 bp, 42 predicted proteins | sample MGYA00519933_ERZ824600 | MGnify/ENA primary metagenome ERZ824600 (study PRJEB31778, sample SAMEA3449178) | human gut metagenome | biome: human gut; feature: human-associated habitat; material: faeces | place: United Kingdom | collected 2010/2012 ... | reverse complement strand
TATCGCCTGCCCGGAATTTTCCTCGGCCGACTCCTTCCTCCGGCTGCATGGAGACCTGCATCGCGCCAATATTCTGAACCGTCCCGATGAAGGATGGATCCTGATCGACTTTGACGACATGCTCAACGGTCCGGCCATCCAGGATCTCTGGCTCCTGCTTCCGGACATTCCCTCCCGCTGTCCGGAAGAGGCGGAGGCGATTGCGCGCGGATACAATCTGTTCCGGGAGTTCCGCGAATCCGAATTTGCGCTGACGGAGTGTCTGCGCACGCTCCGGATGCTCTATTTTCTCTCCTGGGTCGCCATGCAGCGTGACGATCCGCACTTCTCCGAGACCTTCCCCTCCTGGGGCTCGGAAGCCTACTGGCGCAATGAGTTCGCCGATCTCCGCCGTCAGATTCCGCGCATGGAGGATGAGATCCGTTTCTGGCGCTGATCCCCTCCCCTTCCCGGCCGGTTTTCCGGCCGGAAGGATTTTCGGGTCAGTCGCGTCCGGAACGGGCGTTCAGACCGTACTGTTTCAGGATTTCGGCGGCGTGATGGAGCGCGGCATCGGAAGGACTCTCAACGCGGGGCATCGTATCGACCATTCCGAGCGCGGCATATTTGCTGCGGGCCAGCGAGTGATACGGAAGGAGTTTCACGCATTGCACATTGTTCAGGGAGGAGAGGAAGCGTCCGGACGCCTCCAGATCGCGCTCCGAGTCGTTGCAGCCGGGAACGAGCGGAATCCGGATCTCGATGTTCGCCCCCCGCCCGGAGAGGAAACGCAGATTCTCCAGAATTTGTTCATTCGGCTGCCCGGTCAGCTTCCGGTGCACTGCGGAGTCGGGGTGTTTGAAATCGACGAGGAAGAGATCGGTCACCGGAAGGACGGTGCAAAGACTTTCGCGGGGAACCAGGCAGCAGGTATCCACCGCCGTGTGGATTCCTGCCTCCTTCAGACGGCGGAGAAACTCCCGGACAAATTCGATCTGAAGCAGCGGTTCACCGCCGGAGAGCGTGACTCCGCCGCCCGATTCGCGGTAGAAATCCTGATCCTCCAGCGCGATTTTCAGAGCATCCTCCACGGAGACCTTTCTTCCATAGAGCTTCAGGGCGGAAGCGGGACAGACCTGCTCGCACCGTCCGCAGTGTTTGCAGAGCGAATATTGGATCCAATGCTGTCCGTCGCGGATGCCATGGGCCCCGGCTGGACAGACCGGGACACACTCTCCGCACGAAATGCACTTGTGAGCATACCATGCGATCTGCGGTTCGACCGAAAGACTCTCCGGATTGTGGCACCAGAGACAGCGCAGCGGACAGCCCTTCAGGAAGAAGGTTGTCCGGACGCCGGGTCCGTCGTGAACGGCGAAATGTTTGGGATCCAGCAAAATGCCGTACATGGTTTTCATCGTCCTCTTCTCCGTTACTCCGCGATCCGGCGGGCGCGTTCGATGTAGGCGTTCTGTTCTTTCGCGGGAAGGTCGTTGAAGCGGACGTTCCAGCCGCAGACGCGCACCTGGAGACCGGCATATTTTTCCGGATGTTTCTGCGCGTCTTCGAGCACACGGGCGTCAAAAATGTTGAAGTGGATCGAGACGCCGTGACGATCCATGTACGTCCGGATCAGGGCGCGCATGGCGTCGAGACCTTCGCGTCCCTGAACGGTGGCGGGGTGCATCATCACATCGAGCGGGAAATCGCCGGGAAGATCGGCGCTGTCGATCGTGGTGATGGAGCGGATCAGCGCGGTGACGCCGTTGACATCGGCCCCCATTGCGGGAGAGAGGTTTTTGGACATCTCCTCGCCGGCATGGCGGCCGTCGGGAGTTGCGCCGGTCCGTTCGCCCAGCACGATGAACATCCTCGCGGAGTGACCGGACGCCACGTAAAATCCGCCGCGCGCATTCGGACGCAGATTCAGCTTGCTTCCGAAAAAGTGAGCCAGCGCAAACGCGTAGCGGTCGACCGATTCGACTCCGTTTCCGTAGTGGTTGGGAGAATGGAGGATCCGCAGACGGAGTTTTTCGGCGCCGTCCCAGTTCTTGCGCAGGATGTCGCGAAATTCGAGCAGGGAGAGTTCGTGCCGCTCGAAGACGAAGTCGCGGACGGCGATCAGAGAATCCACCGCGCTGGCGAATCCGGAACAGAGAATGGAGGTGTTGTTGTAGACACTGCCGTTGGAAAACGCGTCGCGCGCGGTCTTCAGGCTGTTCTCGATGGTGATGGAGAAGAGCGAGGCGGGATTGATCTCGTGAAGATACGGTTCGAACTCATTGGCAAAGACAACGATGCGTTCGATGAAATTGTCGAGATAGGTCAGGTATGCCCGATAGAAATCGTCGAACGAGTGAATCTCCTCCAGACGGGGGGCCGCGCAGTCGCAGCGGCAGCCGGTGACGGGATCGGCGCCGTCGTTGAAGATCAGTTCAATCGGCTTGAGGAAATTGAGGTATCCCGGTCCGGTGGTGTTGCCGCGTGCGCGGGGGGAGAATTCGTAGCATCCCCGGATGTCGCAGCAGCGGGCGGTCTCCTCGGAATAGCCCAGTCCCATCATCGAGCGGCGGATCGACTCCTCCGACACGAACACCAGGCTGCTGTTGCCCCGCCGGATCATGTCGAGCGCCTTGTTCAGAAATTCGTCGGGGGTGTTCCGTGCGGTTTTGATCTGAATTTTCGGAGTCGGGATCGAGAGCTGGTCGAACACGTCGAGGATCAGAAACGAGAGCGCGTTGATCTCGCTGGAACCGTCCTTCTTTGTTCCGCCCAGATAGAACGGCTGTCCCCAGTAGTTGTTGATGGACGCCCACTGCATCAGGAAACAGGCGAAGAATGCGCGGATCTGCTCTTCCGTGAAACGCCCTTCCCTGAGATCCCGCTCATAATACGGCCCGATCATCCGGTCGAGATTGCCGAGCGAGCGGACCTGCATCCGATCGATGTGCTCGCAGAACATGAACTGAAGATAGATGATCTGCAACACCTCGTATGTGTTGCGCGGAGCTCCGGTGCGGAGCTGTTCCAGACACTCGATTTCCATCCGGATCCGGGGATCGTCTCCATGGCGGGTGCGGGCATAGTCGATAAAGCGTCCGATGCACTCCAGCACGGCGGAAATGGTGATTTCGAGTCCGTCGAAATACGCGCGCGCCTCGCGGGTCATCCTTCCGCTTTTCTCCCGTTCCGCGCGGTATGCGCGGGCGCGGTCCCGCAGTCCGGGGAACCCGAGCGCAAGAATGGCCTCCCAGTCGGGAACCGAGTGATCGAAATCCTTCCACATGCTCTGGAATCCGGCGGCGTTCCGCTCCTGCATCTGCCGGAGAACGGGTTGCCGCAGACAGCGCTGATTGACCTCCCCCTCCCATTTCTGATTCAGCGGAGTCAGCGGCCGTTTCTCGCGCCAGCAGCAGCCGAAGCCGGGGAAGAAATCGTGCACATTCACGTCGATCTGCATGTTCCGGCAGACATACTCGAAACAGCGCGCCTTCACCACCGGATGCGCCTCTCCTTCCAGCGATTCCGCAAGAGCCATGACTCCCGCCTGCACCGTTTCGTTTTCCAGTCCGACTCCCGGTTCAAACACCGGATGCCGGAACTTCTCCGTCAAATACTCCCGATCCTGTTCAAATGCTGCGTACGGCATATCCGCTCCTCCTGCTGTTGTTTTACCTGTCTGAATCAATATACCTCAACAAGCGGAAAAGAGGAATGCAGAAAAACGGCAAAAAATTATACTTTTGTGATTGCAACAGGGAAAAACAGAAGTTATATTCCTGCAAAGGAAAGGAGAGAAAATGCCGGTCGTCAATCAGACTCGGACTCTGCGGGAGGCCAACCGGATGCGCCTTCAGATCCATCATTTTGCGCGGGGGACTTATCCGGAAGCGACGGGCTCGCCGCTGGCGCTTCCCCTCAACCGCTTCTTTCTTCCGATCGACAATCCGGATGGGAACGACTGCACGATCCAGGATGCCAATCTCACCTGCTGCCTCCGTCCGGGCTGCGCGTACTTTATCCCGAGCTACCACGAAGCGAGGGTGAAACTGAGCGAAAATCTGCGTTTTCTCTCCATCCAGTTCACGCTGGAATGCTGGGAGGGAGTGGATCTGTTCTCCCGCTGCCGCGCGGTCCGGGAGATCGAAAATCCGCGCTACCGGGAACGGGCGGAAGAAGCGTTTGAGACGGAAAATCCGTTTATTGCGGCCTCTCTTCTGCGGGGAGTCACCCAGGATTTCGCCTCGGAAATTCTCGCCGGCATGAAGGAGTCCGATCTGGATTTTGTCACCCGCTTTGCCGAGTTCCTGCCGGAACTGGAATACATCCGGACCCGCGGAACGGCAATGACCACCGTGGAGGAACTTGCCGCAGTCCGCGGCATGACGCGCGAAACCTTCTCGCGGAAATTCTCCGCATCGCTCGGCATGACGCCGAAACAGTTTCTGACCCGCACCCTGCTCAACCGGGCCTGCGCCCTTCTGCTCCGGGGAAACCGGCTGGCACGGGAGGTCGCATTGGAACTGGGCTTTACAAACGAGTTCTATTTCTCCCGTTTTTTCCGGAAGCAGACGGGGATCCCCCCGCACCGTTTCCGGAAAATCTATCTGGAAACCATGGACCTCCCCTGAACGGCATTCGCCGGATCAGGAGAGCGGAACCGCTTCGGAAATATCGGTCTGACCGGGATATTCCCGGCGGAGAAATTCGATCGCATCTTCGGAAAGGATCTGCTCTCCGGCCCGGAGATTCTCCTCCAGGTGCTCCCGGCTGTGCGACATGGAGATCGTCACCACGTTCTTCTGGCTGGTCAGCCAGCAGAGCGCCGTCTGCGAAGGGGTCAGCCCCGCTTCCGCCGCGACCTCTTTCAGGCACTCCGGCGTCTCTTCCAGAAGTCCCCCTTTCTGAAACGGGCGCCACGCGATCAGCATCACATCGTTCTCCTGACAGTATTTCAGCAGTCCCGAGCGCTCCGCTTCCCGCACCTTCAGATTATAATGGACCTGATTGGCAAGCAGTTTGGAATCCGCCCAGTCCTGCGCATGGCGGAAGCGTTCGACGGAAAAGTTGCTCACGCCGATTCCGCGGATCACTTTCTCATCCACCAGGCGGTTCATTGCGCGCATCGTCTCCCGAAGCGGCACATCGGGATTCACCTGATGGATCAGGTACAGATCAAGGTAATCGGTCCCCAGACGTCTGAGCGAGCCTTCCGCCGCGCGGAGCACATCGTCATAATGCAGATGCGTTTTCCAGACCTTCGAGGTCAGGAACAGCGAAGCGCGGTCGAATCCGGCGATTGCGCGCCCGACCAGTTCCTCCGTGAATCCCCCCGCATACATCTCCGCGGTGTCGATCTGGCGGTATCCGAGTTCGATTCCCGCGATCAGCGCCTCCACGGACGATGTTCCGTCATCCTCCGGGTCGCGGGTCTCCCGTCCCCCCATCCGCCAGGTCCCGAGACCGACCGCCGGCATGGAGAACCCACACTCCAGCTTCTTTTCGCGACTCATTTCGGATAGCCGACCGACTGAATGTAAAACACCTCCGACCCTGCCGGCAGTTTCAGTTTTCCGGCAAACGACCGGTCAAAACTTCCGCGCACCACCGTGCCGAGTCCGGCGGACGCGCAGTAAAGATAGATGTTCTGGCTGATGTATCCGCAGTCCACCGCGCACAGTTCCCGCTTCGGCTGTTTCTTGAGATCCGCCACATAGACCACAGTCAGCGGCGCCTTTCCGGTCACCTGCCCCGTGATATTCTCCGCCGAAATCCGGACCAGACGGTTTGCGGGCGCATCGTAGCGGAAAATGCCCGACGGCAGCAGAACATACAGCGTGATCTCCTGAAGATTCCGTGCGGTCGGCGCCGTCATCCGTCCATCGGCGCGGTTCACGCCGCTTGCCGCCCAGAGCAGATTGGAAAGAGTCTGCATCGGGATCTCGCGGTCCGAATACGCGCGGACGGTTTTCCGTTTTTCCAGCGCCTGCATCAGCGGAATTCCGCCTTTGCGGTCCGGAGCGGGCAGAGCAAGATCCCCCGCGGCAAAAAGCGGACCCGCGGCAAACGAGGCGGAAAGAACAAGTGCGAGTTGTTTCATCATGAGAACCTCCTTGTGTCATTCGGATTAAAAAACAGTGAGCCGGACTTTCTGAATTCCGGAATATAGCCCGGGAAAAAGGGAATGTCAAATCTTTTCATGCACGGGGCCGTTGTACGGCTCCAGATGCACGACGACATCCTTTACTTCCGGCATGGCCTCCTGAATGGCGCGGCGGACCCGATGCGAGAGCGCATGGCCTTCGCGGACACTCATCTCAGGATCGACCATCACATGCAGATCCGTCAGCACGGACGTCCCGACCAGCCGGCTCCGGACCGCGTGCACGCTCTCGACTCCGGGAACGGCGCTCGCCACCGAACGGATCTCCTGTTCTTTCCCGATCATGCTGGCATCCGACAGCTCAAACAGCGTCGGCTTGACAATCTTCCATGCCGCATGAAGAATAAAGAACGAAACCACGATCGCACCCAGCGGATCGACAAACTTCAGCGACGGGAAAAACGACGCCAGAGCAATCGCAATCGCAGCCGGAATGGAACTGAACGCATCGCTCCGATGATGCCATGCATTTGCCTCCATCGCCTTGGAGTTCATCTTCTGCGCCTCCGCGCGCGTCCAGCGGAACAGCCACTCTTTGGAGACAATGGAAATCAGCGCGATCAGAAACGCGGGAATTTCCGGCCGCTGCTCCGTCCCTCCGCGGAGAGTGGCAATCGCATCCCCGGTCAGCCCGATCGCGACCACCACCAGCGCAAGCCCGATGAACGCCGACACCAGAGTCTCAATGCGTCCATGCCCGTACGGATGGCTCTCATCCGGAGGCGCCGACCAGTATTTCACGCCGAAAATCACCGCCAGATCCGTCGCCAGATCGGAAAGACTGTGCACCGCATCCGCCAGCAGCGCCTGACTTCGAAACACCACTCCGCCAATCGCCTTGAGCACCGTCAGCAGCACATTGAAACCCAGTCCGACCAGCGTCACTTTCCGGATCCGCGCAACCTGAGCATCGTTTCGTCCTCCGCTCAGTTTCTTCTCATTTTCCGTATTCATTTTTCCTCATCCGACTCAAACCGTTTTGTCCAGAACGGCGGCAGAACAAACGCCGCCTTGTGCACCGCCATGGAATACATCTTCAAGCGGCGGACAAACGCCCCGATCGGACGCCGGTATGGCGCATCCACCCTGTGTTCGTCGCATCCGATGCAGAACCCGAGCGATCCCCCCGGATAACTCGGGATCGAAAAGGCATAATATCCGCTGTATGCGAAAAGCTCCTGAAAAGTGCGGCACTGCTCCTCCGTCACCGCCGGATGCAGCAGATACGATTCCGACTGCGAAACCAGAATTCCTCCCGGCCGCAGCGCCCGTTTGCAGTCCGCCAGAAAATTCTTTGTGAAGAGCGCCTCTCCCGGTCCGATCGGATCCGGTCCGTCCACCAGCACCAGATCGTAGCTTGCCGGGTGTCCTTTGACGAACAGCGACCCGTCCAGAAAATGCAGATCCACCCGCGGATCGTTCAGCGCCTTCCCGGTCCACGGGAAGAAGCGCGTGCACTGGTTGACCACCTCTTCATCCAGTTCGCAGAGATCAATATGCTCAATACAGGAGTGTTTCAGAAGTTCGCGGACCACACCGCCGTCCCCGCCCCCGATCACCAGCACATTCTCCGGTTCCGGATGGGAAAAGCAGGGCACATGGACAAACATCTCGTGATAGATGAATTCATCGGATTCCGCCAGCTGGATCTTTCCGTCCAGCGCCAGCATTTTGCCGAACCCCTCTCCGCGGAAGATTTCAAGGAGCTGATAATCGGTCTCCTCGGACGCGAGCACCTCCTCGATGCGGACGGACAACGCACGCCCCGGCCACAGCGGACACTCTTCGGTAAAATACCCCTCCTTGAACACCTCGCTCATCGAACACTCTCCCGTTCAGGCCATCCGGAACGCCGGATGAATTTTATAAGACTTTGCTTCAAACACTTCCAGCGCAGCCGTCGCACAGCTTCTGGGATCGGCATACCTCTTGCAGAAAAGATCAATATGCACCGACCGGGAACAGAGGTCCCGGCGGATCACGATCGAAGAATCCATATTGATCACGGAGTGCACCGTGATGTTTCCATGATCGAACGTCTTCACCGCGCAGTCGTCCTTCTGGCAGTGCATGACTTCCGCAAGAGCCGCAATGGCGCGTTCCGATGCGTCCGGCTCCGTGTTTGTGCATCCGGAAAGGTCAATCGCGCAGAAGATGCCGTACGGCTGCACTTCGATATACAGTTTTTCCAGATCGCCCGATCCGGCGGACGGCACAGTTCGTTCCGCGACCCGTGCGGTATAATCGAATCCTGTTCCCCGCCACATGTCGGACGAGATCTGCGCCTCCTTGGCATGGAGGAGCTTCTTCAGCCGTTCGATTCCCCGATACGGCGAAATGGAATCGCCGCACGTGAACACATCCACTGCGGCATAATCATATTCCGGCCAGGTGTGAATGGAGAAATGCGACTCGGAAATAATCACGAATCCGCTCACCCCCTGCGGCGCAAAGTAATGAAACGACGACTCTATAATATGAGCTCCGGACACCCTTGCCGCCTCCAGAAGTGCGGACTCCACCACTTTGGAATCCGCAATCAGCGATGCGTCACAGCCGGAAAGTTCCACCGTGATGTGTCTGCCCAACGCAAATACGCTGCCCATAATTCCCCGGTCCCCCGTTGTTTCGGATGTTCTCTTGTTCTTGCGATTACGGTTCCTGAGTCTGCCGGGCCATGTAGTTGCGGGTATTCATCAGAATCCAGGTCTGGAAGGCGTTGTAGATCGCATACTGTTTGCCCTGTCTGTAATTGGCGGAGAGCGTTTCGCGGTTCTTCTTGAGCGCAGCTGCATCCGGCTCCGTGCGGGAAACGACAAACACCATGAACACTCCGTCCGGCAGATCAAGGGAACGGGAGAGTTTTCCGTTTTCCGTTCCGGCTGTCAGCGCCATCACCGCCTGCGCATTCTCTTTCGGCGGCTCCATCTGCGTGAACGGCGGAAGGGTCTTCACGACGGCCCCTTTGGCAAGAGCGGCAAGAGATTTGGCCGGATCGGCCGCTTTGCTCATCTCCAGAGCGAAGGTGCGGGCCTTTTCCTGAGCGAGAGCAGTGGACTTGTTGTTCAAATAAACCTCCCGGACTTTCGCGGCAACGCTCTTGTAATCCGACTCGACGGAAGGCTTCTTTGCCGAGAGCACAGCGACAAACACTGCGCGCTCGCCTTCCACCGTTCTCGTAATCGGCGAACGCGCCTCCAGCGCGACTACCGCCTCCACCAGACGCGGCTCGCTTCCGACATTGTCCATTCCCGAAGATTTCGCCGTGAACCATCCGCTCTCCACCACCGGCATGGCATTTTTGCCCGCGTGGGCGACAAACGCCTCCGCATGCGCCGATTCCGGCAGTTCCGCAGTCACATCATACAGAGCCTCCCGGAACTCGCGGCCGGCTTTCTTTGCCAGTTTCACCATTTCATTCTTCTGCAGTTTTGCCTTGATGGTCTTTTCAACCGATGCAAACGGGGTTGTCTTGCCATCCTTTGTGAACTCCGCCTTGTTGGCGTCATAATATTTCCGTGCGGCATCGGGAGCCAGTTTGACCTTGTCCGCATAGTCTGCATAGTTGAAGCGGACAACTTTGACCCGGTACTGCGGTTCCGTCATAAACAGTTTCGGATTGGCCTTATGGAAATTCTGAAGCTCCGCCTCGGTCGGCTTCAGCTCTTTTCTGGCGGCGGCGAAGGGGAAGAGGATGGTTTTGACCGTGCAGCGTTCAAGAACGGTCCGTTCGAAATCCGCGATCTCATTTTCCGTGACGATCACCTCATTGACGGCGGAGTTTCCGAGCGAGAAGATTGTCAGCAGATTGCGGACCGCGCGGTCCAGATCGAGCGCGTTGTATCCGAGGGGCTGGAGCATCTCCTTTTCATACTTCTGATATTTTTCGAGGCTGAATTTTCCATCGGTTCCGGCGAAAGCGGGCAGAGAGCGCAGATATTCTCCGACGCGCTCCACGGAGACCGTCACGCCCATCTGTTTGGCGACGGACAGCAGCACCGCCTTCTGGAACGCCTCTTCGAGCGCCTGATCGTCGAGTCCGTTCATCACGGGGCTGACCCCGTAATTGGCGGCCATGACGAGCATATTGTCCTTAATCATCTCCATCAGTTCCCCGCGGGTGATTTCGCGGTCGAAGACCGACCCCACCACGGCATTCGGGGACATGGGATTGGTTCCGAAGAGGATATTTCCGCTTGCCCCCGGCGTGAAGAACCAGACAAACGAAATAATGATGATGGCGGTAAACAGACCAAACATAATGCGGCTGTGCTTGAGCAGCACACTGTTCATTTTTGCAATGACCATGAGAGTTCCTCAGTTTTTTCTATTCTTTATCTATATGCTGAATTCTGTTTCAAACGGAGATTCCATAAAGGAATTGAATAATCTAATACGCCTTTTCCGTTTCTGCAAGCCTCTTTCCGAAAAAGTGTGGGAATTCTTGAAAATTTTCTTCTCTCCCTGCTTCTTCAGAAAAAACTCCCGAAAGGAGCACTCCGGCGTACAAACCTCCTTGCAGAAGAAACTGCACACTCAGACTCCATGGTCTGCATGGAGCTCTGCACAATGCGGGGAAAACCTCGCGAGCCGCGGGATCCGGCAGAATATGCGGGGAGATTCCATCCGGAATTCTACGACTGCGAAATGGGACTTACTTCCCGCTTCGGACGGAAGCGGACGGCTTCTCCCGGAGCTCCCGGGAGGAATCCGGAACGCGGTAGGAAAACTCTTCCATTGCGCCGGAAGCCCCCTTCTTCTCCTCCGTCCGAATGCACCCGGGGAACGGAACATGCGCGCCGAACAGCCATTTCCTTCCCGAGCGGAGAACCGCTTTCCGGGAAACTACCGCACGGGCAGGATCCATATCATAGCGGGCACAGACCGTCGGACGGGGAACTTGAAGGTCAATCACGTGGAACGTGTCGCCGATAAAGCTGATTTCTCCAAGATGAAAAACGGTGTGTCCGGGCGTATGTCCTTCCCGGAGTTCCGGAAGCAGTCCGCCCGGGAGAGCCCGTCCGTATTCGAACAGGCGGATCCGTCCTTCATACGGCGTAAAATGACGCTTCAGATTCGCTCGGGACGCATCCGTCTTCCACGCCTCATACTCCTTCTTTGCAACAAAGATTTCCGCGCGCGGAAAAAAGGCCGCGCCGGACTCCGTCGTCAGTCCGCCGACATGATCGGGATGAATGTGGGTAATCAGAACGCCGTCGATTGCCGCTGGGTCGATCCGCATCGTCCGGAGGCGGTCCCGGAGTTTTCCCCTGCCGGCCGGATACCCCGTGTCGATCAGGATCCGCTTTCCCCCCGTCTCCACCAGAAACACATTGACGGACGCCGCATAATCCTTCTGCGAGGGTTTGAATCCGGAATTCGGAACGGTGTCAAAAAACAGCTGTGCCGGCATCCGGTTTGCGGCGTCCTGCAGCGCCGTGATCCGCCCTCCGTTTCCGGGGAGATCGAACGTCCGGATCCCCTCCGCGGCGGACACTCCGGTACAGAACATTCCCAAAGCCAATCCGAGAGCCCATACTGACGGTTTCATATCAGACCTCCTGCGCGTTTTCCGGCTGAACCGCCGGTCTTATCGTTGAAACACTGTTTTGTCCAGCAGGAGCAGACGTTTTTCCAGCCGCTCCTGTTCGGTACGAGTCATGTTGTTCAGACGGAACAGGGAGGAGTAGTTCTTCTTTTCCCCCGCGTCGATCCGGCCGACCCGGAAATCCGCGTACAGCACATTCAGATGCCCGGGATGGTTGGGGAGACGGTCGAACACGATCGGCGTATCCGGAGAAATCCTCCTTGCCGACAGCCGGTCGCCCAGATAAATATAGTGCAGATGCCTTGCCGGACAGCGGCAGGTCTCCGAATCCACCGGATATCCCAGTTCCGTCAGACGTTCCAGCGAGTCGGGCAGCATCCCCTGATGGGCGTCCGCGAACCGTTTCAGTGCGTTCCCGAGCTCCACAAGGTTTTCCGCACAGCGGAAATCCGCCTCGACGGATCCCTCCCCGTGATCCTCGGTTTCATCCTGGAAAAAGAGAAAGCAGGCAATCGAAGCCACGAGCAGCAGCACGATCGCCATTCCGTTCAAGAGCACATTTTTCCGTTTCATACTTTCTGATCCACCAAAGTTACTTCCGGGAATTTCACAATCTGCCGGATACCGTTTCTCCCCAGGATGATCCGGTATCGCGTATACCGGTCCTCCCGTCCGACCATTCCGTAGCGGACCACGATGTTGACGTGGTACAGGCGTTTCCCGGTGATGCGCCGGATCGTTTCGCCATCATCGTCCGGCAGGAAAAGCTCCTTGGCCGGATTGTCCATTTTCCACAGGAAGCGTCGGATGTTCAGACGCATGATGTCTACAATACCATCAACTTTGAAATCTGCAAAAAGATTTTTGCAGTTTTTTGAAAAAATCGAAACATGTTTCCGCGCGAGCAGGACCGTTTCGCCGAGGCCTTCGTTTGCAAGCAGCGAAAAGGTGTCGCGGTTCCGGATCTTCAGGATTCTGGGATCGACCCGGTCTTCCCGGACAAACAGGAATCCTTCCCGGCAGACTCCGACCTCCTTGCCGAATCCGCTCTGAATCTTTGTCTTGTAATCATAAAGATAGCGCCGCATCTTCGTCTGGAAATAGTGGCGGAGCAGCTCCTTGATCCGATCCTTCCCCATATAGGAGAGCACCACCACCGCAAAAACCAGAAGCGAAAGTTCGCTGTAAAAGAACTTTGCCGTGACAAAACTGACCACCGTGGCAAAGGCCATCGCGACACCGGCGGCGATTCCGAACAGCAGATTTTCCATCAGGACCCCGTCCCGCCGGACGGTCGTCTTCAGGAACAGGACGCTTGCCATCACCTTCTTCAGAACGGCCGCCCGGTAGATCAGCGCGTCGTTCTCCGAATCCTCCGCGGGAATCGACGGATACTGATTCGCCTTCCGGTATTCGATCTCATACCGGATCAGAGACACGATTTTCCGCTTCATCTCCACGGTCCATGAAAAGGTGGAACTCGTATTCAGAAACACCCAGAGCTTGCAGCGGTATTTATTCGCGGTGAGACTCAGATACTCGTCCACAAACCGGAAGATCTCCAGTGCAATCGGCGCAACGCCCGGCGCCTCGATCAGAATACGGGTGCCCCGGAACGCCTCCAGAATCGCAACGGTCCGGTCCAGATAGTTCCGGATCAGCGTTTCAAAGTTCAGACTTGCCGAAGAGCGTTCCAGAAACGCCTCCTCATCCCGCAGAGCGCTTTTCATGATCGAACAGAACATCTTGAGCCGTTCCTGATAGGCCTCTGCGAGTTCCGGATCATGGGGCGATGCGCTGTATCTGCGCATGGTCTCCTCCAGACGGTTCAGGGGGGCCCCCTCCCCGGCGTTCATGCCGCGCAGCAGGACCGCCGGAGTCTTCAGGCGGATATACTCCTGCAGATCCGCGTAGAAATCCTCCTTGGAATAAGTCAGCGGCGTGATGCCCAGGCTGTTCGGCAGAAAAATATAGGTATCCACATGATAGGAATTCAGCATGGAATCCGGATTCAGCGGATAGGTGAATTTCATTTCAAGCTGATATTTGTCATGCAGTTTGAACGACTCATCCAGTGTATCCAAAGTGTCTGTATTCAAAAGGAGCCCTGCCTTTCCTGGCGCTGATTTTTTTTCAAACAATACAGCCGTTTTCATTGAATTCAAGCCGGAAGATCAAAATCCGTCCAATTTGCGGACAGAAACGGCGTCCGGGGAAAAGCGGCGGATTTTTTCCGGAGAGGACTTGCAAAACAGGAATCCGGCGCTATATTATTTCTCCTGTACATAAAAATCAACGGCCGTGAAGGCTTTTACTGTAGGAGACACTAAAGTGAGTAACGTTTGCGACATTTGCGGAAAGAAAAAGTTTTCCGGCTCCACCATTATCCGCAGGGGCTTGGCGAAGAAAAAAGGCGGGATCGGCATGCACGTGGTGAAGGTCTCCCCGCGCACCTTTGAGCCGAACATTCAGAGCATCCGGGTTGTGGATGCCAACGGCACGGTGTCCCGGAAGAAAGTCTGCGTCCAGTGCATCCGCAGCGGCAGAGTCCAGAAGCCCTGCTGAGTTTTTCCGCACAAGGGAACGGAGCCGTTTCAACGGCTCCTTTTTTTTTGTCGCAATCCTGAGGTTTCTTATGAGCGAATTGAGAAAACGGCGTGCGGACCGCTTCCGCAAAACAGATCTTTATCTGGTCATCGGACATGAATTTACACGGGGAAGGTCCGTTCTGGATGTTCTTTCCGCAGCGGCGGAGGGAGGAGTCCGGACGGTTCAGCTCCGGGAAAAAAATCTTTCCGGGAAAGAGCTGACCCGTCTTGCGGAACAGTTCCGGAAAAAATGCGATGAGCTCGGGGTCCTGATGATTATGAACGATCATGTGGATGTTGCGCTCGCGGTCGGAGCGGACGGGGTCCATCTCGGGCAGGACGACATGCCGCTGGAAGCCGCCCGGAGAATTGCGCCGGATCTTCTGCTCGGACGCTCCACCCACTCGGTCGAACAGGCGCTCGAGGCGGAGAAACAGGGGGCCGATTATGTGAATCTCGGTCCTATCTTCCCGACTCAGACCAAGAACACTCCGGTTCATCCGCTCGGACTTGAGATCATCCGGAACGCAGGTCCGCGCCTTTCGATCCCCTTCTCGGTGATGGGCGGCGTGAAGGAGAGCAATATCCCGCAGCTGCTGAAGGCGGGAGCGCGCATTCTGGCAATGGTGACGGAACTGACACAGGCGGATGATGTCGCGGCAAAGGCGCGCTCCATGCGCGAACTATGGAAAATGGAGGAAATCTGCAAATGATGACGGGTGTGATCAGTGGACTGATCTCGGCGTTTCTGCAGTCGGGATCGTATGTTTTCTCGCGCTGGTACATCAACCGGTACCGGAACCCGTTTGAGCTGCTGATCTTTTCGCAGCTGGCGATGGGGGTGTTCGGAATTCTGACTCTGCCGGTAGTGCTGCAGTTTACACATTTCCCGATGACACCGCTGTTCTGGGGGATGGAAGTGCTCTGCGTGCTGGCGTTCATGGCGGGACAGTTTGGATTTTTCCAGTCGCTGAAGCTTCTGGAGGCGTCGCGCCTTTCGTCGCTGCTGGGGCTGAAAATCATTGTGCTGGCGCTGATCTGCCTGGCGATCACGCGGACCCCGCTTCATGAACTGCAGTGGATGGCGATCGTTCTCTGCGCCGTGGGAGCGGTCGGCATGAATTTCACGGGAGGACCGATCACGCTGAAGGCGTGTCTCTGGCTGGCGTTCACGCTTGTGATGTACGCGATCTGCGATCTTCTGGAGGCGGAACTGATCTGGCGGATGCCGGCGGGAAAACCGATTGTGGATTCGACGGCGGTTGCGGCGGTCACCTATGTTCTTCTCGGGTTTGCGGCGCTTCCGTTCCTGATCCGGACCGGCTGGAAATACGAGAAATGCAGAGACGCGCTTCCCTATGCGGGCTCCTGGTATCTGGCCATGATTCTGATCTATCTCTGTTACAGCACGCTCGGACCGGTGTACGGCAACATCATTCAGGCCAGCCGGGGAATCATTTCGGTTCTGCTGGGACTGTGGCTGCTGCATCTCGGATTCAAGGATCTGGAGCCGCGGGTGGATCGGAAAGCCTGGATGCGCCGCTTCCTGATGGCGATTGTCATGATTGTGGCGATGTTCCTCTACTCCTACGCGCGGACGCTGGGGCAGTCATGAATCTGAGCGCGGCAATGCGGATTCTGGAACGCAGACACAATGCGGTGTTCAGCATCCACATTCTCCATCCGGTATTTCTGGAATCGGAGGCGCTCCATCTGACGCCGGACCAGTATCTGCACCACGGGGAGTTCTGCCGCCACACCAAGATGCACGGACAGCTCTCGATATGCACACGGAACAAGGACCGGAGTCTGGAAATCGCCCGGAAAGGACGTTTCTTCAGCGGACTTTGTCCGTTCGGGATCTGGGATTCCGCCTGTCCGGTTCTGCACGGCGGAGAGCTTTTCGCGGTCATCTATGCGGGCTCCGGACGGCTGGCGGGCAAACGGATCGACTGGGATGGACCGCAGCCGCCGGAAATCACTCCGGGAAAGGCCGCCGGACTTCGCAGGGCCTCCCTCTTTCTGAAGGAACTGATTCTTCTGGAAATTGAACTGCGGGAAAGCACGGTCGGCACGGGAGGCAAGCAGCGTCCGCCGGATCACTACATCCGCAACGTCCAGTTTCTGATCGACTGCCGGTTTTCCGAACCGCTCTCCCTGGAGGATGCTGCCGAGACTCTGCGGATCACGCCGAACCATCTCGGAGAGCTGATCCGCAGGGAGACCGGGAAAAATTTCCGCACGCTTCTTCTGGAACGCCGGATCGAGGAGGCGAAAATCTATCTGAAACTGCACCGGAATCTTTCGGTCTCGCAGATTGCAGCGCTCTGCGGGTTTCACGACAGCAACTACTTTTCGACCTGCTTCCGGCGGATCACCCGGACCGCTCCCCGCGAATACCGCCGTCAGGAAACGACCGGGAAGGAGAGCGCCTTCACGGACGGAATCTCCTCAGCCGCAGCGCATTGAGCACAACCGAAACGGAACTGAAGGCCATCGCCGCCGCACAGACCACCGGACTCAGACGCGGTCCGCCGAACACATAAAACACTCCGGCCGCCAGCGGAATGCAGATCACATTGTAAAGGAAGGCCCAGCAGAGATTTTCCCGGATGATCCGCATCGTCGCCCGGCTGAGCGCAATGGCGGCGGGGACATCGTTCAGAGAACTGCGCATCAGCACCATGTCGGCCGATTCGAGCGCCACATCGGTTCCGGAACCGATTGCGATGCCGACATCCGCCTGAGCCAGAGCGGGCGCATCGTTGACACCATCCCCGACCATCGCCACCTTTCCTTCCGACTGGAGACGTTTCACAATTCCGGTCTTTCCGGCGGGCGAGAGCTCCGCATGAACCTCGTCGAATCCAAGCAGAGACGCGATGGCGTTGGCTGCCCGGGCATTGTCACCGGTCAGCATCACGGTTCGGAGTCCCATGTTCCGCAGTCTCCGCACCGCCTCGGCGGAATCCACCTTCACGGAATCGGCAATGCCGATCACACCGAGCAGGACGCCGTCCACAACCGTGTAGACCAGCGAATTGGCTTCCGGCCCCTCCGCCTGAAACGCGCCGCAGTCCACACCGGCTTCCTTCATCAGAGAGGCCTTCCCGACCAGGATCCGATGGCCGTCGGCCTCACAGGCGACTCCGGCGCCGGCAATGGCGCGGAAGGAGGTGGTCTCGATCAGCGCAAGATTGCGTTCCTGCGCCTTTCGGACGATCGCGCCGGCAAGGGGATGTTCCGAATGTTTCTCCGCGGATGCGGCAAATCGGAGAAACGTCTCCTCATCCCCCTCGGGGTTCGCCAGTGTGATGGAAGCAACTTCCGGGTGTCCGCTGGTCACGGTCCCGGTCTTGTCCAGCACGACGATGCGGAGGGAGGCGGCAGTCTCCAGAGCGGTTCCGTTTTTCACCAGGATCCCAAGACTCGCGCCGCGTCCGATTCCGGCGATCAGCGCGATCGGCGTTGCCAGTCCGAGTGCGCACGGACAGGCGATCACCAGAACCGAAAGCGCGAATCCGAGTGAATCGGCGAACGCGGCATGCCCGACAAACAGCCAGAGAAGGAAGGTCAGCAGAGCGGCCGACATCACGCCCCAGACAAAGTATCCGGAAACCAGATCGGCGAGTCGGGCAATCGGGGGACGGGTTCCCTGCGCTTCACGGATCAGGGCGATGATGCGTCCCAGTGCGGTATTTTCCCCCACTTCGTCGGCGCGGAAGAGGAAGGTTCCGTCGCGGTTGATGGATCCTCCGGTCACCCGGTCGCCGGGCTTTTTGTCGACAGGAATCGACTCGCCCGTCAGCATGGACTCATCCACCGAGGCGGCGCCTTCGACGATCGTCCCGTCCACCGGGATTTTCCCTCCCGGACGAATCCGGATCCGATCACCGATCTTCAGTTCCGACGCGGGCACCTCCTTTTCCACGCCGTCTGTCACCACGATTGCGGAAGGCGGCGCCAGATTCATCAGTTCGCGAATGGCTCCGGAGGCTTTCCGGCGGGAACGCGCCTCCAGGAATTTTCCGAGCATAATCAGAGTCAGAATCATCCCCGCCGAATCGAAATAAAGATGCTCCGCCTCTCCGCGCGCCATCCGGAACAGACTGTACAGCAAGGCGGCCGACGTGCAGAGCGCTATCAGCGAATCCATATTCGGCGACAGACGGAACAACGCCCGGAACCCGGACCGGTAAAAATGCCATCCGGCCGCAAGCACCGGCAATATCAGAACCAGCTGAATCCATCCGTTCGCCATATCTGACACCGGGAAATACGGCAGCTTCAGCATGGCATGCATTGCCGCATAACAAACGAAAAGCGAAAAAATCAGCGCAAGGAGAAAACGATAAAAATACCCGCTTTTCTCTTCTTCATTCACCACCTCCTGCCCGGAATTCTCCTGCGTGACAAGCTCTGCTTCGAATCCGGCCTTCCGAACCGCCTGCAGGATCTCCTCCACCGGAACCGGACCGGGATTCAAGGTCATCGTATTGGACGCAATGGAAACATACACATCCGAAACACCCTGCAGCTTTTTCACTGCACGCTCCACACTGGCGGCACAACCCGCACAGTGCATTCCCTTCACATTGAACAGCATCTTTTCCATATCCGAACTTTTCCCCGTCTTACTTTTCCATTCAATATACCATTCCCACAAAAAAATTCCAGCCCTGCCCCAACATTTTTAGTCACTCCTAACCCAAAGGAACGGGAAAAATGCGACAGCACTTTTTCCCGCGGTCAAGGACTCTGTCCTTGTCGCGGTCCAGCGGCGAAACGCTGGTCGTGCGAAGCACGAAACAACACCCACAAAAACCTCACACCAGAAAAGGAAACCTCCCGATCCCATGAGAATCCAACTGGAGCGATGAATTTGACGGGACGGAACTCGACCGCTCCAAATGGGGATTCCGTCTGAACTTCTGGGGGCAGCGTTTTCCCGCGTTCACGGATGAGGGGGTTGTGCTCGACGGAAAGAGTCATCTTCAACTGCATCTGATCAAGAAAGACGGGATTTACTGCTCGCCGCATCTGCAGACCGGTTCGCTCACTTTTGATATTCCGAAGGATACCAAAGGCTTCTGGCCGTTCGGGAAACCGGAAGAGCCGAAGTTTATGCATCGGTACGGTTACTATGAGATTCGCTGCCGTATGCCGAAATACGACGGATGGCATTCCGCGTTCTGGCTTCAGTCTCCTTCTATTGGAGCGCATCCGGATCCGGGTCGTGCCGGAGTCGAATGTGATATTATGGAAAACTATCGTCAGTTCAAGGAGGGGAAAATCATCGGGGGCAATCTCTGGGGCGGATATGGGAAAGACTACAAGGGCTCCGGTCACTTCTCCTGGGACTGGAAAGAGACCGAGGACGGATGGCACTATTACGGCGTCGACTGGAGTCCGGACGGCTATCGCTTCTATGCCGACCGGAGACTGATCGGGATTGTTCTTCCTCCGGCAAAGGCCGATCAGAAACATATCGTCAAAGAAAAGGAAGGGAGCAACTTCCTGCGGGAAGGCAGTGTGTCGGTCGGACCGGTTTCCCATACGGAACAGTTCATTCTTGTTTCGACGGAGTGTCATGGCTATCGCGATACCGGCTCTTATACGCCTCTTCTGGATCAGGCCGTTCTTCCGGACTACTTTGAAGTCGACCACGTCCGCGTGTTTGACGAGATCTGATTTTGTCTGTCCGCATGGAATGACAAAGACCGCGTCCCGGGAACCATGTCTCCGGGACGCGGAAGGTAAATGGATTTATTTCTGAATCCGTTCATCATTGTTCTCGCTTCGGCAGAAAGAACAGATGGCTGCTGCCATCCTGCTCCACTTTCTCCAAACGAAAATTGCGTTTCGTTCCTTCGCATTCCGTTCGATCAACTTCTTCGCTCCCGCCCGGTTATGACTGCCGGCAATTTGAGGATCCGGCATAAAAAAAGAGCCGTCCAGCTGGACGGCTCTCAAATTCGACAGGGGAAAATCAGCCTCTGCGGCTTTTCAATCTTCCGCGTTTCAGGAAACCATCGTAGTTTTTCATTACCAGATGCGATTCCATCTGACTGAGCGTATCAATCGTCACACCGACAATAATCAGCAGACTTGTTCCGCCGAAGAACGAAGCCACATTATAAGGTATGCGGAACCACTTGTACAGCAGCATCGGGAAAATTGCCAGAGCCAGCAGATAGAAGGACCCGGCAAACGTGACGCGCGTCATGGAATAATCCAGGAAATCGGAAGTCGGCTTGCCCGGACGGATTCCCGGAATGTAAGCCCCTTCCTTCTTCAGATTATCCGCAACCTGAATCGGATTGAACATATTGGCAACCCAGAAGAACGAAAACAGCAGAATCAGAACTCCATAACAGACCATATAGGTGTATGTGTCATGATTGAAATAGGTCGACATTCTCTGGACGGCGGGCACCGGGATCGCGCGGAGAATCACTCCGGGGAAAATCAGAATCGCACCGGCGAAGATGATCGGCATAACACCGGAAAAATTCACCTTCAGCGGAATGTAAGTGCTTCCACCGGTCATTTTGCTCCCGACGATCTTTTTGGCCATCTGAATAGGAATCCGGCGCTGTCCCTGATTCAGGATCACGGTCAGAGCCGTAACCACTGCGAACAGCATCAGAAGAATCAGCAGATGAACCGGACGGAAACGACCGCCGCCGGCCGTCGCACCGCTGATCATCATCTCATACAGCCCGACAAGAGCCTGAGGGAGCCGCTCAATAATGTTGATGGTAATGATAATCGATACACCATTTCCAATACCGTGTTCCGTAATGCGCTCGCCGAGCCAGACCAGAATCATGGTTCCGGCCGTGAGAATGCAGACGGACATGGCGATAAATCCGAATCCCGGATTTGTCACCAGCGGGAACGCCGGATCGGGAGCCGGAAGCCCGAGATTGCTCGGTCTTGTCATGGCCACCGCCGCCATTGCGCCCTGAATCACACAGATCAGAATGGTAAGATAACGAGTATATTGATTGATTCTTCCCCGCCCGACTTCCCCTTCACGGGAAAGCTTTTCCAGAGACGGAACCACCGGCACAAGCAGCTGCATGATAATCGACGCGGAGATGTACGGCATGATACCGAGAGCCCCGACTGCAAACTGCTGCAGAGCGCCGCCGCTGAACAGATCGAACATACCCATGAACTGTCCGGCTGCGGAATCCGCGCCGAAGCTGTCGAAGTATGTCTTCAGATTTTTAGTATCCACACCCGGGCACGGAATATTCGCTGCGATACGGCAGAGAATGATCACTCCGGCTGTGAAGAAAATCTTATTTCTCAGCTCTTTGATTTTGAATGCGTTTAAGAACGCTGAAAACATCTTAGCTGTCCCCTTGTAATAGAGTCAAACCCGGTTCCGGAAGGAGGGGATGGCGGAAGGGGGATCGGAAAGGATCTCCCTTCCCCGGACCCGTTCGGATCCGGAAACCGGACTGCCTCGTGAATCGAACGAAGCGGGAAAAATCGTCTGAGCGGACTCAGACGATTTCACATTTTCCGCCGGCGGCCTCAATCTTGGACTGAGCGCTTGCGGAGAACTTGTTGGCCTTCACAGTCAGAGCCTTGCTGATCTCGCCGTTTCCGAGGATCTTCAGCGGAGCCTTGGACTTGCCGATCACGCCCGCCATGCGCAGCGCATTTTCATCGACAACCGTTCCAGCCTCAAAGAGTTCCGAAAGAGTCGCAACATTGACAACGGTGAAGACTTCCTTCACTCCGCTGTTGAATCCGCGCTTCGGGATTCTGCGGAAGGTCGGAGTCTGACCGCCTTCAAAGTGATGACGGATGGCGGCGCCGGTACGGGATTTCTGTCCCTTGTGGCCGCGGCCGGCGGTTCCGCCCCAGTTGGAACCGTCACCTCTGCCGACTCTCATCCGGCGCTTTTTGGAGCCGGGTGTCGGGGTAAGTTCGTGTAATTTCATGATCAAATTTCCTTTTTATTCAGCTTTGACGAGTCCGCGTTTGAGCATGACATCCTCTTTGGAACGCATCTGATCGATCGCCTTGAAGGTCGCCTTGATCACGTTCGCGGGATTGCCGGAGCCGAGGGATTTCCCGAGCACATCGACAATTCCGGCAAGATCCAGAACCGCGCGCATCGCGCCGCCGGCAATGATACCGGTACCGGCCGACGCCGGACGCAGCAGAATCTTCGATCCACTGTATTTGGCTGTGACTGTATGCGGAATCGTGGTTCCGAACCGCGGAATGGTCACAAGATGTTTCTTGGCGGCTTCCTGCGCCTTGCGGATCGCATCGGAAACCTCGTTGGCCTTGCCGTAGCCGTAACCGACTTTGCCGTTTCTGTCCCCGACGACAACAAGTGCGCCGAAGGAGAAGTTGCGGCCGCCTTTGACAACCTTGGAGCAGCGGTTGATGCTGAGGACGAGCTCCTCCATCTCACCGGCGGGAGCCGCCGGCTGAACGGAAGTAAGATCGACTTCCTCGACATTGCCTCCCTGTTCAATATTCTGTTTTTCGCTTGTCATGTTCAACTCCATTAGAACTTTAATCCGGCTTCGCGGGCAGCGTCGGCCAACGCTTTGACTTTGCCGTGATATTTGTGACCGCTACGATCGAAAACCACCTCTTTGATCCCGGCTGCGAGAGCTTTCTCTCCCGCAAGTTTCCCGAGAGCCGCGGCGGCTTCCACGTTCCGTTTCAGATTGAGAGCCTTGAAATCGGCGCCCAGCGTGGAGGCGGCGGCAAGAGTCTTGCCTGCGTCGTCGTCAATAAACTGAACGTACATATTGTTCGCCGTCATGCTGACGCAGAGACGGGGTCTCGCAGCGGTGCCCGAAATCTTTCCGCGCACGCGGATATGACGTCTGATTCTTTTTTCCTTGGCTGTTTTCATGAGTTCAAACCCTTTCCATTACGCGTTGGTCTTGCCGGGCTTGATGACAACATGCTCATCCGAGTAACGCACACCTTTGCCCTTGTAGGGTTCCGGCTTCTTGTAACGTCTGATGCGTGCGGCAACCTCGCCGACGAGCTGTTTGTCCGGGCCTGTCACAACAATTTTGACTCCGTCGGTCACCGTCACTTTGACGCCGTCCGGAATCATGTACTCAATTGCGTGGGAATATCCGAGGTTCAGGGTCAGCTTGCTGCCCGCAAGCGCCGCCTTGTAACCGACTCCGACAATCTGGAGCTCTTTCGAATACCCCTGGGAAACCCCCACCACCATGTTGTGCACAAGGCTGCGGGTCAGTCCATGCAGAGCATTCGCTTCTTCGGACAGACATTTCACATGAACAAGCTTGTCCTCCACTTCGACCCCGATGTTCTTCGGAATCGCGAAGCTGAGCTTCCCGAGCTTGCCTTCCACATTGACAACTCCGTCGACGACGGCAACCTTCACGTCCGGAGTGATTTCGACCGGTTTATTTCCGATTCTTGACATCTTCCATACCTCGTTTCATCACCAGACGTAGCAGAGAACTTCTCCGCCGACATTCTGTTTCTGTGCATCTTTTCCGCTGAGGACTCCTTTCGGAGAGGAGAGAATCGCAATTCCCAGTCCATCCTTCACGCGCGGAATCTCCTTGCAGCCGCAATAGAGCCGGCACGAGGGCTTGCTTACTCTCTCCAACCCCTCAATCACCGGACGACGCATATAATATTTCAGTTCGATCTTCAGTGTCTTTTTCACATCGCCTTCCACGCTGTAGCCGGCAATGTATCCCTCTTCAAGAAGAACCTTCGCAATCGCGGCCTTCATCTTGGAGGCGGGCATGACAACTTCTTTCTGGCAAGACATTCCTGCGTTACGCAGACGTGTCAGCATATCTGATATGGGATCCTGCATACTCATTTTCTATGTCCACCTTTCACCAGCTTGCCTTCACAATGCCCGGGATCTGACCGTTCAGAGCCAGCTCTCGGAAACAAAGACGGCAAAGTTTGAATTTGCGGATGTATGCGCGAGGTCTGCCGCAAGCCTGGCAACGATTGTAGTTCCGAACCGGAAACTTGCTGCCGCGTTTCTGCTTGGCAATAAGACTTTTCTTAGCCATTTTCTATTCTCCTCTTCAGCGCACAAACGGAACTTCCAGCATCGCGAGCAGCTCTCTGGCCTCTGCATCGGTCTTTGCGCTGGTTACCATGGTTAGATTCAATCCAAGGGGATATTTAATCTTTTCCAGATCAATCTCCGTGAAGATGGAAACATCCGGAATACCCAGATTGTAGTTTCCAACTCCGTCAAACCCCTTGGTCGGGACTCCGCGGAAGTCTCTCACTCGCGGAAGGGCGTTGTGCACAAAACGATCCAGAAACTCGTACATCTTCTTGCCCCGCAGCGTCACCATCAGTCCAACCGGCATCCCGACACGCAGCTTGAATCCCGCCACGTTCTTCTTCGCCTTGCAGACCACAGGTGCCTGTCCGGCAAGCGCCGTCAGATGCGTTCTGGCTTCCGCCATCGCGTCCTTTTCCATCTTCGAGCTGATTCCCGTGCTCAGAACAATCTTCTGAAGCTTCGGAACCTGCATCACATTCGTGATCCCCAGTTTCGCTTTCAGCGCGGGGACCACTTCCTCATTGTATTTTTTCTTCATGTCAGGCATAATTGTTCTCCGATTTGTAATCAGTCTTTCTTCCTGACGTTAGAAACGTGAACCGACACCGATCTGTCCACAAGTCCGCCCTTCGGGTTCGCCTGCGATTTCTTCACGGTCTTCTTGCCAAGACGCTCGGCCAGCTTATCGGCGGAAACGCTCTGGATCTCAAGAACAACGCGATCCGTTTTCTTGAGCACGGCTACAATCTTGCCGGTCTCTTTTTTCCATACGCCGCTCAGCACTTCCACCACATCGCCTTTCTTGACGTGATAGTTCTTTGCGCATTTCTCAGAATACATTAAAGCACCTCCGGAGCAAGCGAAATGATTTTCATAAAGTTCTTGTCGCGAAGTTCGCGGGCCACAGGACCGAAAATACGAGTCCCTTTCGGGTTCTTCTGATCGTCGATCACAACCGCGGCATTCGCGTCAAACCGAAGATACGATCCATCTTCCCGACGAATCTTCGCTGCGGTTCTCACGATGACGCACTTGACCACATCGCCCTTCTTCACGGCTCCTCCGGGAATCGCTTCCTTCACAGCCGCTGTCACAATGTCACCGACTCGCGCAATCCGGCGCTTCTGACCAAGAACCGTAATCACGGTAACTCGTTTCGCGCCCGAGTTGTCGGCAACCTCCATGTTTGATTGCATTTGGACCATTGCAGTAATCTCCCGCCCGCTTATTCCGCGTGGCTGATAATTTCTTCAAGGCGCCAGCGTTTCTGTTTGCTGAGAGGCCTGGTTTCGCCGATTCGGACCGTGTCGCCGACTTTCGCCTGATTCGTCTCGTCGTGCACGGCATAGCGCGTACGGACTTTTACGACCTTCTTATATTTCTTGTGCGCCGCTCTCCGCATCACTTCAACAATGATGGTCTTGTTCTGAACGTCGCTGACCACCATGCCGACTCTGTGCTTGCGGTTCCCGCGTTCCTGCGGTGCGCTGCTGGTGTTCTCATTCATGGCACAATTCCTTTATTCTCATCAGGCCTGCACAGCAGCGCCCCTGATTTTCTTTTCTGTCAAACATCTTGCGATGTCCTTCCGGATCTGACCGATCCGCGCAGGATTCTCAAGTGTTCCCGTCTTGGACTGCTGACGAAGCGTGAAATGCTCCTTCCGGAGCTCTGCCACTTTCGCATCCAGTTCCGCCGCCGTCAGTTCCTTGATCTCTTTCATCTTCATCGTAACGATTCTCCAATCATACAGCATGCGTACGCATGATGAATTTGCATTTGATCGGAAGCTTGGCTGCCGCAAGGCTCATCGCCTCTTTCGCCACATTCTCCGTGCATCCGCTGACCTCGAAGAGCATTCTGCCGGGCTTCACAGGAGCAACCCAGTACTCCACGTTGCCTTTTCCTTTACCCATTCGAACTTCAAGCGGCTTCTTCGTGTACGGCTTGTAGGGGAACACCCGGATCCAAATCTTTCCACGACGTTTCATGTGACGCGTAATCGCCACTCGGGCGGCTTCTATCTGATTCGCAGTCAGGTAGGTGCGCTCAAGAGTCTGGAGCCCGTATTCGCCGAAATCGAGCTCATTGCATCTCTGCGAAAGACCCCTGTTGTTACCGCGCTGAACCTTTCTGTGCTTTACTCTTTTTGGCATTAACGGCATTTTGCATTTCCTCCGTAGGCTCTTTATGACAAATCCAAACCTTCACACCGATCTTTCCTGCGGTCGTGTTGGCCTCGGTAAACCCATAATCAATATGGGCTTTCAACGTGTGGAGGGGCGTTCTTCCCTCCTTGTACTGCTCGGTACGGGCAAGTTCCGCTCCGCCCAGACGGCCGGCACAGTGAATCTTGATGCCTTCCGCTCCAAGCTCCATCGCAACCTGAATCGCTTTCTTCATCGCACGACGGAAACCAATCCGCCGTTCCAGCTGCTGTGCAACGCTTTCCGCAACCAGCTGCGCATTCGTTTCCGGCTGCTTGATCTCCACAACTTCCAGAATCAGCTCCTCGTTGTGGGCAAGCAGTTTCGCCACGCTGGCCTTCAGCGTATCCAGTTCCGCACCCTTGCGTCCGATCAGGATGCCGGGGCGTGCCGCATAGATCGTCACGCGGACTCGAGTCCCGTAACGCTCAATCAGAATCTTCGAAATCGCGGCATTGTTGAAATTCTTTTTGATGTAAGAACGAATCTTGAGATCTTCGTGAAGCCAATCACCGAAGCTGTTCTTATTGTCTTTCCGTGCAAACCAATGAGAACTCCAGTTCTTGTTCAGAGCCAATCTCAGCCCAATAGGATTAACCTTCTGACCCACTATCAGACCCTTCCTTATTTCTCGTCCGTCAGAACCACCGTGAAGTGGCTCGTACGTTTCCTGATTCTGCCGGCCATACCACGCGCTTTCGGACGGAATCTTCTCAGCATCGGGCCCGGATTGGCTACCGCTTCCTTCACCGTGAGGGATTCTCTCTTGAGCTCGTAGTTGTTTTCGGCGTTTGCCAGCGCGCTTCTCAGTGTCTTACCGAAAAGTCTCGCTGCCTTTCTCGGACTCAACTCCACCATCGCAAGCGCATCAACGACCTTCTTCCCCTGAATCGTACGGGAAAAGTCAGACGCCTTCTGCGGAGAAATGTGGACGTATTTTGTCATCGCCCGAACTTCCATTCTACTTCTCTCATTTCTGTTTTTTGTTTTTTGTTCTATACTTCATGGAAGAATTCCCTCGAACTCTTCCCACCTTCTCTCTTCCACACTCGTCACCGGCTTACCGCACGGACCTCCATCCCCGGCGCCAGATCCCGGAAGCTGCCTTCGATCACCACCGCCGCACTCGTAAAGTTCCGCATCGCAATCACTTTCATCGCAACTTTGTCCGTCCTCAGGATCAGTCCCATCCGGACTCCATTCCGATAGCCCGCCGATAAAATCACAAGCTCAGGCTTCTCGTTCAGCTCATAGATCCGGCAGCTTTCCAGCTTCTCCGGAACCACCGCGGGTTTCGCCAGCAGCGCGCTCTTCATCGCCTGCTCTTTCAGAGCCTCCAGCTTCAGACGCATCCGCGCCGCTTCCAAAGGATTCGATACATTTCGGGAAAGGACGGCATTCGTCTCTTCACAATATCTCAGCACTTCCACCGAGAGCCGTCCGATTGATTCTGCGCATTGCTTCAAATCGGCCTCCAGTTCCATCTCCCTGGCGCCCATATACACCGGTTCAAGGGTTTCGATGGTCCCGGCGGCGCTCATTTCCAATCGCTTCAGTCGTCCGGCCTGCGTCGAATACTTGTCGAGTGTTTCAATCAGCTCCTTGCGAAGCACGCTCCCCTCTTCCTGGGAGCTCGCCTTCAAACGCCCGTTCGTAACCTGAAGCTCGGCGTTTTCCTTCTTCAGACGTTCAATTTCCGCCTGAAGTTTCGCAATTTTTCTGTTGCAGTCATAATCTTCCGCCCGCAATCCGGGCAGAAACATCCCGCACAGAGCTATTAATATAACTCCGATTTCAAAAAAATTCCAATTTTTTTTCAACTTTTTTTCTCTTTTTGCCATTCCCGCCGGAGATTCTCCCTTTTCGATCCCTCTACAATACTCCACCGCAAGGTTTTTTGCAAGTCCTCTTCCGCCAGAAAAACTGGACCGACAGTCACTCCACGCCGCTCTCTTCGCACAGACGGCGGAAAAACTCGTGCATGAACGCCGACCGCTCCTCCGCTGCCGCGCGGCCGGACGCCGTCAGCATCCGCTCCGGCACATGACGGAGTTTGACCAGGTACTCCCGGTAGGCGGAATCCTCCCGTCCATACTCGCTTCCCGCAAGCGCCTCCTCCGCGGAGTTGTGCAGCCGCGCTCCCACCCGGCCCGCAAAGTGAAACGCCCGACCGATCCCGACCGCCCCGATCGAATCCAGTTTATCCGCATCATATACCAGATTGTCGATCAACGTCTCCGGCTGATCCTTCCCGCGGTACCGATGGCGGCGCACCGCATCGGAAACCAGTCGGATCAGCGTTTCATCCTCACATCCGCACTCCCGGAGAATCTTCGCGGACTTTCCGCTCCCCGCCTGCGCATGGCAGATCCGCCCTTCCGACCGCAGCTCCTCCGGACGCGCAACATCGTGGAGAAGCGCCGCAAGCGACACCGCAAGATACGACTCCGTATCCGACTCCTCCAACTCTTGCCGGGCCAATTTCCGGGCGTTTCGAACCACCCTCTCCGTATGATCGTAGTCGTGACACCCCGGCGCTCCGCTCAGCTCTTCCCGCACCCGCTCTTCAACCCGGCGCAGCAGTATCTCATTCTTCTTTCCCATCATAAAAAAGACGGCCTTTCAGCCGTCTTCTCCTTTTCTCATTTTCTTTCAAAAGGGTTTCAACGCCCGGAAATGGAAATCCGGGAACTATTGCGCCTGCTGACCGCCGGAGGCTTCCGGGGATTCCGCCGTTTCCCCCTCGTGGGTCTCCACGCTCTTGGGCAGCGCATAGGAGCTGGAATGGCGGTCCTTGGGGATCACGGTCAGCCACTGACCCTCGCCGATGTCCACGACTTTATAGCGTTTGGCGTCCTCGTCGCGATCGTATCCGATCGTGGTGTTGCGCGGAATCACGTTATGTTTGTCGATAATGGCGTTGCGGATCCGGCAGTGCTCGCCGACATCCACATCGTTCAGCAGAATGCTGTTGTGCACCGTCGCATAGCTGTGAACATACACGGAGTTGAACAGGACGGAGTTCGTCACCGTGCTGCCGGAGACAATGCACCCGTCGCAGACAATGGAGTTGATCGCTTTCCCGATCCGCGGCAGTCCGAAGGTGTCCACATCCTCGTTGTGTACGAATTTCGCCGGCGGCAGACTGAAATGGTAATTGTAGATCGGCCACTTGTCGTTGTACAGATCCAGCTGCGGCTGTGTCGCCCGGAGATCCATGTTCGCTTCGAAAAACGCCTTCAGCGTTCCGACATCCCGCCAGTAGGGCTTCTCGGTGATCGCCTGCCCCGGAATCTTGTTCGAGTAGAAGTTGTACGCATACAGGCGCTTGGTTCCGACCAGACTCGGAATAATGTCCTTTCCGAAATCGTGGGAACTTCCCTTCTGCGCATAGTCGTTCTTCAGCAGCGCGAGCATGTCGTTGGTATTGAAGATGTAGTTGCCCATGGACGCGAGCGCCATGTTCTTGTCGTTCGGCAGCGGGGTCGGATCCTTCGGTTTTTCCTGGAAGCCGACAATTCTCCAGTCCTTGTCCACCTGAATAATGCCGAACTGGCTGGCCTCGCTGATCGGAACCGGAATTGCCGCAACCGTCGCAATGGCGTTGTTGCAGCAGTGGAAATCCACCATCTGGCTGATATCCATCTTGTAGATATGATCGCCGCCGAAGACGGCCACATGATCGGGTTTGAAGTCTTCGATCAGCGCCATATTCTGATAAATTGCGTCCGCGGTTCCGCGGTACCAGGTCCGATCCTGGGTCTGCATCTGCGCCGGGACCGGGATGATGAAGCTGCCCCGCACCTGGGTCGAGGAGATATTCCATCCGTTGATGATGTGCTCCATCAGACTTTGCGATTTGAACTGCGTCAGAACAAAAATACTGTTGATTCCGCTGTTGACAAAGTTGCTCAGGACAAAGTCGATAATACGGTATTTCCCTCCGAAAGGAACGGCAGGTTTTGCCCGCTGATCGGTCAGGGGCGCGAGTCGGGTTCCTTCTCCGCCGGCAAGAATCATTCCAAGAACAGATGTTCTCATTCGTCACTCTCCTTTTGCATGCAATTGGTGTGATTCCTTTTATACAATACAGAGGGATTTCAAAAAAACAACAGAAAAACCGCTGAAAAAAACTGTTTTTTTATAAAAATCCGGTTAAAACTTCATTGGAGAACCCGGTCCGGCCGGATTGTCTGCGCGGAGTTGTTCCGGGGAGATTTTGCTGACGGAAACTTGAAAGCGGGAGAATCAGCCGTTATATTTCTCCTCCGGAAGGGGGAAGCGGAAAACAGAGTGAACGGGGAAAATGAAGAAAATTCTGCTGAAAGATCTTGCGGAACAGCTGGGCATTTCGATCTCCCAGGTGTCGCGTGCGCTGAACCAGAAGGCGGATGTCGCTCCCGAAATCCGCGGACGGGTTCTCGAACTGGCCCGGAAACTGAACTACCGGAACTTTTCCGGGAAACACCGGAAGGCCATCGCCGTCATTCTCCCCCGCTTCAACGATTTTTACGACGCCATTCTCAATCAGATTCTTCTTCAGGGGAAAAAACGCTCCTGGAAACTGGTGATCATCCCCAGCCAGAATCTCGAGCTCCTGAACGACCAGCTCTTCGACGGCGCCATCATGATCTCCGGGGAACCCATCGCCATGAAATGGCACGAGCGGTATAATATTCCGCTGGTGGTCATCAACAATTTCGGCTCGGCGCTGAATCACATCTGTTCGGTGTTTCCCGATGCCGACGGAGAGGTCCGCGCCGCCATGGAACACTTCATCGCACTCGGACACACCCGCATCGCCCGGATCCGCGGACATGGAGCAAACGCAACGGAACAGGAACTCCAGCGCGGACTTGATGAACTCTACCGGATCGCCGATCTGCATGGAATCCGGGAAACGGTCCGAAACTGCTGCGGTGCAACCCTCCAGGACAAAATCGCCCATGTCCTGAAACTGATCCGGGAAGGATACACCGCATTTCTCGTGGTCATCAGCGACGAGGCGCCTGTGCTGCTGGACGCCATCCGGAAGTGCGGGAAACGCATCCCGGAGGACGTCTCGGTCATCACCTACGAGTCCCGTTCCGTTTCCGCTTTTCAGACGCCGCCGCTGACCACGCTGGAGTTTGATTATCCGCGACTGGTCTCCTGCGCGCTCCAGCAGCTCACGCTGGAGATGAACGGGAAGAAAAACGCCTCCCGGATTCTCGTCCCGGTGCGGATGAACCTGCGGTCCAGCACGAGCCGAGGCGGATCCTTCCTGCTGAGATCCGCCTCTTCCCCGCCCCCCGAATCAAAGAGGCGTGAGGACGGATGATCTTCTCTTTCAGAGCCAGGCGCCCAACTCGGTCAGACGTTTCCGGACTTCGACGCCCTCCAGGTCCGAGGAGGAGATTCCCCGACGGGAAGCCATTGCGGCTGCCAGTCCGGCGGCCTGTCCGACCGTGCACGCCGGCGGCATGACACGGGAACTTGCATGAAGATCATGCGAAACGGAGATCGGACGGCCCCCGACAGTCAGATTGTCGACATCCGCCGCGACAATGCACCCGAACGGAATCTCATAATATTCGCTCTTCGGCATGAACACACACTCCGTCCCCGCCCCCGTCACGCTGTGAATGTCGATCGGATAGTTGCACCGGGCAATCGCATCCGGGAACTTGCTCCGTTTGAGGAAGTCCTCCCGCGTCAGATAGGCGCGGCCTTTGATGCGGCGGCTTTCGCGAACGCCGATTTCCGCCGCCATGGAGTGGATCATGGCGTGTTCGAATCCGGGCACTTCGGAACGGAGCCAGTCCACGAACTGGCGCATCTGGCGGCGGCCTTCCAGTTCGGCCTCGGATCTCTGCAATGCGTCGATCGCGGATTTGCCCAGAACGCGTGTCGTGTTGAAATGGACGATGTCGTCGTCATAATACCCGAACATCAGGACATCTTCCCGCTTGCATTCGATCCGGCCGTCCGCCTGGGCCTTGCGGTAGAGCTCCTGCACCTTCTTCCGGTCCACGCGGGACTTGTCCACATGGGAGAGCTTGAAACAGAGGGTCATCGGCTGGCAGAGACCGTGGGCGGTATCTCCGTATTCAAAACGGCAGCCGGCCAGTGCGGCAAGATCGCCGTCGCCGGTGGCATCGACAAAGTTCTTCGCCCGGATCGCCACAAATCCCGATTTCGTATGAAACACGGCATACCGGATCTTCCGATTCTCCATTCCCACTGCGACCAGCTGGAAGTGATAGAACAGTTTCACGCCGGCTTCCAGGCAGAGATCCTCCATCGCCAGCGAGATCAGATCCTTGGAAACCATGAAACGGGAACTGTTCCAGTTGGTATCGGCCGCCGTCGGCCGCCGCTCCTCCGGCAGATAGCTCCACAAACGCTCCATTAGCTCCGTATACACCGGCTGATCCATCGACACGCCATGTTCGAGTTTCCCGTCCGCGGCATAATGATTGATCATCATCGGCGTGATCTCTCCGAACGTGGCGGTTCCCCCCATTCGTCCGTGCTGTTCCGCGAGAACCGTGGAAGCGCCCTCGCGCGCCGACATCACCGCCGCGCCGACTCCTCCGGGTCCGCCGCCCACCACCAGAACATCCGCTTCCGCAACAACCGGAATCTCCTTCTCCGGCGAAAACTCTACCGTTTCCATTTCTCTTTTTCTCCTTATAAATAATAAAAATCCTTAATGGAACTTCCCGTCAAAATGTCTCCATCCGGATTTTATTATATCCCCGTTCCTCCGAAAAAGATAGATCCGATTCAGCTGTTTTTCTTGCATTTCATGCTGTTTATGCTATCTTTCCTGCAGAAGAGGATTGTATTTCATGTTGAAAATTCCGGAACAGGCGATCCAGTGTTTTGAAGAACTGACGGCAACAAGCGTCAGCTGCTATGTCCATACGCCGATCTTCTCCCAGGCGATGCGCTACCGGATCCACACCAACCGGATCTGCAGCGAAGTCAAGCAGATCTCCGGAACGATGTGTTCCAACTTCGACTGCCTCGGATTCTGCCGGGACGCATGGAAAATCCCGGAAGGATGCGTCAAACTCTGCCATGCGGGAATTCTGGAGTGGGTGTTTCCGGTGATGCGGGACGGCAAGCTGCTCTGTCTTCTGACCGCCGGAATCCGCCGGCCGCCCGAACAGGGAATTCCTCCCGAACTGCTTCAGATCGCATCGCAGGAACGGGTTCATCCGCCGGATCTTTCTCCGGTGCGCCGGGCCTCGCAGGAGGAGCTGTTCCGGACACTCGAGGCGCTCCGCCAGCTCGGAGCAAGACTGCTTCTCTGGTATGAAAAAATGATCCGCGACGATTTTCCCCCCTCCGATCTCTCCCGCGAAGACCGGATCCGCTTTCTCATCAGCCGGGAGGTTTCCAAACCCATGACGCTGAACGACCTCGCGGAAAAAATCCATCTGAGTCCCAGCCGGACCGCACACCTCGTCCGGGAAAGCACCGGAGAAAGTTTTACCGAACTCCGGATGCGAAACCGTCTGGAATACGCCGCAGACCTTCTGAAAAACACGATCCGTCCGGTCTCCTCCATCGCCCTGGACTGCGGCTTCGGCTCCACTGCAAACTTTCACCGGATGTTCCGCAAACACTACGGCATCACACCGCTGGCCTACCGGAAAACCCTCTCCCGTCCGATGTTCCGGCAGAGAAATCCGTAAAGCCCCCTCCCCTTTTCCTGTCTCTGAAAGCAGGCGGGAAATCGAAATCCGTCCGTGAGCCCGGTTCGGACAGAAAAAAAACGGAGCACCCCGTAAAACAGAGGTGCTCCGTATCCGATCGAACACGCTTCCCGGAAAGGGAAGGTTCGCTGCGTTTGTCAGATCCGGACCGGTTCGCCGCTTCCGGCGGACTGATAGATCGCATCCAGAATCTTCATGACGGTCACGCCTTCCTCCGGCTGAACAAGGAAGGGGGTGTTGTCGCGCACGGAATCGGCAAACAGCTGGAATGCGCTGGGCATCGCGTGCGCAGTATGCATTTTGCTGTCGAAGGCGCGGCCGGCGATTTCGGAATAGTATTCCACTTCGTAGGTGTAGCCTTCGTTCAAATTGTACTGGTACATGCCGCCCTTGTCGCCGAGCAGACGGATGGTCTGCAACTCGTTTTCGCGGATATTGGACGCCCAGGAGGCATCCAGTTCCAGCGTGCATCCGTTCTCGAACTTGATCATGGCGCACGCGAGATCCTCGACGGTGTAGCTCAGGCCCTGCTGTTTCGCCAGACGCGGTCCGAATTTGTCGTATGTGCTTGCCATCACCCAGACCGGCTTCGGATATCCCATCAGCCAGAGAGCCAGATCCAGACGGTGCACGCCGAGGTCGATCAGCGGTCCGCCTCCGGACTGCGCCTTGTCATAGAACCACGATCCCATCGGGGATCCGGAACCGGTATTGAAATTGTTGGCGGCAAGTCCGGGGATTCCGCGGCGGCGGAACCAGACGCTCCGGGCATAGTAGATCTCTCCCAGCGCCCCTTCCTCGATCATCGACTTCATCGCGCGGGACTGCGGATTGAAGCGGTAGGAGAAGTCGATGCCGAGTTTTTTCCCGCACCGTTTTGCGGTGTCGAGCATCTCCTGCGCCTCGGCGGCGTTCATCGCCATCGGCTTTTCGCAGAGGACGTTGGCACCGGCCTCCAGACCGGCGATGGTCAGTTCCTTGTGCTGATTGTTCGGAACGGCGACCGAGAGAATGTCGAGCTTCTCATTGCGGATCATGTCGATACCCTCGTGATAGACCTTTCCCTCGAAGGTCGGCCACTTTTCGGGCAGCAGCGCCCGACGGTCCTCACGGCGGTCCGCGATGGCAACCACCTCGACATCCGGATGGGCAAGATATCCGGCCAGATGTCCGCCGCCCATTCCCAGTCCGATCACACCGGCTCTCAGTTTTTCCGCCATGTTATTTTCCTCCGTTTGCAAGTTTCTCTTCGATCTTCTCCGGGGAGTCGACCTTGCGGCAGCCGGCGGGGACATTGACGCGGGCCGCGGTCCATCTCGCCGCATTGATCAGGACCTTCTGCACGTTCGGATCAAAATAGATCGGGAAGGTCTCATGGCCGGGAGCGAAATAGAAGATGCGTCCGTTTCCGCGGGTGAAGGTCACGCCGCTGCGGAAGACCTCGCCGCCCTCGTACCAGGTGATGAACACGGTGTCGTCCGGACGGGGGATGTCGAACCGTTCCCCGTACATCTCCGTATGCGGCAGTTCGAAATATTCCGGCAGTCCGGCTGCGATCGGATGGGAGGGTTCCACCACCCACACGCGTTCCCGTTCCCCGATTTCGCGCCAGCGCAGATCGGCGGTTGTTCCGAGCATCCGCATGAAAATTTTGGATTTATGGCCGGAGTGGAGAACAACCAGTCCCATGCCGGAGAGGATGCGTTTCTGGATCCGGTCGACGATCTCGTCGCGGACCTCTCCGTGGGCGCAGTGCCCCCACCAGAACAGAACGTCGGTATTGTCGAGCACCTCCTGGGTGAGACCATGATCCGGCTCTTCCAGCGTTGCCGTCCGGACTTCAAAATCCCCTTCCGCGTTCAGGAAATCCGCAATCGCCTGATGGATTCCCTTCGGATAGACCGCCTGTACAGCGGGACTTTCCTTCTCGTGCCGGAACTCGTTCCATACTGTGACCCTGATTTTTTTGCTCATGACTCTTATTCTCCTTTTCGTGACTGAAAAAACTCCGATTATCGTTAATATAGACGCTTGAAAATTTGCGTCAAGAATGTAATAGTACACAATATGTGATAAAAACATTACACTTTGTGAGCGTGAATCATGAGGCTTTGGCAAGTTCGTTTTCAAATCCTGAAACCCATTGAATCCCTGCCCATTCCGGACGAAATCGTCCTGGAGATCCAGAACTCCCCCTCCTACCATATGGAAGGGTCGAAACGCCAGGTCGAGGAGGGGTGTGCCCAGATTGTCACAACCGTCTCCGGAGAAGGCGCGTTCCGCTGCGGAAATGAAATCACCCGCCTGACTCCGGGGAAGACCTTCCTGGCAAAACTCTGCGATCCGGAGACCTCTTATTATTATCCGGGGCATGCGTCCGAACCGTGGGTCTTCATCTGGATCTCCTTCTACGGGAAGTACATGGAGGAGATTGTCGATGATCTCAACGCCCGGTATGGATACACCTTTGATCTGTCGCTCGACAAGGGGTTCGTCAAGCATCTTGAATCGTACAAGAGTCAGGACAACACGTTCCAGTTTCTTTCGCCGACGGCCGGATCGAAAATTATATTCGTTGTAATTTGGGTGAAAAGTTTTTGT
>ERZ824600.1041-NODE-1041-length-37121-cov-31.157961_pt1 | contig 37121 bp, 17 predicted proteins | sample MGYA00519933_ERZ824600 | MGnify/ENA primary metagenome ERZ824600 (study PRJEB31778, sample SAMEA3449178) | human gut metagenome | biome: human gut; feature: human-associated habitat; material: faeces | place: United Kingdom | collected 2010/2012 ... | reverse complement strand
TAAACGAAATAACTGTAAGATACTACGACGGAATGAGATGGTCAAAGACCGTAAGCGTAGAAGTAGTAGCGTACATGGTAAGATACGACGGACGAAACGGCAAGGATGCCGGAGCGGTATACGTAGCTGTAGGCGATAAAGTAAAATTGCCGAGCGTATTAAATCCGGGATACGAATTTGACGGATGGTACGATACGTATGACGGAGCAGCGTCCAACGGCGGCGAGTACAAAGAAATAGTGTACAGCGAAGCTAAGGACACCGTGCTTTACGCAGACTGGACTCCGGGAACGTTCCGAATGGTATATGTGGACGGAGACGGAAATCGCTACGAAAAGGAAGTAGTATTCGGAACGGAATTCAGTTTCGATCCTCCTGCGAGCGACGCCGAAGACGGCATGTTCGTAGGTTGGTATACCGGTACTAACGGCACCGGCGTGCCTCTTACCGACGTAGACGGCGTAGGACTTAAGCCGTGGAATTCGGTTGCCGACGTATACATTTATCCTTATTACTCGAGTAACGCTCTTTCGTTTACCTTAAAAGCGGATGACACTTACCAGGTAATTAAGGGCTTGGATATAGCCAAATTCAATAAGATTACCGTTCCTGCTATTTATAACGGCAAAAAGGTTAGCACAATAGGTGCAAATGCGTTTAACTCTTGTAATACGATTACCGTTATCAATATTCCCGATTCGATAGAGATAATAGAAGTTTCTACCGCATTCAGAAATATGAAAAACCTGATAGCGGTAAATATATACGAAACCGGAACGATAAATGCTCCCAGATATTCGTCGGACGACGGCGTGCTTTACGCAGAAGACGTAGCCGGCAAAGAAATATCTTATTTCCCCGCAGGCAAATCGGGAGAGTACGCAATTTTGCCCGATACAATACGTATTCCGGCAAAGGTATTCTATCAAGTTAAGTCGCTTACTCACGTAACCATTCCCGCATCGGTAAGCATAATAGCTCAGTCTGCATTCGAAGATTGTAAAGCTCTTACCGATATAGTTTTTGAAGAACCGAGCGATGGTCAATCCGTAAGCAGCCTTAATATTGCAAAGTACGCTTTCCAAAAGTGTACCGCACTTCAAAACATAACTTTCCCGGCAAGACTTGCACAGTTCGACACGACCATATTCACCGGCTGCGTATCGCTGCAACGTATCAATATTAACGAAAACTGCGCAAACATTGCATCCGTAGACGGTATAGTTACCACTAAAGATAAGACAAAAATTATTTACTGTCCCATCGGCAGAAGCGGTAACCTTCGTGTTTCCGCATTAGTTACCGAGATAGGCGATAATGCCTTTGACGGTTGCGCATTGCTTAAGGAAATAAGAATACCGCACACCGTGCTTACTATAGGCAACAAGGCGTTCTATAACTCGGGCATCACTTCGGTAAAATTCGAGGGTAGTCCCGACGCTCAGCCTTCGACGATAAAGGCGTCCGCATTTGAAAGATGTTATTCTTTGCAAGAAATCGTGTTCGAAGAAGGTTGCGGAGTAGCGGCTATAGGCAGCAAGGCGTTCTATTACTGTAACTATTTGTTCAATCTCGATATACCTGCTTCGGTTAAGCAGATCGGCTCGTTGGCGTTTGCAAATTGCGCCTACATAAAGACTATTAACTTTATGGACGGAGTTACCGATATCAGCATAGCAGAGGACGCATTCCTCAAGTGCAGCGGAGTAAATAAAGTATGTATATCCGCTACGATGTCGACTTTGCCGGTAGCGGCAATAAGCCAATGCCCCAACTTGTATGAGGTAGAAATATCTGCCCAAAACACTAATTTTAAGTCTGAAGACGGATACGTTACGTCTTTGGACGGAGAAACTGTATACTACTGCGGCAAGAATAAGGCTTTCGAAGACGGAAAACTTATTCTCAGCGATAAAATTAAGAATATCGGCGACGGCGCATTCAGGTACAATACCAGAATAAGAGAAGTGGTTATCGGCAAGAATATCGTTTCCATAGGATTCGGCGCATTTGCGGATAACGACAGACTTGCAAAATTGTCTTTCGAAGAAAACGGAACGGAAGATCTTGTTATTTCGGCAGAGGCGTTTATGAATCTTACTCGTCTTACCGAAGTGACTTTTGCCGACAGAGTTGTTTCTATCGGCGACAAGGCATTCAAGAATTGCCGTATAGAGTCTATCGCCATCCCCGACAGAGTTGTTTCTATCGGCGACGAAGCGTTTATGGATAACTCCAAACTTGCATCTGTAAGCTTTACCGAAAATGCAACTGTAAATACGTTCGGCGAGAGAGCTTTTGCAAACACGATGATTATAAATATCGAATTGCCTGCGTCTACCGAAACGATTAAGAAAGAAATGTTTGCTAACTGCGTAGAGTTGCAGTCGGTAACTTTTGCCGACGGAGCTAAGATCAGCGAAATACCCGAATATTTCCTGCAAAAATGTGCAAAACTTAAGAAAATTTATATACCTGCGTCTATTCGTTCTGTAGGTAAGTATGCGTTTAACGCATGTCCGTCTCTTGTGGAAGTCGAATTCGGATACGGCGGCGAGGAAGAACTTACTATCGGCTCTAATGCGTTCTCTAAATCAGATGCGCTTAAGACCATAGCTCTTCCGAGCAGACTTGTCGCACTCGGCGGTGCAGTGTTCCAAAACTGTACTGCGCTCAATACGGTAACGTTTACCGATCCCGCAAAGGCAGACGGCACCGTAGTTCCGTCCAAGCTCAGATCGATAGGAAACAGCGCATTTAACAAGTGCGACATTTTGGAAATAACCCTTCCCGGTTCGCTCGGCAACGGCGCATATGTAGACGCTAAGACCGAACAGACGCTTGCGCTCGGAAACATGGTATTCAGCGGCAACGCTCACCTCAAAAAGGCTGTGTTCGAAGAGGGCGAAGGCACCGGTAACGGATTGACGTTCGGCACGTATTTGTTCCAAAACTGCGAGGCTCTCGAAGAAGTAACTTTCCCGTCTCGTATGTCCAACGCCGTTGGCAAAAACGGAAATGTTATATCTTTCTATTCTAATACTCTTTTCGGATGCTCGTCTCTTAAGACCATCAATATCGGAGAAGGTTGCGAGCTTTATCGCATAATCGACGGCATGATGTTCAAAAAGGATTCCGAAGGCGAATTTACCATACTCTTTACTTGTCCCCAGGCTAAAGAAGGCGTAGTGGTTGTTCCGTATTACGTAAAGACAATATCCGAGTTTGCTTTTACCGATTGCGCAAAGATTACTTCCGTAACGTTCGAAGAGACGCCGGAGGGCAAGACCGAAGTTCCTCTCGTTACATTGTCGAGCACGGTAAGCGCAATAGGTACGTTTGTAGGTACGACGTTTAAGACGATAAAACTTCCCTCTCGTCTTACCACGTTAGGTGACAGAACGTTCTTTAACAGCGGGCTCGAAACGATAACGATACCCACGACGATACGAGACATCGGAAATACCCCCGGTGTCGGCAAGTATGCGTTCGGCGGAACCAGCGCATCCAAGCCGTCCAAACTTAAGAGCATAACGTTCGAGGACGATGCGGAAGCGGCACCGCTCACTATAGCGGACAGCGCATTTGCATACTGCATTTCACTTACAAAACTCGAATTCAGAACCAACACCGTAAAACTCGGCAAGTATGCGGTTGCATATTGTAAAAAACTTGCGTCCGTAACCTTTAAAGACGGTATGAAGTATTTTGATAATTACAGCGTATCGTCAAATAATATACTCACGTCGATAAGCTGGCCTACCGATGCGGAGTTTGATTTTGTGGGCGTAAATGCGTTTGCATCTAATAAAAAACTTGACAACATTGTGTTGCCCGTGTCCAAGCAATACAAAGACAACATTTACACCGGATGCTTAGCACTTAAGACGGTAACCGTTCCCAAAAAGATGAAGACGGTTAACGGAATTATGAAGGGCGTATCTTCTTTGGTAGAATGGAAGACCGAAGCGGACTGCGAAAACTTTAAAGCCGTAGACGGCGTATTGTTCAGCAAGGACGGCAAGACGCTAATAAACTACCCGATGCAAAAGACGGGCGATACGTACACGATACCGTCCGACGTCGAAACGATCGGTTTGAATATCGGCGGAACGAATACGTACGCAATAGGTGGATTTACTTCCAATACAAAGCTTAAGAAGATTGTTATACCCAAGAGCGTTCGTACGATTTCTGCGGCTTCGTTCTATAAATGTACGTCGATATCGTCGCTTACATTCGAAAAGCCTGTCGAAGGTGAAACGGCAAACGAGATATGGTTCGGTGCGTACTGCTTTGCGGAAATGACTTCGCTAACCTCATTCGAAGTGCCTGCTCGTACGGCAGCCGACGGATTGAGCGATAGATTCCTTAATAACACCAAAACCGCAAACAAACTTGCGTCTATTACATTTGAAGAAGGTTGCAGAGTAACCACGCTTCCCAAGTATTCGCTTTCGTTCAGTAAGATAACCACTATAACGCTTCCTAAGTCGATAACTAAGATTTCGGACGGTACGTTCTTCAAGTGCTTCGATCTTAAGACGATAATCGTAGACGGCGAAGCTCGTTTTGAGAACTTCGGTTTGTACGCATTTGGCTATTGCGGTTCTTTGAGTATCGAGACTGTAAACAATCTTATTGGCAGAGTAAGTTCCACAGGTAACTTTACCTTTGCATACAGCGCCGACATAGCAGGCGAGATAGTAATCCCGGAAGGCATTACCAAGATTACCCAAAGCATGTTCAGAGACATGAAGAAGATAACCAAGGTAACTTTGCCGTCGACGGTAACTTCTATCGAGAACTTTGCGTTTAACGGTTGTACCTCACTTAAAGAAATAGTAATACCGTCATCCGTAACGAAGCTCGGTCGTAATGTATTCGGCGGTTGTACTTCGCTCAAAAAGATTGTTCTTCCTTCGAGCATAACTACGGTAGACGGCGAAAAAGCGTTCGAAAACTGTACTTCGCTGACCGATGCGGATATAGCGTGCGTATCCATAGGCAAAGAAATGTTTGTCGGATGCAAAAGCCTCAAAAACGTTACTCTTCGCGAAGGTCTGTTGACTATCGGAACAAGCGCATTTGCAGGTTGTACATCTATAGAAAAATTGGAAATCCCGGCGTCTGTTTGCAACAAACCCTATGATGACAAAAATGCGCAGGTAAGAGGTATAGAGACCGAGGCGTTCCAAAACTGCTCGTCTATTAAGACTCTCGTATTTGCCGAAGGCGGTACGGACGGACTTACGATAGGCGATAACGCATTCTCCGGCTGCTCGGCACTCGAAAACGTGTCGTTTACCGATAGATTGGTAAACGCAAGGGGCAAGAAGGTAGACGAAGTACCCACCGTATTGCCTGCGATAGGCGACAATGCGTTTGCAAACTGCTTCTCGCTTGCTTCGCTCGAAAATCTCGGCTTAGTAGAAGGTATAGGCGATTATGCGTTTGCAAACACTGCAATAACCACGGCATATATGCCTGCAACGCTAACGTATTTCGGCGCATCGCCGTATATGGGCTGCAAGCTTACCTCTATCGATCTCGAAGCAGGTAACAATAAGTTTGCGGTAAAAGACGGCGCATTGTACGACAGAGAATTTACAAGACTTTATGCGTACCCGATTGCAAGAGAGGGCGCATTGGAAATACCGAGCACGGTAGAAGTTATAGCCGAAGGCGTATTCGCAGGTTCAAATATAAGCGGAAAACTCGTATTACCCCCGTCTATAACTTCGATAAGCGACAATTCGTTTAATAATTGCCGATTGCTCGAAGAAGTCGTTCTTCCGAGCGAAGTAACTTCGATAGGCGAAAGTGCGTTTGAAGGCTGCGTAAGTCTGAGAAGCATAAATCTCACCGAAACCGAAGTAACTTCGATAGGAGCAAGCGCATTCTACGGATGCAGCAAACTCGATGTCGAGATACCGCTCAGCGTAACGGAGTTTGGCGAAAAGGCATTTATGGGTAGCGGAATTAAGAGTATTACTATAAGTGCCGAAGTGGAAGCAATACCCAACAGGGCGTTTAAGGAGTGCTATAGCCTTACCACCGTAAAATTCGAAGATGACGGATTGGTAGCGTTGTATATAGGTAATGAGGCGTTTATGCATTGTACGTCGCTCGTATCGGTAAACTTGCCGTACAGACTTAACGACAAGAACGCCACTAAAGGAATTTATGCTATAGGAATAAGCGCATTCGAGGGTTGTACTTCGCTTAAAGATCTTGACTATATGCCGTCCGACCTTGCGCTCAGCTTCCGTACTACGCATAACGTAACCATATCCAGGTATGCGTTTAGAGACTGCGTAAGCCTCGAAAGTGCTAACATTCATCCGCAAGTTACAGGCACGATAAGCGCAATAGTAAGTTCGAGAACCAACGGCGTTCAGCACGGAGCGTTTGTAGGTTGCGAAAAACTTAAGACATTGACGTTTAATAAGTCGGCTAACGGCAGAGTGCTTGTAATAGCAGAGGATACGTTTACCGGCTGCACCGGCCTCGAAACCGTAATATTCCCCGATTCGCTTGCGTATATCGGCGAAAACGCATTTAGAGGAACCGGCATTAAGGGAACGATCAATATTTACTGCAGCGTAGCGGCTAACGCTTTTGCGGACTGCGTAAATCTCCAAACTCTCAACGTGTACGTTGACACCGTAAGTTTTAATACCGTATCGCTTTTCGAAGAGTCGTTTAGAGGCTGTACTTCGCTTACCACGGTAAACGTATCCCGTACTAACCTTAAGACTACAGTAGGACTTACCTTGGAAGACATGGCGTTCTACGGATGTACTTCTTTGGCTAAGTTTAATATAGACGACAAAGAAGAACTTAACGTTTCCGTAGCAAGTTACGGAACGATGGTATTCGGCAAGTGCGCAATGCTGCCCGAACATATTATCGGCAAAGAGTCCAAGGTAAACGGTTCGATAAGCGATGTCGTTGACGTAACTTACGAAGAAGGCAACGGCAACTTTGTAATCGAAAACGGCATAATGTACGACCTCTCCAAGACGGTAATAATGGGTATGCCCATCGACAAGATAAACGAACCGCTTCCCGCAACGGTAACCACTATAGGCGCAGGAGCGTTTGCAGGCTTGCAAATAGGCGAATACACCTTGCCGACGCAGATTATCGATATACAGGACTATGCGTTTGCAGGTTCGACGATAACCAAGTTTACGGTAACCGGCGCACTCAGGACTTTGGGTGAAGGAATCTTTAAGGATTGTACCTCGCTTAAAGAAGTTGTGCTTGGCGATGCGGTACTCTTCGAGAAACTTCCCGAGTGCACCTTCGAAAATTGTGTTGCGCTTACTAAGATCAATCTTCCCGTAAAGGTAAACCTTATCGAAGAGGCATGCTTCAAGAACTGCTCGTCGCTTTTGACGATAGGTGAAACGAGACGTCTCAGCACCATAGAACCGTATTCGTTCTACGGCTGCACCAGCCTTACGATCGACCTTAGCGAAACAGCGAAGATTTACGAAAAGGCATTCTACGGTACGTCGTTTACCTCGCTTAACCTTACGTTCTGTACCTATGTCGGCGAAGGCACATTCGAAAACTGCAGCTTGTTAAAAGAAGTAACTGTAGGCAAGCCTGAGACGATAAGCATAGGCGCATTCAGAAACTGCGAGCAGCTTAAGACCGTAACGCTTGGCGGAAGCGGACTTAAGTTGATACAGGATGAAGCGTTTATGAACTGCCGTGCGCTCGAGAGCCTTACCGTTAACAATACGGTAGAAAGCCTCGGAAGACGTGCGTTTAAGAACTGCGTATCGCTTAAGACGATTAGTTCGGACAAATTCGCTTGCAGCGGAACTGTCGTAAACGAAGGCGATAACATACCGGAATCCGCATTCGAAAACTGCGCTTCGCTTACCGAGTTTGTATTTAACGCAAACATCAAGGCGATAAGTCGAAACGCATTTAAGGGTTGTACTTCGCTTAAGAACTTGGTTGTACCCGGCGCAGTAGAATCCATAGCGGCAGGAGTATTTGACGGCTGGAGTGCAGGTCAGACCATAACCTTTAACCGCGGCGGCGAAGGCAGTAAGTTTGTCGGAAACTGGAATAGCGGCTGTAACGCTAAAATAGAATTTGCTTTATAATTAAAAAATAAAGTTCGTTCATAGATAATCTCGGCGGTAGTAACCGATGCCGCTGTGATTATTCCCCTTTGTTATGGGACTCGCTCGATGTATTTTCGAGCGAGTCCCTTTCGCATTCCGTTACAGTCGAAATTTGCCAGGATATGGCGCTGTTATGTGTGTGACTATAAAAAAGTATCGTAAACGACTTTGCTTACGATACGGGCGACATAATGGCGTTAAATGCAATAATTATATGGGCGAAATCAATAGAGTGGTTATAGATAAACGCCATAAACGTTGTTGAAATCTAAATTAGCTAATTTTTTTAATGTTAAAAGAACCGTTAAAATTTTAAAGTATAATTTTAACTGCGTGGTAAAAACGATATTCAAGCAACCATTGGAGTGACAAATTGCACGGTGTGGCAAAGATACATTCAAAGCAACTATTTAAATTTTAATGGTGTTAATTTTAACTGCGAGATAAGGGCGATATTTAGAGTGGCGTTTAGATTTTAGTAAATGGACTGAATGGTATAAGGGTATCCAAAATAACTGTTTAAATTTTAATAGATAAATTGAATGAAATATCGGATAAGTGGAATGGTGGTTCGAATGGCGTATTAAAAGAACCGCTAAAATTTTAAAGTATAATTTTAACTGCGTGGTAAAAACGATATTCAAGCAACCATTGGAGTGACAAATTGCACGGTGTGGCAAAGATACATCCAAAGCAACTATTTAAATTTTAATGGTGTTAATTTTAACGGCGTGGTAAGGGCGATATTTAGAGTGGCGTTTAGATTTTAGCTAATAGATTGAATGGCACAAAATTATTCAAATAGCTATCAAAATTTTAACGGATAAAGTAAACGGTGTATCGGATAAGTGAAATGGTGGTTTGATTGATGCATTAAAAGAACCGTTAAAATTTTAACAAATAATTTTAACTGCGAGATAAAAACGATATTCAAGCAACCATTGGAGTGACAAATTGCACGGTTTGGCAAAGATACATTCAAAGCAACTATTTAAATTTTAATGGTGTTAATTTTAACGGCGAGATGGGGGCGATATTTAGAGTGGCGTTTAGATTTTAGCTAATAGATTGAATGGCACAAAATTATTCAAATAGCTATCAAAATTTTAACGGATAAAGTAAACGGTGTATCGGATAAGTGAAATGGTGGTTTGATTGATGCATTAAAAGAACCGTTAAAATTTTAACAAATAATTTTAACTGCGAGATAAAAACGATATTCAAGCAACCATTGGAGTGACAAATTGCACGGTTTGGCAAAGATACATTCAAAGCAACTATTTAAATTTTAATGGTGTTAATTTTAACGGCGAGATGGGGGCGATATTTAGAGTGGCGTTTAGATTTTAGTAAATGGACTGAACGGTATAAGGGTATCCAAAATGTCTATTTAAATTTTAATAGATAAATTGAATGAATTTCATACAATAGGAATGACGGCAGAGTGTTATTAAAATTGTTTATTCGAATTTTAATAAATAATTTCAATAAAAGTAAATAAAAATGCCTCCACGGTTATCCCGTGGAGGAGTAAAATGAAATTAATTTTCAGAGCCGCTCCAATTAACAGCTATGTTGCCCTTGCCATTAGGTGTGATTTTAAATGTTGTCGTTTTAGACGTATGCGCATAAGAGGCATTATTTATGGTAGAATCATAATTCCATGTAGGATAGTATGTTTTTCCACAATTTTGTAATTTCCAATTTTTTCCATTACATGGCAGGTTGCTAGTTGTTATAGTCAATTCAACGCCACTTAGAACATAGAATACTAGCTCTCCAGTTATTTCGCTAGCACTTAACTTATCGGAATAACTCCAATTGGAGTTATTTACATCGCGGTACCATTCTTCTTTAGAAAAAGTAATTGAAGCAATTTTAAATTTTTCATTATTTAATCCGTAGTGTAAATGTTCACATGTCACCGTGGCACTCATATTAAGCGTTACTTTTATAACTTTTCTAACGTCGGCGACGAGAATGATCGCTTCCGGCGGATTAGCGGGTTTAGAATTTACCGTTATGGTAAATTCATCGACATTAGCATTAACATATTTTTCCACCGTAACAGTCGCAATATTATCTTCTACACTTGAGAAACCTATGTGCTTATATTCCGTGTCAAACAATGTGCTAACGTTTGTTAACTTTTCACTCCACTTGGTTATAGTGTAATTATTACCGTAATAATAATATTTGCCGGTCGGTACAGTTATTGTGGTGCCATCTACCGTTAGTTTTATTTGTAACTCTAATTTTTTATCCCATTTAGCATAAAGTGTAAATTCATTAGTGTTTTCATTAGTATTTGTAAGACTCGTCCAATTTGTGTACGGAACTGTCCTATCTGCGTTGGTATACCATCCTAAGAAATAATAAGATTTTTCTGCGTTATTATTATAATCGTTTGCATAATTATGGGGGGTATAACTACCAGTTTGAGTGCTCAAAACGGTAGTTGCCGGCAAGGACAGTCCATTCGGCGCATTATCGCTATCGCGCAAGTCGTATTTTATAGTATATACTGTTGTGCCTGCAGGTAAGAATCTTGCATAGAGAGTCATATCTCCGGTAACCGTATATTTGCTTATAATCTGTATTGCCGTTGTAAAAGCTTCGTCGGTATACCAACCTAAGAAGACCAAATCTCCGTCGCTAGCGTCTCTAAGAGTATAATTCTCGCTTTCGTAGCTTAACTGCATATAATAATATCCGTTTTCCGTATCAAAACTGCCTTGTCCGGAGTTAAAACTGCCGGAAGTTTCGCAGCCCTCATAACGAGCCTCAAAGGTAATGGTGTAGGTATTGGGATCCCATTTTGCATACAGCGTAGTGGAACAGAAAATGGTTTGTCCTTTGGCTTCTGTTGTGCATTCGCTATCTATATACCACCCGCGAAAATCGTAATAGTTTTTTGTCGGGTTAGAGGCTACGTCGCTTGCGGATATTGTGTATCCGCCGTTACCAACTGTTCTCGTGAGAGAAGAAACAGCAGATCCCCCGCGTGAATCGAATTCGATATTTGCAGACGTAGAGTACCACGCAAATGTTCCGTCACTTAATTGTATCGAGTAATATGTGCCCGATGCAAGGTCCCTTTCGATAGAGGAATCCGCAGCGCTTAACACATAGCCTTTGGCAGATAGTGTTCCGGAGGCGTAGTAGGGCTTATTAATTGAGTACATTGTTTTATATGTTGCAGTGGTATTTTTTAATATTACCGTAGCGCCATCGGTTTCGCATTCGACTAAACCGCCTATATTTGCTCCGCTTACGCAGGTGAGTGTACCGTTAATTATTAGTCTGCCGTTTATCTTATTAGTTTTGTTCCAAGTGCTAAAAGCTGTATAATTTCTGTCGCCACCATAAGCAGAAACCGTATTATATGGCACAGCGGTTATATCGACTTTATTACCTACGACTAAATTTGCGCCTTTCTCTACCTTAATGGTTGCGCCGGGTAAAATCATATAATCCGAGGCGCTTAACGATAGCGTGCCTTTAGACACTGTTACGTCCATATAACCTATCGGTAGCGGGATAGAGGTAGAAGTCTGAAGTGAAATCGTAATAACATATGCAAATGTTTTTGAAATGTTTACAGAATCATCGAAATAATTGCCAAAAACCGCAATTAGATCTCTGTTGTTTTTTGCGGAAGCACCACTTTCTTGGTTACGAGAGCCTATGTTAGAATTTATATCGTTAACTGCTTTTACCGATTTCAGAACATAAGTATCCTCATCGGTGGAGTTAGTGTAGAACATCCCGTGTTTATCAGAATTGCCGATCACAGTAATTTCTTCGTCTAATTTTATTTCAATCACTTTTTTTAAATAAACAAAAACCTTTGCTTTGTACATTGCACCGCCGTATATTTTTGTTTTGCACGATATGTTGTGTATGGTATAAGCGTTAGTCGGGAAGGCATCTTTATAGAATTCTGAAGCAGCTGTGCCGCCCGGCCAATCGTAAATTGATAATGTGTCAACGGCGGTAGCACCGTTTTTTAGTTCGATAAGTCCGGTGCCCTTAATGTAACCGTGTGCATTTATAGTACAACCGCTTTGTACTATTAAGTTTCCGTTATTCATAAGTACGCCGTGTTCTTTGGCTAAAGTCGTGGATATGTTTTGATTAAAACCGACGTATGCTGCAACAGTAAGAGTTGCGTTATTAGTTTCTTTCTTTTCAAGATTGAGAGAAACGCCGTTAGGAATAATTAGGGCAGAGTACACGTTGCCGAAAGAACCGCTATCGGTAAATGTATTTCTTTCGTCGCCGTTCGCATTGTACGGCACAATTAGCTTTCTGCCGCTAAGGGTATAGGACTTACTGTCATTATAATTAGACAACATCGTATTAGACAACATCGTAAAGCTTGTTATTATGTAAGAAGCACTACCGCTCGAGTCGCCGACTAAGGTGATATTGCCGCTTGCACTTTCACTAAGCGCATCTTCGATAGTGTAGTAGGCGTTGCCGATTTTTGCGGTCTTGTACTTTACGATAATAGTATTGCCACCTACTGCAAAAGCGTAATTGTTGGAATTTAACACAGCGGTTACTTTGTATGTAGAGCCTACTGTAAATGCGCTGTTTAATGTTACCTTGTAATAACCGTGTTCGCCGCTGATAGAAGTAATATTGCCCTGTGCATCTTTGGTTTCGGTATACGCTTTATTGTCATCGTTACTACTATCGTAAGTACGAGCGACTGCAGATGAGAATGAGGGCGCAGCAGCTCTGGTCGGGATAGTTCCATTAGTTGAAGTAAGTTTGCCTCTTAACAAATCTTGGCTTAACGTAGTACTACCACCATAATCTATTTCTATAATTCCGCTGAATTTTAAGTATAGTTTGTCTATCTTAAAGGTGCCGTTAGTGAAAGTTATATCGTAGTTATCTACGGAGTAGCCGCTCTTTGCTTTGGCAGAAGGAGTAAGCTTATAATTACCGGCGTTTACTCCGGTTTCTTTGGTTACCGAGAAGGAAAGTTCGTTACTTACAAAAGAGGGGGCTGAAGCTCCGTTATCTGTAAGGGTAACGGTCGTATCGGTATTTATGGTAGGTTCTGCGCCGCTGTAGGTAGCCGACTGATTGGCATTAGTTACCTTTACGGTGATTCTTAATTTGTTTATCTTAAAGGTGCCGTTAGTGGGAGTTATATCGTAGTTAGCTACGGAGTAGCCGCTATTTGCGGTGGCAGAAGGAGTAAGCGTATAAGTACCGGCGTTTACTCCGGTTTCTTTGGTTACCGAGAAGGAAAGTTCGTTACTTACAAAAGAGGGTGCAGAAGCTACGCTACCGGTAAGAGTAACGGTTGTTTCGGTATTTATGGTAGGTTCTGCGCCGTTGTAGGTAGCCGACTGATTGGCATTAGTTACCTTTACGGTGATTTTTAATTTGCTTATAGTCCATTCATAAGTTTTGTCGGCGGTCGTATCGTCATCCCAAACGCAGTTAGTTTTATCTTTAAGCGTAACCGTAACCGAATAGGTCCCGGCATTTTTAGCGGAAGCAGTACCGCTAACGGTGTAATAGTCGCCGTAGTTAGCTTGATTATGCGTAATGCCGTCTTGGTTGCTTGCGTTGTACACAAGTCCCGTATTTGCAACAGGAACGGCTACCTTAGTGACAGTGCCGTCGTATTCTTTTACGGTTAGCGTAGCGGCGGTAACGGTAATATCGTAGTTACCCGCTTTATCTCCGCTAAAGACAGCATTAACGGTATACACGCCTTTTTCAAGGGTGGTGGAATCGGTCAATGGCGTTGCGACTGTCGTTTCGTTGTTAACGGCGGTGTAAGTAACGGTGGGAGTGTCGCCGTTTACCAAGCCGCTAAACGCAACGCTCGGTTTTGCTACCGACAGAACTTGATCGGTAACATAAATCGAATCGGACAAGAGCGAAATCGTCGCAGTAATCTGCTTTTTGCTTACCTTAAGCGTTCCGCTTTCGAAGGTAATCGCATAGTTGCCGCTCGTAAGACCGATCGGAGTAATCGAGTAAGTTCCTACATTTCCGTATCTAACGTAACCGCATTCAAGAACAAGCGAACCGCCGAGAACGCTTTCGTTTTCGTTATTTACAAATCCGCTGTATGATACGGAGAAAGTCGGTTTATCGTCGCCGTAGGTAATATTTTCGCTATTGGCTGTAACGGTCAAAGCCGCCTTGTTTATCTTAAAGGTGCCGTTAGTGGGAGTTATATCGTAGTTAGCTACGGAGTAGCCGCTATTTGCGGTGGCAGAAGGAGTAAGCGTATAAGTACCGGCGTTTACTCCGGCTACTTTGGTTACCGAGAAGGAAAGTTCGTTACTTACAAAAGAGGGGGCTGAAGCTCCGTTATCTGTAAGGGTAACGGTCGTATCGGTATTTATGGTAGGTTCTGCGCCGCTGTAGGTAGCCGACTGATTGGCATTAGTTACCTCTACGGTGATTTTTAATTTGCTTATAGTCCAGTTATAAGTCTTGTCGGCGGCCGTATCTGTATCCGACCAAACGTAGTTTGTCTTATCTTTAAGCGAAGCGGTTAGGGTGTATGCGCCGGCGTTTTTCACGTCTTTAGCGTCGTTTATTTTGCTTCCGTCCTTGGTAATTTCGATTACTGCGTTTACGGTAGCGCCGTTAACGTCGGTATACGTAGCCGTGGGAGCATGAACGTTTCCGTTATAGGTAATGTCGCTTACGTTAGTAACCGTTATGTCTACGGGCTTCGGGGTAATTTTGTAATTGTGAGAAGTCGAAGTTCCTCTCGTCAAAGTCGGCTCGCCGAAAACGTAATTAAGATAAGTTTCGCCGCTTACGCTCAGTGTAAGAGTATAATCGCCGACGTTTATCGGAGTTACCTCCGTTGCGCCTTGCGTAACTTTTGCGGTCACGCCCATGCCGTCGTTGCCTATTAAGCCTGCGAGCGTAAAGTTAGGCTGTTGCGCTTTGCCGTTATAAACGGGGTCGGGGTCGTATTTTACCATCAGTTGCGCCGCATTTATTGTAAGCGTGTTAGTCGCTTCCGTAGCCAGATATACGTCGGTAGAACGTTTGCCGCCGAGGTAAACGTCTGCCGAGAACAGATAAATTCCGGCATTTTTTGCGACTTTGGCTGTAGACGGTATCGCCGCCGTATAGTTGTCGTTCGAGCGAGCGTATACGCCGAGCGTCAGCGGAGCGGAACCGCCGTTTATAGCGTCTATCAAGGACTTAACGGCAGATTTTACCGATTCGTCATTGCCGTATTTTGCGTAATATCTGTTCGATACCGTCGTTTCGTCGATTAAGGCAGTCAAACCGTGTTCGCTTCCGTCATAAACGACGGTTTTGCCGTTCGTTGCTTCACCGTCGTAATACCACTTTATGTCGTCGGCGTTAAGTTCAACGGGGGCGATTCGGAATCTTAGCGAAGTTGCGTTAGACAGGGCGTAGTTGCCCGCTTCGGCACCGCTGAGACTTGCCGTAACGGTGTACCAAAAGTTTTCGTTGTCGGCTTCGGAGTGGTTAGCCGCAGACTTTACGTTATTGCTAAGGACGATATTAAGTCCGTTTTTTACGCTGCCGACGCTGCTATCCGAATAGCCGCTTACCGAGTGGCTCGAACCGCCCAAAGTAAGCGAAGTTACCTTTACGCCTTGATTAAGCGGCTTGCCGCTTTCGTCCACGCCGTATATAAACGTGCCGTCGCCGCCTTCTATGCTATCGTCAGCCATAGTCGCCGCACTCTGCGCCGACGAAGCGTTTTCGACGATAAAACTTCCGCCAAGCGGCGCAGCTTCGGTTATGGTCGCCGTGGCGGGTGCAATCGTGTAGATTACTATGTAACTGCCGTATTTACTGCGAGTAGCGGACGAACCGACTACGGTAACTTCCTCGAGCGAGGTAATGCGAACCGCATACACGCCGGCATCGGACGGAACGCCCGCTATCCAAGTGTAATTACTTTGATTTTTCAAAATTTCTGCCGAAGTTTTGATATTTTCGGGAGAAATTTTTGCGCCTGCGCTAAATCCGGTGAGCAAAACGTATTCGTATCCGAAATCGTCAAAATACGCCTGAGTCAAATCGCCGCCATAATTGAAATCGGCAAATTGGAGCGGAAGCAGAGCTTTGTCATATCCGTCGAATTTTTTGATCGGAGTTTTGCTTACGATAGGGAAGTGAAATTCGCCGTCGTACGTTGCGCTTGCAGAACCTAAGTCGCCGTTCAAAGCCTTGCCGAATTGGTCGGAGGACTCGTCGGCGAGGTAATACCTCAGTAAGTTTGTAGAGTCGTACGAGCAAATGCCGCTTGTCGGAACGTCCGACCTCGATACTATTATCCAATATCCGGCTGCCGCACCTATCAAAAACGCCGTCGCAAGCAAAAACAAAGCCGCCGTAAGAGCGTACTTGAATATTTTTGCTGTCAGCGAATTTTTTTCGGAGCTGCGGGCAGCTTCGCATCTGCGTGCGAAAGAGCCGTTCGGTGCAGGCGAATCGTATTTGTCGCATATTGCTGCGAAATGGGACGAAAGAATTTTCACTACGCTTCGCCTCCTTCGCTGAGCCTTACGGTAGCGTCCATTACAAAAGCTCCGCCGCCGAGCAGATAATTATATAATTTTGCGTACGTTTCGCCGCCCGAGGCGTAGTCAAGTTTTACGGTTATGGTAAGAAGAATGTCGTCGGTTTGGTTTATGCCGAGATTTGCGAAGTTATCGCTGTCGATTCCTGCCGATGCAACCGTTTTGACGCTGCTTTCGCCGCTCGCCGAATAAGTAACGCTCGGCGTAACCGTTTTGTCGCCGTAAGAAACGGCAAACGTTATTCTGCCGTCCATAAAAGCAAGGTCGCTTGCGGAAACGTTGTCACCGTGCGGATAAAAAGCGACGTCCAATCTGTATGCGCCTTGCAAAAAGCCTTGGATATAGCCACCCTTAAGAGTAATGTTTTTGGCGATTTTGCCGACAGAGCTGATAGTATAGTCGTCAGTGTAAAAACCTACGGCGTTGTACGCAAATCCGCTTGCGCCGTCGCTAAACGTAACATAGTCCGAACTGTCTGTTACCGAATATACGGCAAATTCGCTGCCGTACGCCACCGTGGTTATGCCGGGAGTACGAATTACCCACGTCGAAAACCCCACGCATATTACGGCGGCTATTGCCAAAGCGGCGCATAGGGCGGAGTTGCGAAGCGTGCAGATTTTGTCGAAAAATTTATTTAATTTTTTGCGAAGAGAGATTTTCATGATTTTCGGTCCCGTATAATCTTCCTGTCGTAATTTTGCTTTGCAGACTTATGCCGCAGTAATCGCACTTGACGTTGCGCCGCAGCCCGTTTTATGCGATGGGTAGAAAGTTCGTACAAATCCTACGGCATAAGATAGTGAGGCGCAGCTGTTTTGCCGGCAAAAATTCAAAAAAGACGGCGTATTGAAGTGCACCCCAGAAGTTGGACAGAAATGTAAAACTTTTGGGGTTCACATCATATCCGCACAGCTCTTTTTTTCGACCGAGTTTTTACCCCGGCGCAGGTTACAAAATGTGTACAAATTGTGTAGTATGTATATGCGATTCTCGTGTGCGCAGGCGCATGCGATTAGTTTTGTACTATTTTGTATATGTATAATAACATTAAAAAAGTAATGCAGTCAAGGAAAATTCGACTTTTTGAGCCTTTTATCGATACTTATAAATTAAAATAGGACTTTTTTGGTCGGGGGGGGGGGTAGCCGAAATTAAATAATGCATAATACTGTAAAGTTTTTTCAATAATGTTAAGAAATTTGTTAAAAAATGCTTGCTTTTTTAGTTATGTCGTGTTAAAGTGGTATTGTAAATTGACAGACGGCGAGAATTTTTTTTGCTTTACGTGACGAATTATGATGATTTGCGTTGTAAAAAGTCGATATGTTTTTGTGTTGCTTGACATTTTGCCGTTGTCAAAACAGTACATTTTATTAGGAGAATTATATTTATGAAAAAGAAGCTTAGTTTGACGCTAATCAGCATTCTTTCAGTCGTGGTTCTCGTCGGCGTGGGTTTCGCCGCATGGATAATTACTACGCCGAACGTAGAACAGAAGCAGACCGGCACGATTACCGCATCCGGCGTAACGGACGCAAGATACATGCTTAAGGCAGAGATTACCAACGAAAGTATTGTCTTCGGTAAGCCGAGCGGTTACAGTGATAACAACAGCGACTGGTTTAAACCCGTTGACGTAGATAACGAGCATCTTACCGCTACGCTTACACTTACTCTGACTGATCCCGAGGGTAATGCGTTGGATGAAACGGTTTTTAATAGTCATCTTCCCGACACGTTTACGTTTACTATGAATGCAACGAAAGCAAAAGAAGTAGATAACACCGGTTTCAATGCAGAGGTTACGGCAGGACGAATTAAAAATCCGACTATTAGCTATACTGCGAACGGAGAAACAAACGCTACGACGAAAGATGTAACTCTCGGCACTGCTATCGAAATAGCGAAGAATGCATTCACAAAAGGCGCTGACAATAAATATACTCTTGCGATAACCATTACGTTTGCTTGGGGTAATAACGGAAATCCGTACACTTACTTCCATGGAAAAACTCAGACTCCCGAATTTGTAACCGAGGCGCTCGGATATGATACAATGAAGACTAATCTTGAGGGTGTCGGCTACGAAGTAACGATAAAGTCTAAGGCAAACGCATAGTAAACGGCATAAGCGTTTGTGTTATTAAAAAGATGTAACGTTATGCCGAAAACGTGACGAAAGCAAGCTTTTTTGCGTATAATGTTTGTGGTGACGGAAGTACACGACAAGACGTACATACACGATACGAAAAGCATAGAAACATCGTGTCCAAACAATATTAAGATGAGGAGAAAAAAGTTATGAAAAAAGTTACCAGACATGCTTTTTCTAAAAAAGCGATTATGATAACCGCAAGTTTGTTTGTAACGCTCGCCCTTATTACTACCGGTTTTGCCGCTTGGCTCATAAGCAGCGGCGCATCCGGCGAAGGCACGGGTAATATTACCACTGCGACTATAGACGACGCTCGTCTCGGTCTTACGGTAGCAATGGCAGAGGGTAAAGACTTCGTTTGCTTCGGTCCTCAGGCGGACGACAATCATCCAGATATAAGGTACAAAAAGCCGAAAGAGGGCGAAAAAGACGATAAAGAAGTTCTTACCGCAACCGTAACCGGTACGATAAATAATTATGACAGACTCGAAAAGTTTAATATAACGATAAAGATCAGCGACAAAGCTCTAACGGCGGCAGGCTATACTTGGACCGAAACAAACGAAGGTAGCTTGAAGAACAGAACGTATACTTATAATGCCGAAAAAGCTTACATATCTTTGCCGGAATACGCCGTAGATACGGCTGGCAGATTTTTACCGCTTCCTTCCGATCCGTCTAAGACAACTGCGCCGAAAACTATTTCGGCGGGGGATAGTATGTTTACAGACGGCACAACCGAAAACGAAAAGAAGTTTACTTTTGACGTTACGTTTGGTTGGGGCGAAAAGTTCGAAGGATGCAACCCCGGTAAATATCTTGACGGAGAAGAACCCGGTCATGTGCCGAGTGAAACTTATACCGTGGAGCAAAAACTGGAAATTATGACCGAGTTGCGTAGACTTTTCGTGGATGAATCGGGAAATGTTGACGCCGCTAACCTTAAGTTCGTGGTAACGGTTGAGGCTGTTTCTAAGTGATAGTCTTAACTAAAATTTTTCAATAAATATTCGGTGGGACGGAGAGACCGACAAAAAGTTTCTTCGTCCTTTTGGTATTTAATACAGCAGCCGTTTACAGCCGTTTTTTCGGCGCATTACGGCTAACGTGCGGCAGAAAGTATTTTTAAAGGGCAAAAACTTCAGCAAACCCTAAGCAAATCGAACGCAGCCGCAAAGCATGACGTTTTTTGCAGGACTTGCAGACATTTTTATTTTTGTCGCCAGGGTGTAAAGACGTTTCCGTCATAGCAATCAACAAATCTTAAAGTAAACATGCGCATTTTAGCGGTTTTCGGTAAAGCCGATTAGTGCGTAGCGCAGAGACGCAAAAGGCGAAATTTCGATAGCGTCTCAGAGGCTTGCAAATTGTTCCGAGCGACAATAAATATGCTGTTTTTGTAACTCAGTTCAATCGATATTTAAGTAAGAGAGATTTTTGCTTTTTTTAGATGTAACGTAATATGGACAAACTCGATCTGATAGCGCTTATAATAACGATTTTAGCCGTAACTTGTTTTTCGGTGGTTTTTACGCTACTTTTCGGAGCATACACCAAGATTACGGTCGAGCAGTATAACGCAGGTAGGTTCGACGTAGACATTATAGACGAATTTGCCAAAGCGGATTCGGAAAAGAAAATTCGTCGCAAGCAGATTATTTCTTCGATAAAGCGGGTTGTCGGTTCGGTAGTTTTTGCGATAATCGCCATCTTTTTGATTATCGGCATAGTTAACCGAATCAGCGGCAACGCTACGGCTATAGGCAACAAAATGCTTATGGTTGTCGCATCGGGTTCGATGGAGAAAAAACACGAGGACAATAAGTACCTTGAAGAGAATAATCTCAACGATCAGTTTCCTACATACAGCGTTATTGTTTTGCAAAAGGTAAAAAATGCCGACGAGCTGAAAAAGTACGACGTTATTGCTTATCGTAACAAAGAGGGCAAAATTATTATTCACCGTATCGTAAGCGTCAATCCGGACGGAACTTACACGATTAAGGGCGACGCAAACAACGGCGTGGACGAAATGCGCCCGTCTTTCGATAACGTAGTCGGTAAGTATAGCGGCAAATATCTCCCGACGGTAGGTTTGTTTATATTGTTTTTCCAGTCGTATTCGGGTATCGCTACCGTTCTTGCCGTTATATACTGCATGATAATGTTCGATAACCGCATAGGCGTTATAAGCGAAGTTCGTCAAAAACGTAAGGACATGCTTATAGAGCTGCTTTCCGCCGATGCCGAAGAGATAAGCGACGACGTAGACGTAAGGACGGAATATTTCGAAAAACTCTACCTGGACAAATTCATTTATCATTTCGACGACAACGGTTTTATCTCAAAAGAAGTCGCCGACGAAATTGTCAAATATAATCCGCCGCCGTCCGAACATGCGGATAACGAAACCGAGTAAAATAAGGTTGCGTTACGGCGTAAGAACGCTTGATTAGGATAATTAAAAAAGGAACCTTTTAAAATTCTTTCTTACTTTTCTTGCAAGAAGAGTAACAGAGTAAAAAAACATCTCAGAGGTGGAAACATGATAAAAACATTATTCACGAGAAAGACGCTGATTACCATTGGTCTTGCCTGCGTATATTCTTTGTTGCTTGTGTTTGTGTGCGCTTGCATAGACGGCGCTCACTCGATTTTTCCGGCAAAGAATATTATCAATATAATAGCGCAGGGTATGAATTTCGAACCGATAAAAGGACATATGTCCGGATTCATCATGGTGATGATGGTTGCCGTGTTTACGCTTATTGCGGTAACCGGAATATGTTTTTTGCGTCGTATCGCCATATTTAAGAAAAAAAGCCCTAAAAGTCTCAAAATGATAGGTTGGTATGTATTGGACTTTGCGGGATTTGAATTAGCGGGCATCGGCATAGGACTTTTGTTCCAAAGTCCCTTTACCGGCGAGAACCTTTCGGCTGTAATGAAGTACCTCGGTCAGTGCGTCCTTCTTACCACCGTCATATACTTAGTAGCCTTTGTAGCGATAGGCGCTCTTTTGATGCTTATCGTCAACTTTGTCTTTGTAGACAAGCCGTTCAGATTCTTCGGTACGGCAGACGAGCCGGTCTTCGAGGACGAAGGCATGGACAATTACGACGTTGCAGGCAGTTTTGACGTAAATGCGTCGAGTAGCGGAGCGGTAGGCGCAGCTGCCGCAGCTGCGGTAAGCGGAGGCGAAGGCGGCGGCGACAATCGCACGGTAGTAGACTCCGAGGAACTCAAAGACAGAGAGGTCGTATTCCCCACGCTTTCGGCAATAGATGTTGAGCTGGAAGGCTTCGATCTTCCTCCGACGAAAGGCGACGAAATTTCGCTCGGCGAGCTGTGCGACAGATTCAGAGACTATCTTGCTTACAGCCATAATCTTTATTTTGACATAGATACCATAAGATTCTTCGTAAGCGGATTCGCAGCCAGCCATTTCGAAATTTTGGAAGGCTTGTCGGGTACGGGTAAATCGTCGCTTCCGAGATATTTCGGCAAGTTTACGGGCGCAAACGTGCTTTTTATGCCGGTACAGGCAACTTGGCGAGATAAGTCAAATATTTTGGGCTATTTTAACGAATTTTCCAAGACTTATACCGAGACCGAATTTTTGTCGGCTTTGTATAAGGCAAATTACGAACCCGACGCCATAAACATCTACGTATTGGACGAAATGAATATTTCTCGAGTAGAATACTATTTTGCCGACCTTTTGAGCGTACTCGAGTACCCCACGGAAGATTGGAAGATAAAGCTGATGAATTTCCCGCACGACTTCGTGCCGCCGGTAAAACTCGAAGACGGATATATCCGTATCCCGGAACTCAGTTATTTTGTGGGTACGGCAAACCGAGATGACTCTACCTTTACCATAACCGATAAGGTTTACGACCGAGCCGTAACCATGGAGTTTGTGTCCAAAAACACGCCGTTTATGCCCAAGGCGGAAGTTAAACCGATAAAATTAACGGGTGGCACATTCAAAAACATGTTGGAATCGGCAAAAAACGACAAAAAATTTGCTCTTTCTAACGACGATATGGCAAAGATAGACAAACTTGCCGAATTTGTATACGACAGATTCGACGTAACGATAGGTAACCGTATAATCAATCAGATCGCAGCAGTCGTTCCTGCCTTTGTATGCGCAGGCGGCAAAAAAGAGGACGCAATCGACCTTATGCTTTGCAAAAAATTGTTCGCAAAACTCGAGGGCAGATTTGAAGAATACGTAAAATCCGCCCTTATAGAGATAGTCGAGCTTATCGGCGAACTTTACGGCGCAGGAACTTTGCCCCGTAGCGAAAGAACGTTAAACAAAATTATCAGGACCTTGTAATTACAGATGAGAATAGCGGAATGTCTGCAACTTAATAAATGTTCGGAGTCGTTAAACTCGTTTTTCGGCGACCGAACTCCGCTTGACGTCTTTTCTTCGTTAGACGACGCAGGCGATTTTTCGCTGCAGGAAGAATCGCTGAGAGCGGACGACTTCGTGTTCGAGCGCATTTCTTTTGCTCTCGGAGTAATAGCGTCGATAGCCGCAAGACCGCACTTGTCTACAAAGCGAGAAGAAATAGTTACGAGGGTAGAAAAAGCAAAACAGATTTCGCCGGACGATTTCGGCAGAGTTTGCCGGGACAGCAGCCTTTGGAAACGTCGAAAAGCGGTAATGATTCCCGAAAACATCTATTACTTCCAGCATACCGACGAACTTGCCATATACGAAAACAGATTCGTCGTAATGCTAATCGACGAGATAGACAAAGAACTCAGCAGATACGTCGATTTTTATACTAAAATTCTGCCGTCGATAGACGACGGAGCATGTTCGCTCGATGCAATTAAGCTAAGTCAAAAATTTTGTAGTACGGATAGGCTTCGCCGGGAAGTGGATTTTATCAAAGAAACCAATTTTTATAAGACTGTAGGTAAAGAAAAACGCCTTCGAGGTAAGGTAAAGCCCACAAACATACTTATTAAAGATCCTAAGTACAGAGAGTGCTACAAATTTTACGACGATTTCGTAAAATACAAGGTAACCGACTCGCAAAAAGACGAGATTTCGTTTTATAAACTTTTGACGCTTAAAGCGTTAAAAACTCTGGGATTTTCGCTAAAAAACAAGTCAAAAGCGTGGGAGTTTGTCGGTTGCGGATTCGACCTTAAGGCAAATTTCGACAATGCCGTAACGATAACGGTTACAGACAAAAAGTCGGGAGTAACTCAAAGTTCGACGTTAGGGATAGGACAAGGCGACGAGTATATAGGCGTGTGGAACATTTACTCGGGCAACGAAACGTTGTTTGCGTCCGGACTAAGCGAGTATCGCCTTATGCTCGAATGGTTTAAGCGAAAACTTCGCATAGTTCCGACAGACGGCGACGCCTACAAAAAGTTTTGCCCTGTTTGTAAGGCTGCTTCGCTCGGCGGCGATACCAAAGTCGTGTGTCGAAGATGCCGATCTCAGTTCGTCTTTACCGAGAGAGAGGGCAGAAAAGTTATTTGGCTGTGTAAGCACGGGAGGGGAAGATGACCGAAAGAGATAACGTTACTACGGCTGAACGCCTTCCTACAATAGTTATCAAAGACTTATACAAGTCTTACGGCGAAAAGAAGGTCCTTAAGGGGCTCAATCTCGAAGTTTTCGAAGGGGAATTGTTCGGCTTTATCGGTAGGAACGGCATAGGTAAGTCCACCACCATAGATTGTATGATAGGCGCAAAACAATTTAACGGAGGTACGATTACGTTGTGCGGCTACGACGTCGTCGCACAACCGCTCGAGGCAAAACGTTGCTACGGATACGTTGCGAGCGAGCCTTCGTGCTACGAAGTTATGACCGGCATAGATTATCTTGAGTTTATCGCCGGCGTGTACAAAATTTCCGAAGGCGAATTTCGTCGGAACTACACGTATCTATGCAACCGTCTTAAGCTTGCCGAGACGGAACTGTATAATCCCGTTTCCGATTATTCTCACGGTATGAAGCAAAAGCTTTGCCTCGTTGCCAGCTTGCTGTTTAATCCCAAAATTTGGGTGTTGGACGAGCCTACGGTAGGCTTGGACATAATGGCTGTGGAAGAATTGAAAAAAATGATGCGAGAGTATGCGAACCACGACAAAACCGTATTCGTTACTTCGCATAATATCGAACTCGTAAGCAAAATCTGCGACAGAGTCGCAATAATAAACGATGGCAAAGTTTCCGCTCTTTACGACCTTAACAAAGAGCCTAACCGAAGATTACAACTTAGCAAACTGTTTTTGGAGACTTACGGAGAGTAACTGATGTTTAATTTGTTGCTAAAGGATATCCGAATTATGATCGGTAAAAAGACAACGATAGGTCGCAGACTCGCTTCTGCGTCTTTCGTCGTATTCGTTTTTGCTTGTTTCATAGGTTTGGAGATATATTTGTTTAGCGGCATTTTATCCAAAATTTCCGATATAAAAGGCGCTCCCGACGCATTTTTGTGCGTGTTTTTGTTTATTGTAACGTGTTTTATGACAGTGTCGGATCTGTTTACCGCAAAGAAATTGTTTTTCGACGCAAAGGATATCGAGATGCTGTCCGTACGCCCGGTTACGAACGGACAGATAATATCGTCTAAGCTTATTACGCTTTTTGCGACTCACTATATTACCGCTTTTATGTTTGTTTTTCCGTTGCTCGCAGTGTACGGATCAAGACAAAATTTTTCGGCAATGTACTTTTATAAGGCGTTGTTTTATCCGGCGGCATCGTTTTTGTTCGAGGGCGGAGTGGCGCTCGTGCTTGTGTATCCGCTGTTTATATTGTCTAAGTACCTAAAAAACAAACCTATAGTAAAGCTGTGTATCGCTACGGTAGTAATGGCAGCGTTTACATATTTTTACGCAAAGGCGCTCGGTTTGTTTACCGACCTCGTCGTAAACAACAGCATCGCTTTGATTTTTACGTCCGAGCGAATCGAAAGTCTCATTCGTTTCCGTACTTATGCGCTCCCGGTAAACTTCCTGATGGATATATTCGTGCAGAAAAGCGGTAAGGCGTTTTTGATTTATTTGCTGATAGGCGGAGGAATATTCTGCCTCGGACTCACTATAACGGTTTTTGCTTATAATTACGTCAGAAGTATCAATTTTACGTCAAAGAGCCGAAATCGCCGCAAAATTAAAATCCTTGACGTAACTAAATCGCTTATAAAAAAAGAGCTTACGCTTATTTTCAGAGATTCGGACTATATCTTCTCCTTTACGGGATTGCTTGTAGTACAACCGTTCTTGCTTACGCTGGTTCTTAAAGCGATGAACGCTGTTTTTTCCGGCGGTACGATAAGATATTATACTGCGTTTTTGCCGGCATTCGTTCCGTGCGTGGATATATTCTTTATTATGATTTTTTCTACGACGATCGCTCAGGGAGCAAACTCCTATATATCTATGGAAAAACAAACCGTAAAGAATATGAAAACGGTTCCCGTAGACTACAAAACCCAGCTTATAGTAAAAGTCGCTTTGCCGATGACGCTTTCAGTCACTTCGCTGGTGATTTCTCTTGCGGCGCTTACGGCGGCAGGGGTAATAGGATGGGTAGTGTTGCCGTTCGCACTTATATGTGCGCTCGTTTCTCTGTCTGCGTTCGATATGGCGTCTCTCGTAGAGGAACTCAGCATAAGACACGGCAAAAAACGCAAGAACGGTTTCAGTACGGCATGTTCGTACGGATATCCGGCGGCGGTAGCGATAACGGGTTCGTTGCTTTCTTTCGCAGGTCTTAACGTGTACCTCAGTTTGCTTGTTGCCACGGCGGTAGCGATTGCTGCTTTGGCTCCGATTTGCGTAAACGTAAAGAAAAGAGCCGGCGAATTGTTCTTGGGATTGGAGGCTGAAAACTAATGAAAAAACGTAATTTGGTAATTCTGCTTTTGATACCGTTTCTCATGTGTATTCTGACCACCGTCACGATAAACGCAACTTACATATACGTCGACGTCGATATTTCGGATATTTCGTGGAAATACGACGATGTCGAAACCGTTAAAATAAATACGGAGCAGCGCCTCGAGGCGGACGGAATAAATCTTCGTAATTACAAAGTCGGCAGCGACAACGACCTCGTTTGGAGCGTAAGGAACAAAGAGGGCAGCATGGAGCCGCTTGCCAAGATAGTGCAAAGAAACGGCGAATATTATTTATCTACGCTATCTGAAGGGGCGGTTATAGTAACGTGCTCGACAAAAAAAGGAAACGTCAGCCGAAGTTTTGAGGCTATTGTTTACGATAAGGGCGCAGTAGCGGCAACTTACGAGATAGCCAAGGGCAATAACGTTGACAGCGTAACGTATATCGGCGAGTACGATTTGAAGAATTTTCAAAAGCAAAAGGCGTCTTTCAGAATAAAGGTAACCACTGCGCCGAGTAGTTTGAAAGAAGCGTTGCAAGTAGAGTGTTCGGATAACGTAACGCTTAGCGAGGATTACACTACCGTTACCGTGTCGGAACCCGGCGAGGCTTGCATCGCCTTTAAGGTCGATGATGAAAGCATAAGCGATTATTTACTTAAATTTACCGTTGTCAAAGACGGAATCAACGTCTTTGACTACAATCAGTTGCTATATTGTACCAATGCGTCGCAAAGCGGCGAAACGGTAGTTTTGCGTAAGTCGCTTCAGTCTCGTGCTTACGGCGAATCAGCGTTATCTGCCAACAATTGGGCGTATTTCGGGAACTACGATTCGGCAAAGAAAACGTATAATTTTAAAAACGAAATTTATTCTTTGCAAACGAAGTATAACAACCGTTACATTATGCAGTATAACGACGGAAAGCCGGAAAGCGAAAAAATTTCCGATTTCGTCAACGTCGGAGTTCGAGTTCAAAAAGATTTTTACGGTAACGGTTATACGTTAAACATGCACGCTCTGGCGTATCCGTACGGCGAAATCGCTTCGGTAAGCGGCGAAGAAATTAACGTCTTAACGCCCGAAAACCTTTTTAGAGGTCCGTTACCTTTCTATTCGCTCGGAGATATATCTCAACCCATAGTCGCTGCATACGGTCAAGACAATATAGGGTTTTACGTTGACGGCGACGACATTACCGTTAACGACGTAAAGCTTCAAAACTGCGACAATGTAAACAGTTACAAAAAGTTAGAATATACAGGTACCGTTTGCGAAGTGAGCGGGGATAATGTTACGATTAAAAATTGTGAGATATCTAACGGCAAAACTGTGTTCAGGGCGTTTTCGTGTAATGCTCTCAAAGTAGATAATTGCTATATGCGCAACAGCCAAAACTTCCTTATGTCGCTGGGTGCAAACGAGTACGTCGCTGTCGGTGACGGCAAAAAACAGCTTGTAGATCTGTACGGCAATCGGATATCGGCTACGCTGAGCGAATACTTAAGTAAGGATGCTGCCGGAGACAGACTTTTGGAAGAATACCTTATAGGTAGCATTACTTCCGAAAATACCGAAAAGATAAAAGAAGCGTTGATTTCCTTGCAGAACGCTTTGGACGAACTTAGCGAAGTGGATGGTAAGTTTAAAGGTGACGTCACGGTAAACAATTGTCAATTCGAGCGAAGCGGTATTGCTGCTATAGCAATGGAATCGTTGTTTAACGGTCCGTTCCTATACAGTACTCAGGCACCGTCAAAAGTAAGTGGCTTATTCGAGATGTTGGGACTTATGTCCACGTCGTCGGTTTCGGGAATATCTTATCCGGTCAAACTCAAGATTACCGGCAAGACCGCATTTTACGATTACAAACAAGTAAGTAATATGGATATATCCGGACTTATCAACGAAAATATCACAGATATGCTAAAAGAATTAAACAAGGATAGTTTCGGTGAAGTGGATATAGATTACATTTTTCCGCTAAAGACTTTGGTTGGTCGGCAGACGGCTAATCAAGGTTATCAATACGACGGTAAGGCAAATATCGCAATCGCTTTTTACGGCGGAGGCGCAAATGCGTCTGTAGTCGAATACGAGGATTACGAATATGCGAGGGATTTGAGGCCGATTCGGGAGGTAGACTTGCTTGAAGAATATCTCAGACGAAGTCTGAACAGTTCGGGCGGGCTCAACCAAAACGCATTTTTGAAAGTGGTAACCATAGTGACGGGAGTGAAACCGTTTAAGTTTGTTTATACTAACGCCAACAAACTCGGAAGCGCTCCGAGCCTTGAAAATATGATTTCTTACGCTAACGGAGATTGAATATGAAAAAATTTTTTACTTGTGTTTTGATTTTTGTGCTATGTTTGTTTGCCGTCGGTTGCGGAATGGGCTTTAGCGGCGATGCCGAAATGGTATCGGCGGCTATAACTTACGACGAAATTTCGCAAAAATATTATTTTGAGATAACGTATGACGACGGCACGATAAAAAAAGTACAGGCGGACGGAGTTACCGAGCTTGGCAAAGAGGGACCGCAAGGCGATGCCGGCAACGGAATCGCAGACATAGTTACGGTTAAAGACGACGATTTGGGCGTAACTACGGTTACGGTAAAATTTACCGATGAGGAAAAAGAGCCGGTATCTTTTCAAATTCCGCACGGCGTGTATATTTCGCACGTTACGTTAAACGAAGCCGACGAAACGCACGCTTCGCCGTACCTTACTTTTGCATTCAGCGATGGCAGAGTTCCCAAGGAAATTATTTTGCCGCAAGCAAAAGACGGCAGGGGAATCAAGAGTATCGAGCTTATCGAGATTAAGGACGAAAAAACCGGCGTTATTACCGGCGCAAAATTAAGAGTGACTTTCGATGACGACAGCGAACCTACGGAATTTGACGTTCCCATGGCTAACGGAGTAAAAAACGTAACCACTAAAGCGGACGAAAAAGACCCGACAAAGTACGTGCTTGTAATATCGTATACCAACGGTCTTACCGAAGAAGTTAAGTTCGATAAGCCGAGCGAACCGAGCAATTGGATTAGCGGGGTAGAGCAACCCGGCGGCAGCATAGGCAAAAACGGCGATTACTACTTTGATACTGCGGCTAAGGTCATATACATAAAAGAAAACGGCAGTTGGAAAGAAGTTATATCCTTTAAGACTGTAGATACAACGCATTCGGTTACTTTTGACGCAAACGGTGGCGCTTTTGACGGTGGTTCGACTATAAAGATATATAGAGGAATTAAACACGGCGATTACCTCAGTTCGGGAGATGACGGAATATCCGCACCGCCCGTACCCGTAAGAGACGGATACAGGTTTGACGGATGGTATACCGTAAAAGATTTGAATTTGTATGTAGGACAAGAACACGTCTATTCTCGATTCGGTGACCTTACATCGGTAAATAAAGACCTGACTTTGTATGCGCGCTGGATAGAGGAAAAGTAAAGCGTAGGCGATTTAGAAGTATCGTAGGCGATTTAGAAGTATGTTAAAAAGAGGACGTTGTTTTTACGCATTAACCGAATGGTTAGGTTTGGAAAGAATTATTCTATAATGAATGTTTAAAGTTGTATCCACACACGCAAGATATATAGGCATCTTAAACTTATATATTTTACGATATGCCTTTTGAAGTTTATAGCGGAGATAGTCGGAGGGGAGAATGTCTACTTATTTTGTGTCCGATATACATGGCGAATACGACCTTTTTATGAGATTGCTCGATGAGATTAAGTTTTCTTCGGACGACGAGATGATAATATGCGGAGATGCGATAGACAAAGGGAAACAGTCAGTCAAGCTTTTGAGTTTTATTGCTTCGGTCGATCGTTTTAAGATGATTATCGGTAATCACGAATATTACTTTTTAAAATTTTACGACAGCCTTATGCAAAGCGTCGACGACGCAGACGACGTTCCGTATATGGTTGCGAGTTATTTTCCCGATTGCAAAAGGATAGACTGGGATTTGCTCGACTATCTTGAAAGTTTGCCGCTGTATATAGACAGAGAAGATTTTTTGTGCGTTCATGCGGGCGTGGAACTGGATGAAAAAGGGTTGATTAAGAAGATTTCCGAGCAAATGCCTCAAATTCTTCTGACAGATAGAAGATTTAAAGAAAAATCGATAATAAATAGAGACAAGACGGTGCTTTTTGGACATACGCCGTGCTTTTACGACAATCCTTCCGGTCGAATAATCAAAACAATCGGGCCGAATAAAAGAGGCAACCGGTTTTCGGATTTTTCGAAAGTGAGGTTAGATTGCGGCGTTGCGTTTACCGGTTTTTTGGGTGTGTTACGCAAAGAAGATATGCAAGAATTTTATGTAGGCGGCAAAAAATAATTTTTTGCCGCCGCTTGATTTTTTGTATGCGTGTATGTTAAAATTATATTATGGATTCGTAAAATCGAATTTGACATGGAAAAATTCGGTTCGATTTGCGCCCATACCGATAAAATAACGTCAAGGAGAAACCGATGTCGAAGAAAATATGGTTTATATGTCTGATACTTAGTATGGCTATAGCCGCAGCTTCCGTCACACCGATAAGTCATGTTTCGGCGGTCGGCATTTCGGCTTACGATTATTCTGCGACGGGAGTAAGTTCCGATTATCGAAAAAGTATCGACGCAGCATCCGTAGCGGACATGCTCGGCGTTCGGCTTACCGACGAAGAAAGAAATTACACGAAGAATTATTGCGATATAAAGTTTTCGTACGGAATAAACAACGGATTAGGTACGGATAAAGATTTGGGCATATCCGTCAAAAGTACGGGCAGCGGTTACGAAATAACGGCACCGGCAAAAGAATTTAAAGCAAAAAACGGCGCTACGCTCGTGTGCGTGCCGAGTTCGATTTCTTATGGAAACAACGAAGTGAAATTTGTTGCCGACGGCGCTTCGTATATTTGCGATTTAGTCGAAAAAAAAGATAAGTTCGATATAAACTATTCTATATCTACAGTCATTTCCGTTTCTCAAGCCAACGAAATAACGAATTATGCGATAAATGAAGCTAAGTACGCCGCAAACGTCAATTCGGAGTATAGCGTATATAAAAACAAAAAACTTGCTTACGAGCAGTATGCGGAACGACTTGCTTCTTATAACTTACAATTAAAAGCCTTCGAAGCGTATTCCGATTATCTCGAAAAAAAGCAAATCTACGACGAGTATCTTCTGCAAAAAAAGGAGTATGACGAAAGAGTCGCCGCATACGAAGCTGCCTGCGCCGAATATGAAAAACAATTGACAAAGTACGAAGAAGATTTGCTCGGATATAACGCCGCTCTCAGCGCATATAACAAGTATCTCGAACAAAAAAAAGTGTACGATGAAAGAATGGCGGAATATATGATTTACGAGAGTAAAATGGAGCTTATTAAGCATAGAGTCGCAGCTTTGGATTCCATATTCGTAAAGATGACTTCGCTTAACAGAGACGTATATTCTGCAGTTATGGGTTCTTCCGTAACGACCGTGCTAAACGCCTTTTTGGACAATGCGGCGGCAATGGAAGTTGCTTTGGGTAAAGAAGTGGTAGGCGTTGCTGCGCTTGCAAAGGAAACGACCGTAACCGTAAGACGAATATTTGCAGAGTATAAGGAGTGCGAAACTTTACAGCAGAAATATGCGTACTATTGCGCAAACTACGATTTGATAGTTACTCAGATATGTAAATTGACGAGCTACTTGGAATACTTTTGGCAGAATTTTCATATAAGGCAGATGGTTCGGGCGCAAAACACCGATCAAGATCCGGCAAAAGATAAAAAATATATAATTTTGTTGGCTCAACTTATACTTATAAGCAATCTTCTTTCCGACGAACCGGTGCTTTCATATGACAAAACAAGGACGTTTGATTTGCAAAAGACTACCATTCTTTATGAAATACGAAAGTCGGAAAGCGTCAACAAAAATCTTACGATAAGGGAAATATTGGAAAACGAGTTCAATAATTATCCCGTCGGCACTTCGCAGATTCCGACAGTCACGGTCGATGACGACAATTGCGCAAAGCCGAAAGAGGGCGAGGCAGCTTTCCCGGAAGCAGTAAAACTTCCGGATGCTCCCCTAAACGTAGAAAAGCCTGCGTTGCCTACGCTTCCGAAACCGCCTAACGACGACAGAGGAATGGAACCGATAGAAGTAGATCGTCCTGTAGAACAACCGTATGCCGAACATCCCGGCGAGCAGCCGGCAGAAGTCGAAGATCCGACATCCGATAAGGATGCCACGGCTCGATTTTATGCCCTAGATAAAGTGGTGGCGCAACTTGCGGAAGGCAAAATAAACGAGAGGGATTTTTTGAGTTCTTCGGAGGATTCGAGGCAAATCGTTTTCGGCGATAGCGTCGTGTATTCTGCGGTGAATTTGAATTTGTCCGTAGTGTTCAATTACAAAGACGAGAACGGCGACGTGTCTGTGACCAAGACCGTTACGCCGTACGATCCGCTCGGTAAGTATGTTTTTTATCCGAACGGTTATATGGACGTCGAATACGAGTACACTTTTGAAAAGTGGGTGTTTATTACAGGCGAAGAAGTAAACTTTTTAAATATCACCGACGGCAAGAAAGACAAAGATATCGTTAACATTTACGCAAAATATAATAAGAAAAAACGTAAATACGCAGTAGTTTATAGATACGGAAACGAAGAGTTTTTGCCCGACAAGCTTAAAAACTCCGTGATTTTGAGAGCAGAAACGGAGTACGGACGTAAGCCGGAGGTCCCGACGCCTTCGGTAGACGACGACGGCGATTATATGTTTGTATTCGGAGGATACGACAGAGAGATAACTGCCGTAAGCGGTGACGCAGAATATATCGCTAAATTTTCACGAATGCCAATTGCCGAAATTATAGGCGGCGAAATCTTTTCGATTACGGATCGTGGCGGAGTCGTCAGAATAAGCGCAGATTACAGCGTGCTAGATAAAGATAAGAAAACGGAAATTCGAATATTCGATGCTGCGGCGAGAGCGGCGCAAAGAGAAATGCCGCTTGCGATTTGTCTTAATGACGTCGAAGCGATTATAGATAGGACGGACGTAAAAGCGATAGCTTCGAGCAATTACGGCGCAATTTTGTCTGTACGCATAATTATGACTTCTGTTGCGGGCGCAAACAAATACACTGTTATTACTTCGGTAAAAAATACAAACGGAGCCGATATTGCTATAGACGATAGGCGTATAGGCTCAACCGTGACGATTCGTGGGGTGAACATCGATTTTGTCGGAGGCAAGCTTTCGTTTACAGACGGAGACAGCGGCGAGGCGGCCGATAATTTTACTTACAATTTCGAAGAAAAAAAGTTTGTTTACCGTGCAGAGTCCGGCATATATGTTTTGGCTGCCAAGTATGGCGTCTCCGTATTTTCGGAGTGTGCCGACGCCTTAACGATTTCGGCTGAATGCGCCTATGCCGGAGAAGCCGTAACTTATCGAGTAAAAGAAAAAAGCGGGTATACGGCAAACGTATACTATTACGACGGAGACGTAAAAATCACTGTCGATTCCGGCTCGTTTTTTATGCCTCCGTTCGGGGTATTATTGCATTGCGATTACACCAAAATTATGTATAACGTTAGATTTTTGTACGAAAAAGACGGACAAAAAATCATATTGCTCGAAAAACGCTATCCTTTCGGTAGTATTTTGGGCGTAGATATAATTGCGCCTACGCCGCCGCCAAGGTACAGTGACGACGAATTTACGTATTCGTTTTCGGGATGGAGCCGCAGCATAGGCGGCGAACTAACGTCGGACATAGAATTCGTAGCCGAATATTCTCGTGCGCCGATTGAAAAAGAAAATATAAAGAAGGGCGGATGGTTCAGCGGTAAAACCGCAATAATCAGCATTTCGGCGATTACGGTAGTCGTTCTCGGCGGAGCGGCAGCTGCGTTTGCGATATTGAAAAAGAAAAAAAGGAAAAAGTAGAGAGTTATCAGCCGTGCGTTTTTTGACACATAAGACAAAAAACATAAAATATATAAGTTTTTTTGACATTTTAATATTTTTGTTGTTTTGTCAATCGTTTTTTAAGAGATTTTAAGAAATTTTCTAAATAATTTTTATTTTCGGGGTTTTGACGCCCTAAAATAGGCAAAATAAGGGGGTTGCCGTCGTGTTGTGCGGCAATCCCCGTTGTTTTAACTTGTAAAAGGGCATAAGAAAACAACCGCGGCGATAATAGACGCGGCGCGTCGGCGGTGTTAAGTTTCGTTAGGCGGCTTTTTTCTTCAAGAATTTGACCCGATAGCCCGCGTCGGGCGTTTCGGGCGTTGCCGATTTCAAAACTTCCATAAGTTCGGCGCGCTTTTGTAGCGGTGTAATCCACGACCGCCGCCCGTATTTATCACGTAAAGACGAGTGCGGGCAATGATTATAACGCACGAGCCAAGCGTGCATTTTTTCGCGTAATTCTTCAAAGGTTGAAAAGGTTAAATGATTATAAAAATTTTCTTGATCGGTACGATGTGAGCGTTCAACTTTTCCATTGTGGCGCGGCGTGTAAACGCGTATCAATTTATGTTTTATGCGGAGTCGGTTTAATAACTGATCGACGGCGTGGACTTTGCCTTCGCCCGTGCCTTTCGGGTTTGTAAATTCCGTGCCGTTGTCGGTTTGAATGATAGAGGGCAAATAACCGAAGTAAATTATCGCGCGTTTGATAAAATCGACGGTCGAGTATCCGCTTTTTTCCTTGTAAGGGTATATAAACCGCTCCCGCGTTGCCTCGTCAATCATTGTATATTGATAATATCGCTCGTGTTTGTATTCGCCGACGTTACACTCTAACGGAACGTATTTGACGTCCATTTGCATTTTTACGCCGAACATTTCGGGCGTATCGTACGGCTTTGCAATATACGGGTTTATTTCCCGCACGGGGCGTATTTTATGTTTCATTAAAAAGCGGTAAAATCCGCCATACGTCCGCGCGTAGCCGTAGTCGGTGCGAAGTATGCCCAACGCCTCGGCGTAACTTATATCGGGGTGCGATTTGAATACTTCGGCAATTTGCGCCGTTTCTTCGGGCGTGTGCGCGTTCGGGTGCGGCGTGTGCGGGCGGCTTGATTTGTTTTTCAAACTGTCCGTTGTGCCGTCGTAGGCTCTCCGCCACCGATAAAGACTTTGTATCGTGCATTTTGTTTTCTTTGCAACCTTGAAAACGTCCTCGCCGTCAACTATCCATTTTTTAAGCGCGGTTTCTTTTTCTTTCGCCGTGTATTTGATACCCTTCATTTTTAACCTCCGTAAAACAAAAGCGGGCTACCGATAGGGCAACCCGCTTTACCTCTTTTTTTGATTATTTGTTTTTGTTTTCCAATTCGCCGACCGCCCAACGCAAAAACTCGGCTTTTTTCATACCCGACGCCGCTATAACGGCGTTAATGCGGGCAAGTTCGGCGGGATCAAGATTTACAATAAACGGCTTGTATTTTCCGTTTATTTTTTTTGCGTATCTTGCGTCGGCGGCTTTTTGTGCCTCACTCCGTGCCATTTTGTACCTCCGTTAAAATAAGTCGTTTTCGGCGATAAACGCTTTTACGTCGTCGAAAGTAGGGCAATCGGATTTTGATATTTTCACCGTTGCCGTTACGTTGCAATCGCTTAATATGGATACCGTCCACGATTTCGCGTTTTCCGCCACCTTGTAAGTTTTACCGTTTTTTTCGATCGTCATATTACACCTCCGTTTTTTCGATTTTAATAATTTTTTCGACCTTGCAACCGCAAAGGGAGTAAAAACGCCGTGTTGCGGCAATCGCCGATTTTTCCGACGTGCGGGCGTTGCCGAACGGGCTAAAAGTGTACGACCCGTCGGGGTTAGGATTTTCGACTTGATTTGTCCTACCGCTTAAAATTACGGTTATTTTGTACGGTCTTTTTGATTGATTTTGCATTTTGTCCTCCTATCGCGGGCATTTTAATTTGACAAACCCGACTAAAATATGATAAAATAGGACTTACGAGGGGCGGTTTCCCGCCCGCTCTGCCTTGCCGATTTACTCGGCTTTGGTTTGTGCCTTGCTTGTCTTTGGCTTTTTAAGTGTTATTGTAACTTTGACTCGTTCCACCGTGTCGTTACTTTCAACCGCTTTTGCCAAGTCTTGCAAGGCTTTTGTTATGTTGTCCATATTCGCACCTCCTTTTTTTGATTTCAAAGGTTTTTGTTTCCCTCAACCTTTGTGATTACATTATATCATAGTTACTATGATAAGTCAACCGTTTTACGCACTTTTTCAAAAAATATTTTTATTTTTTTCGAGAAAAATAAACGCCTTCCGATAGTGGAGGGCGTTTTATCGTTATAC
>ERZ824600.1037-NODE-1037-length-37201-cov-26.136704_pt1 | contig 37201 bp, 52 predicted proteins | sample MGYA00519933_ERZ824600 | MGnify/ENA primary metagenome ERZ824600 (study PRJEB31778, sample SAMEA3449178) | human gut metagenome | biome: human gut; feature: human-associated habitat; material: faeces | place: United Kingdom | collected 2010/2012 ... | reverse complement strand
TTTTTTTAATTATATCAAATATTTTATTGCGAATAAATTTTACTCCTTAGAGCTGAATTTTTAACTTTTAATTGTATAACTTTTAAACCTTATGGTATAATGATATTATATTGAGGTGAATATCATGAAACTAAAAGAATTAACCAACGAAGAATTTACTAAATTTGCAAATGATTTTCCGACTAAATCAATTTTTCAAACAACCGGATATGCTTTCACAATGAATAAACAACATTTTGAAAGTGTATTTTTAGGTTTAGCTGATACGAATAATGTTATTAAAGCAGCTTCGCTAATTTTGATCGCCAATATTAAAGGATTTAAGTATGCATATGCTCCACGTGGCTTTTTAATTGATTATACTAATAAAGAAATGTTAAAAGACTTCACTTTTCAATTAAAGAAATTTTTAAGTAGAAATGATATTATAGCTATAAAAATAAATCCTTTAGTTATTAGAAATGTATATGATAAAAAAGCTAACTTAATCGCAACTAATCAAAACGATGATATTATTTTAAAAAACTTAAAAGAAGTTGGTTTTGAACATAAAGGCTTTAACAATTATTTTGAAGCTTTTAAACCTCGTTTTGAAGCCATTATTGATTTAACACCATCTTTAGATGAATTATTTATGTCTTGTAAAAAAGCACTTAGAACTAAAGTTAGAAGAGCTGAATTAAATGGTATAACTATTCATCGTGGTGATGATTCTAATATAAAATATTTGTATGAACAGTTAAAAACTACTTATCCTCGTGATCTTAAATATTTTCAAGATTCTTATGAATTTTATAGTCGCAACAACTTAATTGACTTCTATTATGCTAAAATTGAAACTAATACTTTTTTAGCTCAATCTCAGTATTTATATCAAAAACAAGAGCAATTAGTTAATGAACTTAGTAATACCGTAATTGTAGAAGCTAAAAATGATTCAAGTAAAACTTTAAGTATGAAACTTGAAGCTGATAATTTATTAGCAAGTTATAAAGATCAATTGTTAAAGGCAACACAGCTTTTAAAAGAATATCCAGAAGGTATTATTACTGCTTGTGCCTTAGTAATTAAAAATGGTAGTGAAGCTGTTTTGTTAATTGACAGTCGTGATAAAGAATATTCTAATTTTAATTCTAAACATATTTTGCTTTGGAAAATAATTGCTAAATACGCCAGTGAAGGTTATAAAAAATTTAACTTAGGTGCTGTTTCTAACATCAAATTAAAACCTAATAAATATCAAGGATTAAATGATTTCAAATGTAATTTTAATCCTAAAATATATGAATACTTAGGTGATTTTGAATTAGTGGCAATTAAGTCTTTATACTTAATGTATCAAGCATTAAAATAAGAGTTATGAAAATCATAACTCTTTTATAATGGTTCAGTAGAAATCCAATAGTAATTCCCATCAGATGTTTTTTTATAAGTATGTTTGTAATAAGTATTAGTGTATATTTCATTACTAATTTTACCATCAATACAAACTTGTTTACCAATTATTTTTTTATATTCACTATCACCATAAACATCAGTATTAATGCTTCCTGGTTTATTTGTAAAATTTATATTTCCACTTTGACAAGCTGTTTCTAACCAAGTATTATCTTCATTTAATCCTTGAATTGTTAAAGAAAATTCATCATAAATATAAATATAATCATTATTTTTTAAGACTTTTTTAATAGTACTACTGTATTTATTTTCTATTTTTTTTACCCAAGCCGCATTAACAGGACCTTGATCCATATTTTGATAAGAGATATTAGAACAAATAACATTAGTTTCTATATTTTTATCAATATTTAAAGTTGATTTTAAGCATTGATTAACTTCATCAGAAGTCAAAACATTTTTATCGTATGTATAATCAGTTAAAATACAACCATTAAAAACTTTAGACAATTTATCACAATCAGATATAGTATCAATTGTTACTTTACGAATTCTATAATCACCATACCATAAAGTATTTATTAATTTATTAGTTAGTTCTTCATCATTTACTTCTTTTAAATTATCATATACGACAATCTTTTTTCTTTTACTAACTATTTCATCACCATATTTTAAAATGTAATTAATTGTATAAGTTCCAGGTTTAGAGCGATCAATTTTACCATATTTGATAACATCAGACACTATTTCCTTGCCATCTTTATCATAAGCTTTATAGCCTTCTATATAATCGCCCTCTTTGGGAATAAAAATTAAATCGTCCCCTGTTACTTCTAATCTAACATTAGTTGTATCGTTGTTAGTAACAATAACATCTCTCGTTACTCTTTTAACTTGATTTGCTGAATCGACTACTTCATAAGTAACTTTATACATTCCTGATTTTTCGGTATTAACATTACTAATCGTTTTGATTTTTTTAGTTAAATCCCCATCTTCTAAATCAGTAGCTGTTGCGCCAAGTTCCTCATATTTTTCACCAATATTACAAATAACTGTTTCTTCCCCATTTATAGTTATATTAGGTTCATAATTTTTGGTTGAATTATTAAAAAGCAAAAGATATAAAAGAATAATGACTAAAACTATAATTATCCCAATTAAAATCTTAATTACGTCTTTTTTTTGTAAACTAACAGCGCCCTTTTTATCGTTCATTTTGTTCTCCTCTATATTTGCTCAGTTGAAACCCAATAATATATATTATCACTATTTTTACTAAATGTGTGTTTATAATAAGTTGTTTTATTTATATTTTTATTTAAACTTGAATTTAAGCAAGAAGCATACCCAATTACTTCATTGTGATTACTATCAGCATATATTTTATTATCAACATATCGAGGTATTGTTTTTATATTTTTGGGACATGAAGAAATTAACCAATTTTCACTATTTAAACTCATTTCGTTATATTCTTCATAAACATAAACAAAATCTTTATCTTGTAATATCATTTTAGGATCAATATCTTTTTTAGCAATAGTTGTTGTTGCTTTCCAAAGTTCACTATTAAATGTGATCTTATAATTATTATATGTACATTCACTTATATCATTCATGAATGAAATTTTAGCTGATTTTAATAAGCAATTATTAATATCATCATTAGACATTGTGCCATTATTATCACAACTTCTAAAAGCCCAAAAAACTTTATCACATGTTGTTAAAGTATTACTAGTCATTTTAGTTTTAGAATAATTTAAAGCAACACTTGGTAATTCTAAACCACTTACTACATCTAAATTATCATATACTACGACTTTTCTAGTTTTATAAATTAAATTATTTTCAGCATTTAAAACATAAACAATATTATAAATACCTTCTTTTTTTATGTCTAATTCATCATATTTAACTACTGATTCTGTTGCATCCTTATTATTTATAAAGGCTTTAACACCTGGATCGATAAATGCTTCATTTTTCTTTAAAAAAACAATGTTATTATCTAAAGAAATTGATAAATTAGTAACATTATTATTAGCAACAATCACTTGACGTGTTACTTCTTTATTTTCATTATTAGAATTTGTAATACTATAAGTTATTTGATAAATACCAACTTTATTCATATCAATATTATTAGAAATAGAAATAAGATTAGTAATATCTCCATCTAAAGGATCAACAGCAACAGCACCAAGATCGGTATACTCATCTCCCAAGTTATAAAGAACAATAGCTTCACCATTTAAAGTTAAGCTTAATTCTTTTTTAGAATCATTATCATCTTTAGTTGGTTTATTTAAAGATTGATCAGGCATAATTATTGTATCTTGTTGTTTATTATATAAAACATATATAATTAAAGCACTTAATAATAAAATTATTCCTAAAAGTAAAAATATTACCCAGTTACCTATTTCTTTTTTTCCAGGTTTTTCTTCTGGTAAATCTTTATTAGGAGGCAAACCAAATTCCACTGTTTCTGGAATTTCTAAAGTTTTATCTTCTATTTCAACTAATTTAATATTAGGTATATTTAAATTATTTTTCCCATTTTCATTCATTTCATACTCACCTATTCTAATAATAATTTTAGCATAAAGAAGGCAATAAAAAAAGACCAAATTAATGATCTTTTTCAATTTCATAATTACTTAATAATTTCTGAAACGTTTCCAGCACCAACTGTTCTACCACCTTCACGAATAGAGAACTTAGTTCCGTTTTCGATAGCGATAGGAGCAATTAATTCAACTGTCATTTCAACATTATCTCCAGGCATTACCATTTCAACGCCTTCAGGTAATTCGATAACACCAGTTACATCAGTTGTACGGAAATAGAATTGTGGACGATAATTAGTCATGAATGGAGTATGACGTCCACCTTCTTCTTTAGATAATACATATACTGATGCTTTAAATTTAGTATGTGGAGTTACTGAACCTGGTTTAGATAATACTTGTCCACGTTCTACATCTTCACGAGAAATACCACGTAATAATACTCCGGCATTGTCTCCAGCTTCTGCATAATCTAATTGTTTATGGAACATTTCAATTCCTGTAACTACTGATTTTTTAGTTGGTTTTAATCCAACGATTTCAACTTCATCGTTAAGATTTAATTTACCACGTTCTACACGTCCTGTAACTACTGTTCCACGACCTGTGATAGTAAATACATCTTCGATTGGCATTAAGAATGGTTTATCAGTATCACGAACTGGAGTTTCGATCCAATTATCAACTGCATCCATTAATTCCATAATTTTTTCTTCATAAGCAGGATCTCCTTCTAATGCTTTTAATGCAGATCCTCTAATGATTGGAGTGTTAGCTCCATCGTAACCATATTCATTTAATAAGTCACGAACTTCTTCTTCTACTAAGTCTAATAATTCTGGATCGTCAACCATATCACATTTATTTAAGAATACAACCATACGAGGTACTCCTACTTGACGTGATAATAAGATATGTTCACGAGTTTGAGCCATTGGACCATCAGTAGCAGCAATAACTAGAATAGCGCCATCCATTTGAGCAGCACCAGTGATCATGTTTTTAACATAGTCAGCATGTCCTGGGCAGTCTACGTGTGCATAATGACGTTTTTCAGTTTGATATTCTACGTGTGCAGTATTAATTGTAATACCACGAGCTCTTTCTTCTGGGGCTTTATCGATATTTGCATAATCAACAAATTCTGATAATCCTTTTTTTGACAACACATTAGTAATAGCAGCTGTTAAAGTTGTTTTACCATGGTCTACGTGTCCAATTGTACCAATGTTAACATGTGGTTTTGAACGATCAAATTTTTGTTTTGCCATTTAAATTTCCTCCTTTATTTATTTACATAATTTATTTTATATTATTAATTTTAAAATAGCAAGTCTTTTTTTAATTTCCGCTGTTTTTCTTAATGATTTCTTCAGCAATATTTCTTGGAACTTCTTCGTAATGATCAAATTCCATAGTATAGTTACCACGACCTTGTGTATTTGAACGCAAACTTGTTGCATAACCAAACATTTCAGCAAGTGGTACCATAGCATTAATTGCTAAAGCATTACCACGTGATTCTTGACCTAATGGTCTACCACGACGTGATGTAATATCACCCATAACTGTTCCTAAGTATTCTTCTGGAACAACTACTTGAACCTTCATAATTGGTTCTAAAATTACAGGTTTACATTTATTCTTAGCTTCTTTTAAAGCCATACTTGCAGCAATTTTGAATGCCATTTCGCTTGAGTCTACTTCATGGTAAGAACCATCAAATAGAGTTGCTTTAACATCGATTAATGGATAGCCAGCTAAAATACCAGTCTTCATTGCATCTTGTAAGCCTTTATCTGTTACTGGAATATATTCACGAGGAACTGTTCCACCAACAACTTCATCAACGAACTCATATCCCTTATCTGGATTTGGTTCAAATTTAATCCAAACGTGTCCATATTGTCCACGACCACCGGATTGTTTAATATACTTACCTTCACATTCACCAGCTTGAGTGATTGTTTCGCGATAAGATACTTGTGGTTTACCAACGTTAGCTTCAACGTTGAATTCACGACGCATTCTATCAACGATGATATCTAAGTGAAGTTCACCCATACCAGCGATAATAGTTTGTCCTGTTTCAGTATCAGTTGTTGCTCTGAATGTTGGATCTTCTTCTGCTAATTTTTGTAATGCTACACCCATTTTATCTTGATCAGCTTTTGATTTTGGTTCAACAGCTAATTGGATAACTGGTTCTGGGAATACCATTGATTCTAAAATAACTTCATGTTTTTCATCACAAAGAGTATCACCAGTTGTAGTATTTTTTAAACCTACAGCAGCAGCTATATCTCCTGTATAAACATCAGTTATTTCAGTACGATTATTAGCATGCATTAATAATAAACGACCAATTCTTTCTTTAATACCTTTGGTTGAGTTTAAAGTATATGAACCACTTGATAAGTGACCAGAATAAACTCTAAAGAATGTTAAACGTCCAACAAATGGGTCAGTCATAACCTTAAATGCTAAAGCAGCAAATGGTTCTGAATCTTTTGGATGTCTATATACTTCATTACCATCTTCGTCAATACCTTTAATTGATTCAATATCTAAAGGTGATGGTAAATAATCAACGATAGCATCTAAAAGTAATTTAACACCAGTATTTCCTAATGCTGTACCGCATAATACTGGGAAGAATTCTACAGCAAGAGTACCCTTACGAATAGCTGCTTTTAATTCTTCAACTGTTATTTCTTCATCTGCTAAATATTTTTCCATTAATGAATCATCAAATTCAGCTACTGCTTCAATTAATTCATTACGCTTTTCTTCAACTAAATCTTTCATATCTTCTGGGATATCGATAATAGTTGGATTTTCGTCTTCTTTGCGGTCATAATGATAAGCTGTTCTTGTAACTAAATCAATAATTCCAAAGAAGTCATTTTCAGCCCCAATTGGCCACTCGATTGGTTTAGCATTTACACCTAATCGATCTTTAATTGTTTTTAAACTAAATTCAAAGTTTGCACCCATCTTATCCATCTTGTTAGCGAATATTAAACGAGGTACTTTAAATTCAGTAGCTTGACGCCATACTGTTTCAGTTTGAGGTTCTACTCCAGCTTGAGCATCAAGTAAGGCAACAGCGCCATCAAGAACACGAAGAGATCTTGAAACTTCAACTGTAAAGTCTACATGTCCTGGAGTATCGATTATATTTAAACGATGACCCTTCCAGTAAGCTGTAGTTGCAGCTGAGGTAATTGTGATTCCACGTTCTTGTTCTTGTTCCATCCAGTCCATTTGAGATTCACCATCATGAGTTTCTCCAATTTTATGAATTTTACCAGTATGGAACAAAATTCTTTCGGTACAAGTAGTTTTACCTGCATCGATATGGGCCATGATACCTAGGTTACGTGTATTTCTTAAATCATGTTCACGAGCCATACTTTTTTATCCTTTCTTACCAACGATAATGAGCAAATGCTTTATTAGCTTCTGCCATACGATGTGTATCTTCACGTTTTTTAACTGAAGCTCCAACTCCATTTGCAGCATCAACAATCTCGTTAGCTAAGTTTTCTGACATAGAATGTCCACTACGAGAACGAGAATATTGAACTAACCAACGAAGAGCTAAAGCTTGACTACGATCAGCTTTTACTTCAATTGGTACTTGGTAGTTAGCGCCACCTACTCTACGTGATTTAACTTCAAGAGCAGGTTTAATATTTTCCATTGCTTTTTCGAAAACCTTCATTGGATCTTCATTGGTTTTTTCTTTAACCATTTCAAAAGCATCGTAAAGAATTGTTTGAGCTTTTCCTTTTTTACCATCAATCATTAAACTATTAATAAGTTTAGTAACTAATTTTGAATTATATATTGGATCTGCTAAAACGTCTCTTTTAACTGCACGTCTTTTACGCATATTAATCCTCCTTTATTTTATTTTTTATCTTTTGGGCGTTTAGCACCATATTTAGAACGACCTTGACGACGTTTTTCAACTCCAGCAGTATCTAATGTACCACGAATAATGTGATATCTAACACCGATTAAGTCTTTTACACGTCCACCACGAATCATTACAACACTATGTTCTTGTAAGTTATGTCCTTCACCAGGAATATAAGCTGTTACTTCATAACCATTACTTAAACGAACACGAGCGTATTTACGTAAAGCTGAGTTTGGTTTCTTTGGTGTTAATGTACCAACACGAGTACAAACACCTCTTTTTTGTGGTGAATCTTGTTTAGTAGTTTTCTTTTCTTTACTATTAAAACCGATTCCAAGTACTGGTGATTTTCTCTTACGTACTTTTTCCCCACGACCTTTTCTAACTAATTGATTTATAGTTGGCATATTTTTCTCCTTTCCACTACACACATCCAGGTGTTTAGTTTTTAACCTTAATTAAAGATTTACCGAAGTAAACCTTAAATTCAAAAGCAACATTAATATAACATTTTGTACCTACAATGTCAATAATATTTTTATGTATTTTAGACTTTTTTGTTGAAATTTAATATATTCACCCATTGCCATTAATTAAATTTATACAGTTTATTATATAATTAAACACTGATGAACTAAAGAAAAATAGTAAATAATTATTCTTTAACTATAAATATATAAATAATTTATTAAAATATTTTTTATTTACAATTTATGAATGGTTCTATTTTTAAATTATTATTTATATTTTTTACTTTTACATAACCATCACAATTTATATTTAAATTTTCTTTTTCTTTTAAAGTTTCTAAGGTTATTTCTAATTCACTTAAATTAAAATTTTTATAATATGTATCTATATATTTCTTAGTATTTTCTATTACTAGTTCTTCATAATTATTTTCATTAAAATTCATAATACTATTACGAGATTTTTTAATACTTTTATAATTTACTTCAGCAACTATAAAACATGCTAGAAAAACACCAAAGAAAAGAGCAACAAAGCCATAAGATGTAGAACCTTTTTTATTTAATAACATTGAATAAGCTCCTTTCAAGATTTTTATCACTGAAGCGATATAATTTAGCTGGTCTTCCTAAAGTTGCTTCATTACTTTCATTTGTATCTTCAACTAAAGGTAACATTTTTTTACGAAAATTCCGACGATCAATTTTTTCATCAAGAATTTCTTCACATATTTTTTGTAATTCTGGCATCGTAAAATCCGCAGGAAATAAAATCTTCAAATTGTTCAAATTCAATAATTCACGTTTTAGTTCAAATATAGCATTTTTAATAATATCACCATGATCAAAAGCCATCTTGGGAATATTATTTATATCAAATAACTGATATTCAAAATCATAGTCTTTTAAACTATATTTATTTATTATTGTCATATAACTAACAGCTATCGTTCTTCTATCTTTATTACGATTGACTTCACTAAAGGTATGACATTCTTTTAAATAATCCCCTTTAATTTTAAATTTATTACATATTTTAGCCGCTGATGATTCTAGTGATTCATCAATCTTGAGCAAACGACTAGGTAATCTCCAAGCAACACTTCCCTCTTTTTTTAAAAGCAAAATTTTTAATTTTTCATCATCTACTGTAAAAATATTTAAAAAAACTTCAATTTGACACTCTATCATATACTACTTCCTTTTTATTTATTATATACCATATGTGTCTAAAAGACAATAAATTAAAAATAACCATAACGGTTATTTTATTTCAATTCGTTTATAACTTATTTCTTCATCTTTTTTAGGTAAAACTACTTTTAATACCCCATCAGTATAAGTAGCATCGATATGATTTTCATCAATACTTCCGACATAATAACTTCTCTTATATTCACCATAAAATCTTTCTTTTTGAATATAATTAACATCTTCTTCGGTACGTGTAGCTTTAATAGTTATATAACCTGAATCATAAATAACACTGATATTATTTTTAGAAAAATTAGGTAAATCAGTAAGTAATATATATTGATTATCATTATCAATAATATCTGTTTTTAAAGCACATTCACTTTCATTAAAAAAATTATGTTGTAGATAACTCATATTCTTCTCCTTTATTTTCAATAATTTCATCTATTAATTTATTTTCTATATGGTCTTTTATATATTTATCAATTTTTCTAGCTCCATATAATTTAAAATCAATATTTTTAATTATTTCATTTTTTAGTTTAGACGAATATTTTAATTTTATACCACGATTTTTATATTTATTCTTTAAATTGCTAAGTTTTAAATCAATTATTTTAATAATATCTTTTTCAGTTAAATAATTAAATCTAATAATATTATCAATCCTATTTATAAAAGCTAAGGAGAAAAACTCTTTTAACTCGCTTGTTTCAACTTTATGATTAAAACCAACTTTATCTTTTTCAAAGCCAACATTAGAAGTCATTATTATTACATAATTATTAAAATGAATTACTCTACCTTTAGAATCTTTTAAAGTACTATTATCTAATATTTGTAAAAATAAATTAATAACACTAGGATGAGCTTTTTCGATTTCATCTAAAATGATAACACCCGATCCCTTATCACGGACATCTTCAAAGATATTATGGGTCTCATCATAACCTACATATCCTGGTGGTGAACCAACAATTTTACTAACACTATGTGATTCAGAAAACTCACTCATATCTAATCTAATAATATTATTTTCATTGATTAATTTAGCTAAAGTGGTAGCTAATAAAGTTTTACCAACACCACTTGGTCCTAGAAATAGCATTGAATAACATTTGTTATCATCTTTAAAACCTAATTTTATTCTTTTAGTTAATTTAATTGTTTCATCTAAAGCATTATCTTGACCAAAAACAGTATTTTTGAAAACACTTTCAATTTTACTTATTATTTTGGCATTATCGTTTTCAATTTCATAAAGCGGGGTTTTAGTTTTAAAAGAAATAATTGATGCAACATCATTTAAAGTTACTTCTTTTTGATTAGTATCTTTCATACTTTCAATTTCTAACAAATTTATCAAATTCATTAATTCATTTTCTTTTTCTTTTAATGATGTCGCTTTATGAAAATTATGTTCTTTAATTGCTTTATTTTTTTCGTTTATTACTTTAATTAACTCACGATTGTAAGCATTATATTCTTTCATTTCTTTGGATTCTTTGATGCTTACCATAGCACATACTTCATCTAAAACATCAATTGCTTTATCAGGTTGATTACGATCATAAATATATTTATCAGTTAAATCTACAATGCTTTTAACAATAGTATCACTTATTTTAACCTTATGGTATTTTTCATAAATATTTTTAATATTAATTAAAATATTGATAGTTTCTTCTTTATTTGGTGTTTCTACTAGTATTTTTTGAAAACGACGATCTAAAGCATGATCTTGTTCAATAAATTTTTTATATTCTTCAATCGTTGTTGCTCCAATTACTTTTAATTTATTTCTTGCTAAAGCAGGTTTAAAAATATTTGAAGCATCAATTGCTCCTTCAGCACCACCAGCACCTACTAATGTATGAATTTCATCAATAAAAAGAATAATATCTTCATTTTCTTCAACTTCTTTAATTATTTTTCTTATTCTTTCTTCAAATTCACCACGATATTTAGTACCTGCAACACTACTAGCCATATCTAAAGAAATAATTCTTTTGTTTTTTAAACTTAAAGGAACTTCACCTTTAACAATTAAACGTGCAAGTTCTTCAACAATCGCGGTTTTACCAACACCAGCTTTTCCAATTAAAATAGGATTATTTTTAGTTCGACGTGATAAAATTTCGATCAATCTTTTTAATTCTTTTTCTCTTCCTATAGCTGGATCTAATTCACCTTTCATGGCTTTAAGATTTAAATCAATTCCTAATTCTTCAATAGTAAGTTTTTTATTTTTTTTGTTTTTATTTTTAGGATTAATAGGAACAACAAAATCGTCCAAATTTATGTTAAGCTCTAATAAAATACGATAAGCTATTCCATCACCTTCTTCTAAAATACTTGTAAATATTTCTTCAGTTGTTACTTCATTTCCATTTTCTTTAGCATTTATAACTGAAGACTCAATTACACGTTTTAACAATGGTGTATAGATAAATAAGTCTTTACTTTCTTCACCAATTCCTAAAGCATCAACTATTTCATCTTTAATTTTTTTATATGTTAAACCTTTTTCTTCAAGTTTTTTTCTTACTTTATTGGGAATACACATAATAGCAAGTAATACATGCTCAGTTCCTATATATTCATGTTTTAACTCATACATTTCTTTTTTAGCAAGCATCAAAATCTTACGGGCTTCTTCTGTAAAATTAACAAACATTTTATTCCTCCCTTTACTATTCTATGCTTATTATGAACAAATAAAGATGATTTTAAGCAACAAAAAAATCTAAAACTTGCATTTTAGATTTTACTTGTAATCCAAGACTCGATTTCTTCTTTATCTTTATAACCGATTGTTTTAGCAATTACTTCACCATTTTTAAATAAATATAAAGCAGGAATACTCATTATTCCATATTCACGAGCTAATTCTTCAAATTCATCAACATTTACTTTAACAATGTTATATTTAGAACTTAATTCTTCTAAAACTGGAATTAACATTTTACATGGTCCACACCAATTAGCAAAAAAATCAACTAAAACTAAATCATTATTTATTATTTCTTTAAAATTGTCATCTTTACTCAAAATCTTCATAATTAACTTCCTTTCTATATTTAGATAATACTGTTTCAGCATTATTTATTTTCAACTTATTTTTTTCAATTAATTTATCAGCTGAATCGATAGATAATATATCATATTTTAGAAATAAGTCTAGTACTTCTAAATTAAATTCATTCGCATCTTTATTCTTTGAATAATCACTTTTTAAGATTTCAAAATCTTTCATCATTATAACTGAATCATCAACAATTCCTGATAATATCGGAGTGTTTTCTAACATCGAATAACTAAAGCGAGATTCTTTTAATTCTTTAACATTAAAAATTGGTAATGAAAGAAAATATACAAAAGCAAAACATATAACATATCCTTCAATTGCCCCAACAATCGCTCCTGCTAATTTTGATGGGATACTTAAAACAATTGTAAGTTTAAGTATTTTTTCAATTATTTTAGATACAGTTACAGCTATTTTCAGTAATATACTTAAGACAATAGCTACTACTAAAAAAGCAATAATTTCATAAAAAATAATATTTATAACAGAAATGTTTTTAAAAAATCCGTTAAAATTGAAAAAAGGTAAATTTTCATAAAGAATTATGGAAACATAATTTTTGAATACAAACGAAAGTATTATAACTAAAATTATGCCACCAAACGCGACTGTACTATATAAAAATCCTCTTTTTAAGCCAACAATCGCGAATATAATAACTATCAATATGATAATTGCATCGATAAGATTCATAACTACCCTCCTTATAAATTATATTATAAATTTAAAAATAAATAAAGTAAATTGATTGAAAGTATGATAAAATAATTATGATAGGATGTGTTTATATGACAATTACTGTTAAAATTACAGAAGAAACTAAAAAGGCAATGGACGAATTTTATAAAGATCTTGTACGTCCCAAAACTCCACAATATGCTCTTTTTCAAGCTGATGATGGTGATACAGTTGTAACATTATACGAATCTGGAAAAGCTGTTTTTCAAGGAAAAGATGCAGATCTTGCAAGTCAATATTGGATTGAAACTGAAAAAATAAATGCGGGAACAGTTCATTATACCAATAGTGATGAAAAAGGTAAAAAAGAAAAAAAAGAAATTAAAAAAGACATGAAACTTTATAATGCTACGACAATTGGATCAGATGAAGTTGGTACTGGTGACTATTTTGGTCCTATTGTTGTTACAGCTTGTTATGTTAATAAAGAAAATAAAGAATTTTTAGAAGAATTAGGTGTTCGTGATTCTAAAAAATTAACTGATGAAAAAATTTTAGAAATTGTTCCGAAAATCGTCAGAGTTATTCCTTATAACACAGTTATTTTAAATAATAAAGAATATAATAGTCGTTATAGTTCCAATATTAATATGAACGCAATCAAAGCTATTATGCACAATAAAGTTTTAAGTAATATTTCTAAAGAACATAATGATTTTGAATATGCTGTTGTTGATCAATTTACTTATCCTAATGCTTATTTTAGTTATTTAAAGAATTGTTCAAATGTTTTTAGAAACATAACATTTTTAACTAAAGCAGAAGATCAAGTTTTATCAGTTGCATGTGCTTCGATTATTAGTCGCTACGTTTTTATCAAAGAAATGGCTAAAATTAGTAAAGAATTAGGAATATTAATTCCTAAAGGAGCATCGACAGCTGTTGATGAAGTAGCTCTTAAAATAGCTTTAGAAAAAGGTTTTGATGTTTTAACAAATTATGTTAAATTAAATTTCAAAAACACTGAAAAAGTTAAAGAATTATTAAAAAACGCCTAGGCGCTTTTTTTATAAAAAAAACGCTTTTAAGCGTTAACCTTTATCAACACATGTTGCTTTTCCTGGCTCTGAACCTTCAACATATATTTTATCAAACATAGTACAAGATGATTTTGTTATGGCATCTTGCAAATAACCACCTAACAATTTTACTAAGCTTACAACAATTACACTTATAACAGCAATGATAAGTAAGTATTCTACTAATGCCTGTCCTTTTTTATTCAATTTCATAACAAATCTCCTCACTACTCTATCTAATATAAGTTTATACTTTTTTTTATATTTTGTCAAACAAAATTTTATGTTAAAATATTATTGGTGATAATATGAAAATGTGCATTTCTTTTAAAGATCGTTTAATAGGAAATATGTTTAAAAAAGAAGTAATTGATATGTGTTTTCCTAAGTGCAATAGTGTACATACGATGTTTATGAAAAAACCAATAGATATTTACATGACTGATAAAAATTTTAAAGTCTTGTATGTTTTTAAAAATGTTAGACCTTATAAGATCATTTTACCAAAAAAAGGAGCTTATTATACTATCGAAACAGAAATAAATAAATATAATTATCAAATTAATGACATTATTAATTTTATATAAAAAAGCATTGGCAAAAGCCAATGTTTTTTTAGTCATTATCTTGAAATTCAAATTCCAAATCTAATATACGAACAGTATCACCATCTGAAGCTCCTAGTTCACGTAATTTATCATCAATTCCTAACTTTCTTAATTTATTAGCAAATCTTAATATTGATTCATCAGTTTGAAATTTCGTCATTTTTAATATTTTTTCAACTTTTTCGCCCTTTATAACCCAAACACCATCTTCATTAGTGATTTCAAATGGTTTTTCTTCTTCAAATTTATATAGTATATGACTTTCAAATTTTTCTTCATCATATAAAGGTTCTTTTTTAACTTCATCAAGAATATCAGCAAGACGATATAAAACTTGATCAATACCTTCTTTTGTAACAGCTGATATTGGATAAACTTCAACATTTACTTCTTTTTTAAATCTTTCTAAGTTTTCTAAAGCACCTGGTAAATCCATTTTATTAGCAATTACTATTTGCTTTTTATTAAGTAAATTAGTTTTAAAATTAGCAAGTTCATTATTGATTATTTTATAGTCTTCTATTGGATCTCTACCTTCAGCTGAACCCATATCTACTATATGAGCTATTACTCTAGTTCTTTCAATATGTTTTAAGAATTGATCGCCTAAGCCTTCACCTAAAGAAGCGCCTTCTATTAAACCAGGTAAATCTGCGACTACAAAAGAACGATTATCCTTAGTTTTTACAACTCCTAAATTAGGTGATAATGTTGTAAAATGATAAGCAGCAATTTTAGGACGTGATGCTGAAATGTCTGAAATAAATGTTGATTTACCAACACTAGGCATGCCAACTAAACCAACATCTGCTAAAAGTTTTAATTCAACTTTTACCTTTCTTGTTTCACCTGGTTCACCATTTTCAGCATAACTTGGGCAAAGATTCGTTCTAGTTGCTAATGCCATATTTCCTTTACCACCACGGCCACCAGTTGCAACAATTACTTCTTCACCATTTTTTGTTAAATCACCAATTATAAGGCCAGTTTCTTGATCAGTAATAACTGTACCAACAGGGACTTTAACAATTACATCAGGAGCACTTTTGCCGGTCATTCCCTTACCTAAACCATTTGCACCTTTTTCACCCTTTATCACACGGCGATATCTTAGATCAATTAAAGTATTTAATCCTTCATCGGCTTTAAAAATAATGTTACTACCTTTGCCACCATTGCCACCATAAGGGCCACCCATTTCAATATATTTTTCACGGCGATAAGCCATACAACCATTACCACCATTACCTGCTATTAATTCTACAGTTACTTCATCTAAAAACATGTTTTCACCTCCCCAAAATTATAACTTATTTTTATTTAAAAGTAAAATATTTTTTATAAAAAAAGAAGTGTTTACTTCTTCTTATTCCCTTTCATTGTAACTACAATTAGTATTACAATCACAACAACTAAACCAATAATAACATAATTTAAATTATTTGAAGTTGTCTGATTTGATGCAATTGCTCGAGAAGCAATCGCTAAAATATTTATACATGAACTTAAATTCATGTTTAATTCTTCCAAAAGTAAATTCATGTATACTCTCCTCTCAAAATATTAAAGCTCCTACGGCCACGAAAGTAACAAGAGCATTATAAATTGCTTTTATGAAAATAGGAACAAATAGATTATCTGTTTTACTAAAAGTATAAGCTTTAACAAGGCCAACTGCGAAATAGGAAAAAGAGCCAGCTATTGCTACTAATGTAAAATTTGCTGAATAAGCAATATTATAATACCAAAAGAACAATGAACTTAAAACCATAAATAGCCATTTATTAGAAATAACATCTTTAAGAGTTTTTTCAAAAACAATTTCTTCAACTATTGGATAATATATAATTGTCATTAAACCAATTCTAAATGGATTATTTTTAAAAGATTCTAAAAGAGAATTATCATTAGATGTACCACCATCTATCTTAAAAATACTATTTATTAATAAATTTATAATCGGAACTAATACAATGATTAAGATAGAAAATATTAAAATCATTAATATATTTCTCTTTGCATTTTTTTTAAAATCTTTTAAATAATTTTTTAAATCATTCCGATATATATAAATTAAGCCAACAATCAAAATTAAATTAGAAACAAATTCAAGTATAGAATCAAAACTATGATTAAATAATTCTTTAATTACATTAATTAATTGATGCCACAAAAAATAAAAAATTATTACTGAAACACTTATTAAAAGAGTTTTACTCCTATCAATATTTTTTTTTGCACGAGTCATTATAATCACCTACTATAATTAGTATACCAAATATACAATTTTTATCAATAATAATTACACTTATTTACAAAAAAACAGTCACAATAATCGCAACTGTTTTAAGTTAATACTTCTTACATCCAAGGTAAAATTAATTTTAATATTTGCCAGATACTCATCTTCTGTTCCTCCTCTCTATACTACTTTACAATTACATTATATCACATATTTTAAATTTTGAAATATTTATTTTTATTTACATGTAAATTTAGTATAATCCGCTTATTTTTCCTGATTTGCTTATTTTCATTTTTAAATAAGCTGGTTCTTTAGATAAGCCAGGCATTGTCATAATATTTCCCATTAAACAAACAACAAATCCTGCTCCACTTGATAATCTAACGTCAGTAACTGTCATTGTAAAATCTCGAGGAGCACCTAAGATTTTTTGATTATCAGTTAATGAGTATTGGGTTTTAGCTATACAAACTGGTAAATTACCAAAACCATTTTGTTCATATAAAGCAAGTTTTTCTTTAGCTTGATCACTTATAACTACATTTGATGCACGATATATTTCTGTACACACTTTATTTATTTTTTCAATTAGACTCAAATTATAATCATAAAGTTGATGATAATCTACTTCATTATCACATATTTTTATTATTTTAGAAGCTAATCCTAAAGCTCCTTCACCACCTTTAGCAAATGATTCAGAGATATCAAAAGAACAACCTAAAGCTTCTACATAATTTTTAACAAATTTTATTTCTGACTCGGTATCAAAGTTAAATTTATTTAAACAAACAATGATGTTTTTAGTATATTTTTGCATATTTTCAATATGAGTTTTTAAGTTTTCAATTCCTTTAGCTAAAGCTTCCATGTTTTCCATGTTAATTGCATCTTTTAAAACACCACCATTGTATTTCATCGATCTTATTGTTGCATTAATTACTATAGCATTAGGTTTAATTGAAGCATTAGGACATTTTATATCTAAAAATTTTTCCGCACCTAAGTCAGCTCCAAATCCCGCTTCTGTTACTACATAATCAGCTAATTTCAAGCCCATTTTAGTTGCTATAATACTATTACAACCATGAGCAATATTCGCAAATGGACCACCATGAATAATAGCTGGATTATTTTCTAATGTTTGCACTAAATTAGGTTTAATAGCATCTTTTAATAAAATTGCTAAAGCATCAACACATTTCAAATCGCGAGCAAAAATCATTTTACCTTTTTTATTATATCCAATTAAAATATTACCAAGACGTTTTTTCAAATCATTTAAATCTGTTGCTAAACATAAAATAGCCATTATTTCACTAGCAACAGTAATATTATATTTGTCTTTTCTTTCTAATCCTTTATTATCATAACGAATAATGACATTTCTTAAGGCGCGATCATTTAAATCAACACATCTTTGGAAAGTAATACGTTCCAAATCTAAATTTAATTTATTACCTTGATAAATGTGATTATCAATAATAGCACATAAAAGATTATTACAAGTTTCAATAGCATGCAAATCCCCAGTAAAATGCAAATTAATGTCTTCCATTGGTACAACTTGAGAATATCCACCACCAGTGGCACCACCTTTAATTCCAAATACTGGACCTAGTGAAGGTTCACGCAAAACAACTAGACTATTCTTACCTAACTTATTTAAAGCATCATTTATACCAATACTCATAGTTGTCTTACCTTCACCATATGGTGTTGGATTAGTACTAGTTACTAAAATCAATTTACCATTTTCTTGATCCTTAAATTTTTTCATAATATCTAAACTTATTTTAGCTTTAGTATTACCATAAACCTCTAAATAACGATTAGGAATATTTAACTTTTTCGCTACTTTTTTTATATCTAATTTCTTACTTTCATTACTTATTTCAATATCTGTTTTCATTGTTTACCTCCCTAATATAATTATACAATAAAAAAATGCTATTTAATAGCATTTTGTTAATTATTCAGCAGGATAAACACTTACTTGTTTGCGATCTTTTCCTAAACGTTCAAATTTAACAACGCCTGAAATCTTAGCATAAACTGTGTCATCGCTTCCAATACCAACGTTTTTACCAGGATAAATCTTAGTACCACGTTGACGATATAATATAGAGCCACCTGTTACGAATTCGCCATCAGCAGCTTTAGCACCTAATCTCTTTGATTCTGAATCACGACCGTTCTTAGTTGAACCTTGTCCTTTTTTATGAGCTAACAATTGAATATTCAATACTAGTAGATTCATAATCAATGCACCTCCTCTATTTTAATATATTTTTTATAAGTTTTTTCTAATTCTTTTAATAATTCCATCATATTAGTTATTAAAAGATCCACCGTTTTTTCATTCTTTAAAACATTAATAACAATTAAACCATCTTTAGCTTCGGCATCAATTGCTTCCCTATCGATTCTAATAATTGCATTAATTGTTGTTGTTGCGATACTTGTTACACTCGCACAAACAATGTCATGACCAAATTCTGCATAACCAGCATGTCCAGTTATCATAATTTGATTTTCACTTTTTTTTACTTTAATCATAATTAACCTTTGATTGATTTAATTTCAATCTTAGTGTATGGTTGACGATGTCCTTGAGTTTTACGATATTGTTTCTTTGGATTATATTTGAAAACTTTAATTTTCTTATTTTTTCCATGTTTAATAACTTCACCTTCAACAGATGCGTTTTCAACATATGGGAAACCAACAACATCATTTACCATTAATACTTTGTCAAAATTTACTTTAGATCCAACTTCAGAATCTAATTTTTCAACGTATAAAACTGTTCCTTCTTCAACATAGTATTGTTTTCCACCAGTTTCAATAATTGCTTTCATTTTTTACCTCCTAACATTTCTAATACTCGCCTTTAAGGTACATAAATGTTTAAAACCTTTTTGGTGCGGTTGTAGAGTGAGGCCCTACACAGTTATTAATTTTAACACAGTTATTTTGTAAAGTCAAACTTTTTTCTTTAATTTCAAAGGAAAAAGTCTTATTAATAAACAATAAGACTTAAAACTATTCAATTATTCCATAATTAAACGCCTTTTCTTTTAAATATTATAGTAACTAAATTATTTTTGCTAAATAAACACTTTAAAATTATATTTTAATCACGGATTATATTTAATATATAACAATTGCTTTTCATCAATTATTCCCTTCTTAGTTTTAAAATAATGGTAATTATCTTTATAAAATTTATTAATATCTTGAATTATCTTAAATTTTTTAAACTTAAAATTATATAAATATCTTTCATATAAGAATTTTTGATACATTAATTCATGATTTATAAATTCATCTTTTAATTTAATAATAATTAAAATACTAAAAATTATATATAAAAGTTCATGCTTAAATATTGATAAAAATAACAAAAACAAAATTAAAAAAAGTGATAAATAATTAGTTATACTATGACTCAATTTAAAAGGAAAAAATTTATTTAAGAAAATATTTAATATTTTAGATCCATCCATAGGATAAATGGGTATTAAATTTAAAAATAAAATAATAAAACTAAAATAATTAAAAATTTTTAAATTCAAAATATTCATAAAAATAGTAAATAATATTTGGACAACAGGCCCCATAATAGCAATTAGAAATTCTTCTTTTAAAGGTTTATTTAAACTTTCATTAAAAATAGTAATACCACCAAATGGTAATATTACTACTTTCATAACTTTCCATTTCAGAATTAAAGCTGTTAAAAAGTGCCCCATTTCATGAATAAGAATAATAGTCATAAAAATAAAAATATTTTTAAAATTACCAGTTATTAAAGCAATCAAAATAGTAATATAAGTTAAAGGATGGATTTTAAATATATTTTTCATAAGATATTTTTTGACCATTTTCCTTAAAAACTAAAATTAATTCTTTATCGTTAGCTTCACCAATAAGCATTCCTGAATCAATGTAATCATATAGTTTAACCGCAACATTAGTAATATTACAATACATAGTTTCAACATTATCTACTTGACTTACAATCACACATAAACCATAATCATCTTTAGTACCAACATGAATTACCAATCCTTTTTCTAAACTTGGAACTAAATAATTACTAGTAACAGTTAATTTAACACCATCTTTATAGTCTTCTTTTTTAGAATAAACAAGTTTTTCATTAAAAACTGTTTCTGTTTTATTGACTAGATCTTTAAAAGGCATAGACGAACCAAAAAGATCTTCATATTTTTTATTTAAAGCAGCGAATGAAAAAGTTTTATCTAAAATATTTATTTTAAACCAAGTTTTAAATTCTAAATTGCTTTTAATTAAAATCATGGTTGTTAAAAGCAAAATGATTGTCAACATCAATTTAATTATTTTAGTTTTCATATTTCACCTTCAATTTTCTTCTTTTTACAAGAAAAACTATAGCTATAAAAAATATATTTAAAATTAAAGAATTTAGAACTATATTCAAATATCTTTTTAAATCAAAAGATATATATTTTATTAAAGATAAAATTAAAAAGGAAAATGTGTAATAATAAATTATTAACATTATACTTAAATATAAAATATTAATGAAATTATATCTAAATTTTTTAAAATAAAAATTAATAAAATAAGCAATCGTTAAAAATATAAAACTATTATAAAAAAGAATATTAGCATATAAAAAATCATAAAGTAAACCGATTAAAAAGGAAATAATATAATATTTTTTTAAATTATCTCGAGGTAAAAAAATAAATATTAGAACTGTAAATAAAGAATAAGGGGCATATTTTAAAATTATTCCATCAAGAATAAAACTAAATATTAAGCTCATCTTTTTAAAACCGAAACATACATGATGTTATTAAAATCAACCGGTGTTTCTATTTTAACAATTGGGGTCAAATTAAATTGATCAGTTACAACATCAGCCACTTCTCCTATATATATTCCTGATGGATAAATATAACTCATTCCTGTTGTCACTACTTTACTATTTTTTTTAATGTTAGTATTTTTTAAACCTTGCATTATTAAATAATTATCTTTATATTCATATATTAAACCTGGGATTTCTTCTTCATCTAATATTTTAGCTGATACTTTATTTAAATTATTGGTTATTAAGCGAACAACACTATTATCATTCATTACTTCAATAACTGTTCCAATCAAAGCATTATTGCTAGTTACACACATTCCCTCTTCTAAACCATCTTTTTTTCCTTTATCGATTATTAAAGTATTAAACCAACCTTCTAAACTTCTAGAGATAACGGAAGCATTTGTAGCTTGATAATCAGATAATATTGTTTTTAAATCATTTAATTTTTGTAATTCTTTGATTGTTTTTTTTAATTCTAATATTTCTAATTCTTCATTGGTATAACTTACTTCTAAAGTATTATTTTTAGTAAAAATACCAAGAAAATTAAAATAAATATTTTTTAAATAACTATTATAAGTATTAGCTGTTTTAAAATTAATTTTTAAAAATACTATAAATACAATAATGCCAAGTATTGTTAAATATTTTTTCATCATATATCTCCATTCTCGAAAAAACTATAATATTTATCTTTACCAATGATCAAGTGATCAATAATCGGAATGCCGTGTAAATTACCAATTTCCAGTAATTGACTTGTTAAAATTTTATCAGCTTTTGATGGTTCTACATTACCACTTGGATGATTATGAATACAAATAATAGAAGAAGAACATAGTAAATAAGCTTCTTTAAATATTTCACGAGGATGAACTAAACTACGATCTAGAGTTCCTTTAAAAAGTAATTTAATAGAAATAATCTTTTTACTTGCATCTAAATAAACAGCATAAAAACATTCTTGCATTTCATCATGAAATTTATCTTTAAAGTAATCATATATTATTTTAGAATTAGTTATTTTTAGATCAAAAATACTATTATTGATTTTTTTAATTCTTTTAGATAATTCAATTGCTGCCATAACATTAGCTATTTTAGTAGGACCGAGGCCTTTAATTGTAGCTAATCTTTCATAAGTAATCATAGGTAATTCATTAATATTATTAACAAGTGATAAAATGGCAACTGATAGTTCTTTAGCACTCCGATATTTATTGCCAGAACCAATTAAAATAGTTAGTAATTCTTCATTAGAAAGAGCTTCAGATCCAAACTCACGCATTCTTTCTCTTGGACGATCCTGTAAAGGTAATAATTTAATATTATTCATTTAACACCATCTCTTCATACTTTTTAGTAACTTCAGCACAGATACTTTTTATGGTCTCCTCCTTTGTAACAGCATTTAATAAATAATCATATTGATCAATTAAATTAGCAAATTCTTCACTTTGAATATTAAGTTCTTTAGCAAATATTTCATAACCTAAAGTTTTAAAATACTTTTGAATTATATTTATATTGTCTTTATTTCTAGTAAAACACCCATAAACATAATATTTATCACCTATCTTTTCATAGGTATATTTTTTTAATTTTGATGTATTTTTTTGCATACTTTCATAACTAGAATAAACACCTTGCTGAATAAAATATATTTTTTTTACAACCATATCAACAGGTGATGACTTATATTGATTAAAAATTAATTTAGAAAATAATAAACCAATGATAATTGCACTTCCAACCATAATTATTTTTTTCATTTTATCACCTACTAAAATATACCTCTTTATAGGTGTCGATCCCTGTCTAAAAAAATTTTTTTTGAAAAAATATTGCAAATAATTTTAAAACGTGTTATTATATAGCAGTAACCGAAGAGATGGACCTTTAGCTCAACGGTTAGAGCATCCGGCTCATAACCGGGCGGTTGTAGGTTCGAATCCTACAAGGTCCACCACGCGGGTGTGGCGAAATTGGTAGACGCACTAGACTTAGGATCTAGCGCCTCCGGCATGGGGGTTCGAGTCCCTTCACCCGCACCAAATTGCTAAAATATGCCCTATTTATTCATTAAATAGAGAGTATTTTATATATTTGTATGATTAAAAAAAGTTTGTCTCAAATGTGCTATTTTTTAATCGAATCGAATTAAGGGTGTTAATCACCTTTTTTTCATCTTTTGGCATATATTTCAAATAAGTATCGATTGTAGTACTTATATTCTCATGACCTAATCTATTTTTTATATCGACAATATCTATATTATTTTGATATAATAATATTGCATGAGAATGTCTAAATTCATGTATTTTAATAGGCTCTAGATTTATATTTTTACAATATAAATCTTTTTTTCTCTTTAAAGTTGTAAATGATATATATTTATCTCCACCAAAAATAAAGAAGTTATTATCAAAATTAGTATAATTAGATTTATAATACTCTCTTAAACGCATTAATTCTTTACAAAGTAAAATATCGATATTAATTATTCTATTTGATTTATTAGTTTTTGGTGTTGTAATTGTTCCATGTCGCGTAAGCTGTTTATTAATACATATAGTTTTATTTATAAAATTAATATCATTAAATTTTAGTCCTAATAACTCACCTTTTCGCAAGCCTGTATAATATAAAGTATTAAATAGAGTTTTATATATAATATCATTTATTGAATTTATAAAAATATTATACTCATTATAGGACCATATTTTTTTTATTTTTTTAATTTCATTATTTTTAAAATTACCAAATATTCTTGAAACATTTTTTTCTAGTTCAAAAAAAAGCATACAATAATCTAAAAAGCCATTAAAATAATAATGTAAATTTGATTTATAATTATAGCTAAAATCAAAATTATTTATATAATTTTGCCAATCAATTATATCTTTTATAGTAAGATCATATATATTCTTATTTTTAAAATAATTTAATATATATGTTTTTAATCTCCTTTCATTTGTCTCAAATGTGCTATTTTTCAATTTAAGCTTAATATAACTTAAATATTGAGGTATAGCGTCCTCAAATGTTAATTTTTCCATAATACCTCCTGACCTGGAAATATTATAGAAATTTTAATTATTTTGTCAATTCATATATCACTTCCTTATATCAAGAATATCATAAATGTCAAATTTTTTCACTAAAAAAATTAGTTTTCTGGACTAATTTTTATTTTTTCATTTAATTTTTCTAATTCTTCTTTAATAGCTTTAGTATTTTTATTAATTTGATACATTTTAATAGGAACATATAAAACTATATATAAACTAATTGATATACTAAGTATAATTATTAATGTTAATGTTCCTTCATCTAATCCATTTCTAACAATCTCCAACATACAATCACCAAATATATTATACCATATATTTCTAAAATTCCATGTTTAATAATTCTTCTTTTTCGGATTTTGAAACACTGAAACTTTTTAATATGTCTTTTTTTGCCATTTTAAGGCTATTGTAAGACTCAATTTTATAATATGGTAATCCAGTATTAAGTGCGCCTAAATATTTCGTAATATAACCGTCATATACTCTTCTATTTAGAAAATATATTGTTTGATATTCTGCATTAACATTTTCTTTTTTGTCATTTTCATCGTTTTTTGATCCAACAATGTCGCTAGTGATTTTAAATTTTACTTTACAAATAAATGGTAATAATAGCAATTTTTTATATTCTATTACATTCCAGAATTCTTCAGATACACACAATACTCTTTTTATAACTCTAGACAAACTCTGACTATTAGTATAAATCATTTCATAATCTAAGTGCCTATGTACTTGAAAAAAATGTGCGATGCAATCTGGAAAGTCTTTATATTCCATAGAGTCATAGATATATTGGAGTTCATCAATGAAAAAATTAGCTTTATGACCAAAATTCCATTTTATACGCATGTCAGTAAATCTTATTTTATATGAAAAGGTGCCATAAAATTCTCGCTCTTCTTCATCACATTCTTCGTAATATTCACAGTCTAATTCTTGATCATATATTTTCTTAATAGGTACAGCATTCTTAATCTGACCGTCAGGCTGTAAATATTTAAATTTTTCTTTTTGATACCAAAGTAAGATCGGATAGTTAGAATAAATTGAATTATAGAATATATAATTTTCTTTTTTTCTCTTTAACAATGGATTTTGTCTTTTAAAAAGTAAAATTGCTATTCTAGTTAAATTTAAAGTCTTGCCTCCACCAGGTGGTGCAGTTAATACTCTTACTGCCATTTAAATTCTCCTCTTATAGTTTATAGTTCGTATTATTATATAAAATGGACATAGAATTAATATTAAAAATGCTATTGTCATTGCAATATAAATTACTCCATAAACCCAAGTTAAATTTTCCGGCAAATTTGGAAGCAGTGTATTAGCAAGTTCAATCATCTTGATCACCTTTTCCAAAAATAGTTTTCATACTATCATTCATAAAACTATTTAAATCAAAATTTCTTTCAATTTTTGGCGTTAAAAATTTAGTTTTAATTCGCTTATAAGAAAATACTATAACTAGAATTGTCGATATATTTAACATTATTGATAATCCTAAAATAAAATAGATCATTTATTACCTCCTAGTGATTTTATCATTTCAAAAATTATAGTAAAAAGTGTAATCGTAACTAAATATGCTAATAATGGAATATCAAATATTTTAAAATTAAATATCGATGTAAAAAAGCTTATAAATAAATCTAATAACTCCATTATCTAATAAACTTATATATAAAAAATGCTAAAATTAAAGTAATACATGTGATTAATAATGCTGATATTTCACTTGGTAAACTATTTAAAGAGTCTACTATTATGTTTTTTATATTACTAAAAAAATCTATATATTCACTCATTTTTTATATTCCTTTCATTAACGTCTATTAGCTGATTTAATTACTATAATTATTATTGAACCTACAATTACACTTAAAATATATAAATATAAATTACTTGATTTAATTTTTTCCCATACATTTGAAAAAAGTGTAAAAATATTACTATTTTTATTTTTAAATAGATCGTTAAATACACCTAAAATATTAGAATTTTCTCTAACCAATGCTGCTTGTCCATTTATATATGCGTCATTTAAATCAATAATTATTGTTTTACCAGTTTCGTCAATTATTGGTGATTTTTTAAGATCATTTGTATATGTCATACTTGCGTTATCACTTAATTTAAATATAAATTTATCTTCATTACCTTTTTCTAATTCTTTCTTAACAAGTAATACTATTTCATTAAGATTTAGCCTATTTGTTTCAAATTCATAATAATACCAACCATCAATTTTACCTATTGAATTTAAACATAAAATTGCATTTTCGCTCGATTTATTAGTTGTTTTATCATAAGTATATAGCTCTAAATTTTCAAATTTTGTTTTAAATGCTAAATATACTTTTTGACCTTTATTAGCACCGATATTAATGAATCCATAGTCATAATTTTTATTATACATATAAATTTCAAAATTGATTTCATTAATTAATTCTGATAATTCACTATTTTCCCAAAGTACATATATATCTAAATCACCAGTTAATTCAGCATCTAAATCTACTTGCTGAGTAAATTCCTGGTCATAATATAAACCTACTTCGTTAAAACCATCTTTTGAAATGCTTATATTTCTAAATAAAGTACTTAATGTTTTATTTGCGTAAAAATAAGTCACATCACCATTATAAGTAACCTTTTGATTTTGAAAAAAGCTATCTGTTATAATTCCGTCGTCAGTATGAATTGTAATTTTGTGTTGATCATATAATGTTATTGGTGAATAGCTCATACAATATGGAGTGAGAGAATTATCATTTCCAACTACACCTTTAGAATTGTTTGTTAATATATAATAATTACTATCTAAATTAATAATGTCTGCAGTAATATTGGAATTATATATCCATTCACCATCAATTAAATCATATTTATCAACATGTACAATTGCATCTTCATTTTCTAATGATTTCATTTGATAATAACTTAAGTTACCATTGCAACTTGTTATTTTAGGATAAAACACATAATTAGACTCATTCCAACCTACCATATGTATTGTATATCCTGTATCTTTTTTCCATTGTCTATAAATAAAAAATTTAGTTATGTTGTCTGGAAGATCAGGGAAATTATATAATTTACCATTGTCTTTATAAATTTGTAATGCTGAAATTTTCATAAATGGTAATTTTATGTTTGATTTTGAAGCTAAAGCTATTAATAAATAAATTAATAATACTAGTGCTAATAATTTACCAAGCGTTCTGAAGAATGATCCAAATAACCAATCAGAAATTTTTTTAATCATCAGTCATCGTCCTCCAGCCAATTATAGTCAAAATCAATCATTACTGCTTTAGGTTTATAATTTTTATCAAGTCTTTGTTTATCTTTTATTAATCTCATTCTTTTTAATCTTATATCTTTTTCAAAATCACGTAATTCTTTATCTTCTTCATATTCACGAATTTTCAATATTTTTGGTAAAATGCTTATTATTGCAAACATCATTGTAATAATAAACATAAACAAGCCAAACATAAGTGATAATTTAATATAATTATTGTCTGTTAATATATTCAAATAATTTTTTACATGTGATAGCACCATGTTAAAACAATTAAATATTTTTGTAATAAATGTATTAAATGTCATTGTTTTAAATCAATAATTAAATTTATTACCCAGAAGAATATACAGATTAAGAGCATAAATAAAATTATTCTTCCTATAATTGTGTTGGCAAACCAGAACCAAAAATCGCCAAGTGCTGCCATCATTACGTTAAAAAATGTTTGAAATTCTGTCATAAAAGGACTCATAACTATCACCTACTATAATAATTTTAATTTTTGTTGTTGTTTAAAGTCAAATTTTTAGGCTGTTTTTTTTAAAATCTGAAGTGTGTAATTATGTAACAAAATACGAATACTATAAAATCAAATATAATTAATGCTATCATTATTTGATAAAATTTTATATTTTTAGATTCTAAATCTTTATAAAAGTCATTAATTAAATGTGCTATATCATTAATTGCTCCGACATTATTGTCGGTAATCTCGCAAGCTAGTCCATAATTTTTATTGTAAGCTATTTCTTTTAATGTATTATCTGTATAAATATCTACACTTGTTTGTATTATTTCGTTAAATAAAGCACTATAATCTGTTCCATTGTCATTCCATAAATCATTTCTTAAAAAATATGATTTTGTACTATTTACTATGATATATTCTTTATTTGTAATATAAGGCTTAAACGAATTATTTAATATATATGCATAATATTGTTCACCAAATTTAACAACAATAAAATTTTCTGGGTTTTCTGGCAAAGCTGGTAAATCATTTACATTACAAGTTTCTGCATTGACGTTACTTATAAAACCTAAAATTGCTATGATAATTAATAAGATCTTTTTCATTTTATCACCTACTTTAATTTTAATTTTTGCTGTTGTTTAAAGTCAAATTTTTGGGCTGTTTTTTTCATTAAAAAAGATCGTATTAACGACCTTTGCGTGCATGGTATACTAGTCTGAAGATAATTCCTAAAACTACGAATAAAATTAGTAAACCAAACATTATTTGAAAAATTACATTACTTAATAATGTATTTCCAACTGTGCCCATAATTGATGTTATTTTTGTAATTACGGTTTCAATTGCTGTCCATAATGCATCCATAGCGCTTGTTTCTACTTCTAAAAATTGCATAAAGTAGATCTCCTTTCATTAAATTTAATAAAAAAAATACCAGGGGTTCGAACCTGATATTTATTGAGGGTTGTAAGACGGAAGTTATGTTTTTACCGATATTGAGTTTATTAGATATTAATTAGATAAGATTAGAGGATCTGATTAATGATTTTAAACCTTTATCGTCTTACAATTATATTGTACAAAATCTATTTTTTTGTTGTCAAATTTTTTGAGTTATTTTTTTATTAAAATAATAAAGACTTAATTTTTACTTTACCAGTTAAAATATTCTCTTCAGTTTCATAAGAAATTATCTTTTCTTCATCAATAGCATTTTGCAATTCTTCTTCTAATTCTTCATCATATTCAAGAAATAATGCTGGTGCTATTATTGTTCCATAGTAAGAATCAAAATCTGATTTTATACCTAAAATAATTCTTAAAAATTGTTCTCCTGTTTCTTTTCCATTGTCATCTTTTTTCATAAATGTTGAATAACCTATTATTTTACATTTTTTATCTTTCATATTTTCTCCTATTTTATTTATTTTTTATGTAGCTACATTTTAATTTTATTATTCTTAAGCAAAAAATGTCAAATTTTTTGTATAATAAAATATAATTATAATATATTAAATATATGTATATATATTTATATATATTATGGGTCTCATTTTTGATACCTTTTTGGTCTCATTTTTGAGATCCCCCCAGTCTCATTTTTGATACCTAGGGGTCTCATTTTTGATACCTTTGTAAAAACATGTAAAAAGCACGAATAAATCGTGCTATTTTTTACATGTCAATCTTTACATTTTTATCAATAACTAACTCATAATCAAACTTATTTTCTGATTTGTTTCAACCTGTGACGTAAAAAACGAATTGAAAATAAATAATTATCTATTAACATTTCAGTAATAGGATTATATATTAATAAATATCTCTTTTTAATACCTTTTTTAATCCTATACTTCCTATAAATTAATTTCCTTTTATAATTAATCAATGCTTCAGGTGGTTCTAAAACATTCATTATAGATTTAATTGCATTACTAAATATTAAATTTTCATTATCATTAAACATTACTCTCTTCCTTATCCATTAAATAATCAGCAATACAATACCAAATAAAATCATCATAACAAAGTGCTAAACTATATAAAGCTAATTTATACAATAAAACTATATACAAATGGTATTATCAGAAAAAGCATTATTTTTTTATTCATTATCTTCTATGAACTCCAGCTTTAGCAATTTATCTCTATAATTCTCACAAGATTTTAATATATAATGATTTTCTTTATAAAAATCAACGCAAGTTCTCTCTTCAGTATTTTTACCATCGTTAATAATCTTTATACCATAGCACACAGGAACTACTACTAACGCAATACCACATAAAATAATTAAAATATCAGCTGAATCAATCTTCATTTTTCTCACCCGTCTTTTCAAACATATTTTCAAAATAATGAATATTCATTAAATATAACCAAATTAAATCATTTTCAGACAAATCTTCTTGATTTACAATCTTCTCACCAAGTGAAACTAATCTCTTAACAATTAACTCTTCACATTTATCTTTATATTGATCTATCGTCATTTTATAATTCCTCCTCTTCAGATAACCAATCGTAGTTATCAAAATAATCAAGATTTTTATTATATTCTGGATTATCTACAATTGTAATATATCTTTTATTTTCATAGTATCTAACTCTTATTACTTTATTTTCTTTTAATTTATTAATTAGTCTTATTGCATTTGATTTATTTATATTTAATTTATTCATAAGTAATTTATTTGGAATATATATTTTATCAAAATAGTTCATTTGTGATATAATAATCAATGCTTTTGTATAATTATTCACATTTTTATCATTTAATAACGTTTTAAATAAATTATTTTTTATTTTATTTTTCATTATTAACCTTTTTTCTAATAATCTGATTGATAACTATAACGTCTTGTAATACTTTATAAATTTCATTACGATCGAGATTTGAATCAGTTAATAATTCTTCTAAATAATTTAATGATAATTTTTGATTAATGAGTAATCTTTTGACATCTAATTTTTTTAATTCTTTTTCATTCATATCAATTTTTTATAAAAGATATGAAAGGTGCTATTCCCTTCACCCGCACCAATTTGTTAAAAAACTTAAGATTTTTAAGTTTAACAATAAACGCTAACTAGAAATAGTTAGTTTTTTTTAATATAAATTTTATTATATAAAAAGATTAGTTGTATTTCAAACTAATTCAATCAACAAATTGTAATTTGTATTTATCTTTTCTTAACAGGAAATTGAATCTCTGTTAAATAATCTTCTTCATTTTCTTTATTCCAACATCCATCAATATAACATTCTCTCGCATTATCTATTATCTCATATCCATTATCTTCAATGTACTTTAAAATAATATTATAAGAATCTCTTAAATTATTATAAGCTCCTTTATGATAAATACATACTGCTGTAATAGGATTTGATTTCATAAATTTAACACTATCAGTTTCATTTCCTAATTTTTCAACTGCTTGTGCATATCTAATCTTAATATCTTTTTCTTTGTATTCTCCATCTAAATAACTAATATAGCAATAATCTGGAGTTATGCACTTTAAGTTTGGATTTGCTTTTGCACATTCTGTTCCTGCTTGTAAAACAAATTCTGTAATTTTACTAAAATCCTCTATCACTCCATCACGATAATAAATAATGTAACCTGGAATGTCTTTAATAAAAATCTCATTTTTCATATTGTTTTCCTCCAATAAATAATTTATTTTAGAAAGCTCAATATTAAAATTAGCAATATTTTTCTCAATTTCATTTTTTCTTTTATTAAGAATTAACGACATATCTTGTCCATCTAAAACTTTTTTAATGTCTTTAATCGATAAACCTATTTGTCTTAAGGATATTATCTTTGAAATATCAACTAACTGACTACTTTCATAATACCTATAACTCGTATTTTGGTCTATAAAAACAGGTTTTAATAATCCTTCTTTTTCATAGTATCTTAATGCCTTTATGGTGGTTTTAGACATTTTAGAAAAATCTCCTATTTTATACATATCTTGCCTCCTCAAATTATTTATACAACCTTCTCTAAGGGGAGAGTCAATATCTTTTAATGAAATTTTTTAAATTATTAAATTCTAATTTATTTAATAGTATGTGCTGTAATAATTGTATAACTATATGAGTTAATAGTTATCTTTATATTATCAATTTCACAATACCAGTTCTTGCCTTGTTTATATATATTACAATCTTTATCTAATACTTTATTTTTACAATAATTAACTACATCATTAGTATCTAATTTAAGATTTCTCTTAATTCTATCAATACCCTTTTTGGTAGTATGAATTTTACCTATATTAGATAATAATATTTCTTTATTCATTTATTATGAACTTCATAAATTGTAATTTAGAAAATTTTTATATTTCTAACTTATAAAGTCTTTCTACTGGAGAGTCATCTTTAAAAGTTTTTACTTCTTCAATAAATTTCCATCCAAACTTTTCATATAACCCAATATGCTTAGTATATAAATATAGTTCTGTTAATCCTAATTCTTTTGCATTTTCTTTTACTGTATTCATTAGTTCTCTTGCCACATTTCTTCCTCGGAATTTTTCATCAACATACACATTTATAAGCCAAGGATAAAGGTCTGGTCTGCTATTCAAGTCATCTGACATAGATAATTGATACATACCTGCCGGTTCTCCATCAATTAAAGCAACAAAAGTTTGTGGCAACTTATCTTTACATAATGAATGTTCAAAAGTACATTTTATTTCTTCAATACTTTCATTATTTTTTATTCCTAACCAATTATAATACCAATCACATATTTTATCAAAAAAAAGATTATTGCTTTCTTCTAATTTAATTATTTCCATACTTTCAACACCATTTCAAATTAATATTTATCTGTTTCATCTATATAATTATATCACGATTTTAACAGATTTTTATTACTAAATTAAAACATCCAAGATTCATCCAACATTTCTAGTATATATCCAACGTTTGGAAGTAAAATAGAACCTTGCAAACCCTTTAATTAAAAGGGATAAATCAAAAGTATGGGGGTTATTTCGTATTTTAACTCAATTTTGCAAGTGCAAATAACAAATGATAACAGTCTTTATTTATATATAATTAAGGTGGTTCTATCAATTTCCTTATCCCGCTTAATAATATAGTAATAAAAATATGCTTAATTATTAGTGTATTTTATCATTAAATAGTTACTATTTCCATAGTTATTAAATAATTTTTAATTTTATCAATTACATCATCTATATTTTTATCTAATCAATTATATTTTGGATTATTAAGATTTATTTTATATAATCTTGAACTAGTAATTTTTTCAAATTAATTAATCAAATCTTTTACATTATTAACATTGATTGATTTATCATCATAAATCAAAATTTTAAAACATTTTTCAAGTTTTTCTTTATTAAGTAGTTTATTATCTATTAAATAATAAAAATCAAATATATCTAGTTGATCTAATATTAAATTTTAAAAGAGATTTCATTTTTTCAGTAAAAATTTGTTCTAGAGAATTAATTAATAAATTAGCTCCAAGATTAATAATACTAAAATCAAACATATATTGTTCTTGCTCAAGTTCAAATAATTTATGAACTCCAATATCTAACTTTATATCAATTTCATTTTTATAGTTATCTTTAATCTTTAAAAATACTCTTTTACCTTTATAATCCTGATGGTGTAATGGCTCTACGTCGTCAGCACCAAATTGTTAAAAAACTTAAGATTTTTAAGTTTAACAATAAACGTTAACTAGAAATAGTTAGTTTTTTTGTTGCTTTCTTTATTATCATAAAATTGCATAAAAAAAGGTAAAACATTTCAATCTTTTATTTTTTTTAAAATGGGAAATTTTTTTGTTAATGCTAATCTTTTTCATCTTTTTTTAAAAAAATACTTGCAAAAATTAAAGAATATGTTAAAATGAAAAAGCGTCCTTAAAAAAGAACGCATAAAGATCATTTTGATCTTTATATCCTTACCCTCTCATACTACTTTTAATAATTAGAAAATCTAATTATAAAAAAGACATCCCTAGAGATGTTTTTTTGTTATCTTATTTTCGGATTTACATGCACCATACAATGTTTGCACGTTGAAAAATTGCTTTCAACTAAAAAATGAACTTCTTCAGCTATATTATGAGCCTCTATAAGCGTTAAAGTGGGATCGACAGCTATTTCTACATCAACATACATTTTGGCCCCAAATAGCCTTGTTTTAATATCGTCAATAGCTAAAACTTTACTATTACTTTTAATTAATTCTTTAATATTATTTTCCTCTTCTTCACTTATCGAAGTATCTAACATTTTAGCTAAAGCATCTTTTAAAATATCATAAGAAACTTTAATAATACAAAAAGCTATTAAAGTACTAGCTAAAGCATCAAAAAAAGTTAAACCAATTTTAGTACCCAAAATACCTATAAATGCCCCTATACTAGATAAAGCATCACTACGATGATGCCAAGCATCCACTTCTAAAGCTGCTGAATTTAATTTTTTAGCAGCTTTTTTAGTATATCTAAACATCCACTCTTTAATAACTATTGATAAAATAGCTGCTATAAGTGGTAATAATGATGGTATTTTAGTATTACTTCCATTAAGAATATTTGTAATACCAGAAAAACCAATACTTATTCCTGTAAATGTCAAAATAACAGCTAAGATAATAGCTGCCAAACATTCAAATCTTTCATGACCATATTGATGTTTTTGATCAGGTGCTTTCTTAGATATATAGATACCTATAATTACAATAATTGTTGACAAAACATCAGAAGCTGAATGAATGGCATCTGAAATCATAGCTTTAGAATTGCCAATAATTCCTGCAAATAGTTTAAAAATTGTTAAAATTAAATTAACAATAATAGTTACTAATGATACTTGATAAGCTAAATCTCTTTTTTTCATATATTTCTCCTTATAAAAAAGCAGTGTTTTAAAACACTGATCTATTATATGTTTTATTTAATATTAATTTCATTATATTTAATAGCAAATTTTTCACTTAAATTAAATTTTCTATCAATTTTATTACATATTATTACTAAAAGTAAAGCTGCTAATACATCCCATATTACATGCTGTTTTATTAAAAGTGTTGAAACAATAATTAACGTATTTGTTATAATTACTAATAATTTATAATACCATTTAAAATTCTTCAATTTTAATGTTAAATATATAAAGATAAAACATAATGTACAATGCATACTTGGTAAACAATTTAAAATTGGTGTATCTGTAAAATAAATTATTTTTAATAAAATAGTAAAAATAGTTTTTTCTTCAAAATTAATATTTCCTCTTTCAATAGTTGTTGGAAATAAAAAGAATATGAAAAAAGCGATTATTACTGATAATGCCGTAAGAGTAAAATATTTATAAAAAATTTTTTTATCTTTGTAATAAAAAATACAAGGTAAAACAATTAAATAAATATACCATAGATAATAAAACATTACAAAAGACGGTATTACAGGCAACTTTTGATCTAACGTACTAAGCAAAATTGTCGGTTCAAACGGTGAAAATTTTGCTAAAAGATACGTTATTGTTTCAAAAACTACTAAAACAATTGTAAAAATCAAAACTTTTTTATATTCTTTCACATGTACCACCTAGAAAAAAATAGATTTAAAATCTATTTTTGAATCAAATTAAGTAAATTGATTTTGAACATATCTTTTTCTGCATGCTCTTTTGATACCATTACACCTTTATAAGTAACTAGTTCTGATTGATGTCCTTCAGCTAATATATCTTCTGGTGAAATTGTATTTAGCATTACGATATGATCATTCAAATAGACTATATAATGAAGTTTTATATCATCATGAACTTTTGCAAACATTGGATCAGTTGGCAATTTTAGCTCATATGTTTCAGTATTATTTTGTTTATTAGTTGCTACTAATTCGCCTAAAAACTTACCTTCTTTTAAAGCTGGGTAGTATTCAAAATACAACTTTTTATAAGCTAACATATTATACTTTTTTAATGAACGTTCAAGCTTTTTGAATTCATTTTCATTAACATAGTCAAACAAATAAAATCCTTTCATATTTACCCCCTATTATTCATATATTATTATAAACCAAACACCTATTATTTGTCAAACAGGTTATAAAAAAGGTAACGGATGTTACTGTAGAGTTACAATTGATGTGACACCATGTAAGTACCAAAAAAGCAAAAAATCCG
>ERZ824600.1036-NODE-1036-length-37209-cov-6.474162_pt1 | contig 37209 bp, 40 predicted proteins | sample MGYA00519933_ERZ824600 | MGnify/ENA primary metagenome ERZ824600 (study PRJEB31778, sample SAMEA3449178) | human gut metagenome | biome: human gut; feature: human-associated habitat; material: faeces | place: United Kingdom | collected 2010/2012 ... | reverse complement strand
TTATGAGCTTTCTCATAGACTATGCATTGTTTTGCGGACTTTCTTTTATTTTTCCAAATACAAAAATCTATATATTAACAGCAAATATAATAGCGCGTATTGTGAGTGCAGCGTGCAACTATATGATAAACTGCCGTCTGGTTTTCAAAGAAAAGCAGACAATTAAATCTGCATTGTCGTATTTTTTACTGGCTGTTTTCATATTGTGCATGAACAATGTGGTGCTGCTTTTATATTCAACAATTCCATGGCTTAAACTTTATATAGCAAAAATATTTACAGAGCTGACACTTTTTGTAATCAGCTATGCTGTGCAGAGGTGTATAATTTTTAAAAATAAAATTTAAAATTGTTGATTTTCCACTTTCATTTTTTCCATAAATAATATTCAAATTATTATTTAATTTTATTTCTTTATTTTTTATTTTTCCATATGAATTTATTTTTATTTTATTTATTTTCAAAATAAATCCCTCCATATTATTTAACTTAAAATTTCTAGTCCTATTTCTAATGCTTTTTCTATTATTTTTTCATTATAATTATTTTTATTATTTAATAATTCTTTTACAAATAATCCTTTTAAATTATTTTCTTGAATTATTTTTTCTATATTATAATTTATTTTTGTATTATTTTTTATTTTTATTATTTTTTCATCTAAATAATATTTATATATTTCATTAATATTTATTTCAAAATTTCTTTTTCCAATTAATATTATTTCATATAATTTATTTTCTTCTAAATTAATTGAATTTATTTTTTCGATTATTTCTTCTATTGAATTTAATTCTGTACAATCCAATTCTTGTTTTTTAAATTCCAATTCATCCAATTTAATAAATTCTAATTTATTTCCTAATTTAGAAATTTCTCCTGTTACCATTCCATGTTCACCCAATTCATCAAATCCCATTGCTATGGTAGAACCAGGATATATTATTTTTCCATCATTTTTAAAATTATTTTTGTGTATATGTCCTAATGCAACATAATCAAAACCTTTTTCTTGCAACATTCTTGTACTCATTGAATTATATTGCATATCTTCTAAGTTTGCGCCATCTAAAGTTCCATGAATTACTAATATATTTATTTTGTTTGGATTTGATATTTTTAAATCGTTGAAATTCAAATTTGAGCAATAAAAATCATCAAAACCATATCCATATATGTCTATATTATCTGTCTCTATTCTTTCAAATTTAGGACCAAATATATGAACATTTTTATTCCACAAAAAATTATTATAATATGAATTTTTTAATAATGGATCATGATTACCTGGTGCAATAAATATTTGCGTATCATCTATCTCTAAAAATAATTTATTTATATATTCAATTGTTGAAGTTCTTATATATTGATTTTCATACAAATCTCCCGCAATAAAAAAATATTTTATATTATTTTCTTTTATATAATTAATTATCTTTCTTAATATAACTCTTTGATCATACCTTCTTTGCTCTCCAATTCCTATTTTGTCTGAAAGCATTTTAAATTGCATATCAAAATGCATATCTGCTATATGTACAAATCTCATTGTATATTTTCCCTTCTTTCGTTAATTTTTATGTAATTATTTTATTATATTTATTTTGTTTTTTCAATACTTTTTAGAACTTTTGTTTCTATTTTATATAAAATTCCAAAATAAAAATGCCTACCTCTTAGATAGACATTTTAATTCATTTTTTATTCTTCATCAATTGGTCCAAATAATTCATCAAATTTTGCTTCTAACTCTTTTTGTAAATCATATGAATCCTCTTCATCTGTTATTATTGATGCTTTTTGACTCTTTTCTGCTGATTCTAAATTACCCAAGCTAATCATATCATTATTTGTTGTATTTGAATTCTCCAGTGTTTGACTTAACTTTGTATTATCTACTTCTTCTTTTTTTGCTGTTTCATCTTTTTGACTACTAGAATCATCATCAAATAAATCATCTAAAGATTCTACCTTTAAATTTTGAGCCTCTTTTTCGGCTTTATCTTCAGACCATGGATTATATGGATTGAATTTTCTCCAACTTCCACGTTGAATTTCTCCAATATCATTATGGCTTATTTCTGCATTTTTCAAATTATTTGCCATAATTTTATGCTTAAAATAGTAAAATTTATTTGCTTTTACTGGTTTTATTCCTTTTTCAAATATAATACACAAATCATTATCTAATCTTCTTAATTCGTCAGGTGTCATTAAAGCTCTTGCCATGACTTGATCTGAATCACTTGTTCCTGTTTTATGATGTTGTTTATCTCTACTTATAGAAATACTTTCTCTTTCTATTGTTTTCTCACCTAATGTTTTTGAAAAATATTCAACTGTCTTAAAAGAGTTACTTCCTAAGAATAAGTGAGTATCACAGTTTCCTATGATTGTTTCATAAGATTTATCATATATTGCCTCTAACTGGTCCAAATTCTGTAATATTACACTAAATGAAATTTTTCTACTTCTTGAAGTCGATATTTTTTTATCAAAATCTGGTATTTTTCCAATATTTGCAAACTCATCAAGTATAAAATATGTTGGAACTTTTAATCTTCCTCCATTATCATCTGCAAAATTATATAATTGTTGTATCATTTGAGAGAAGAATATTGTTAATAAGAAGTCATATGCTGTATGTGTATCTGATGAAATTACATATACTGCTGTTTTCTTATTTCCTATATCTTCAAAATTAATTGTATCTGTTGATGTTAACTCTGCAATTTCTTTTGAATCAAACTTTCCTAATTTTGATTGTAATGTACTTAATATTGAACTGTATGTTTTTTCTGGTGCGATTTCTATTGATTTATAATTCATTCTTGCAGGATGGTCATATGGTAATTTGCTTATTAATTCTGTAAGTAAATTGCTTCCACCATTTGAGTTTGCTGCTCTTACAAGTTCTGCACAACTTGCTAAATTTTGTTCTTCTTCTGGTCTTGCTGCCATTAAATAATATATTAAAGCTTTTAATAACATCTCTGCTGAATCATCCCAGAATGGATCAGAACCACCACCATCTGTTTTTTGACCTTTTACTATTGTATTTGCAATTACGTCTACATCTATTTCTGATGAAATATGTTTTAAAGGATTATATCCATCACTATATTGTGGTTTTACTAAATTTAATACTTTTATTTCATATCCATGTTGTTTTAAATAACCTGCTGTTCTATCATAAAGTTCTCCTTTTGGATCTGTAAATACATAAGAACCTAATAATTGATACGCATTTGGTATTGAATATGATGCTGATTTACCTGATCCAGAACCTCCGACTACTAGCACGTTAACATTTCCTCTTTTATCTACTGGTAAATAATTATCTTCTGCTAAAACTATTCCCTTTTTATTATTAAGTATAGTATATTGTTCACCATTTCTGCTCCAATCACTTGATCCATGTTCCATATCTGTATATTCATTTTTGGGTGCAGATCTTATTAAACCAATTGTCATTAAAATTGCATAAAATATTGTAAATAATCCAACATTTTTTAAATAATCTCCCCAGATTTTTTGACTTGATAATATTCCAAATGATTTTCCTAAATGTTGTATTGAATCTATTATTACCTCAAACCCTTTAGATATATTATGTTGTATCTGTGCCTCATGAAATCCAATTGTTAATGGCATGACTAATACTATGGATATAAATACCCATAGTATTGCAAAAATTATATAATATTTTCTTGTTCTTCTTATTGCTCCTGAAATCTTGTAATTCATATGTAAATCACCTTCTCTTTTGTTTTATTTTGATAATTCTTCTGCTTGCTTTTGTTTACTATTATTGTATGCTGGTATTGTTATATAATCAACTGGTAAAGTTTCTCTTATCGCTGCTCTAGTTGCTTTAAGGTTTTCATTTTCTCTTTCTTTACTTACTCCTGTATAACATAATGTTGTTTTACTCATTCCAGCTGCACTTCTAGTTTCTGCTATGTGATTTCCCATAGTAAAATATCCTCCTTAATTACTCACCTCTTACTTCAAATGCAAAGTAAGACTTATTTGGTTTTAATTTACACTTTCCCTTTACTTTATTTTCTTTTTCATCAAAATAAAGTCTAGGTTTTATTTCTTCTGTAGTTTCAGGATCAATTACACAAATATCTCTTCTTAAATTTGGTGTATAATTAAATTCTTTAAATTCCTGTTCTTCTTCTGAATATAATGTATCGAACTTAAATGCTGATGGACTTTTACCAATTCTAACTTCATCATCAATCAATACACCAGAATTAATAATAACTTTATCTCCTGCAAATGATAAAATTGCTAATTGATTTCCTTGTGGTTGTGGATCATCAACATAAAAAGTCTTTCTTCTAGATTCTCCTCTTATTTCTTCTGAACATTCTAATCTTTCTACTGTATATTTAGGATATTCTTTTAAAAACTCTTTCTTAGTTTTATATATTTGATAAATAACTGTACTTACTCCTTTTGGATCTGTTATACTAAAATGTTTTCCTTGTAACATATCCATTTTTATTTACCTCTCTTTCTATGTTAATCCATAGTTTTATCTTATGTTTACCGACAACCATACTTTATTATACATCTTATATGCTTATTTGTCAATAGCTTTAAACTTTTTTCGGTATTTTAGACACTTCTTGGATTAAATTTTGATATTTCTTTTAATTTTTTAAACATTTCTTTTTCTTCTGATGTAATTTTTTCTGGAATTACAATTTCTAATTTTCCTATTAAATTCCCTCTTTCACCTTTTGCATTTTTATATCCTTTATTAGGGATTTCTATTGTTTCACCAGATTGAACTCCATTTGGTATATATATTTGAGTTCGGGTTCCATCTATTGATTCAACTTTTGCTTTAGTTCCCAATACTGCTTCCCATGGTGTTATTGGAATTATAGTTGATAAATTTATTCCATCTAATTTAAACTTTTTACTATCTTCTATATTTATTTTTATGAACATGTCTCCATTTTTACCACCATTTTTGCCTGTCTTGCCTTGTCCCATTAATCTTATTTTTTCATTTTCCTGTACACCTTCTGGTAATTTTATAGTAATTGTTTTGTCTTTATTTTCTAAATCTTTAAATACAATTGTTTTGTTTGCTCCGTAAAATCCTTCTTCAAGTGATATATTTATTTCTGTTTCAATATCTTCACCTCTTATTGCTGGTTCATTTGGCTTGTCTATGCTTTCAGCTGTATCTCCGCTTCCAAAAAACATTCCAAATATTTCACCAGCCATTTGTCCTGAAGTCTTTGTATGATTTAATCTACGTCCGACATTATAATTCCAAGTTCTATCATATTTTCTTTTTGTTGATGGATTTGAAAGAATTCTGTAAGCTTCATTTACATCTTTTATCTTTTCTTCTGCTAATTTATCACCAACATTTACATCAGGATGATATTTTTTCGCTTGTTTTCTATAGGCTGATTTTATTTGATCTATTGTTACTTTATTTGTTTCTAATTCTAATATTTTATAGTAATTCTTAAATTTCATTTGACATCCTCCAATTAAATTTTTCTAAAAAAATTGGTATTCACATTATACCAATTCTTTTAGAAAAAATCTATAGTTTTTGACAAATTTCATAAAATTTCATGCCATTTGAAGCTTTTATTAAAACTCCATCTCCTTCTTTTAAAATTTCTTGCAATTTGCTTAAAATTTCCTCATTATTTTGTAATAAAATACATTGTGTTTTCTTATTTTTATTTGCTTTTGAAATAATATTTTTAGCAAATTCTCCTCTACATATTAACACATCTATATTATCATTAGCCACTTCTTCTCCAACTTTTTCATGTAGTTCTCTAGAAAAATCTCCTAACTCTAACATATCTCCTAAAACAGCTATTTTTCTAAAATCCGTACGGCTTGAAAGATATTTCAAACTTGCTTTCATTGATTCATAGCTTGCATTATAACTATCATTTATTAATGTAGCACCATTTTTTAAAACTCTTATATCCATTCTCTTTTTTGTTAATTCAAATTTTGATATTCCATTTTGAATTTCTTTTGCTGTTAATCCTAACACTTTTCCAACCATAAAACCACATAACGCATTATATACAAAGTGTTCGCCTCCAACAGGAACATCTATGTTAACTTTTTCTGATGAAGTTTTAACTACAAATTTGCTTTTTTCTTCTCCTAATTCAATTTTTTCTGCAATCACATCACTTGAATTGTTTATTCCGTATGTATGTATTTCAATTTTCTCCTTATTTTCTTCATACCATTTATGTAATAAATCATTATCATTATTTATGATTACTCTTGGAATTTTCATTCCTTCTAGAATTTCAAGTTTTGCTTTTAATATATTTTCTCTTGACCCTAAATTTCCTATATGTGATGTCCCAATATTAGTTATTACAGCTAAAGTTGGTTTTGCTATATTTGTCAATAAACTTATTTCTCCAAAATGATTCATTCCCATTTCTACAACCAATGCTTCATGATCTTTTAACTTTAATATTGTTAATGGTAATCCTATATTATTATTGTTATTTCCTTCTGTTTTTAATGTCTTATATTTCTGACTCACTACACTTGCTATTATATCTTTTGTACTTGTTTTTCCTACACTTCCTGTAACAGCAATTACTGGAATATTATATAAACTTCTCTTATATTTTGCAATTTCGTATAATGCTTCAAATGTATCTTCAACTTGTATTATAGTTTTATCTTTATATTTTTCTTTTTCTTCTTTTGATATTTGTATATTAGAAATTATTACAGCCGTAGCTCCTGCATCTAGTGCTTGATTCCAAAAATTACTCCCATCGAATTTTTCTCCTTTTATTCCAATATATATATCACCTTTTTGTATTGTTCTTGTATCTTTTGAAAAATTTTCAACTTCTAATTCTTCATTTCCAAATAACATTTTTCCTTTTGTAACCTTTAATATTTCTTTTACTTTCATTCAACTTTCGTCCTTTCGGTATACTATTGTTTTGACTTATTATATTCTATTTATCTATAAATTGCAACTATAAATAAATAAGCATTTAAAATATCTAATTTAGATATTTCAAATGCTTATAATCTAAAAACTATTGATTTTCAACAGTTCTATTTGCAATTTCTATAGCTTTTGAAACTATATTACCACATGTTTTTGAGGAAACATTTTCCCAACTTCCTCCGTCTTTTTTTACCTGATCATATACACCTAGTTCTTTTGCAATTTCTGTTCGTAAGTTTTCAGATATTAATTTGTTACTTCTTGACATACTAAGCTCTCCTTTCAAATTTAATCTGTTATTTTACGGACCGTTTTTGAAAATATATTTTAAATATTTTCAATCATATTATCTGCAAAAGATATTTTTTTATTAAAACAATTTTTTCAAAATTTAGAATTTTATTCTGTCAATATTCCATTTTCAGTATTTGTTACTATTAATGTATCTTCTTCTTTTCCTGTCTGAGCATTTATATATTCAATAAATTCTACTTCATTTATTTTTCCTTTAAATTCGTAACATAATACTTCTGTATTAAATTCTGTTGGTATTATTGCTAACTTTTCACTGGACAATTCTGCTTTTGTTGAAATATTTTTTCTTGCCTCGTCTATTGAAATCAAATTACTTGGAATTTCTCTTTCAAAATGACAATTTAAATATCCTGTTGTATCAACACCAACTATTTCACCATTATCTAATGCTATTTTTAATTTAATTAAATCAGGATATGCAACTATATTTCCTTGTTTATATGCATAATTTATAACTATATATCCATCATTTTTCATATAATAAGTTTCTTGCATATTTTCATATTTTTTTGCTTGTAAATATTCTTTTCCTTTTTGAATTGCATCTTGTTCTGTTATATTTTCACCATTTGTTTCTCTATCATAATTCATATAAACAAGATGTCCACCTTTTTTGGAAATTGATATTCCTATTTTTTTATTTTCATTTGTCGTTACTTCAAATCTATATACTGGTATATTTCCATTTTCAACATATCCATTATTTTTTGTTTCTTTTATTTTATCTTTTCCAATAAATTCCTCTGCAATTATTTTTGCTTCATCTTCTGAAATATCATTGCCTATTAAACCTTTCTTTTCTTCACTTGTTATATGTTCAGAAAATGCCCCATCATAGATTAATCCTGAATATTCGTGAAAGTTTTGTTCTACCATATTAAAATTACTTACTTCTGATATATCTGAACCTTCTGCATTCTTTTTTAAATCTTCCCATTTTATAATTCCATTATTTAATTCTGTAATCATTTCATTTAATGTATTTGATAAATCATTTGCATAATTATATAGTTCTTGTATTTTATCCATATCCTCATCTGATAAATCTTGTCCATCTATACATTTATTTGCCATAGTATAACTGTATTCACTTACTTGATTTAAAAATTTTTCTGTATTTTCAATTTCTTGACTTTCTATTGGAACCATACTTAAATAACATGTTGCTAAATCTGTTTCTCTCCATACTTCCATAAGTGTTTTTGCACCATGTCTCGCTTCTTTTGATATCATAGATTTTGCTAAATAAATTTTTGAATTTTGAATTCTATCTACAACCTCATAAAAAGCTTTATTATTATCATTTTGTACCACATTCGCATATGATGTATTTTTATTATACAAATTTATCCCTAAGATTACTGCAATAACAATAGCAATTATTGCAATAACATTCCACACTTTTTTTGAATTATTCATTTTCATATCTCCTCACTTATTAACTTTTTCTTATTTTTTCATTTTTTTCAAAAAATTATACAATTATTTATTTTTTTGTGCTAAAATATTTCTGAATTTATATGGAAAGGTCTGACTAATGAAAGTAATTATTTTTTACGCAAAATATGGTGGTGGTCATTTATCTGCCGCTCGTTCAATAGAAAATTGTATAAATACATATTATAAAAATGTTAATGTTGAATTAATAGATTTTATGGAATATGCAAATAAAGAATTTAATAAAATAACAACAAAAGCTTATGCTGAAATGGCAAAAAAACTTCCGAAGGCTTATGGAAGCATATATTGGAAATCTGAAAAAGGTCCTCTTGCTCACATAAGTACAACTTCAAATAAATTATTATCTATAAAAATAAATAAATTATTACAAGAAAAATCACCAGATTTAATTATCTGTACGCACCCTTTTGCAAGCCAAATGTGTGGTTATTTAACAAAACATCACAAATTAAATACAAAAATAGCAACAATTTTAACAGATTTTGCATCACATGATCAATGGCTCGTTTATAATGAATATATTAATTATTTATTTGTATCTAATATAGAAATGAAAGAAACATTAATGAGTAAAAATATTCCAGCAAATAAAATATTTGTTACTGGAATTCCTATCTCAGAAAGATTTTTAAATAAATATGATAAAAAATCTTTATTTATAGATTTTAATTTAAATCCAAATAAAAAAGTAGTATTATTTTTTGGTGGAGGAGAATTTGGGCTTGGAAAAAATTATACTTTAAAAGTTTTTGAGACATTTGTAAAAGATTCTGCTGATATTCAAATCATTGCAATTTCAGGAAAAAATAGAAAAATGAAAGAAGCTTTTGAAAATATTGTTATAGAAAATCACAAAGAAGCAAATGTACAAATATTTGAATATACAAATAAAGTACCCGAATTTATGAGTATTTCTAATTTAGTTGTAACAAAACCTGGTGGACTTACTACTTCTGAAAGCCTTGCTTCAGGATTACCAATTGTTGTTATAAATCCTATTCCAGGTCAAGAAGAAGAAAATGCTGAATATTTAGTTAATCATAATACTGCAATTTGGTTAAAAAAAGATGATAATGTAGAAGAAATTATTAATAATTTATTATCTGATTCTTCAAAATTAGAAGAAATGAGTAATAATGCAAAATCAATTTCAAAACCAAATTCAACAAATGATATATGTAAAATATTATTAAATAATTAAAAAACACTTCATTTTTGAAGTGTCTTTTTTATAATTCTCTTCTTCCCTCTAATGCTTTTGTAAGTGTTATTTCATCAGTATATTCCAAATCTCCTCCAACAGGAATTCCATGAGCAATTCTTGTTACTTTTACCCCTAATGGTTTTATTAATTTTGATAAATACATAGCTGTTGCTTCACCTTCAACCCTAGGATTTGTTGCCAATATAACTTCTTTTACTTGACCATCCATAAGCCTAGCTAATAATTCTTTTATTTTTATATCATCTGGTCCTATTCCATTCATTGGAGATATTGAACCATGTAAAACATGATATACTCCTCTAAATTCATGTGTTCTTTCCATTGCCACAATATCTCTCACATCTTCTACTACACATATCTGTGATTGGTCTCTTTTGGGATTTCCACATATTGGACATGGATCTGTGTCTGAAATATTCCAACATTTACTACAATATTTTAAATTCTTCTTTGCATTTACAATTGCATTCACAAATTCATCAGTTTCTTCTTGTGATGCATTTAATATATAAAATGCTAATCTAGCTGCTGTTTTATTACCTATACTAGGTAATTTTTCAAAGCTTTCTATTAATTTTTCTATTGATGGTGAATACATTGACATTTTCTTTTCCTCCTAGACAATTATAGCAGAGACAATGCTCTGCTTATATTATTACATTATTCCTGGTATATTAAATTTTCCCATTGATGCTGCTTGTGCATCATCAACTTGTTTAAATGCTTGATTAATACAGGTAACAATTAAATCTTGTAGCATTTCTACATCTTCTGGATCAACTACTTCTTTTTGCAATTTTAAATCTAATATTTGCTTTTGACCATTTACTTTTACTGAAACTGCATTTCCCCCAGCTGATGCTTCAAATTCTTTTTCAGCTAATTCTTGTTGATTTTTTTCTAAATCTGCTTGCATTTTTTTTGCTTCTTTCATTAAACTATTGATGTTCATTCCACCAAATCCTCCCATACCTCCTGGGAATCCTCCTCTTTTTGACATTTGCTTTTCCTCCTAATTTAAAATTTATTCTACTACATCAAATGGAATATCAAAACCATTTGCAAAGTTAGATATTTCTTGTTCTTCACTTGCTTCTTGTACTTGTGGTTTAGTATCTATAAATTTTATATTCATTTCTTTTCCACATGCAACAGAAACTTGTTTTATTAATTCTTGTTTATTTTCAGGTTTTTCCAAAACTGCCTTTCCGAAGGGAGTTATCCCTCCTGGAAATTGAATTCCTATAGTCATATCATTTACTTCTACGGCATTAGTATTTATTAAATTTGTATATAATACTATTTTTCCATTTTGTTTTAGATTATTTACTATATCTTTCCAATATTGTGCTGGCTTACTATTTTTTCCAATCCCAGCAATAGCATCAGTAGTGGATTTCGATTGATTTTGTGTTTGATTGGTTGTTCTATTTGCCTGAGGTGCTCTAGCCCTAGTAGTTCCACCACTAGATCTTAAATAATTTTCTATTTTATCTAATCTTGCATAAATATCACCATTTCCTCCACTGTCTCCACCAACTGGAGCATTAGATATTTCTTTATCACATAATTTAATAATTCCAGCTTCAAAAACAATTTGCCTTTGTGTTGACTGTTTCATATTATTTTCAAGTTCTGATAATTCTGATATTAACCTTATTGCTCTTTCTTTGGTAACTTTTTCTGATAATTCTTGTAATCTTGTAAAATCTTCGTCATTATAAATAGTTAATTTTTGATTCGTTTTTACCATCAAAATATCTTTTACATATTTTATAATTTCCCAAAGTAAATTATTTAAGTCTTTTCCTTCATTTAAAACTTTGGTTATTGTTTCCATTGCTTCATCAATATTATATTCGACTATTGCTTGTGTAATGCAATGAATATATTGTAATTTTGGTATTCCTACAAGTTCTTTTATTTTATTTTCATCTATGTTGTTTTCACCATCTTGAATACATCTCTCTAATATTGATAACGCATCTCTCATTGCTCCTTCGGATAGTGCTGCAATAATATTTAATGCTTGTGTTGTTGCATTTACATTGCTTTCTTTACATACAAGTTCTAATCTTTTTATTATATCTTCATCTGGAATTCTTTTAAAGTCAAATCTTTGGCATCTTGATAAAATTGTTGCTGGTAATTTTTGTGGTTCTGTTGTTGCCAAAATAAATTTTACATGTTCTGGTGGTTCTTCTAATGTTTTTAATAATGCATTAAATGCACCTTGTGATAACATGTGAACCTCATCAATTATATAAACTCTGTATTTTGCTTTTGTTGGTAAAAAATTAACTTCTTCTCTTATTGAACGTATATCTTCAACACTATTATTTGAAGCAGCATCCATTTCTACTATGTCTGTTAATGATCCATCTAGTGCTGCTTTACATATTTCACATTCATTACATGGCTCTCCATCTTGTGGATTTAAGCAATTTACAGCTCTAGCTAATACTTTTGCTGATGTTGTTTTTCCTGTTCCTCTGACACCATTAAATAAATACGCATGCCCTACTCTATTCGCAATTATTTGATTTCTTAAAGTTCTTGTTATATGTTCCTGACCTACCATTTCTGAAAATGTTTGTGGTCTGAACTTTCTATAAAGAGCTGTGTACCCCATATTTTCACATCCTTTATATAAAAAATGATATGAATTCTAATCTCTCTATGGAAAACAACGCCCACATAAAAGTATCTACTTATTGCTGCTTCCTCCCGGACCTGACAAGGTTCATAGGCTTTTATTGAGTTTGCTTTCCATACAGAGGTTAGCTCTCATACCCTCCATATTATACAATGCAATTTTTGTTTTTGCAAGTAATTTATTAAAGTTTTTTAATTTTCTATTCTTTTAAAAATAAGATTATTAAATTCAGTTAATTCTATTCCAGCTACTCCTTTTTCTATAACCTCTTTGGCTGGAATATCAATTTGTATATTAGTTTGATATTTTCTGTTTGTTGTTAATGTTATCATAAAATCAAATGAAATTGTTGTTTTTATATTTTCTTCTTTTATATTTGTTAATTGTAATAATTTTCCATAATCAACTTCTTCATTTTCATTAGAAATATAATTTGATAAATTATTAATTGCATATCTAAATGCAATTATTCCACCTTGATTAGAAATTTTTTGTTGCTTAATATTTGATTCCAGCTCACCTGTGTATACTATTTCTTCTGTTTCATTTTCATTTGTATTTTTAAACATTACTTTTTCATCTTCAACTGGTTTGTATATTTTAGTTTCTCCAATTGAATCTGTTTTATTAATTTTTATATTATTTATAGTTACATCTTTTATTATTTCAGTTTTATTGTATCTTGAATTTTTTTCCAAATATATATATATATCATTATTTTCAGAAACATTAAAATTCCATTTTTCTTGATGACCTTCATTTTCTATTCCATTTACACTTTGAGCTATAGCTATTTTTGTTATTTCAAATGGTATATTAGTCTCTCCTTGAACTTCATATTTTAATATATATATTCCTATACCACATAATATTGCAAATATTATTACTATAAAAATAATTCTATTAATTATCTTTTGAGTTGATTTTTTATACATTTTTATTTTTTCTTAACTCCTTAAAAAATTGTTTCAATATATTTTCACATTCAGTTTGCATTATATTTTTTTCATATTCTACTTTGTGATTAAATGTAAAATCTTCAAATAAATTTAACACTGATCCAACTGCTCCTGTTTTATTATCTGATGTTCCATAATATACTTTTTTTATTCTTGAATTAATTATTGCTCCAGCACACATAGAACATGGTTCTAATGTTACATACATTTCACAGTCTAATAATCTCCATGCTTTTAGTTTTTTGCTTGCTTTTTGTATTGCTATTATTTCTGCATGTTTTGTTGTATCTGTTTTTGTTTCTTTTTGATTATATCCTCTTGCTATTATTTTTCCATTTTTTACAATTACTGCCCCTACAGGTACTTCTAATTTGTTATATGCTTTTTTGGCTTCTTTTAAAGCTTCTTTCATGAATTTTTCTTCCATTTCTACCTCTTATTTTATCCACTATTATTCTTTAATGTTTTATATAAAAATTCATATGTAAATATTTAGACAGCAATTTTATAATTTATAATTATTAAAAAATATACCAATATTAAATTAACCACCAAAATTATAATTGGAAAAAGTACATCTGTTTTTTTATTATATATTTTTTTGTCATACATCTTTCGTATATATATTATTGTTATACATACATTTATTATTAGAAATGGAATCATTCTATACATTGAACTTTTAAATATTTCAATTTCAGGAGATAATCTTTCTTCAGAAGGGTATGTTGGCATATCATCTAACCATATTGCGGTATTACCATATATTAAAAATTTCATACTGATATTAAATATTATAAGAATTATTCCAGTTAAACAATTATATTTTATTTTATCTTTTTTCATATTTATTTTTTCCTTAAATTTTTATTGGTGTTCCTAGGCGGACTCGAACCACCATCGGTCGCTTAGGAGGCGACTGCTCTATCCTGCTGAGCTATAAGAACATTTCTTTTACATTATACTTCATTGCTTTTATTTTGTAAACCTTTTTTTGTCTCTTTATTGATTAATTGTGAAAAATGATTTATAATATTTAAGATTTATAAATTGTTTGGAGGTTTTATATGCAACATATTTTAAGTAAGATGAGAAAAGCTATAGAAGACTATAATATGATAGATGAAGGAGATAAAATTGCTGTTTGTTTATCAGGTGGAAAAGATTCAATTACAATGCTAAATGGTTTAAAAGCTTTACAAAGATTTTATCCTAAACATTTTGATTTAATTGCTATCACAGTTAATCCAGGATTTGAAAACTTTAATAAAGATATTCTTCAAAAAAATTGTGATGAAATTGGTGTTCCTCTTTTTATTGAAGATACTCAAATTAAAGAAATTGTTTTTGATGTTAGAAAAGAAAAAAATCCTTGCTCTTTATGTGCTAATTTGCGTAGGGGTATAATCAATTCTGTTGCCCAAAGAGAGGGATGTAACAAAATTGCTTTAGGTCACAATCTAGATGATGTAATTGAAACTTTTATAATGAATTTAAAATATGCTGGAAATATTTCAACTTTTTCACCAAAAAGTTATATGGACAGAAGTGGTATTACAATGATTAGACCTTTGATTTTATTAACTGAAAAAGATACAAATCACTTTGTAAAAAAATACAACAAACAAGTTATGCCTAAAGTTTGTCCAATGGATGAAAATACAAAAAGAGAAGATATAAAAGCTGAAATTTTTGCTTGGCAAAAAGAAATTCCTACAATTAAGGCTAATTTATTTGGTGCTATTTCTAGAAATATTGATGGATGGAAAAAAAGTATGTAATGCATATTTGCTTACATACTTTCTTAAAATTTATTTTACTAATCTTACCATTGCATCTTTTAATTCTTCTAAGTCTTTTTCTGCAGATTCCATACTATCTGCTTTTACACCCATATACAATTTTATTTTTGGTTCTGTTCCAGAAGGTCTTACACAACACCAAGCATTGTTTTCTAATTCATAATATAATACATTTGATTTTGGTAATCCTGTTTTTCTTTGTTCTCCTGTCACTAAGTTTTTAATTTCATCAAGTTCAACATCTTTAAATTCAATTACTTTATATTTTCCTATTTTTTCTGGTAAATTATTTCTCATATTTGTCATCATAGATTTTATTTTTTCAGCTCCATCAGCACCTTCTAATACTATTGAAACTTGATCTTCTTTATAGAATCCATATTTTTCATAAATTTTCATCATTTGATCCCATAAAGTCATTCCTTTTGATTTATAGTATGCAGCAGCCTCGCACAATGACATTACTGCAGAAATACCATCTTTATCTCTTGCATAATCTCCAATTAGGCATCCATAACTTTCTTCAAATCCAAATACATATGTTTTATCTTTCTTTTCTTCTGCTTTTTTTATAACTGCTCCTATATTTTTAAATCCTGTTAAAACTTCAATACACTCTAATCCGTAATTTTTTGCAATTGCTTTTGCTAGTTCAGATGATACGATTGTAGTTATAAACATTCCATCTGCTGGTAATAATCCTTTTTCTTTCATTTGAGAAATTCTATATTCTGCAATCAATAGTGCTGACATATTTCCTGTATATGTCATATATTCTCCTGTTTTTGTATCTTTTGCATATATTCCAAGTCTATCAGCATCTGGATCATTTGCAAGAACAACATCAGCATCTACTTTTTTTGCTAACTCTAATGCTAATTTAAATGCTTTTTTGTCTTCAGGGTTAGGGTAATCTACTGTTGGGAAATTTCCATCTGGTTTTTCTTGTTCTGGAACTACATATACATTTTCAAATCCTAATTCTTTTAATAATCTTGATGTTACTGTATTTCCAGTTCCATGTAATGGTGTATAAACTATTTTTAATTTTTTCCCTTCTTCTCTTACAATTTCAGGATTTAATACTAAACTTTTTAAAGTATTTATATATTTATCATCCATTTCTGTTCCAACAACATTAAATAATCCTTTATTTATAGCTTCTTCTTTGCTTATAGTTCTTATTTCTTTAAAATCTGAAATAGCTCTTACTTTTGCTATTATATCTTTATCTCTTGGTGCAACAATTTGTGAACCATCATCCCAGTAAACCTTATATCCGTTGTATTTTGGAGGGTTATGGCTAGCTGTTATCATTATTCCTGCTGTACATCCTAATTGTCTTACGGTAAATGATAATTCTGGAACTGGTCTTAATTTTTCAAATAAATATGTTTTTATTCCATTTGCATTTAATATTAAAGCTGTTTGTAAACTAAATTCATCTGACATTCTTCTTGAGTCATAACTAATTGCAACACCTTTATCTTGTGTTCCTTGTTCTATTATGTAATTAGCTAATCCTTGTGTTGCTTTTCCAACTGTATATTTATTCATTCTGTTTGTTCCCATTCCTATTACTCCACGTAAACCTGCTGTACCAAATTCAAGTTCTTTATAAAATCTATCTTTTATTTCCTCATCATTTCCTTTTATCTCTAATAATTCTTTTTTTGTTTTTTCATCAAATGCTGGTTCTGTACACCATCTTTCATATTCTTTTAAATAATCCATCTTTATTCTTCCTTTCGTATTTATTAAAAAAGCTACTGATTTTAAACCAGTAGCAATATTATATATTATTTTAAATTATAGAATTTTCTATATAGCTCTCTTGCTGTTTCTGGACTATCTGTTCCTGTTGCATTTTTTACAGGAGCAAATTCTTCTTCCCTTTTTACTCTTAATATAGCCATATCATCTAATTCTCCAAAAGCATCAAATAGAAATGCTTCAAATTTGTATGCATTTGGTCCATCTGGTACTACTTTATTTCCATCTTTATCTATATATGTTGCTTTTTTAAAAGCTGTATGGTATGGTAATGGTTTATTTCCCATTCTTTCAATTGCATCAATATTAAATAAATTACACAAAATATGAGATTCTCCAAAAACAAGTTCTCCATTATCGTCAACTTGTTCTGACATATCATCAGGTATTTCAGTATATTCAATTACTGATGGTCTTCCATTTTTCTTGCAAAAAACTCCAACCTTTTCTTTTGGGTTTGCTTTTACTACTGATTTTCCTGCTGCAGTTACTTTTTTATCTATAGCAATTCCCATAAGTACTGGATCTACCATTTTTACTAGACAATTATCAACACCGCCAATAAATACCCATTCAACACCTAATTCTCTCATTTTTTTAGTCATTCCGTTTTTTACTAAAGCCTCATATATTCCGCCATGACCATTTGCAGCTTCTTTTACAAGTCCATCTTCACCAATTAATATTTTTCCTTCCATATCAACCATTGGTAATTCTTCTTGAATAAAGAAAAACAAATTTTTATCTTTTTCATATCCAAAATTTCTATTCTTAGCAAAGAATTCAATTGTGTCATTATTATTTTCTCTACTTGTCATTATAAACCATGGAATTGTAACTCCATACTTACGGCCTTGCTCTTTTAAGCCATCGCTTAATAATTCAAATAATGATTTGTGTGATTCTAATCCAATATCAAAAGTTCCCTTTGGTCCTTTATGTCCTAGTCTTGTTCCTTGTCCACCAGCCATTGTTACAGCTGCTAATTTTCTATTCTTTATAGCTTCTACACCAATTGCATGATATTCTTTATAATTATCATATAATTTTTCTTTATCCATATAATCAATTGGCTGTATTTCAAAATTCTCTACTTCTGGAGTTTTTTTAGTATTTTCATATAAACTTTTTATCAACTCAAAATCAATATTATTTATTTGTTTTAACAATTCTTTCTTCTTTTTTTCATCTAAGTTATCATATCCATTTAGCAAATGCTCTTGTCCGTATTTCTTTAATGTCCATTTAATTTCATTTAAATTTTCGTCCATAGTATACTTCCTTTCTTAGTTCATAAGTTATATATATACTATTTTTTCGAAAAATTCAATAGATTATACAAAATTTTTGACATATTAACAAAATGTTACCCAAGAAAAACTTTTTTAAATCTTATTTATCCCTAATGTATTAAGCATTCCATCGTATTTTGAAACAATTTCTTTCATATCATTTTTTACTTCATTGTAATTATAACAAGCAATAATTTCTAAGTTTTCTACTTGTCTTTCTTTCAATTCAAATACTTTTTCGTTTATAAATTTTTTACTTCCTATAAGTATCACATTTGTATTTGGGATGATATTTTCTATATTTTGTATATTCCAGCCAATCTTTTTTATTTTTTCTTTTTTATCTTTATCTAAATTTATTCTTTCAATTACGACATTTAATGTACTTTCTAAGTCAATCTCTGTTATTATTGTAATATTTTCTTCATTGTCTATCTTTTTACTAATATATGGCAATAGCATAATTTCTAAATGATATTCACTCACATAAAAATTACAAATATTTTTAACTTTCTTTTCTTCTAAAACCATATTATCCATCCTTTCAATAGATTTTTGTTCACTGGTAAATTTTACCATTTATTCTTTTGTGTGTCAAGTATGTATAAAAAAATTTTTAATGTATATTTTATATTTTTTGGGTAAAAATTATTTTAAAGATATTTTTTAACAAATATGTTAATACGGAGGTTATTATGAAAAAATTTATAAATTATTCTAGGATTTGTTTGATATTAATATTTTTATTATTTATCTATATTATATTTTGTGCTCAAAGCTATTCGAACGCTGTATCTTCTGAACTATCAAATTCTGTATTTAGATTACATGTTTTAGCAAATAGTGATTCTGAAGAAGATCAACAATTAAAATTAAAAGTAAGAGATGCTTTACTTTCATATATGAATACTTTATCTTCAAATTGCAATACAAAAGAGGAAGCTATACAAATTGCAACTCAACATCAAAATGAATTTCAAACAATTGCTGAAAATGTAATTGTTGAAAATGGTTACAATTATCCTGTTCAAATAAAAATTAATAATTTTTATTTTCCAACCAAATCATATGGAGATATTTCATTACCAGCTGGATATTATGATGCTTTAAGAGTAGAAATTGGTAATGCAAAAGGGAAAAATTGGTGGTGTGTAATGTTTCCATCTTTATGTTTTATAGATATCAGCTCAGGAATCGTTGATTCTGAAGGAAAAGAAAAACTAGAAAATAATTTAGATTCAGAATCATATGAATTAATTTCAGAAAGCAAAACTTCAACTGAATTTAAACTAAAATTTAAATTATTAGAAGTATTTTCACATAATGGACTATTCACTGCAAAAAATTAAAAATCTATTGTAATCTTTATTCTTTTATGATATATTTTATGTGATTATTTTAAATACGAGGAGGAATACTTTTGGAAAAACTAGTAATAACTGGACCAACACATTTAAATGGAGAAGTAACAATAAGTGGAGCCAAAAATGCAGCTGTTGCTATATTACCAGCAACACTTTTAATAGATGGCGTTTGTACAATAGAAAATCTTCCTAATATAAGTGATGTAAAAATGTCATGTAAGATATTAGAAGGTCTAGGAGCAAAAATAACATGGATTACACAAAATGAGATTATGATTGATACACGAAATATAGATAAAACTATTGCATCAGAAGAATTAACAAGAAAATTTAGGGCATCTTATTATATAATTGGAAGTATGCTTGGACGTAAAGGTGCTGTAACTGTTGGAATGCCTGGTGGTTGCAAATTAGGTGCAAGACCTATTGACCAACATATTAAAGGGTTTGAAGCCTTAGGAGCAAAAGTTGACACAACTCAAGGAAAGATTACAGCTAAAGCATCAAAATTGGTTGGAACTTCAATATATATGGATGTTGTTTCTGTTGGTGCAACTATTAATGTAATGCTTGCTTCTGTTCTTGCAGAAGGAACGACTATTATAGATAATGCTGCTAAAGAGCCTCACATCGTAGACGTTGCTAATTTTTTAAATACAATGGGTGCCGACATTCGTGGGGCTGGAACAGATGTAATTAAAATTAATGGTGTAAAAAAACTTACTGGTAATGCAACATATTCTGTTGTTCCAGATCAAATAGAAGCCGGAACATTTATGCTTGCAGCAGTTGCAACAAAAGGTGATATTTTAATAAAAAATTGTATAACAAAACACTTAGAATCAATAACTGCAAAAATCACTGAAATTGGTGGTCAAGTAGAAGACTTTGGAGATAGCATAAGAGTAAAATGTAATAAAAGACCATCTAATGCTATTATAAAAACACTTCCTTATCCAGGTTTCCCTACTGATTTACAACCACAAATGGGAGTTGTTTTATCAACTGCTAATGGAACAAGCAGAATTATAGAAAGTATTTGGGAATCAAGATTTCAATATACTGATGAATTAAACAAAATGGGAGCAAAAATTACAGCTCAAGGAAAATCAGCATTTTTTGAAGGTGTTGATAAATTATATGGTGCACCTGTTTATTCAACAGACTTACGTGCTGGTGCAGCATTAATTATTGCAGGAATTACAGCCAAAGGAAAAACTGAAGTTTACAATTTAGAACACATTGATAGAGGATATGAAAATATTGAGCAAAAATTCAGAAATCTTGGTGCAAGAATTGAAAGAGTAACAGAGTAATATTAGAAAGAAGAAATACATATGCTAAATTTTTGTAGTTTATACAGTGGAAGTAGTGGAAATAGTTTATTTGTCGAAACAGAAAATACAAAAGTATTAGTTGATGTTGGATTAAGTTGTAAAAAGATTGAAGAAGCTTTATCTACTATAGAAAAAGATCCTAATTCTATTGATGCAATACTTATCACCCATGAACATTCTGATCATATAAAAGGTTTATCAACAATATCACATAAATTTGATCTTCCTGTTTTTGCAACAAGAGAAACATTTGATGCAATGCCAACACAAACTGAAAAAATATCAAATAAAAATATTAATTACTTTTATCCTGATGAAAAATTCAATATAAATGATTTAGAAATTACCCCTTTCAGTATTCCACATGATGCAGCAAATCCATGCGGATTCACAATAAATAATGAAAAACATCAATTAAGTATTGCAACAGATATTGGTCATATGACAAATGACATTGTAAAACATTTAGAAGGTAGTGAACTTTTACTATTAGAATCAAATTATGATACAGAAGTACTAAAATGTTGTAAATATCCATTTCATTTAAAAGCTAGAATTGCTGGAAGCACAGGACATCTTTCAAATACTATGTCTGGAAAAACAATTTCTTATTTATTAAAAAATAGCAATTTAAATACAGCTATTCTTGGACATTTAAGCAAAGAAAGTAATTTTCCAGAACTAGCATATCAAACAGTAGTTGATGAATTACTAGCAAATAACTGTAACACAGATTCGATAAATTTATCTGTAGCAAGTAGAGAACTACCAGGGAGATTAATAAAATTATAAATTATATACATAGGCTTAAATAGAGCCTATTTTTTATGGTATTGTAAAGAGAATATACAGGAACAATTAATAATATTGGTCTTTTTTCGGTAATAGTAAATTGGGGGCCTATTATTGAAGAAAATCTATATGACAAAAAAGATGTTTTTCATCTATTATTATTGATTTATGGGGAAATAGTATATTCCCTTTACAAGATTAAAAACTTATTTATTAGAAAAGCATTTTTTAATATCTTCTTGCTAATCTACAATTATGTTACAACATATCTTTTTATTTGTCAATAAAAATCGTTCGACGGCAATCGACAAAACCATATACATTTCAGTATTTCCAGCATATACGCCTAAAAAAATTTATTACAAATTATTATTGCCGAAATAATTCCAGTTATATCTGCTAATAATGATGCAATCAAAATATAACGTGTTTTTTTTACTTTAATTGAACTTGTATAAACAGCAATCGTATATAATGTTGTTTCTGTTGCTCCCATTATCACAGAAGCTATCAATCCTATTTTAGAATCTACTCCATTTTGTTCAATTATATTTGTAGCAATTGCCATCGAAGCACTACCAGAAATCGGTCTTAATATTACTAATGGGACTATTTCTTTTGGAAATCTCATAATTTTTAATACTGGAGATAATAATGTTGTTACAAATTCTATTATTCCAGAATTATTTAATAATCCAATTGCAAAAAATAATCCTATTAATGTAGGAAAAATTTTTAATGTTATTTCTATTCCTTTTATTGCTCCTTTTATAAATAAATCAAAAATAGGCTTTTTTTCTATAATTCCAACTAAAACTATTATCAAAATAATCATTGGTATTGATATTATCGAAATATAATTTATAATCTTAATTTTATTCACATCCTTTTTCAGTTATACGTATTATCAATTTTGTAGACACTATTCCAACAATTCCAGCACATATTGTAGAAAACCATACAGGAAAAATTATCTTTGTTGGATCATTAGACCCTAATGATGTTCTAATAGCAATTATAGTTGTTGGAATAATTTGTAAAGAAGATGTATTCAAAATTATTAACATCATCATATTATTACTTAAACAGTCTTTATTATGATTTTCTTTTTGAAGTTCTTCCATTGCTCGCAACCCAAGTGGTGTAGCCGCATTTCCTAATCCAAGTATATTAGAAATAATATTCATCACAACTTTATCATAAACTTGTGGACTTAAATTCGAAAATAATCTTATTATAAGAGGATTTAAAATTTTTTTCAAATAATTTATTATATTAGTATTTGACGCTATCTCAATTAATCCACTCCATAAACAAGTAGTTCCAATAAGAGTCAATGTTAAAGAAACTACACTTTCTGTTGAAGATGTAATTGCAAGATTTAAAATTTTTAAATTTCCACTAATAATAGCATATATAATTGAAATAATTATAAAAATAGGCCAAATAATATTTAACACTTTTCGCCTCCCCAATCTTGTATTTTTATTATTTAATATATATTCTTTTATATTTAAAAAATAACAAATTTTTACAAAAATAATTGACCAAGTTTTATATTTGTGTTATTATATATGAGAATTGAAAAAATAATTTTAGGAGGACATGTTATGAAATCAACAGGAATTGTTCGAAAAGTGGATGAATTAGGAAGGATTGTTATTCCAAGAGAAATAAGAAATAAATTTGAAATAGCAGAAAAAGATCCTTTAGAAATATATGTAGATGGTTCATCAATTATTCTAAAAAAATATGAACCAAATTGTATTTTTTGTGGAAATTCAAAAAATTTAATTGCTTTTAAAGATAAATTGGTTTGCCCAAAATGTGCTGAGAAAATTGGTGCAATTCAATCAACAATGAATGAAGAAGCAGATGAATAATCACCTGCTTCTTATTTTTCTAAAAAATACATATAAATCTCATTTTTATTAACATTTCTATCTTTAGCAATTTGTTTTATTATTTCTTTTTTATTTAATCCTTTTTCTTCATATAATTTATAATGATCTTCTAAAGATATTTCATCAAAATTTTTACATTCTTCTGTATCTATTTTATTTCCTTCAATAATTAATATCATTTCTCCTTTTATTGTGTCTATTTCACTTAATAATTCATCTATACTTTTTCTAATAAATTCCTCATGAATTTTAGTTAATTCTCTTGCCAATACTATTTTTCTATCTTTTAATATTTCTTTTAAATCACCAAGTGTTGTCTTCATTTTATGTGGTGCTTCATAAATTATTATTGTTTTACTTGAATTCTCTATTTCTTTTAGTTTTTGCCTTCTTAACTTTTTATTTAATGGCAAAAATCCTAAGAATTCAAACTCTTTTGTAGAAATCCCAGAAACAATTAATGCATTAATCATCGCACAAGCTCCTGGAATAGGTATTACTTCTATATTATCTTCAATTGCTTTTTTTATCACTTCTTCTCCTGGATCACATATTCCTGGAGTTCCAGCATCTGATACTAAAGCAATATTTTCTCCATTTCTTAATTTTTCTATTAATATCTCACTTTTCGTTTCTTCATTATGACGATGATAACTTATTAAAGGTTTATTTATTTCATAATGATTTAACAATTTTAATGTTTGTCTAGTATCTTCTGCTGCAATTAAATCTACTTCTTTTAATACTCTTACGGCTCTTAATGTAATATCTTCTAAATTTCCTATTGGTGTTGCTACTATATATAATTTTCCTATCATGTTTTATTTTCCTTTCTTTATCTAATATATTTTAACATATTTTTTTATTTTTTTAAATAGTTTTTTATTTTATATGCTATTTTTTTTATTTATCATATATTATAATAAAAAAGGATATTTTAATATGGAAAATAATAAAAAAAATAAATTTAATTTAAAAAATCTAAAAAAAAATACTTGTAATTCTTTATTTGAAATTGAATATTTTTTAAATAATTTTAATTCATTTTTACAATATTTAAAATTATTTAAGTTTTTCAAAAATAAATAATAATTTATTTCATAATATATAAATAGTTAAATATATTAATAAAATATTTAACTATTTATATATTATTTATTCATCGTTTAATATCTTAATTATGTACTTTTATTATTTCATTTTTGAGCAAAAATACTTTTTATTAATACATCATTTTAACATGCCATTTCCTAAGACTTTTAACTCTACTTTATAATTTATACATTTAAACAATTTACATTTATTTTTACATTTTCTGTTATTTCTCTTTGTTTTTCTTCGTATAATTTTCCTTTATAAATTTCATCTTCTGCATTTAATATTTCTGTTGATATTATTGAATTTTTTTCTTCTTGGTCTAACTCAATTGAATTTTCAGCTGTTATTTTTGTGTTTTTAGAATCATATAAATTCAATTCTATTTTGGCATTTAATTCTTGTTCTTCTATATTATCAACTTTGTTAAATATATATGTTACTATATATTCTCTCAAAAAATAAATTGACAGAAACTTTTTTGTTCATGAACACTTTCGTATTCGTCGTTTGTTTCAATTCATTTCCTTCTATTCAGTTTTTAATCTTCGTCGGCAAACTTCCGTTTGCCATGAGCACCATCTCGCGATAGCCTACCTATAATACCACTTCCTTATTTCGTTGTCAAGCGTTTTGTCGAAAAAATAAGAAAATTTTTTTAAATTTTTTTTGACGGCATTTCTTACTCGTTAATTCGCGATTATAGGCGACAATATTCTACCCGAGTATCATTTTGTCGCTCGTCATTTCTTCACCCGTTATCGATTCAAACTTTATAAGAAGGTCGTTTATCGTAAGGTTTTTCTTCTCTTCGCCGCTGACGTCGAATATAACCCTGCCCGAATCCATCATTACAAGTCTGTTTCCGTAAAAAATGGCGTCGTTCATATTATGCGTAATCATTATAGCGGTAAGCCCCTGCTCGTCAACTATTTTCTCGGTCAGGTCGAGAACTTTTTTCGCCGTTTTAGGGTCGAGCGCCGCCGTATGTTCGTCTAAAAGAAGCAACTTGGGCTTCCGTATGGTTGCCATAAGAAGCGTAAGGGCTTGCCTCTGACCGCCCGAAAGCGTTCCGACTTTCTGTCCGGTTCTGTTTTCAAGTCCGAGTTCGAGACCCGCAAGCATCTTTTTGTACTCTTCGAGTTCGCCCTTTTTTATACCCCATTTAAGCCCTCGTCTCATCCCTCTTCTCGCCGCCAACGCAAGGTTTTCTTCTATGTTCATATTTGCAGCCGTTCCTAAAAGAGGGTCCTGAAAAACTCTGCTTATAAATTTCGCGCGTTTATATTCTTTCAATCTCGTCACGTCGGTACCATCCAATACGATACTGCCGCAATCGACCTGACACGCCCCTGTTATCGCGTTGAGCATTGTCGATTTCCCCGCGCCGTTTCCGCCGATTACCGTAACGAAATCGCCTTTCTTTAAACCGAGGTTAAGTCCGCGAAGAGCTTTCTTCTCATCTACCGTTCCCTTTAAAAATGTTAAATCGACGTTTTTAATTTGAAGCATTTTTTCTTCTCCCCGCAATCTTTCCTCTAATCGTCGGCACGCAGAGCGTAACGACTACTATTATGGACGCTATCAATTTCAAGTCGCTCGAATTCATACCGAGTCCGACGGCTATCGTGAATATAAGTCTGTATATAACGCTGCCCGCCACGACTCCGCTAAGTTTTACCCAGAATGGGAACTTATTGCCGAAAATCAACTCGCCTATTACCACGGAAGCAAGTCCTATTACTATCGTTCCGCTTGCGAGATTTACGTCCGCGTTGAAATTGTGCTGAGCGATGAATGCTCCCGCGAGCGCGGCAAGCCCGTTGCTCATCATCAACGCGATATATTTAGTCTTGTCGGTATCTATACCCTGCGCTCTCGCCATTTTTTCGTTGCATCCCGTCGCCCTGACCGCCGAGCCGATTTCCGTACCGAAAAACCAGTACATTACAGAGACAATGACTACCAAAGCAATCGAACACGATATTATCGTCAGAACGTTTTTATCGTCTATGACGCTCAGTCCGAACAGATTCGCAAACATTTCGTTAAAGGTACTCCCCTTTTTAATAGGTATGTTCGCTTTGCCGCCGAGTATATGAATATTTACCGAATACAACGCCGACATTGTGAGTATACCCGAGAGAATCGCGGGAATTTTAAGTTTTGTATTTAAAGTCGCGGTAATCGCGCCGGCAACCGCCCCCGCAGCGAAAGCCGCGAGCATCGCTATCAGGGGGTGAACCCCTGCCTCTATGATAACGACCGCAACCGCTCCGCCCGTGGCGAGAGAACTGTCGACCGTAAGGTCTGCAAAATCGAGTATTTTATACGATATAAAAACCCCGAGCGCAAGCACGCCCCACATCATTCCCTGCGCAATTCCTCCCGGAAGAGCGAGTATCAAAGTCATAACGTCCATTGTGTTTCCTTTTTATTTTCCGAGTATACCTTTAATATCTTCGTCCGAAAGTTTTAACGAAGGATTCTTTTCCATGAGTTTCTTCGCGTTGTTTACGTTTATGAAAGCGTCATAGGGTTGACTGTAAGTCTGGAAAGGAATTTCCGACGGCGATTTACCCTCGAGAATCTTTATGGCGATTTCCGCAGTCTGAACGCCGAGTTTGTAGTAGTCGAGTCCAAGCGTCGCGACAGCCTCGTTATCCTCGCACATTCCCGACTCGGCGGCGACGATAGGAATTCCCCTCGCCGTGAGGCTATTGCTTACGATGGTCATATTTGCGGCAATAAGGTTATCCGTCGGAACGTATACCGCATCAACGTCCGAATCTATACTATCGACAACAGTCTGAATATCACTCGTCGATGCCGGAGAAAAACGCTTACTTTCGATCCCGAGTTCTTCACATTTCTCTTCCGCCGCTTCTATCTGCGTCAACGAATTTTCTTCATTGGAACAGAAAACAAAGCCGACTTTTTTGCAATCGGGGACGATTTTTTTGATAAATTCAATCTGAGTCGCGGTCGATACGGCGTCGCTCGTACCCGTAACGTTTTTGTGATCGTCACCGATAAGTCCCGCCCCCTCGGGGTCGGTTACAGCCGTAAACAATACGGGGATTTTCGTTGTTTCGGTCGCTAACGCCCTCGCCGAAGACGTTGCAATCCCGAGCAGAATATCGTTTTTCGATTTTCCGAGATTCTGAGCAAAGGTTTTTTCGTTGTTCTGATCGCCTTTCGCGTTCTTTTCGTCGAAGTTAATCGTTTTACCTTTCGCTTTCGCCCATTCGTTCAGTCTATCTTCAAACCCTTGTCTCGCGTTGTCGAGCGCGGTATGAGTATCGACTTGCAATATTCCGATATTGTAATCGGCTTTATTGTTACAGCCCGTAAAAACGGCAAGCATAAAACAAATGACGGCAGTCAACAATAGGCATAAAATTCTTTTACAGTTTTTCATAATAACTCCTCCGCAGATTTTTCCGCAAAAAAAAATCGCAGCCCTCGCTACGATTTCGTTTCAATGGTTTTATTTCTTGCAAAGCAAAAAATATCGTAGCTAAATATTAACTAAGACTGCGATATAATAATATGCTTTGCTTGAAAATAACATTTTTTTTCTTCGCGGATATCCGCTCTCCTTAATTTTGATTCAATAATATCACATAAAAACGGGAATGTCAAACAAAATTAGGTATGTTTTTTATTTGAAATACTTATCCCGACGTATAACAAATACTTTTACCATATCAATCAGCGTAATACGCCTTCAAAACGTAAAAGCCATATCTTTTTATCAATCCCCTCGCCGTAACCGACGAGCGAACCGTCTTTACCTATTACTCTATGGCAAGGAACTATTATACATATATGATTATTACCCACCGCCCCGCCTATTGCCTGCGCGGACATTTTAGTTTTCCCTTTTTTTAGAGCGACAACCCTTGCAAGTTCGCCGTAAGAGACCGTTTTTCCGTAAGGAATTTTCAGAAGTTCATCCCAGACGATTTTTTGAAACTCCGTGCCGTTATATTTAATCGGCGGTAGAAAATCGGGGATTTTGCCCGAAAAATACTCGTCAAACCACAAGGCTGTGAGTTTTGCGGCGTTAAAATCAGCCGCTGAAAGCGGTTTATAATCGGCGGTAAACCCTTTAAAATCAACCCCGCAAAGAAAATCGCCATCGAAAGACGCGCGCAAACTGCCGCAAGAAGAAATGTAAGAATAATATTGCATACTTGTATTATATAATGAATAGAGAAAATAATCAAATAAAAAAAGAGAAAAAAAGGCGTTAAAAATCATTGACAAAAGTTGAAAAAAAATATAGAATATACAAGCGGTTTGCGAAAAGGCAAGCGAAAAAAATAAGGAAGCGTATCGAAGTGGTCATAACGGGCACGATTGGAAATCGTGTAGTCTTCACGGGCTCAGGGGTTCGAATCCCCTCGCTTCCGCCATCAAGACACACCCAAAAGGAGCGTATAAAACTCCGATGCGTGTGTCTTTTTCTATGCAAAACAGGGGTAAATTGCCGTTTTTGTGGTAATTTACCCTTTTTGTTGTTTCTTCGCGTATCGCCGTAGGGATTTGTTCTTCACTCGCTTTTGGAAACCGCAAACCTTTAACGATTGCACAAAAAGGATTTTTGCACGATAAGGAGCGTATGATTTTTTCCGACTTAATCAACGAAAAAAATGACCGACCGCACTCTTACGAACGCAGTCGGTCGTTTGCTTATAAGGTTTCTCTTACTGTTATTCCGCACTCGAACTCGATTTCGATTTCTTTGTTGGACAGTACGGTGATTTTCCGCACAAGGCTTTTGAACATCACTCGGTCGAACTCTTCAAGTATCTTCCCTGTCTGTAGCAGTTTGGTCACTTCTTCGATTCGATACGATGCGAGTTGGACTTTTCCTTGCTCGGACAGTATCTCTTCTTTTCTCATAAGCAGTTGGTCAATTTTCATTCCGACCTGCTGACTTTGATGTTCGTACTCTTTATCGGTAATCTCCCCGTTGTTCCTTATCGTCAGCAGTTCCATCATCTGCTCTTGTAGTTTTTCTATCTCGGCACTCACTTCATTTATCGCTGTCGCACAAGAGTCCGTTATTTCGCTCACGATTGCACTTTGCAGTTTTTCGAGTATTTGTTCCTTGTCTCCTATAAGTTCGTTCAGCGCCCTTACAAACGCTTTTTCAAGGGCTTCTTCCTTGATAGGTCGACTCTTGCAGTATTCCGCGCCCGTGTTTTCGTGTCTTTTGCACACCCATATGTAGTACTTCTTATATTTGTTGTACTGTTGGTGTCTTCGGTAGGTTTCTCCGCATTCGCCGCATACTATCATTCCACTGAACGGGTATTTCCCTGAAAACTTTCCGCATCCCGTTTCGCCTGTGCTTCGTAGCGACTGTCTGTTTTGGAACTCTTGCTGTACCATCTCGAATGTTTCTTTCGATATGATAGCCGCGTGACTATCTTCCACATACCAACTCTGTGCGAACCCTTCGTTTTTAATTCGTCTTGGGGATAGGAAGTCAGGAAGGTATGTTTTTTGCAGGTGGCAATCGCCTTTGTACTTCTCATTTTGCAGTATCGACTTCACCGTTGACGGATGCCATGTTTCTCTGCCCGATGGTGATGCGATACCATCTCGCTCAAGCCCTTCGGCGATTTCTTTCAGGCTTTTGCCGTCAAGGAACTCCGCATATATCCTTCTAACCGTTATTGCCTCTTCTGGCACTATTTTTAGCACCGTCCCCTTCTTGTCTCTCGTATATCCAAGGAAGTGTTTCGTGTTAAGTATTACCTTACCCTCTTGGAACTTTTTCTTGACGCTCCACCTAATATTATTGGATATGCTCCGACTTTCTTCTTCTGCAAGGCTTGCCATAATCGTAAGGACGAACTCGCTCCGCTCTTGTAGCGTATCGAGGTTTTCTTTCTCGAATATGATTCCGATACCATCTGCTTTCAGTTTTCTTGCGGTCTGTACGCAGTCGAGTGTGTTTCTTGCGAATCGGCTGACCGATTTCGTAATTATAAGGTCTATCTTTCCGTCTTCGCAGTCCTTTATCATTCGTTTGAACTGCACTCGCTTGGTATTCTTCCCGCTCAAGCCGGGGTCGGCATAAATGTCAACCATCGTCCAATCGTCATGGCTTGCTATGAGTTTGGTGAAGTGGTCAACCTGTGCCTCGTAACTGCTTTCCTGTTCTTCGTGGTCGGTCGACACTCGTGCGTATGCAGCCACTCGTATTTTTGGCTTTTGTCCCATCGCTACCGACATAGGGTCAAGTCGTTCGGCCCTCGTCTTCGCGGGGATAATCGTAATTTTGGGTTTAGTGTTTGCACAGTTTTCCATTAACATTTCCTGCCCTCCCGTTTGTATATTCTTTCGTTGTCTTATATCCATTTTGGAACTCGAATGTAATCGTCCAGTCTTTTATTGTTGCTTTTACAAGGAACTCCGCCATTTGTTCCGTCATCTCATCCGATTTTCTATATTTCCCTTTTACCATATCTCTCGTTCGTAGATTCTTTATGAGAGTTTCTTGTTCTTTTATCTTTATAAGTATTTTATCGGTTTCTTCTCGGCATTTGGTTTCGGATATATAACCTTTCGCTCGTAATTGTCGCAGTTCTTGCTCGTTGGCAATAAGTTTTCGCAAGGTCTCTTCTTGCTCCGTTACGCCATTCACTTCGTTATTAGCATCAATGCTTTCATTGTAGGCTTCAATCAGCAGTCTTGTAACGACTTCGTCTTTGATGTCGTGGGATGGGCATTCCTTTGCCCCATAAATATCCTTTTTTCGACAAGTCCACTTTATACACACATATGGTGTTCCGTGTGCCGAAGTTTTTCTTTTGAAACTCGTTCCGCACTCTCCGCATATCAGTTTTCCTGATAGCGGATATAATACCGTAGGTGACCCCATCGGTCGATATTTATTGCTGCGTAACACCATCATCTTCTGTACTTTTTGGTAGTCTTCACGCGACACAATCGGTTCGTGATCGTCTTGGACATAGTATTGGGGGAGTTCTCCGTAGTTGTACTTCTGCACTTTCATTGTGCTGTATGTCTTCTGCATAAGACTATCGCCGCAGTACTTTTCGTTTCGCAACATACCCATTACTGTCGATTTACTCCATCGTCCGCCATGCATTGGGGTGTATCCTTCGTTTTCGAGAATATGGCATATGCTTATAAACGAGTTGCCTTGCAGGTACAGTTCGAAGATTCTTCGTACTATGACCGCTTCTTTCTCGTTTATCACTAACTTTCCATCGACCATATCGTACCCAAGTATTCGCGTCAGTTCCACACTTCCATTTGCGAATCGTTTCCGTGCCGCCCATTTTTGGTTTTGACTCATCGATATTAATTCTTCTTCGGCGAGACTTGCCATAACCGTGAGAATTAAACCGCACTTGGGGTCAAGGGTATGTATATTTTCGGACTCGAATATGATTTCAACTCCTATATCTCGGAACTCTCTCACTATTTCCATTAGTTCGACTTTGTTCCGAGCGAATCTCGAAACCGACTTCGTATATATTCTGTCGATTTCACCATTTCGCACTTTTTGAAACATCCTTTTGAGTCCATCGCGCTTTTTCATAAATGCACCGCCGATGCCCTCATCAGAGAATAATCCTATATACTCTACGGACTCGTCAATTTCGAATCGTCTTTGCCAATAGTTAGACTGGAACGCGAAACTATCTTCTTGGGCATCGCTATCGGTACTGACTCGCACATAGGCACATACCCGCGGCTTCTCTTCTTTTTTCGTAGGTATCTCTTGAATAATCATTTTTCACGCTCCTTTCTTGTTTGCCTTTCGGCTCTTTCGACTGGATTTGAACTGCGATTAAAAATTTGTCCCGCCCTTTTTATTGGGCAGGACAAACAATACCGTGCTCACCTATAAAAGTCCAGACAAAAACCGCCTTAATCTGAAACTTTTTTGATAATTCTTTCCTTCTCTGACGAAGTAATTAAACCCCGCTTCAAAAGGCTTTTTATGACGCTTTCAATTATCTGTTTTTCCATCGTCTTCACCGTCCTTTTTGCCGAGCTGTTTAATAATCTGATTAGCACCCGTAGCCGTCAGTCCGCTTGCTCCGCCGATGACGATTGCCACCACGATGTTCGGTGCCGGGATAATGCTCGGCACGGCATAGTAGCAAATGATCCCGCATATGACACCGAGTGCCGCAGCGATGAGCGGAATAAACTTCTTAAATTTTTCGTTCTCTCCGACCGCGTGTTTGATGATGTTAATCACCCAATACACGATTGCCGCAATTGCCGGGACGCTGATTAAGTTCAAATACTGTTCCATACTTCATCCTCCTTACTTCTTTGAAGTTTCTTCGAGCAAATACTCATAGAGTTCGTCTTTGACTTCCGCATAGGTTTTCATAGCGTCTTTCATTTCGCCGTTGGTCTTTCCGTCACGGATCGCAATTGCGTCCGCATAGGTCAGTTTTCCTACTGCGTTAATACTCTTGAGTATTAAAAGGTTCTGTTTGGCTTTCGCCTTGTCTCTTTCTTCGTCTTCCTTGCGCTTTCTCTTGAAGTACCTTTGCAAGAAAAAGAGCACCATCCCGCTGATGATGCTCGCGCACACGCTTATAATTACCGATAAAAGGACGCCCCGACGCGTCCTTCGATTATCGTTATTTGATTAAATTTGCCACTCACCCAAAAAGGTTGAAACCCGTTATTACAAGCCCGAGAACTACGAGAACAACGCCCGTCGCCCGATTTAAAGTCTTAGGCTCGGCTTTATTCGCAAATACGGCGGCAATCCGCGCCCATATAAGAGTAAACGCCACGCATAAACCTAAAATCAACAAGTCTGGCATTCCGCCTATAACGAAGTGTGAAACCGCTCCTGTAAGGGCGGTAAAAGTCATTATAAACACACTCGTTCCTACGGCTGTCTTTAACTCGTAACCCATAACGCTTGTCAGCACCAAAAGCATCATCATTCCGCCGCCCGCTCCGATAAAACCGCAAATAAATCCTATCAGAACGCCGCAAACAATCGACTGAATTACTCGTTTTTTGACAGATGTCTGTTCCATTTTTTCCTTTGTCGTCATAACGGGGCGCACGATGAACTTCACGCCGAGAAGTATTGTCATAAAAACGGAAAATCCGCCCATCGTCGTTGACGGAACAAGGCTCGCGACGTAACTTCCCACCATGGTAAATACAAGGACGCATACCATCATAATGATTCCGTTTTTGATATCAAGATTCTTATTTTTATGATAAGTTAACGCCGAAACAGCGCTCGCCAAAACGTCGGACGACAACGCTATTCCGACAGCTATATACGGGTCAACCCCTAAAAAAGTTATAAGCATAGGACTTATGACGGCCGCCGCGCTCATTCCGGCAAAACCCGTGCCGAGTCCCGCTCCCATACCTGCGAAAAACGTGACGAGAATAGTCGGTAATATTTTCATTTCTTCTCTTCCTCCTCCGCAATTTTCTTTAAATTGTTCTTTATGATTTCCGAAGCGGTATTTATCGCTTTACGAGTTTTTTCATCGATACCTCCAAACATTTTTTCAATAAACGCCCCCTGAACCTCGCGACCGCGGGTAATGATTTGCCGAGATTTCTCCGTGCATACCAGTTCGGTTTTCCGACGGTCTCCCTCTATCGGCTTCCTTATAAGATAGCCCTCGTTGACCAGTCTGTCCACGTTCACGGAAACGAGATTTGCCTTTATACGCCTCACCTCGACAATCTCGCCCGCAGTTTTGTATTTCGGGTTGTTACCGAGAAACATTAGTATATCAAACGCCGTCTGAGACAAACCATATTCTCTGCATAAAGGTTTACAAACCTCGCTATAAGCCGATAAAACCGTCTTCGCCGATTCAACGTTCAAAAACATAAACACACTCCTTCATATCTGAATAGTTCATTTTTGAAGTATTATACAACTATTATTTTTCCGTGTCAACAAAAAAGACGAAGAAAAAAGGACAGGCTTTAACCTGTCCGTAACTGCGAGAATCTATTATTCAAACGCTTCTTTTTTGTACTTCTTTTTCAATATATATCTGATAAACGGTATGAGAAGTAAAGTACTTGCGAAAAGCCACGCGCCCGGATCGCCGTAACACGTTGCGAAATACGAGCCGACCGAAGCCGACGAAGTAATCGCGCCCCCGTTTATAAGCGGCGGCAGAAACAGACAGATAAGAGACCTTGCGATAAGTTCCATTATTCCCGCTCCAAGCACATAACCGCTTTTGCATCTTCCCTGCGCCGCGCTTCTTACGACAAGGAGAAAGCCGAGTATCGTAAAATTTGCCACGTCTACGAAAATAAATACGTTGCCATACTTTATCGACTCTGCAGATACTTTATCCGCGCTCATAAACAGATATTGATACGCCCCGTTTATACAACATAGGCAAGCTATCAAAAAACACACCGCGTGAATGACGACAACCATTATAAGAGCCTGCAAACAGCCCTTTCTTATGTTGTCGTAATCGCCTTTTCCGTAGTTCTGAGCAACAAAAACGAGTATCGCCGAACCGAGTCCGTTATAGAACGAGATAAGGACGTTAAACAATTTGCTCCCTGCCCCGTAACCGTTCTGAGCGGGAGTGTTCGCAGCCATTATTCCATTTGCGTCAACGTCGAAATTGACGACCACGCCCTGCATTATCACTATTCCGATAGCGAGTACAGAAAATTGAAGCCCGAGGGGCAAGCCTTGTTTTAGATTGGGTATATAATCCTTTACGCCTTTTTTGAAATCGCTTAGTTTAAGACGTATCTCTTTATATCTTGCGAAAGTATACGCGAAGCAACCTATCATACTCAGAAATTGAGTGACAACCGTCGCGAGAGCCGCCCCCGTAACGCCCATTTTAAACACGGTTAAAAACAATACGTCAAGCCCCACGTTTAGTATCGTTGAGGCGATAAGAAATATAAGAGGCGTGACCGAATCCCCGTAGGCTCTTAATACACCGCACGCAAAATTGTAACCCATTTGCGTGAATATACCGATAAAAATCACTAAACAGTAATCGTAAGCCGCGCCGTACACTTCTTCATTCACGGGTGCAACGTTTATCATTTTCAACAAAAGCGGCAATAAAAGCACCGCGATTAAAGAAAGGACGACAGAAATTGCCGCAGTGAGAACTATTTGGGCGGAAAGCGAACTTTTCAATCTTTCATTGTTTTTTTCGCCGACGTATTTCGCGGTAAGAACGCCGAAGCCCGCCGTACAACCGAAAGCGAATTGCAAAAACAAAAAGGTGAGAGCGAACGTATCGTTTACGCCCGCGACCTCGCCCGCGCTTAAAACCTGCCCGCAGATTATCGCGTCCGTTAAAACGTACACCTGTTGCAGTAGGTAGGAAAGAATTATCGGCGCGCCGTACTTTAAAAGCACCTTCCAAGGCGTTCCCTTCGTCAAATCTATAGGACGGGAAATTCTATCTAATAACTCTTTAAACATCGTTTTTATCCTCTGTAATACATCCGTCATTCGGAACAACGCAATAATACTCTTTTTCGTTCACGCTGTCAATCTAAAAAAAAGGCGGTTAAAAAAATTTTATAAGACAATATTAAAAACGGAGAGATGTACGCCGTCTCCGTTTCCGTTTCGCTATTTTATTTTTCGTTTGACATACGCTAATCTGCTCGGATTATGGTTTTAAAGGCGCAAGATCGACAAAATCGACCGCTTTTCTATCCGTTCTTATCTCTTTACATAACGACGAAACCTTTAAATGCTCGGGATGATTTTTATAAATCTCGAGGTCGGCAAGAGTTCTGACCTTCAATATAAGAGCCGCGTCGAAATCGTTTTTTTCGTTTACGTTTTTACCGACTTCCATTTCTACAATCTGCGGAATTACGTTTTTCAGTTCTTGAAGTTTGCTTAAAAACTCATTCACTTTCTCCTCCTCTCCCGACTTAAATTTCCACATAACGACGTGCGTAATCATAACTTTTACCTCTCATTTATTATTATATGGATTTTAACACGGAATCTATATTCTGTCAATAAATTTTTTAAGAATTTGGTCGCATTGTTCTTTCTTCGAGTTTTACCGCACGCTACAATGCGACTCCCCATACTAAAACAAATGCGGACAACAGAACCCTGTTCCGCTCGCCTTTACTTTTTCTCTTGCTTTTCTTGGCTTATAATCTTACCCATTCCGACTTTACGTTGCTCGCTATCGCGGACGGGGTGGCAAACAGCCGTTTCATCGG